>OGRI01001639.1_pt1 | contig 18119 bp, 17 predicted proteins | sample 1553391 | NCBI WGS metagenome assembly OGRI01 (sample SAMEA2580052, study PRJEB22360) | human gut metagenome | reverse complement strand
ATCTCCAGTAAAGTGGACGCAAAGGCTAAGCTGCCTACCCACTATTTGCTCAAAGCCGAAAATGGTCTGGAGCTTCCATCTCTTGTCCTTCTGGAGCAGCTTCGCACCATTGACAAGCGGCGTCTGGAGCATTACATTGGCAGGCTGGACGAACATCACATCCCCATGGCGGTGGCGTCTTCCAGCCCCATGAACGTCATCGAGGGACATCTGGAACACTGGGGCCTCGGCCATTACTTCAAGGCCGTCATCTCGGGCGAGCACCTGACCCGCTCCAAGCCCGCGCCGGACATCTTCCTGCTGGCGGCGCAGAAACTCGGCACCGAGCCTGCAAAGACGATGGTGCTCGAGGACAGCTACAACGGCGTCCGGGCCGGCGCGGCAGGGGGCTTTGTCACCGTGATGGTCCCCGACCTCTCGCCCGCCACCGACGAGATGCGCAGGATCTATACCTGCGAGTGTGCTTCGCTCCACGAGGTGCGCAGAAAGCTCGAAGACGGAGAACTATGAGCCGCGGCAGACCCGCACCACTTATGAAATTTCAACATATCATCCAGCTTTTCACCGTCCTTCTCACAGTCATCCTTATCAGCCTGTTTTTCGGTGTCCTCGTACTGGTGGGCAAGATACAGGGTACGGCCCGCGTCGTCAACTATGCCGGCCTCGTGCGCGGCAAGAATGGCCGTCTCGTCAAGCCTCTGGACGCCAAAAAGCTGGCAAAGAGCATCCGGGAGGCTGTACAAAACAAGCAGTAAAGGAGACATTCTCATTAACGACAAACAATGCCCACCCGCTGTGGTTTTTCCACAGATGGGTGGGCATTCTGCATTTTCAGACCGACCGGAATTCTTTTTCGACGATCTCGCTGGGATGTGACCACGGCAGGCTGTTCAGCAGCCCACCATGATAGCAATGATCTCGTTGTTGGTCTCCTTCATGCCCTGCCTGCCAAGACGGCCCACATTCTTGAGGGAGTTTTCTACGCCTTTGGCCACAATGCCGTCACCAGCGCGGAACTGATTGCCGCGGATGTACATATTGTAGCCCAGCAGACCGGCCTCCACCGCAGTTGCGATCTTTGCTGCGCAGGAGGCCTTGGCACCATCGCAGATGACGCCGGAAACCACTGCCAGTGCATTGACGACAGTATGGATGACGGCATCATAGTCACCGCCGCAGAGATAGGCGATACCGGCACCCGCACCAGCGCCCGCGCTGATAGCGCCGCAGTAGGCAGACAGGCGGCCAATGGGGGTCTTTTCGTGGATGGTGGTCAGGTTGGAGAGGGTCAGCGCCCGCAGAAGCTTTTCGTCACTCACGCCCAGCTCCTGTGCATAGACGATGACCGGCACAGAGGTAGTAATGCCCTGATTGCCGCTGCCGGAGTTGATGACCACCGGCTGCTCACAGCCGTTCATGCGGGCATCGGAACCGGCTGCGGCGTATGCCTTGGCACGGACTCTTACATCATTGCCTTCCATATCCAGCAGCACACTGCCGATGTTGGCACCGTAGCTGCCGCGCAGACCCTCCTCGGCAATGGCCATGTTGCACCGGATCTGCGGTTCCAGAATGGAACGGACATCCTCCACGTCCACCGTGTTGGCAAAGTCCCAGATATGCTCCATATCCAGCAGGCTGCGGTCGGTCAGGGTCTCCTCGTTATCTCCGTGTACCGGAATGTCCACCAATACCTCGCCGTCTTTTTCCACATGGACGATATTGGTGTGGAACACCGCAATGCGCACCTGTGCGGAGTGCTCGCCCTTCCAGACCGTGAGGATGATGTCAAAGGTAACACCATTCTCAACGTGCCGCACCTTGATATCCGTCTGGTCAAGGTACGCGCGGATGGCTTTGGTCTGCTCCGGGGTCACATCGGCAATGACCTCCAGCTTCTTTTCCTGCTTGCCGGCTACGATGCCCGCAGCAGCGGCGGCTTCCAGACCCTTCATGTTATCCGTGTTGGGTACGATGACCGACTTGACGTTTTTGATCATGCTGCCGCTGGCTTCCACCAGCACTTTGTCCGGCAGCTCGCCCAGCGTATTGCGGGCAGCAGCGGCGGCATAGGCCACGGCGATAGGCTCGGTACAGCCCATAGCCGGGATCAGCTCCTCCCGCAGAATATCAATATAAGCCTGGTATCTCTTATCCGTCTTTTCCATTCTAAAAACCTCGGTTTTCTTTTTTACAGCGTACTTACAAGTAGAACACTGCGCACAGGGCGGTGGTGACGACACCGAAGATGATCAGCATGGGGAAGCCGCACTTGAGGTAGTCCTTCACAGAGTAGCCGCCTGCTTCCCAGACCAGCAGGTTGGGTGCAGTGCCGAAGGGGGTAACAAAGGCACCGGAGGCGCACACAGACACGGACATGGCACCGGCCAGCGGGTTGATGCCTGCGGCCTGGCACAGCATGATGGCGATGGGCAGCACCAGAACGGTGGCAGAGGAGTTCATCAGGAACTGGGTGGTCAGCAGCATCAGGAAGGTGATGGCGCCCAGCAGAATGATGGGAGGCAGGTTGCTCAGCACGGGGCTGATAGCATTGACCAGGTACTCAGCAGCGCCGCTGCTGACCAGAGCCTTGCTCAGGGGGAAGATACCGCCAACGATGAAGATGGTGGAGGTGGGGAAGGCCTTGATAGCCTCCTCCAGGCTGATGCAACCGGTGACGACGACGAGGATCGCGCCGATGACGCCTGCAATGTGCATGGGGACGATGCTGGTAGCCATAGCAACCAGAACGCCGATGAAGATCAAAGCGACCAGAACCATCTTTTTGGTGTCGTACTCTGCCGTGCGGTCACCGCCCTTGATCTCAATGTCCTTATCCGGCAGCAGCTTTGTGCCGCAGAAGCACATGTACAGTATGCCGCACACCAGCAGGGGCAGGCCGATCTTGGTGTACTCGAAGAAGCCGAACTCCCGCAGGCCCATATCCTTCAGGATGCCGTTTGCCACGATGTGGGGGGTGGTGCCCACCAGCGTGATGGTGCCGCCCAGAGAGGCGAAGAAGGCCAGAGCCATCAGCAGCTTGGACTTCTTGACGCCAGCCTTGGAGGCCATGGAGCTGACGATGGGCATCAGGCAGGCGGTGGAGCCGGTATCGTTCAGGAATGCGGACAGGCCGCCGGCCACAAGGCCGGTGCCCAGCAGCAGGCCCTTTTCGGTCTTGCCCAGCAGACCGATGATCTTGCCGCCGATAAAGTCGGCCAGACCGGTCTTGAAGAAGGCCTCGCCAACGACCACCAGACCCATGAAGAACACGATGGTGGTGTTGCCGAACTCGGTGTAGGCGCTGCCGGCATTGATAACGCCGGTGGCGGCCAGTGCTGCGGGGATGGCTGCGCCGAGGATGACCAGCGGGACCTTCTGAGAGATCAGCAGGACCATGGTGATCACAAGGATGACGCAGGTAATGATCGCTTGTGTTGTCATAACAGTGATACCTCCAAAATGAATTGTACGATTTGTGCGGTGGTTTTTCAAGACGTTTTATTGTCTATATGTAAAGACAACTTATCAACCTGACGTAAGTATAATCGTGATGTTCTCTGTTGTAAATTGTGAGTAGTCCCAATTTATTCGTTGAAAATTCTCTGTTCTGCCAAAAACAGTCCCTTTTTGTAAAAACAGGACGGATCTGCCACGCAGCTCCGTCCCAAAGCGTATAGAACCATCTCCACGCAAAAAAGGCTGCCGCACAGCGCACTGTGCAGCAGCCTCCGGGTACTTATTTTGTTTTTTCGGAGAGAAAACGCTCAGAATTCCAGCGTGATGAAGGGACGGTTCTCCTTAGGCATGGAGACCGTGGTGGTGACCGCCAGCACCTGATTCCCGTGATATAAGAAGGTATCCCAGCTGAACAGCTTCTCCGGCGGCGCGTTCAGCAGAGAAAGCTCCATATCCGAAGTAAGGGGCGTGTCCACAAAAATGCGGATGTGGGTCGGCTTTTCATTGAAATAGCGGCAGATATAATCGTGCAGGAAAAAGGTCTTCAGCGCCTCGCAGTCAAACGTGTGATCCTTGCACACCGACAGCGGGACATAGCTGTAATCCACCTCATCCACCTCGCTGCTCACATCCACACAGCGAACGATCTTATAGACATAGGGGTTTTCTGCCGTCAGGCCCAGCTTCTGGCACAAGGCAGCATCCGCCTTGATGACCCCATGCTCCAGCAAGCGATGCGGCTTGTTGTTGGAGTGTTCAAAGGGTGCGATCTTGATGCCGCCGGAAAACGCCATAGGGCTGGAAAAGGACTGGCCCGGGACAAACCGGACAAAGGTACCCTTACCCTGTACCCGCTCCACAATGCCGCTGTTGGCCAGCTCCTTGACGGCAGTATTCACCGTCAGGCGGCTGACATCAAACTGTCTGGCAAGCTCGGTTTCTGAAGGGATCTTGTCCCCGGCCGCATACTCTCCGGACTCGATCTTTTGCAGGATATAGTTCTGGATCTGAACGTATTTGGGCGCATAGGAGTAGTTCTCGTCCGCCATAATCTTTCCTCTCTTCCCATCTCCTGTCCGCTCTTTCACAGCTTGCAGACAGACAAAACTCTCTATTCATGCAATCGGTCAGCATACAGACAGGAGGAAGTGAAAAAAGAAGATCAATCGTTGGAATGTGCGGCCTCGATAAAGGCGCGCAACTCCTCATCATAGGTATTGGTGGCCAGCGAGCAGTCCGGTGCCAGCACAAAGGGGATGCCCTTCATCCGCTTCAGGGTATTGCGGGTCAGCGCAGCGATCTCCTCGGCCTTGTGCTGACCGAACAGCCGCTCGTCACAGCCGCCCATCGGAGTGATGGACTTGTCCAGCCACTGGGGTGCGGTGTCCAGCTTGGGGTTGCCGGTAGCGCTCTCAGGCCAGTGCAGGATGTCGATGGGGTAGTGCGCAAAATACTCCGGGTTCACCTCAAGGCCGCAGGCATGGACCATGATCTTGCAGGGCTTCAGCGCCTCCATCATCTGCAGATCATAGGGTTTGACAAACTCTTCCCACTCCTCCTTGGTCATGTAGGTGGAACGGGACAGGCCGGTGGCACCGTAGAACACACCGTACAGGCCTGCATCCTCGATGAGGTGCTTAGAATAATCGGCCATCGTATCGGTGATGTTCTGCAGGGTCTTGTGGATCAGCTCCGGCTGCTCGTGCATCAGGGTCATCATCAGGTCGTCACGGCTTGCGGCGCGGTAACGGCCAATGGGGTTGACGGCGCACAGCTTCTGCAGGACGCTGGTGGGGCACATCATAGTCTGGAACATGGGGATGTCCTCGTTCAGACCAGCCTTCATCTTCTGAATGACCTCGATCTGCTCTGCAAACACACCCTGATCGCCCGGCAGCACCGTGATCTTTTCCAGATCTGCCACACCGCTAATGGGGCCCTTTACTACCTTGGGCAAAACGCCCTCGTAGTCGTTGTAGTCGAACTGACCGCCCCATGCCTCCTCATAGTAGGAAGCACGCGGCTGCAGCTTGACATAGTCCCAGTCGTAGGTATTCTGCCATTTCAGCATCGTTTCTACAAAGAGGTCCGCGCCGCTGTGCTCGTTCTCGGTGAAATGACGCCACGCCGATACCGGCGGACGGTCTGCCAACTCATGGTTCAGAACTGCTTCAAATCTTTCTTTTTTCGTCCACATAGTAAAACTCTCCATTCGTTTTTTGGTTTCTCAGGTTGATAAGTTGCCAAACAACGAGAAAGAGTTCTGTATGCTATTCATTTGTATCATAGCATACTTTTGCTTTGGGGGCAATGATTATTTCGTAGTTTCGTCACCTGCCTTCTTATTATTGCGGTTGTTGTAAACATAGACCATAACAGAAGCGGCTGCCACCAGTGCGCCGCCGATCACAGAGGTAAATTTTACCGGCTCGCCCAAAATAAAGAAGCCCAGGATCATGCTGAAGATGATGCCGGAATAGTTGTAGATGCTGATCTCCGAGGCCGGAGCAAAGCGATAGGCATAGGTGATAAAGGCCTGTCCCAAGGAGCCGAACACGCCGATGAGCAGCAGCAGTACCGCCTGCTTGAAGCTGGGCACCACAAAATCCTTCAGCATGAAGGGGATAGAAGCAATGGCGCTGAAGGTGGAAAAGTGCATCATGACCGTCAGGCCGTCCACCTTGCCCTTAAAGAAGGAGAGAAAGGTGTAGGCGACACCGGAGGTCACGGCCGACAAAAATGCCACCACCAGCGGGAAGGGGTTGGACTCAAAGCTGGGGCGGAACACGATAAAGGCACCCACCATGGAAAGTGCCAGCGCCGGGATCTGGATCTTGGGCAGCTTTTCTTTCATAAAGATGACGGCCAGAATGGTGACCCAGATAGGGGAAGTTTTGTTCAGGATCGTCACATCGCCCTGCGCCGCATGGCTGGAGGCATAAAACAGGGTAATCAGGCCCAGAAAGCCAAAGAACGACCGCCCGAACAGATAGGGCTGATACTTGGCCGGGCCAAACAGCGAGCCTTTTTTGCGCAGAATGATGATTGCCGAAACGATCAGCACGAACGAATTCCGCATGAAGATCTGCTCCATCGTGGGGATCTCGCGGCTCAGCCGCACCACCACCTGCATGGATGCAAAGCACAATGCAGACAAGATCATATAAAGAGCACCTTTTTGTCTCTGAGTCATTGAATATCTCCTTAACCTGTTTCTATCCAAAGCGGCATTCAAACGCTTTTCGTCGTGATGCCTTGTTGTTTCCATGTTCGATTATATACTTGTCTTGATGTCTTGTCAATATAAAATTCCATCTTTTCTGTCTTGAATCTTCTGGATATAAGTCTCACTCTTTCCGCAACCGTGCACCCATGGCTTACAAAACAAAAAAGCCATGAAATCTTTCGATTTCACAGCTTCCACGGTAGACATTCCTACGTGTTGGAACCCGCGGGCTACTGATTCGCAGCGCACGCCGGGCGATTCCCTCAATTTTCGGAAGTTACGTTTTGACGTTATTTCTTGGAGGTACATCGTGGGTTTTGAGCTTCAAGTTTCTGCACCCTTTGTCCGATTTTGCAACGATTTGCACCCTTTGCACGTTTTGAAACCGTGCAAAAACCGTGCAGAAACCGTGCACTTACTCCCAGACAAACTAAAATCCACTTCATCCGACAACGACTTGACGGCATTGGTTTGGGTGGCCATTCTCTTATTTTTAGTACTTGCTGCATCACAAGCCGATTGGAAAGCATCTGACCTCATTCTCAGTATAACCCGTCGTTTTGTGTTAGAAAAAAGCAACACAGCACGATATGGTCTGTATGGCCTTGTAGTGGTATCCTTTTGCCAACAAGAAAACAACATAAAACGAAAGGAAAAACAAATGATGAAACGTATCTTTACCCTGATTACCTCTATTGTTCTGGCCACCAGTCTACTGGCTGTCCCCTGCTTTGCCGCTGAGCCTGAAGACTTGCCCACGCCGCAGCCTGGTGTGACCGAAACGGAACAGCCTGACGGTTCTGATCAGCCTGAGAATCCGGACAGACCTTCTATCCAGCCATGTGATGCTATGCCGGGCGTTGGAGACATGGGTTAACTCATAAAATCGATGTTCAAGTATTCTTTCGCTTCTTTTTTGACAACCTCTAACCCGATTTGATATCCAATGACTTTGCAGAGATAATACGATTGGTAGTACAATTCTTTGCTGATTTCGTCATCGCCCATAAAATGTCGGCATTCCGCTTCAATTTCCAGACATCGGGGCAATACTTGGTAATGTCCATATTGAATACAGGCTTCTCGTCCTTCTTTAGCGAGTGCAGCTCCTTCCTCATAGCGACCGCACAAATCCAGTACCCGAGCATAATTATAAAGGACCAAAGGCAACACCCCTATAGATGTTATGGTTTCCTTAAAATGCTTACGCACATACTTAAGCAGCTGATAGTAGATTTCAGCTGCTTTTTTATTTTGGCCAGCATCAGAGTAAGCAAGCCCAATCTGATTGATAATTGTGATTTCATCTCTTGTATAAAGGAAACTTTCTATACTCTCTAGGTCAAAGCGGGGCACAGTCAGCTGAATTGCCTGCATTAGCAGATCGATTTGTTCCAGCGGCGTGTAGCGTCCATCTAAGCGTCCCAGAAGTACCCTTGAACGCAGGGCAAATTGCTGCGCAATTTGATCATCCGGATCTGCCAGCTTTTCAAATTGTGCAAGCTTCTCAAAGCCCTCCGGCACCTTTTCGGTCGCATTGCAGGCAACAATTTCTTTCTGAAGAGCTTCCATCTCCAGTTCATTTTTACTCAGCAGAGCAAAATAGCGGTCATCCGGCAGGCCCAGACGCTGCAAAAGGGCATTGATCCGGTTGCGGCTGGGGGTCTGTTTCCCATTTTCCAGTCGGGAAAGAGTCATAGGCTCACAGATTCCATAGCAGAGCTGCTCCTGGGTCAAACCCAGATCCAGCCGCCGCTGCTTGACGTACTCGCCAAGAAAGACATTTTTCATTGCTGAGTCCCTCCTCATTATAGCTGCCGCGCTCCTGTAGTTTAAAGCTGGCACTGTGTGTCAACCAATATCAATATTCTAAGGACATTATACCATATCCGGCAGCGGGATGGTAGCTTTGATTAAATCAGAGGTTCCCTAGTACGATGACACTACGCGTTCTAAAACATATCGTTTTGTGTTATTTTTAATTAACATGATGCGATATGTTCCTTAACAACTATCTGTGCTACAATACAGTCACAGCAAGGGACTTGCACAATCAGAGGTTCCAAGCTGATAAATCTTAAAGAAATGAGAAACAAATCATGGAAGTCCTCGCTGAGAAGAAGCCCATTGAAGAACAGGTTGATTGCAATATCGACATTAATATCTTCTGCTAACAGGGTTAATTACCACTTTAATAAGGGGTTCGGATTGTTCCGGGCCCCTTATTTCGAACAATTATCCTGTAATCAGGATTTTTATATAGATAAAGAGGAGCTAATATGTATACAGTACCCAGCTATGTGACCTATCGCACGGAAGAAGATGCTATTTATATTACATCAGAATTGTATCGCAATACCGTCCGGCTGACCGATCATGGCCTGCAGAAGGAGTTCATCAATCTCACCCGTTGCGGCGGCTGTGCGGAACTGAATACGCCGTTGACACGCTATCTGCATGAGCAAGAGCTTCTGGTAACCGAGGAAGAATTGGACCATGCGCTGCACCAGGTGAGATCTTTGCTGGATAATATCTTCATGGTATCATTGATGCCGACGGAAGGCTGCAATTTCCGCTGCCCATATTGCTATGAAGATCACCATGCGGTCAGTATGACTCGTGACACACTGGACCGAATTGAGGAGTATATAACTGCACAAGCGCCGCGCTATAAACAGGTCATACTTGCATGGTTTGGAGGTGAACCTACTCTTTGCAAAGACACTGTGCTGGAAGTGTCCAACATTGTGCAAAATCTGCAGAAACAGTATGGCTTTCACTATGCTGCCAATATGACCACCAATGGTTATCTGCTGAATGACAAGCTATTTCGGCAGTTCTATCAGGCAGGGATCACCAGCTATCAAATTACAATTGATGGTTGGAATCACGACAAGACTCGGCCCCATGTATCCGGCAAAGGAACCCTGCAGACCATCATTAACAATCTGGCCTCTCTTTCCAAGTTGCCGCCGGCAGAGTATTCCTTTCATATCACGCTGCGCCACAATATTCTGGCCGACGATGAGGACTACAGTTGGTATGATTATCTGTACCGTCTGTTTGGGCATGACAAACGCTTCGCCGTACTTGTTCGTGCTGTTGGTGACTGGGGTGGTGAAGGCGTCCACAGTCTATCCATCCTTCATCAGGATACAAAAGATGTGTTGGTAGCAAAACATGTTGCATATCTGGATAAGATCGGGATGTCGTGTCATAACCACAGAAACGGAGCCCTTGCACAGGTGTGCTACGCTTCCTATCCACATAGCATGGTATTCCGGGCCAATGGAAAAATTGGCAAATGCACTGTGGCGCTTGACCACCCGCAAAACCAGTTAGGTTGGGTTGATCCCGAAAAAGGTATTGTGATCGACCCGGAGGTTAACTGCCGGTGGAGCTTTTCTGATCTGAAGCCCGAGTGTCGTAGCTGCCGGAATGTTTTGCGCTGCATGAATATGCAGTGCAAAAAGTCTGAAATTATTGATGGAAAGACAGTTTGCCTCTATAGAAAATCAGAATGTGTGTAATCAGTTAACTAACGCAAAACGATATGTTTATTCCTCATCCTGTGTGCTACAATTTGAATCAGAAAGAGCAAAGCACACAATCCACTGTTCATAGAGACAGATGGAACGATCACAGAAGAGGTGGAAATCATGAAGTATTATCTCAAAAAGTGCTGGCCCACTGTTACAGCGGCCTCCATCTGTATGGTTGTTGCCTATGGTTTGCAGGTCTGCACCAGTCTGGTACAGATTCAGATCACCCAGGGACTGCTGGACGGTGATCTGCGGGCTTTCACCATTCGGATCATTCTTCTTCTGCTGACCTGGCTGGCCGTGGTCCTTTGCCTGATTGCAGAGACCTTCTTCCAGGGCCGGGCCGTGCGCCGGATGAACAACGCTCTGCGCCGGGATATGGCAGCGGGCCTGTTGCACAAGACCCATCAGGAGTATCATAAGCAGGAGAGCGGCGAGTACCTCTCCCAGTTTACCAACGACGTGAACCAGATTGAGCAGATGGCCTGGACTCCGTTTTTCACCATCATGGGTTCTGCGGCACAGGTGGTGTTCGGCATCGTTGCACTGGCATCCATTCATTGGCTGCTTCTGGTGATTTCTCTGGTCATCGCATTGGTTATGATCTTCGTTCCTCGTCTGTTCAGCAAACGGTTGGGAACCGTTGGCACAGCCTGTGCCGCCAGCCAGGCTGACAGCGTCAGTAAAATCAAGGATCTGCTGGCAGGTTACGATGTGCTTCGCTTCTTTGGCAAGGATGAACGGTTTACCAGCGGAGTCGATGCAGCCAGCGACAGCATGGAGCAGGCCAAGTACAAACTGACCATCAACAAGGACGGCATCGGCTGTGGTCTGGCCTATGTCAGCGCCGTCTGCCAAGTGGCCGTTGTCATCCTGCTGGGTGTCCTGATCCTCAATGATATGATTCCTCTGGCCACCTTTATGGGCACCGGTACCATCTGCGCCGGCGTGTATAATGGACTGAACCAGGTGTCCAAACTTGCAGTGTCCTTCTCGGCCAGCAAGCCCTATTTCGATAAGATTACCATCCATGCCGGCGAGGCGCAGCTTCCTGATTTCGGTCTGCCTACCCTGCAGGAAGGCATTACGGTCAAGGATGTCTCTTTCGGCTACGATGAAAAGAAGCCGATCCTGGTCCACATGAACGCGGAATTCAAGAAAGGCGGCAAATACGCCCTCAGCGAAAACGCCTTTATCCCGGAAGCGCAAAAGTAGGGGGCTGCCTATGACCAAAATTGCTGTTATCCTTTGCTATTTTGGCAAGCTGCCGGAGAACTTTCCCCTGTTTGCGGAAAGCTGTCGGCGCAATGCAACCATAGATTTTTTGTTGTTTACGGACGACACACCGACCCACCTGCCGGAGAATATGCACCTGCACCCCACCACCTTTGCGGCGCTGCAACGCCGTGTGGCCGGGTGCTTTGACTTTGCCATTACCCTGCACACCCCCTATAAGCTGTGTGACTACAAGCCCGCCTACGGCGAAATTTTTGCGCCGGAGCTTTCCGGCTACGACTTTTGGGGCTACGGGGATATGGATCTGGTATTCGGCGATCTGCGAGCGTATTTTACAGAAGATAAACTGCGAAAGTATGACAAGTTCTACGCCTTTGGCCACCTGTCCCTCTACCGCAACACGCCGGAAAACAACGCTGTCTACCGCCAAAAAGTGGGTATGGATTACCACAAGGCGTTCACCACCCGGGAGATTACCGTCTTTGACGAGGTTGAGGGCATTGCCGCCAAATACAAGGCGCTGGGACTGCCCTTCTATAACCGGCAGGACTATGCGGACATCTCCAAGGCCAGCGATCGACTGGCCATTACCGGGATCTACACCACCAGTGAGACCCGGCTGCATCCCAACTATCCGGAACAAATTTTTTACTACGACCACGGCCGGGTACTGCGGGACGCTTACCGAGACAGTCAGTGGCTGACAGACGAATTCATCTACATCCACATCAGTTCCCGCCGTCTGCCGCTGCATATTGACCCGGCGGCAGACACCTATTTTATCGGCAAAACCGGCTATGAGCTGAAAACCGGGATCACCACCCGGGCAGACATTGCCCGCTACAACGCTCTGGACCCGGCGGCGGACGAAAAGCAGCGCCGCCTGCGGCAACGAATGGATTTTTGCCGAAAGGTGCAAAAGGCGTACATCCGCATAAAGGAGAGACGGTTTATATGAATATTCTGCACCTGCAATTAAGCGGCGGTCCCGGCGGCATTGTCAGCCTGTGCCGGGATATTAACAAACACTCTGCCCATCACAATTTCTTTTACTTTCTTTTTGAAGGCGGTTCTATCGCCGATGAAATTGCTGCACAGGGTGGAACGGTACAAGTGGCCACCGGCGCCAAGAACCACCCGCTGAAGGCAGCCACCGACCTGGTGCGTTACTGCAAGGCGCACCGCATTGATGTGGTGGTGGATCATTCCGGCTCGCCCTACACCCGCTTTGTGCATATTTACGCCGCACGGCGGCTGAAAAAAGTGCGTTTTTTGCTGTATCTTCACTCCAACGCCTATTACAGCGCAGACAAAGGGATCAAAGAATGGGTCTATGCCCGACTGCTGCGCAGCGCCGCCCGGCATTCTGCGGGGATCGTAGCCATCTCTCACTCGGTGGCGGAAAGCTATCTGCGTCGCTACCACCTGCCGAAAGACAAAATGCAGATGGTCTATAACGGCACGGACTTGCACCGCTTTATCCCCCATCCGGCACATACAGACACACCCCTGCGGCTGATTTATGTGGGGCGCATATTTAGAGACAAAGGCATTGACCTGCTGCTGGAGGCGCTGGCTGCCTGCCCGGCAGACGCCCCTATCACCCTTACGCTGGTCGGCTCCGATCACGGCGGCTATACAGAGCAAATGCAAGCCCTGACCGCCCGGCTGCACCTGGAAGATAAAGTGCAGTTCCTGGGCAGCCGCACCGATGTGCCGCAGCTGCTGCAAGCGGCCGATCTGTTTGTGCACCCGGCCACCTGTCAAGAGGGATTCGGCATTTCGCTGATCGAGGCTATGGCCAGCGGCGTGCCCTGCCTGGCCTTTCCCAAAGGTGCCATACCGGAAATCATCGGACCGGAGATCGACGGCTTTTTAACCGAAGAAGTCAGTGCCGCCGCCCTGACTGCGGGGATTAACCGGGCGCTGGAACTCTTTACCAAAGCACCGCACCACTGGCACACCCTGTGCAAAAACGCCCGGCAAAAGGCAGAACTTTTTTCCATCGAACGAACGGTAGCGCAGCTGGAAGCGCTGTACCAAGAACAGTAAAATTATGGACAAAATCGGAATTTTAACCTTTCATCGAAGTGAAAATTACGGCTCCGTGCTCCAAGCCTGGGCACTGTGTCAACAGATCAATACCCTGCCCGGCCGCCAAGCGGAACTGATCGACTATTCCAACTGAACCCGGCAGCGATCGCCCGCCTGACTTTCCGTGACGGAGACGGCTGGGTAATGAAAGCCTATGACCGGGACGGCGGCGTGCTGCGCCGCATGGATTTAAAAAACAGCCTGTACTATAACGGCTTTATGGAGGGCTATCTGTACCGCACCGGCTGCTACACCTGCCCCTACGCCACGGAAAAGCGGGTGGCCGACCTGACCTTGGGCGACTTTTGGGGCATTGGGGAGGAAACGCCCTATCCAAATGCCGCCGCAGAACTGAAAAAGGGTCTGTCCCTGATTTTGGTCCATACAGATAAAGGACAAGCACTGCTGAACGCCTGCGCCCCGGCGCTGGTAACGACCCTGCGCACCCCGGCGGAAGCAGTCAAAAAGAATCATCAGTTGCGCCACCCCACCCCAGACAGTCCCGCGGCCCGACGATTCCACAACTTGTACGGCAAAAAGGGCGCAGCCTATGCCATTGCCCATTGCAATGAGAAAAAGCGGCGCACCCTGTGTCTGCGCCAAATTATTCGGCAGTGTCCGCCACTGCTGGCCCTGTGCCGCAAAATTCCCAAACTGCGAGATAAGCTATGATCGGTATTCTCATTCTCAATTACAAAAAATACCAGGTTACCGCCGACTGTATTCGCTCTGTGCTGGATACCGGAGACGGTCTGGACTACCATATCTATGTGCTGGATAATGGCTCCGGCAATGACTCTATTGCCTGCCTGCAAGCCCGATTTCCAAACAATCCCCGCATCACCTGGATGGAAAGCGCGGAGAACACCGGCTACGCCCGGGGCAACAACCAAATGCTTTCCCGCGCCCGCAAAGACGGCTGCACCGCTGCGGTAATCACCAACAGCGATATTGTCTTTTTGCCCGGCACCCTGCAACAGCTGGCTGCAGGCATCGCCGAAGGGCACCCCATTGTAGGTCCTCGGCTGCAATACCCCAACGGACAGCGGCAAAACAGCGTCAAGCTGCGCCCCTACACCTACCGGGAATACCTGTGGACGGAAACCTATTTGCGCAATCTGGTGCCCAAGTCCAAATTGCAGGCGCTGCGCCGTCAACCCGCTACCCCGGGAGAGGTCTACTGGCTTTCCGGCGCGGTCTTTGCCGTAGACACAGCGGTCTTTCACCGGCTGGGTGATTTTGACCCCTATACCTTTTTATATTATGAGGAGTACATCCTCTCTGAGCGGTGCAAAGCACAGAACATTGCCCTGTGGTTCGATCCTACGGTCACGGCGCTCCACTGCCACGGCGCCTCTGCCGGTGGTGCTGCAAATCTATTTACCCGATTGGAGAACCTGCGCTCCGAGTTATACTTTCTCCACCGCTACCGGCACTGGAGCCGACACCGACTGGCCACCGTACGCCGGGTGCGTTGTCTGGAAGTGCTGTTTACCTTTGGCAAGGCCCGCAAATGGGCAGATGCCCGCACCTACCTGCGCAAAAGCAAAATCCTGCTGAAAAAGGAACGAACGAATGAAACTTAAAGTCTCCACCAGTCCTTATACTTACTTTCTGTTGCTGATGACCATCATGGACACCGGCTACTTTGTGTTGCTGAATATTCCTGGGCTGCGAGACTCCGGGTATGTGCGTATCGGTTTCTTGATCATCGCCACTCTGCTGGCCATGAACTGCTATATCAACAAAAATATTTACCGCACCCTGCAACCCTACTACAACTACCTAAATGTCTTTATCCTGTATTTGGTAGTATTTTATTTTGCCCATTTTATCTACGGTATGGTGCATTATACCCAACAGATCACATCCATTATCAATGTGTCCAACTACCTGGGTATGTTCCTGCTGATCTATCTGTTTCTCTATGTATTCCAGCTAAACAACGGCTATGATCAGCTGATAAAACCCCTGAGCTGGATCACCTATCCCTATATGCTGGTCATCACCCTGCGTGCGGTGATTTATAACTTTGCAGGTCGGGATCTGATGCCCTACTTGGGTCACATCACTCGCTCCGGGCGCCTGCGTTACAGCATTCCTGCCCTGTGCGGTGTGCTATTCCTCTATTATTTTTACAAACTGCTGCAAAAAGAAACCCTGATGAAACACAAAATGATCTATACAGGGCTGTTGCTTTTTACCACCTTTTACCTTTACTATATCTGTATGACCCGTATGTATATGATTGCCTTTTTTCTGGCGGCACTGGTGATCTTCCTGTGCAAAAAGCGACCGAAAAACAAGCAAATCGTGATGGTCTGCGTGGCGATCATCTTGCTGGCCGTGCTGTACTTCTCCGGATTGATTCCTCGGTTCCTGGCCACTTTTACAGAAACAGGCGGTGAATACGGCGGCTCAACATTGGCCCGGCAATATTCTGCCCGGTACTTCTCCGGCGTGGCAAAAGACCAACCCATCTTCGGTTTGGGCTTTCTCTCGCCAAAGCGGTACGAGAACTTTTGGATTTACTTTGGGCCCTCCGGCACTGCCTATCTGGACGATCTGGGTATTCGCAATATGTTCTACCACTACGGGGTACTGGGCATCGGTCTGGTGGCGCTGTCTCTGGGGCGTATGGTATACCTGGTGATGCGACTGCTCACCTGCCGAAACTATCCTCGCAAGGCGCTGATGCTGGGACTGACGGCGTTTTTTGGCTGTCTGTGCGTATCCCTGTGTCCTTTTGATACGGTGCGCCTGCTGGGGCTGATCTTCACCTGGTCCATGGCGGAGTACGACGCCCGCCTTTACTACTACCTACCCCGCAAAGCGGCGACAGAGACGGGGGGCGATACGCGGTGAAGGCCCTGTCCGACAATAAACAAACCACCATCAACCTGATTACCAGCCTGGCAGCCTTTGTGATCAATGCCGGGATCAGCTTTGTACTGACTCCGTATATACTGGAGAAGCTGGGCAACGAAGCTTACGGCTTTATCGGTCTCGCCTACGACTTTGTCAATTATGCCGGCATCCTTACTCTGGCACTGAATAGTATGTCCTGCCGATTCGTCAGCTACGAGTACCACCGGGGCAATAAAGAAAAGGCAGATATTTATGTAAACTCCATTTTGGGCGCCAATCTGATCCTGGCCGGTGCCATCACCCTGTGCGCCGTGTTTATGGTTTGGAAGCTGGAGTACATACTCACCATTCCCAAAGCGTTGATGTTCGATGTTAAGCTGACCTTTGCCATCGTCTTTATCAACTACATTTTTGGCATCTGCTTCTCTGTCTTTAACAGCGGCACCTTTGTAAAGAACCGGATGGATCTGTACTACCTGCGCAACCTGTTCTCCTATGTGCTCAAGCTGATGCTGACCATTCTGATCTTCACCTTGTTTGATGTGCGCATCTTCTTCATTGCGCTGACCACCCTCATTTGCAACGCTTATATGAATGTGGCCACTTATATTTTAATGCGCAAGCTGTTGCCGGACTTAAAGCTGAATCTGCGCAAATTCAAGTGGAAAACCCTGTCCGAAGTGCTGCGCCCCGGGGTATGGAATTCCGTGCAGAGCCTGTCTGATCTGATGATCTCCGGGCTGAATTCCCTGCTGACCAACCGATTTATCGGCACCGCTGCCGGCGGGGATCTGCAATCCTCCAAGACCATTCCCAATTACATATTACAACTGGGGCAGCAACTGGCCCAAGTGTTCTCGCCGAAATTCACCATTCTGTACGCCCAAGGCGACTATGATCGACTGGTCAAAGAGGCCAAGCGCTCCATGCGACTGGTGGGCTTTATCATCTCCACCCCGGTGGCCGGGTTTATCGTCTTTGGCTACCAGTTCTATGCCCTGTGGCTGAAAAACTATTCCCCGGCGGAATTGCAGATCGTACAGACTGTGTCCGTGATTACCACCATACCGTACCTGTTTAGCTGCGTGGCGTTCCCGCTGATTCAGATCAACACCGCCTGCAACAAGGTGCGCACCCCGGTTCTGGTGGCGCTGGCCGCCGGTATTGCCAATATCTTAGTGGTGTTTCCCCTGGGCAAAGCCGACGCCCTGACCCTGAATGCGCTGGCCTGCTGCACCGCCGCCTTTACCATTCTGCGCTACGGCGTATTCCAGCCCTACTATGCGGCCAAAATACTAGCCCGCAACCGTCTGTTCTTCTACGGCACGCTGCTGCGCAATGTGCTTGCCACTGTCGTCATCGGCGTAGTGCTGTATGCTGCCAAGGGGCTGTTCACCTACGGCAGCTGGGGTCACTTTTTCATCGCCATTGCCCTGTGCGGAGCAGTGGGATATGTGCTGGCTTTCTTCCTGTTGTTCAACCCCGGAGAGTACAAAGAGATCGTCCACATGTTTCTATCAAAAATGAAGAAAAAAACCGCATAAATGCAAAGAGTGCCTGAGCCAAAGCTCAGGCACTCAGACTGTCGATAAAGCGGCTAAACCGCGCCAGTTATAAAGAATATAATAAATGTTTCGTAGGGCAGGGGCTTGCTCCTGCCGCGAGTATTTGGTATCGCTATTGATTTGAAAAAG
>OGRI01001616.1_pt1 | contig 18316 bp, 16 predicted proteins | sample 1553391 | NCBI WGS metagenome assembly OGRI01 (sample SAMEA2580052, study PRJEB22360) | human gut metagenome | reverse complement strand
TAAATCATATTTATCATTTATCCATAATGTATCAGCTTCCAGTGTGGTGCGGGCAACATCTATTTCATACCCCTCTTTTTTTACGGCAAAAGTCAGTCCGTTAATCAAGCTCAAATCATCTTCCAATAAAAATAGCCGTTTCATTTGTTATCACATTCCTTTCCTATTTTTGTTCTCCCATCAATCGGTTTTTCTGCGTCTTTTGGTATCAGCCACATATACCCAAGTTTTGAAACACCGGGTATGCGGTTCTCTCTGCATAGTATCTGTACACGTCGTTCAGAAATGCCCCATTTTTTAGCTGCTTCGGGGCAAGACATATATTCCATAACACCCAAGTCCTTTCTGCAAATCATATCAGTATAATTATAGTCGGGCATACGAATAATAGCAAGTGCAAGTATATGAATTATTATGGCTATAAATAGGAACTGTATAGACGTATTCAGTATGAAAGAGGAACAGTAGAATGTATATGGGTGAATAAATATGGCAAAAAGACCAGTAGAAAAATATGACTTCAAGGCTTTCGGGCAAGCAATAAAAGCAGCGCGGACAGCAAGAAAGGAGAGCCGCAAGAAAGTAAGCGACGAAATGTTTATTTCCCCTCGCTACCTTGCGAACATTGAGAATAACGGGCAACACCCAAGTCTGCAAATCTTTTTTGAGCTTATGCTCCGTTACGATATATCCGTAGACCAATTCTTTTTCCCAGATAAATCAGCGGAAAAAGATACACAACGTAGGCAGCTTGATACACTGCTTGATAGTATGAGCGAGAAAGGAATACGGGTAGTCACCGCCACAGCAAAAGAGATAGCCGAAGTCGAAACAGAGGACAAGGAAATGTCCAGAACAGAATTTTAACGAGAAGACACATTGTAATCTTTCAAGAAATACAATGTGTCTTCTGCTTTATATAACTCTATTTCACAATCTTCCAGTTTTCCCCGTTCTTTTCCAGTACAAGGTTAAACTGTGATACCTGTGTTGTCATGGTCTGGTTATCCAGATATTTCACTGCAAGGGAAGCTGTCACCTGATTTCCGTTTCGGTTGTAAACCGGATTTACCAGTTCTGAGAAAATATACTCTTTTCCCACAGGTTTCAGCACGCCCTCATTCACATAATAGGTCAGCTCCTTTGCGGTTGCCGTAGGGTACAGTTTGAAAAAGGTAGTGAGAAATTCGTTGATTTCCTCCGTAGTGATAGAATCCACCGTACCGTCACTTTGTACCGCTTTTGGGGTGTAGCCGGATTTTACGGGAACGCTGGTGATGGTAGGGTTCTGGATAATCGTCAGGTTTCCAGAGCCGTCCACATAGACCGTTACCTGATAGGCGGAACGGACGGTTTTACTGGATTCTCCCTCTGTGATATGCTGTTCCACCGTATAGGTCACTTGATAATGCTGCTCCTTTTCTTCTGTGATTTCCCATATCTGAAAATCAGTCAGGGCAGACGATACTGGGATGTCTTTTCGGACAGTATCTACATTCAGGGCTTGCAGCTCTCCGGTGAGATACCCTTTTAAAGCATTTGTCCGGTTATCAATGGAAGCGGCAGACTGTTCCCATGAATAGTAGACTTCTGCGAAATTCTTCACAAAATTCTCTATCTTGTGGGTGTCGAGGATTTGTTCCTCAATTACTTTGGTTTCATGGACAGTATGAATGTCTATCGCCGTGAAATTCTTATAGACGGCAAACAGGAAGCTCACTGCCAGCAGCACCCACAGGGCAATCACAGTTTTTTTGTGGGTATTGACTTTGTAAACTTTCAGTTTCTTTTCTTTCTGCTTTTTCTGGTTATCCTCTTTTCTAATCTGAATCATATCGGTTCATCCTTTCTTATTTTTTGATTCGTCCGGCTCCGGCAAGGTGCTGTTGCCAGTAGGAGCCTGTCAGGTCTGCGTAACCAATGGGATTTCCGGCATGGTACATCCGGTTATTTCCCACATACAGTCCCACATGGGTGATGTAGGTTCCGGCGTTGTAGGTGGAGTGGAAAAAGACCAAATCCCCTGCTTTTGCTTCGGACAGGGGGATGTGCTGCGTCACATTGTACTGTTCCTGTGCTGTCCGTGGCAGGGCGATTCCTGCCTTGCCATAGCACCACTGCACCAGTCCCGAACAGTCAAAGGAAGTGGAGGGGGAATCGCCCCCATACACATACGTCCAGCCCTCATACTTTAAGGCTTCCTCCATGATAGCCTGCACCGTTTCATCATCAAACTGTGCCACGGTCAGGTATTGCGATACCAAGAGGACATAGAACATATTTCCGTAGGAATACCGCCAGCCTCCGTTTTTCTCTACGGCAACAGGGTTGGTGTAGGTGACTTTCTTTCCGCCGGATTTGTCCCTTGCGAAGCTCTCTGCCAGTTCAAAAGTGTATTTTTTTCCACGCCCTGCCACATAGTCTAGGAAGCCGCCGCCGTAGTTGTAGGACTGAATCACACTGTTTAAGTCACAGCCCTTTGTTTCTGCCGCTGCGAGCAGTTCCGAGAGATATTTGCAGCCCTGTTTGATGGATTCCTCTGAACTAAGGGAGTTTGGGGGAAGCCCCAGAGATTCCGAGGACTGCATAACGTCTTCCAGTGTGCCGCCGGATTCCACCTGAATGATGGCGAGCAGCACATTTAAGTATTCCTCTATGCCATATTCCCTTGCATACTTTTCCAGCATAGGTTTATGGGCGAGGACTTCCTGTGATACGCTCACGCCCCCATAGATAAGGTTTCCGCCGCTTCCTCCGTCTTCCTCATCCGAGAAGACAATCACCACCAAAAGGAGCAGGGAGAACATCATCACGAACACGCCGGAACAGGCAAAGAAAAGGTGTCTTAATTTCATGGTTTCTCCCCTTTCTTTTGTTTGGCAGCCGCTGTTACCGTTTTTGTCCACTCCTTTCTGGCGGTGGTACGCCGGATGGTAAAGTTGGATTCTTTTACCGCAGGGGCAGCCCGTTTTCGTTCCGGTATCACAGGAGCCGTATCATTTTGGACAGGTCTTGCCGGACGGGGAGCAGCAGATGTAGGGGTTGTCTTTTGTCTTTCCTCTGGTTTGTCTGGGGAAGCCGGAGGGACTATCTGGCGTTCTGTCCTTACAGGCGGTGTCTGTTCATGGTGGATGGAAGAAGCCTTTACCACCGGAACCGAAGTCCGTTCTGCCACAGTTCCCCCATAAGAAACCTGTCCCCGTTCCCTGATGGATGGGGAAGCTGGCTGTATAGCTGGCTTTCCTGTATGAGTGGTATCTGCATGGTTTCGGAAATCTTCCGGCTGCTTTGCAGTAACAGGGCGTTCATGGACAGGAGCCGCCCCTTTTGGTACTTCGGAAGCTCTCTGTTGCGGCTGTTTTGCCTGTTCCAGTTCCGCCCTGCGTTCTGCAATGGTCTGTCTGTGGCTTTCTGCCTGTGCATTCCGCTGTTTGGCTCTGGCAATTCGGGTCTGGGTCATGCTGGAAGTAAAATCCCTTACGCCCTCTGATACCTGTGTTTTCCCGTGGTAAAGGGCGTACTTTGCATTGACAGGCAAATCCTTTGCCTGCTCCCGAAGCTGTCCGGCAGTATCGGCTATCTTATCTTTGGTATCTGCCGCCGCACCCACCGCAGAGCCAGCCCGTTTCCATGCGGATTCCTTTTCCGGTGCTGCCTGTCCGTCTGGTCTGCTGTGGTCTGCCTGTGTCCGTTTGGAAGAGCCGGAGTGGGAAACAGTTCTCTGGTCTGAGCCAGCCTGTTTCCCTGCGTGGTATGCAGCCGTTCCAGCCCCAAGAGCCGCCACAGAACGTCCTAACTTATGCTGTAAACGGTGCATATGGGCGTGCATGAGCATACGGGGTCTTCGCATGATACGGCTCCCCATGCTTTGGGAATCCCCACTCTGTAAGGAGAACATCCCCATCAAATCCCCCAGCTTGAAATAAATTCCGGCAAAGGTCACTATCTGCAAGAACGCCGTCAGGAAGAACGGATATTCCCCAGACAGGTTGTAGAGCATGGTGGAAATACTGAACGCTACCGTGATAATCAGGGTGATTCCGGCTCTGGTAAGGATGGTATTGAACAGTTTCGTAATGGCACGCTTTGACATCCCCTCAAAAGAGGGAACCATGCTAAGGAGGAAGCTCACAGGCAGGAACATGGCGTAGATGATAAAAAGCACCTGTGAGAAAATCATTATCCCCGTGAGCAGGAATACAAAAACGGAGATACCGATATTGAAGATAAATAGGAAGAAGACGGTTCCCAAGCGGTTGATGGTCTTTGTGATGGTAAGGTTGGTGTTTTCCCTGTCTTCGATTTCCTCCACAACGATTTCTTCCCTGTCCTGCCCGTTGTTTTCATCTGGGCTGGTTGAGAGCAGGCTTTCCACACGGTCAGCTCCAATGCTTTCCACATCCGAATTGCCATATTGCAGCAGGAGCCAAGGCTGCTTGACCTGAATGGAAAACAGGCTGTCCCGTATCAAATCCACGCTGTCTTTTCCTTGACTTTCCGAGTTCGGCAGCACAATCTTTGTACCAAGGGTCAGGCTGGCATTGCTGATGTCTGCGGAAAATTCATTGATTTTCCCGATATAATCAGGGGCATAGGCGATAAAGGCAGCGGACAGCACGAACACCACCACGAAATTGACAACGGCATGGATGGCTTTTGTGGTTTCCCGTTTGATAAGCCCTGTGTAGGCAACGTAAAGCCCCACCACCAGAATGAGAATCAGCAGGAACCCGATATAAAATCCCTCCGAGGACAAGCCGCCTGTGGTAACGCCTGCAAGGGTCTGCATATTTTTCCCAATGGAATCCGCCGTAGAGGAAATGAAGTCCAGCGAGTAGGCTTCCTGAATCAGATACCCTGTGGCGTTGGAAAGGTACAGGCTGATTGTCCAGATAAAATTTGTGATGGCATACAGCCCGTACATCACCTGTTTTCCGATACCGTCCAGCCAGTTCCACGGGAGCCAGTCCCATCCGCTGTCCACATAAAAATCAAGCTGGTAGTTGTCCAGAGGATATTTGCTGTATTCGTTGGCAGCGTCCACCGTATCATCCACCAGTCCGGCAGCATGGGCGGCTGTGCCGAAGACTGCAAGCAGCAGGAGGATGAGCAGGAGTGCCAGAAGTACCCTGCCAATCACTTTTCCTGCTATTTTCCAAGATAACCCCTTTTTGGCTGAATAGGGAACAGGGAGTTGCTGCCCGTTGGAAGTTCTATGTATCACCATCATTCCACCTCTTTTCTTACGGGCGGTCTGGTATCAAAGGCATGGAACAGGTCTTCAAAGATAGGATGGAACTGTATCACGCCCACACGCCCGTACAAATCACTGATAAGGCACTGTCCGTTTTCCAAGTCACGGAGCCGCTTCTGGTTGTTTTCATCTTCGGAATCCACCCCGAAAAAGGCGAGGGTCTTCTTGATTTCGTTGATGTCTGTGGAACGGAACGCAAATTTCAAGCCCAGATTGTTTTTCAGCTTTTCATCCAGCAAATCGTCCGTGTTCTGGGTGACAAAGTAAACGCCTGCGTTCATGGCACGTCCGGCACGAACCAGCTTCATAGAGAGGGTCTTGCCCTGTGCCACCTGTAAGAAGCTCCATGCTTCGTCCAAATCCACAATCTTAAACACGCTGCGGTCGGTGTGGATGAAGTCGAGGGCAAAGGTACTGATTACAATGAGCATTGCCACGGAAAGCAGCTCCATTGTGGTGTATTCTTCAAACGAGGTTTCCTTATCCGGCAGTACCAAATCCGCCACCTGAATGATATTGAGCTGCTTTTCAAGGCTGATGGACTGTGTGACATCCCCATCCGAAAAGAGCAGGTGTGCAAAGTCATAGTCCGTAAAGGATTCGATATGGTCGGCTATGCTGGTGCTGATGGCGGTTCCCTCCGCCCGAAGTTCCTCAATCACTTTGAAAAGCCCCCGTTCTTCACTGTTTGTCACCGCACGGATGGCTTTCCGAAGAACAGGGAACTTTTCCCCGTCACGGCTGGAAATGCCCGTTAAAAAAGTCAGGATGTCGATTGCCAGTGATTCGGAATCCTTTGGGTTCTCCATAATCACATATGGGTCGAGTAAGCCCCTGTTCTGTTCCTCCGAGGTCAGGTTTACGATATTGATTTCATGGGCGATTTCCGGCAGGGTTTCTTTCCAGCGTCCCCGTTCCGCTTTCGGGTCAACAATGAGAGCCTGTGCCCCAAATAATACGGAATAATAGACAATCATGTTGTTGCTGAATGATTTTCCACCGCCGAGGGAGCCGACAAAGGCGGCAGCAAGGGCGTTGGTGACGGAGCCTTTTACCCCTTGACTGGCAAGGGCAGGCTTTAAGTACACGTTTCTTCCTGTATCAAGGCTGTACCCGATATAAATACCCTCCGTTTCTCCTAACATCTGGGTTGCCCCGAAGCCAAGACCAGCGAGGAAGTCGCTGGTGACATACTGGATGTAATCGTTCAGATACCGCTTGCTGGCAGGGAGAAATTCCCCATGCAGCCCCAGCATATCTCCAAAGGGGCGAACCAGCTTCACGTTCAAATCGTCATAAAAATCTTTCACCTCATTGCAGCGGCGTTTCAGTTCTTCCAAGTCGGGAGCCGTCACACGCACCACATAGGACAGCTTATACATAGATTCCTTGCTCTGGTCTAAGGTGGATTCCAGCTCATTTACGCTGTCTAAAGCGTCCACCACGTTTGTACTGGTTTCACTGTCATTCTGCCATGCGTGGTTGTCCAAATCTTTCAGCTCTTTTTTCTTGTTCCGCACCGTGGAGAGGGCTTTCCGGTTTGTGACAATCTCCACATTCATAGAGGTATCAATGGGAAAGGTGAATTGCTGCTGCTGATAGTAAAAGATTTCCGAGGATGGGAAGTCCAGTTCCCCTACAATGCTGTTGATAGTAAAGTAGGCGGCATAAACTGTCCCGTCTTCCTGTTCGATTTTCAGATACCGCTGGTTTTCCTCTATCAGACAACGGGTGGGTTTGATGAGGTCATAGTATTTCACCAGCGTTTCCTCCTGAAACCGCTTCTTCGGCAGGTAATACTCATAATCTTCGTAGGCGGTTCCGGTCTGCCCGTATAAATGCTCAATCAGGTAGCCAAAATCGTCCTTATCCAGCCGCCGGACTTTGAAGCGGCGTGAGATTTTACTTTCCAGCAGTTTTTCCATCTTCTGAAACCGCCAGATTTCTTCATTACTCATGGAAACAAAATCCCCCATGAGTTTGTGGTTGACTTCATGGAGGAAATCGGAAACGGCGGTCTTTGCTTCCCTGCGGAACTGTTTCATGGTGACTTCCTGCTCATTGACAAGCAGCTTAAAGCCGATGAAAAAGCGGTAGTCCACCTGATTTTCCCCTATCATGGAAATCAGGGCTTCGGTCTGTGCGTCAATCTTTGCACAGGCAATGTCCTTTAACTTGCCCGTCACTTCCTGTTTGGAGCGTTCCTGTGCCGCCCGTATGCTGGATTCGGTGCTGATTTGCAGGGCGTGAATCTTCCCGTCCCTGTTCTGGGCGATAAGCTGCCGGAACGAATCGTGTACCTGATATTTCTGTTCGGGGCTTAAAAAGGAATAGTTGTAGGGAAGCAGCTCATAGTAAGCGAAGCACTCCCCGTCATGGTTGAACACAAGGTTATTTTCGATATATTTAATCGGATATGCCATAAATATCACTCCTTACTGCCGTGATGGGCTGTGCCGGATATTCCTTTTCCAGCTTCACGGGCTTTCCTGCATAGGTCAGTTTCGGGCGTACCAGATATGCCAGTACGGATTTCAGGAAGCCGTAAGGCTTCTTCCCGTCAAAGGTCTTCTGGCACATGAACCAAGTGAGGGCAAAGGGTACGCCGAAGTATTTAAAAAATGCCCCGTCAATGAACGAAAGGGGAGGGAGGTTCCCCAAGAGCATAACTGCAAACACCGATACCACGAACCACGCCATCTGTGTGAACGTGATGGGGAATGGCAGCTTAAAATCATTGATGGAATAGAGTACCTTTTCCACCGACCAGATACTGGTATAGCTTCGTATTTTCTTCATGTTGTCCGTCCTTTCTAAAAGATGGGGCAGCAAAAGCCGCCCCTGAAATAAAAAAGCCGCCTGCACTTCCAAAAGGGAATACAGACGGGTCTACCGTATGATTTCATATACGCCGTGGTTCGTGACAACAAAGGTTCCATCCAATTCCATGTCACGCCCATAGGCTGCATAGTCGATATAGTTTTGTAAGTGTGCCGGAAGTTCTCCAAGCTGTCCGCTTTCTTCCAGATAGTAGCGAGCCACATCCGCCATATCGTCACAGCCGGAATGGCAGATAATATCGTCTTCATGCTCACAGAGTTCTTCGATACTGCCAAAGTAGGATTGCAGCTCCGATAGTTCCTCCTGAATGTACTCCGGTAAGTCCTCCACCATTTCACACAGGCGGTTGACTTCCTCAATGGGGGTATATTCGTCAATCTCAAAGGGCAGCTCATAATCATGGATGGCGTATTCCTCATATTCATCATTCAAACTGATACGTTCCTTGACTTCCTCAAAATCCACAGGCGGCGTGAACCATGCTCCTACCAGTTCGCCCTCATTGTATTTGCCTAAGTTGGCAATGTAAATCCGCATTTCTTCCAAGTCCCTCCACCTCCTTTTAGCGGTAAGAAAAGATACCATTGTCTGTAAACAGGTAGTTTTCGCTGGTTTCCAGCTCCCGACCAATGGAAGCGTAGTCGATATGGTTCAACAGGTCTGGATGTACTTCTCCAAATAGCTGTACCTCCTGCACCAGATAACGGGCGAGAGCTTCCCCGTCCTGCACCGGATAGCAGCGTATCTGGTCTTTGTGGTCGATAAATTCCGTAAAGCTGGAAAACCACCGCTTTTGTACCACATCCATTTCATAATAGAGGGGCGTTCCCTGCATTTCCTGTACCATCCGGCAAAGGGCGTTGATTTCCCAGAGCCTTGTGTTGCCCTCCAACGGAAACGGCAGCTCATAGTCTTCAATTTCGATTTCTTCCTCACTCTGAACCCCAAGACGTTCCCTGATTTCCTCAAAATTCACAGGACAGGAAAACCATGCCCCAGGGTATTCCTCAAAATCCTCATGGTAAAACCGTGTGGTGTTCAGGATGTAGATTTTCATTTCCTCAATCTGTATCACGTCCTTTCTCTGTTAAGTTTTTGGGGAGTTACGCTCCCCAAGCCCCTAGTGTACTTCCGCCATGAAGCAATCAGAGCTTGCTCCATAACGGAAGTGTAACAAGGGTTTCCTATGCACCGATAATCTTATTGAACAGTTCCAGTAAGATGTCCTTTACACCGTCCGCATTGAAGACCAGACCGACCGCTACAAGGGACACCACTAAAAAGCCGATAAGTTTGGAAAATTCCCTCTTAAATCCGAGGTACAGTCCAATCACCACGATTGCCAGCAGCACAAGGGACTGGGCGTTGGATAAAAACCAGTTGTAAAGATTCTGTCCGAAATTCATAAAAGCTCCTTTCTTTCCTGTAAGATTTCTTAGGTTCCAAGATTGCCGCCGTTAAACCACCACCTCCTTTGCAGCGGCGGCTTGCTGCTTCAGGATTTTTTCGTGCTTCTCCGTCAGTTTGGCATGGGTGATGATGTCATGGACAATCTGGGTGTGGTTCATCTTATCCAGACGGAGAGCCAGCTTTAACGTGGGGGCTACCTGATGGGAGAGCCAGTGCAGGGTGCGTTCAAAGGAATAGGGTTCCGGTTTGGTTGTCAGTTTCAGGCTTCCCCTGTGTTCCCCAATGAACCACGCCCATTCCTCACTGATACGCCAGTCAGAACGGGGCTTCGTATCGTCCCTGTCCACGAACCGGACATAGCGGTTGATGATTTGAAAGGCTGTCCGTTCTGGATTGTCATGTTCTAACAGGTCACGGATGGCGTAAAAGGCACGCTCATTTTTCAGCCGGATTTCAAAACGGTTCTTTACCTCTGCGTCCGCAATGGGAATATCATGCTTTTTGTACTGCTCATAGTCCTTTTCGTAAATGCAGAAGTACACCTCACTTTGGAGGGAGCCGATATACAGGGTGTTCCCCATACATTCTTTTTCCTCACGCCGTACCAGTTCGCCGCTGCGGTAGCTTTTAAAGCTGCGGAAGACCGAGATACATTCCTCATTCCGGCACTTCTCTGTCAGATGGGGAATGTTCAGGATTCCCGTTTTGTCATTGATGGCAAGGTCAAGCCGCTTCATCACGCCGTCCTCCATGAGAACATCCATGAAAAACTCATACCAGCTCCGTTCCTGTGCCAGCAGATAGCTTTCAAACTGGCGGCAGCCACGCCCTTTCAGTTCCAGCAGCACCCCTTTTTCCAGTTCCGGCGATACCAGAACGAAAATATCACCCAGATAGTAATGCTCCGTGTAAGAGTAAAATCCGTAGTCTTCATGGATAAAGTAAGGCAGCTTTAGCCGCAGCACGTCTTCCACGATATGCTTCACATCCGTAGTGGGGAAGCGAATCCTCACATAGTCAAAGAGCATTTCAAGGGGATTGTCTGGATTGAAGCGTTCCAGAGCTTCCGTGATGGCTTCCTGTAATGCTTCGGATGGGTGAGCCTTGCCCGTTTCAATATCGCTCAGGTACGGACGGGTGATTCCGGCAGCTAGGGCAAGTTTCTGTTGTGAGATACCATAAATTTCCCGTTTTTCTTTGATGTCCCGTACCCATGTTTCTTCATTCAGTGAAAATCCCTCCTGTCTAAAAAAGCGTATGTCAACTTTCAGAGCCTTGTTGACACACGCCGGATATGGGAAAATCCCTTGTGTACCGTGGGATTCTGCCCTGTTGTTTGGTTGTTGCCTGTCGATTTGTACCCCTCTGTTAGATACGAGGGGGTTATGCTGGCGTGCCTTACGGCACACCAGCCACAGCAGGTCAGTCCGCTTCTGCGGCTTTCGCTTCGCACGCCGCCTGCACTCCCTGCCTGCTGTCTGTCAGTTTTTTTATTTCTTTGAGGAAATCGTGTCCTTTTGGCACAAGGGGCGTGTAAAACTCCGAGATAACGCTGGTTCCCACATCCACATAGCCACGCCCCTTTATCTGCTTGAGGAAGAAGTCCTTTGTGGTTTCCCCGAACATCATCCCATAGCCCATTTCCGACATCCGCCCCAGAGCCACACGGAAATTGAACTGGTCACGGATTCCGTCCCCCAGATACTTTGCGTCCGGACGCTGGCAGGCGAGAATCAGGAAGAAGCCAGCCTGCCGCCCAAGCATAACGATTTGTTTTAACTTGTTGAGGACAGCGGCATTTTCCTTTGTGCCGAGCATTTCCATAAATGCCACATATTCATCAAAGATAAGGAAATGTGCCGGAAGCCCCAGATAAGCATAGTTTTCCCCTGTCCGGTAATTCTCCATGAGCTTCATGTCTTCGCTGCGTTTCATCATTTCCTCATAGAAACGGTCAATACAGGTGAGCATATCTTCCTTTTTGTAGTACACATCCGGCATAACCGCCTGTAAATCCGCAAGGTCGGCGTTCTTCGGGTCTAGCACGAACAGGACGGCGTTGGTGCGGAGCAGGGCTTCAATAAGGGTCAGGATGAAATAAGTCTTTCCGCCGCCGGTTCCTCCGGCAATGAGCATATGGGGGAGCTTGTCATACTCCCACCAGACATTTTTCATAAGCCGGAGCCTGCCGTCCTTTGCCTGTACGTCCTCAATGGAGATACGGTTGGCAATAGTATCATAAAGCAGGGTGTACTCCACATAGGAATCCTTTAATTCCTTATCCGTCAGCTCACAGTATAAGCCGCTTTCCAGCTTTTTCTCCAAGTTTAAGAGCTGTTCCTGATATTTCCCCAAGGTGATTTCCACACGGATATGGAGCAAGCCCTGTTTCATCCGGTAGTAGATTTTAGGAAAGTAAGTGATGGTTTCTTTGGAACGGCTGGAAGACAAGTCCTTGAAAAAAGCGTCTTCCTTTCTCTGTTCCGATTCATACCACTTGTTTTCCAACACCATCCTTGCCAGCTTTTGGCGGTGGATGAGCTGCTTTACTTCATCCCTGCGGTATCGCCAGAACAGAAGAACGGCTGTAAGACACACCAACCCTGCCACGCCCATACTGAATAACAGGTAAGGGATGTTTACATCCTGTACTATCTGGGAGAGGGACTCTTCCTGCCAGTTGGTTCCGGCAATCTGCCGGATATGAAACAGCAGGACAACCAGCAGGAAGACAGGGAACAGGGCGGCAAGGGCAGTATGGAACACAAGGTCTTTATCCGTGGGACGGATACGTTTTCCACGGGGGAAAAGCTGCTTCATGGGAACAATCCTCCTTTCGCTTTCTTCTTATATTCCTGTTATTTTACAGGGGGAGCGTCTTTCTTCGGTGGCTGCGGATTCATGGCAGCCCCTTTTTTCAGGACAATATCCTCCGCCTTGATGTACCAGTCCACCTCTGCCCCCTGAAAGGTAGCCGTTGCCACGGTATCTGCCACAGGATTGATAAGTTCTACCTCTGCGTTGTAATCGAACTCCTTTAACGGCACGCTGGCAGGGATGGAAACCTGAATCATACGTCCCTGTCCTCTGGATTTTAAGTCATAGGTACGCTCCTTGATTTCTTCTGATACCGAGCCGTCTTCATTCTGGAGGTGAACCTCACGGCGGAGGGCAGAAAATTTCAATGCCCCGAATGTTGCTTCCTTGTCAATCACGATTCCGTTTGCTAATCTCATAGTCTGATGTCCTCCTTTTCCTTACGCTTTTACCATATCGTCAGCGTGTAAAATGTAGTTGGTAAAGCCCCTTGTGCCGATTTTATAGCCCTCTGCGGTGATACGGGGATTGATGAGTTTCACACGTTCCTCAAAGTCAAAATGCTTCTCTCCGGCTTCGGCAGGGAGGATAACTACAATATCATCCGCTCTCTGTACGTCCGAATACAGATTGAAGCTGCGGGAGAGTATCGCCATGCGTCCGTTGATTCTTCTCTGTTCTGTTTTGTCTTCTCCGGCAAACTCCAAGTTGCCGAATGTCTTTTCCATGTTGGGGATAACGAATTTTAATTCCATATAGATGTACCTGTCCTTTCTGAAATAATATAGTTGGTTCGATAGCTTCTGTTGATGTTCCACCCGACAACGGAGGAGAACGATTTTTCTCTATCATACAAAACCGCCTTTCTTATTCATGTATGGTTTCTGCTATTCCTGCCATGATGTAATCAGCACACGGCAGGGCGATTGCGTTTCCAAGTGCTTTGCACCGTGCATTATCACTGATGGGTTGTCCTAAATTTCCATATGCCGTCCACCCCTCCGGTAATCCCATCAGGCGCTCACACTCAACCGGTGTCAAATTTCGGAGAACTCCGTCTTTTTCTTCCCCCTCATACCAGAATGAAATCATATTGACTGCTTTTGCCAGCAAAGTTGGAAAAGGTTCATCTGGCCGTCCGAAACTTGCGAGGAAAGCAGACTGGTTTCCTGATTTTGCAGCACTCCGCATACGCCGTTCCTGAAAGGGGCGGATGATGGGTATCTTCCCCCTTGTTTTATCAAGAGATATTCGACTGGCTCCGGCGGCGGGCAGCCCGTAGTCTGTGCAAGGCGGAGGAATCGGGAACATATCGCGGGGCTTAAATAGTATTTCTGCGGAACGCTGTCCTCTAAAATCCGCCACAAGGAAGATTCTTTTTCTTCGCTGAACAAGCCGGGGCTTTCCCCAATACTGGGCGTCCATGAGCCGCCAGCACAGGTCAGTTTTTCCCCCTCGCACCATACCGGCGTTAGCCCATCCTCCAGTAGGAGGCATTGAAATTTCGGTATCGGAAAATGATTGCAGCACGGCTCTAAAATCCATCCGGTCATTTGAAGAAAACGCTCCCATGACGTTTTCCCAAACAGCGATAACTGGATATAACCCATTTGTAGCACACCTCATTTCTTCTATAATTCTGATAGCCTGAAAAAACAGACCTGATTTGCTTCCAGCCAGTCCCTCACGTTTCCCGATTTTAGAAAGGTTCTGGCAGGGAGAGCCGAATGTAATAATATGGACAGGAGGGATGTGTCCTCCATGTATCTTTGTAATATCCCCTAAATGTTCCATGCCGGGGAAATGGCGTTTTGTTATGGCAATCGGGGATTTTTCAATCTCACTTGCCCAAACGGGAATGATTCCATTACGGGAAGCCGCAAAAGGGAACACGCCAATTCCATCAAACAGGCTTCCTAATTTAAGGGCACACATAAACTGCCTTTCGTTTTACTTTTTCATGTGTTACTTCCATTTTTCTGCTCCTTTCCAGACAATAAAAAAACACCATCAATGGAAGTCCATTCAATGGCGTTTGTTGTTGTCTGCTAATGTTTCAAGGTAAAGCAGAAAGCCCAATAGAAAAAGACGCAAATCTCAAAAATGCGTCTTTTTCTATCTTCATATTCATTTTTTATAAAAGCACCGTCTGCCTGCTGTCTGCAAAGCCTTGATTTTACTGGTTTTCTACTACCATCCTTATCAAAGCCTTGCTAATGCTGGGTTTTCTGCTTCTTTTTCATTGCTTTTTATGGTATAATAAGAGCAGTGAAAAAGGAGCAGAAAACATATGGCTGGTAATTCAAAAGATTCAAAAATCCTTGCGTACAAGGACATGATCAACCAACTGAATAAGACGATTTCCACACAGACAGAACTGATCCAGTCTTTACAAAAAACATTGGAAGCAGACCGGCTGGAAAAAGAAAACCTTCGTCAGCAGATTGAATATCTCACGAAGAAACTTTTTGGTACTTCCAGTGAAAAACGGAAAGATATCGATGGTCAGCTGAATCTTTTTGATGAAGCCGAGCAGGAAGCAGATCCGACATGGAAACAGGAACTTCCTGATGACATCACTGTTCCGGAACATAAGAGAAAAGCAAGACGGACACATGCTGATCTCTTTAAAAATGTTCCTTCCTGCGACGAGATCATTTCTCTTCCGGAGGAGGAGCGAAACTGTCCAACCTGCGGAACGCAGATGGAATGTATTGGGAAAGAATTCGTCCGCCATGAATTTCGTTTTACCCCTGCCAAGGGAAAAGTAGTAAGTATCTATCGTGAAACCTATAAATGCCCGGAGTGTGCCATATCAGAGGAACATCCGGATGATCAGACATTTGTCAAAGCGCCTGTTCAGGAACCATTGATCCCAGAAAGTTATGCATCGGAATCCGTTGTCGGATGGGCAATGCACCAGAAGTACCAGAATGGTCTGCCATTAAACCGGCAGGAATCGGAATGGAAGCAGCTGGGTGTCCCATTAAGCCGGGCTACGCTTGCTAACTGGATCATTTACTGTGCCGAGAATTATCTCCGTCATGTTTATGATTATTTTCACCGTCAGTTACGGATGCGTAAATATCTGATGGCAGATGAAACCCGGGTTCAGGTACTGAATGAGCCGGAGCGCAATCCTGAAACAGATTCCTGGATGTGGCTCTTCCGCAGTGGAGAAGATGGGCTTCCGCCGATCCTGCTCTATCATTACACAGAGACAAGGGCAAAGTTCCATGCAGCATCTTTCCTACAGGGGTTCAGCGGATATCTGGAGACGGATGGATATCAGGGTTATAATAATCTGCCGGATATCAAGCACTGTTCTTGCTGGGCACATGTGAGACGTTACTTCACAGATGCCATACCGAAAGGGAAAGAGTATGATTACAGCCTTCCGGCAGTGCAGGGAGTACAGTTCTGTTCCAGGCTGTTTGATTGTGAGCGGTACTCAAAAGCAAAAAATCACACTGCGGAGCAGAGAAAACAATTTCGTCTTGAAAAGGAGAAGCCGATACTGGAGGCATTCTGGAATTGGCTGGATCAACAGCGCCCAAACAAGGGAACCCGTTTGGCGAAAGCGGTAAACTATGCCCAAAATCGGAAAGACACCCTGATGACCTATCTGGAAGACGGTCATTGCAGTTTATCCAACAATCTTAGCGAGAATGCAATCAGACCATTCACTGTTGGCCGGAAGAACTGGCTGTTCAGTGCCAGTCCGAAAGGAGCTGCCTCCAGCGCTATTGTGTATACAATGGTCGAGATGGCAAAAGCGAATGATCTGAATACCTATAAATATCTGACATATCTCTTATCACAGCGGCCAGACGATAAAATGTCAGATGAACAGTTGGAACAGCTTGCCCCATGGAGCGAGACTGCGAAAACGAACTGTCAAAACTAAAATAGAGTAAAACGCTTGCATCTATCATTTTGGTGCAAGCGTAATTCATGAGTAACGTAGCAATATTTTGCGCTTACGTAACTTCAAGTTTACAGAACTGAATCAAAAGAGCTCGAAGGAGCTCTTTTTCCTTTTTTATAATAGTATCTGGGACTGTTGTTCCGTTGATAAGATTTTCAAGTTGTTGTGCGACTTCGGCTTGTTTGTTTGGATACAGACGACTATAAGTATTTAAGGTTTGAAAGAATTGTAGAGCAGATGAAACAGGCACAGGGGATCACGGAACAGTTAAAGGCAGAAAATCAGATGGAATGGGTAGCGAGAATGAACAATATGTAATCGTGTGCAAGGGAGATTGTGGATACAGAGATGGTTTATCAATAATGGAAATAAAATGAAGGAGAAAAGGCGGCAGTTTAGAAAGGCTGTTGCCTTTTAGGAATTGTTGTTTATTTGTTGTTTTTTATAAGATATACTATAAAGAAAAGATAGCATTATAGCCAGAGGTGGAATTTATGAACTATAAAATTTTAATGGTTGATGATGATAGAGAATTGCTAAAAATGTTGAATCAATACTTTACATTGAAGAATTATACAGTGATTATTGCAGAAAATGGCATAGAAGCAATGGAAAAGATAAGTGTAAATCCCGATATTATTTTATTGGATGTAAATATGCCGGGAATGGACGGAATTGAAGTGTGCAGAAGAATCAGAGATATGGTTTCCTGTCCGATTATTTTTTTGACCGCAAAAGTAGAAGAACAGGATCGAGTAATGGGATTGTTGTCTGGTGGCGATGATTATGTTTTAAAACCATTCAGTTTGAAAGAATTAGATGCCAGAATTATTGCTCATTTGAAACGTGAAGAACGTTTACATAGGAAAAAAGAACAAAGGTTTTATGGAGAATTAGTAATTGACTATGCCAGTAAATGTGCACATATTAAAGGGAATGCTTTAGAGCTTACTAAATTAGAATATGAGATTATAGAATTTTTATCCATGAATCCTGAAATGGTTTTTGATAAAGAACGTATTTATGAAAAGATTAGTGGATATGACACAGAAGGAGATAGTCGAGTAGTGACTGAACTAATCCGTAGAATTCGTAATAAAATAAAACGATATACAAAACATGAATATATTGAAACAGTATGGGGGATGGGATATAAATGGAAAAAATAAAAAATCTTTCGTTAAGAAAAACCATTGTCTTATATATGATAGTCAGTTTGATAGTTAGTTTTTATCTTTCGGCATTGATTATGCGAATGGCAGCAACTATACAAGATGACATTTGGTGGAAATACGTAGATCAAGAAAAGTATTTTGAAATGGCTGAAGGTGACGGTAGAAAGTATTTGACAGATGTTCCGAGACCGAATTCTTATGAAATGAAAAAATTTGATTATCATGTATCAGAGATATGTGACTTCCTTCAGACGTTTACAGTACTTATTGTGTCTGTGGTAGGCAATATCATAGCAGTGTTTCTTTTTTATAAGCATAAATTAAAAAATCCCATTGAAGAATTAGAACTGGCATCACAACAGGTTGGTCGAAATAATTTGGATTTTCATATTACCTATGAAAATAAGGATGAAATGGGAAGATTGTGCGAGGAATTTGAACGGATGAAGGAGCAGCTTGCAGAAAATAACCATCAATTATGGAAAATAATTGAGGAAGAAAAGGCTTTGCGAGCAGCGATTGCACATGATATCCGTTCACCGCTATCTGTATTGGCGGGGTATCAGGAAATGCTTTCAGAATATCTTCCTGAAGAAGAGATAGATATGGATCGAGCCTTAGGTATGGTAAATGAGAGTAAAAAACAGATTGAACGCATGGATACATTTGTAGAAACAATGAGGAAGATGAGCAGTTTAGATACAAGGGAGTTAGTGGTAGAAGAAATTACAAGTATGCAGTTAGAAATAGATATACAGGCAGAGTTGAATGTGTTTGAGAAAAAATTTGGAAAGAGATGCGAATTAGAATGTGTGGAAACAGCAGAAAAATTTTCGGGAGATAAGGAAGTGATTTTAGAGGTTATAGAAAACCTTTTGTCAAATGCCTTTC
>OGRI01001613.1_pt1 | contig 18345 bp, 8 predicted proteins | sample 1553391 | NCBI WGS metagenome assembly OGRI01 (sample SAMEA2580052, study PRJEB22360) | human gut metagenome | reverse complement strand
AGAAGCGGAAAAATCTGAAACAGATCATCTTTGTATTTTCCCTGTGTTCTTCCTTTCCGATATGCCGCGTAATCCTCTTCCATCCGCTTTTTCAGACGGTTCTGGTATTTGATCTTATAACCGCCTTCTTTTGCGATGGCAAGCACCATTTCCATTTCATCTTCCGGTGTGATAACGGTAAATTCCCGGTTCCATTCTTCCAATTTTGTTCCGTCTTCTGCCTTTTCCGGAAGAAATCTTCGCAGAATCCTTAAGGCAACACTGTGAAAGGTTCCAAATCCCCACAGTTCTTCTTCCGTAAGCTCTGCTTCTTTTCTGGATAGACGTTCTGCGATCTCATCTGCCGCCTTATTGGTAAAGGTAAGCACTGCCATTTTCTCATACGAAACCTGCTTTTTCTCATGCAGATGCCGCACTTTCTCGATCAGCACTGTTGTCTTTCCGCTCCCTACATTTGCATTTACCAGACATGCCGGGCTTTCATCCAGCACCGCCTCCTGCTGGTAAGAATTTAAAGTTTTTATTTCTTCTATATTATTCATTTCCAAGCTGTTCATCATATCGCCTTTGCAAACGGTCTCTCTTCTTCTGTCGTTCTTTTTTCTCCTGCTCATCCATTTTTGCTTCATACCGTACCCGGATCTGCATATCCGCCGGACAGATCACATGATACCGCAAGGTATTGGTCAGACTTTGGAGGTTATCCGGCTCCATCAGCCATTTTGCATAAAATTCATTTTCCATCGTCAGGATCAGCTTGTGTCCTTCTGTACTGACTTTTTTAATGGTCTTCAGGAACTGCCCGCCTGCTTCGCCATTTTTGACCACGGCATAACAGACCTTCTCCCACTCATCCGGCAGATTGAAGAAAGAAAATTCTTTCCGGATCACAGGCTGTGGCTCTTTGATATTTTTCTTCAGATAAACCGGCGGTTCGCTCTCTTCCAGAAGATTATCAAGTCCCCACAGAACCGTCTTCTTATCCAGATTGTAGTCACCTACGCATGCCGGACAGCCATCCTCACACGGACAGCCGCTGACCATTTTAATCGCACTTTCCAGAATTTCCGGAATCAGATCATAGATCTTCTCCGAATAACCAAGTCCGCCCTCATATTTGTCATAAATGAAGAGGGACACCTTTTCCTCCCGGAACTCATCCGGAATGGTCGCATTGTTGGACATGGTCACATCGATATCATCCCGTTCCGTCATCGTCACCATCATTACCGCATTCTTGATCGCATACTGCATTCCGTCAAAATGATTGTTCAGCACCATCTCTCCCATCCGATTTGGCAAAAGAAGACTCCGGTAGACTCTGACAACATTCTCCGGCATCGTAAGCCAGGTGCTTTCCGTGCCATAATCCTTCTGAAGCGGCTGTGTCAGCGTCACATAGCCCAGATTCTGATGGTTATGGAACTGCAGTTTCTTGTACATGGCAATGATTTCGTTTACATTGATGTCTCCAAAACGGATTTCCGTCCTCTGGTACGCGTCCTCCTGAAATACATGCAGGATACGCGTCTCTTCCTGTCCTGCCGGTACCGTATAATAATCCCCTGTAAACGGAATGGCGTAAGCTGTCCGGCTGACCAGATCCATCTTCGTGATCTCATAGGATGCACCATCATGCATATATACAGCACCCGGATGGATCTCATGGTATGCCTGGGATTCGTCCATCTCCGTGATCTCATGTCCATCCTCCTGCGCGAGCAGCTTGAACCTGGTCTTGTCCATATTACGCAGGCTGTAATCCCCTGCCGGAAATGCAGGTCCCGCCCAGGCAAATCTTCCGGCAAGGCTTTTTACTTCTCCGGCGCTTAAAAGCACCGGGATCATTTCTCCAAGATCCGGAAAAAGTGCAATATCATCCAGTGAAAGTGGCATCTCAGCAGCCGCTGCGCGCAGATGTGCAAGCTCGATCAGAAGATTGTCCGGATCCACGATCGCATTTTCACTTTCTCTTGAGAACAGCCATTCCGGATCGATGGCAATGTACTGATCAAACGGTTCATTTTCCAGGATCAGATAATTGACACAGGCACTGCCGCTTCGTCCGGCACGTCCACTCTGTTGCCAGAAGGACGCCCTTGTCCCCGGATAACCGACGATCACAGTTGCATCCAGCTTTCCGATGTCGATCCCAAGCTCCAGTGCATTCGTCGATACCAGCCCGGTCAGTTCTCCCTCCGTCATCTTCCGCTCAATCTCTTTTCGCTCCAGCGGGGTATAACCGCCACGGTATCCTGCGATCAGATCTGCCGGATTCTTGCCGCCCACCCGCGCCATTCCAAGAAATCCGGCAGCATCTAATTTATCCTTTGCTTCTTTTAGAATAACTTCTACATTTCTTCTGGATCGTCCAAAGGTGATAAAATGATGATCCTCTTCCACCAGCTCCGGTATCAGTCCGGCTGCCACGGTTGACGCCGCAATCCTTCCGTATACTTTGTCATTATTCCCCTTGATCTCCGGCGGCTGGATAATACAGTATTCCTTCTCCGGTGCCGGCGATCCATCCCGGTCAATCAGCGTAAATCCGCTTCCACAGATCTTTTCGGCAAGCTCTACCGGATTAGCGATCGTCGCGGAGCTGCACAGAAAATGCGGATTCGAATGGTAATACCGGCAAATCCGGTGCATTCTCCGGAAAATATTTGCCAGATGTGCTCCGAAAGCACCGCGGTAAGAATGAAGCTCATCGATCACTACATATCGTAAATTTGCAAAAATCGCGTCAAACCCGTAATTGCTGTGATTCGGAAGGAATGCCGAGTTCAGCATCTCCGGATTGGTCAGGATAATATTTGCACTCTTGCGGATCCTTGTCCGCTCAGCAGGTTTAGTATCTCCATCGTACACGCCTGCTGAAACTCTTCCCTCTCCGAAAAATTTCAAAATCGACTGCATCGCACGGTACTGGTCACTTGCCAGTGCCTTGGTCGGGTAAATAAAAATCGCACGTGTCAGCGGGTCTTCCAGAATTTCCTGCAATACCGGGAGCAAAAAGGCAAGCGTCTTTCCACTTGCCGTCGAAGTCGTAATAACCACATTTTCTCCGGCTCTGACCTTCTCAAACATCTCAACCTGATGTGCATAGAGTCTGGAAATATGGTTGCTTTCCAGATATCCCCGGATTTCTTCCCGGAACTCCTCCGGGTAGTCCCGGTACAACGGCTCCCTTTTCTTCATTTTTCTTGTATAAATGATCAGCTTTTTAATTTCTTCCGTCATGAATTCCTCCATAATTTAAAAAATGTGCACCTATAGCACGCAATACCTTTTATTTCACAGGAAGTTCCCGTAGAATAAAAACCAAACGCATATTCGTATGTACAGTATAGCATGGCTTTTCCATTCCTTCCATAGATATTTAGTGTATAGATATATTCTATATCATTCATGTAGATTATCTATAAAAAATGTTGTCCATGCAACATACATTTTATTAAAAGAATGTTAAATTCTTATTTTGGATATGCAAATTTTATTCAGGGAGGAATACATACAATGAAAAAGAGATTTTTATCAATCGCTCTTACACTTGCTATGGTATCATCTATGGCAGTAGGATGCGGAAGCAGCAAGTCAGATTCTGCTGACAGCAAAAAAGAAGAGAGTGCAAAGACAGAAGCTTCTGCCGATACAGAAAGTAACCAGATCTTATTTAACGGATCTTCTACTTTAGCACCGGTTATCACTTCTATGGCTACTACTTTCTTTGATACTTATGGAACATGGGATGCATATGATTCATCTCTTCCAAAAGAAGATATCGCAATCTACGTTTCAGCAGGCGGATCCGGACAGGGAACCAAAGCCGTTATCGATGGAACTGCAACATTTGGTATGGTTGCAAGAAGCGTAAAGGATGAAGAAAAAGAAGATAGGAACATTATCACTTGTCCCAATTATGAAAGAAAATCTGAGATGGAGGAATAAAGAATGATATGTTGTGATTTAGGAGCTTCAATTAATTGGACTGCCCTTAGTTCAATAGCTACAGCAGTAATGGCTATTGTTACCTTTATTACAATTTAAACCAACAGAGCCAGATTAGCTTTCAGTATAGTTGCTTTAACAAGGGATATTCAGTAAATGTCCCTAAAAATCAAGATGGCATATGAAGATGATAGAGCATACTCACTTCATATGCCATTTTTATAGTCCTATTCCTGTAATTTCTCACACAATCTTACCCTACAAGACATGACGCTCGGGAAGAAGTCTGAAGACATCTTCTGCCTCTGCCTGTAAAATCATATCATGCCGCTTTCACCGTCCTGTTCCTGATCTTGTCTATCATCAGTACGGCATTTGCCGTATGTATTCCAAAGAAAATCCACAGGATTTCCGTCTTCCTGTTCCCGGCCTTTATTCTTGAGAGTGAGTAATGTTGTTTTTGAGTTCCGAAGCTGCCTTCAAGCCGGGTGGCCCTCTCTCTTGACAACTCACATCTGAGAACCTTCCTCAAGGGTTCATCCCTGGCCGCCCTTCCCTTGCGCACAAAGGAAGTGGATATTCCATATTTCGTACAGAACTTTCTGTTGGCGTTATTGGCATATATAGAGTCGGCCGCCACGCATCTAACCCGTACACTCATAAGTTTCTGCTGCATACGGATACAGTCCTTAAGCCGTATCCCCTCGTTGAAAGCCTTGAACGAGAGGTGTTCGATGAACGATATACCGTCTATCTGTATGTTGTTAACCTTTGCGCCGAACTCGACGGACTTGGTTTCCTTGCCTCTTACGATGGGACGTATATAATGACGGTCGATGCTGACGATGCGGTCACTGACTTTCCGACCTTCAAACATTTCCTTTTCCTGTACAAGAACCTTTCTGATGATGGAAAGACGCTTCCGATAATCCTTTGTATATCGGAGTGATACCCCGTACTCCCGATGAATCTCATCCCTCTGTATGAGGAGCTTTTCAAGGAGTCTGATCATACGCCGCTTGAGCATTCTTGTCCTTGAAAGCTTCCTTTTTCTTTTCTTGCAGTAGGAAAGATAGGACTCTGACACATCCGCATATTTGTTGCGCGGACGCCTTATACCGAGTTCCCTGCAATGGCCGCAGATATGTCTGTAGAGCCATTCGATACTTTCCCAAAGCAGTTTCATGTCCGTTGGAAAACGCAGGTGGCTCTCATAGCATGTGGCATCGGTCATGCACACGTGAAGGTTGTCAAGATAAGGTTTCCAGTGTGAAGCCAGAACATCCTGGAGGGTATCAATGTCAAGACGGGATGCTATCTCATTGCGGATAGCGCTGACTATCTTGAAGTTAGTTATGGGAGAGGACGGATCTATCATGATTCCGCAGAACATCTGGTAATGTATGTTCCCGTTAAGATGTTCCACCAGCTGCCTGTCAGAGAATCCGGTGTATGCCTTCACAACCATAAGGGCAATCTTTGCCGAAGGGCTGAAGATGTTCCGTCGGCCCGGATGCTGCCGTGACAGACCCGCCGCCTTCGCCATACGCTCAAACGGAAATACGGAATGAAGCCTGCCAAGCTCACTCTCATGAAAACTTTTGCGATATTTTTCTAGAACATCAAATTCTGTGAAGCCCAAAGTTGGGTGAATTTCCGAAATATTTTGTACCTTAGCCATATCTTAGTCGGGGAATTTCCCCCGTTTTGGCCTTCAAACCTTATTTGCGGGGGAATACCTAAAGATACAAAAAAGCCAGCTAATTCGCAATATTTTGTGTATGAATTAGTTGGCTGATTTTATATTATTTACTGAATGTCCCTTTTTAGAACCGATTAGTAACCAGTCTAAATTTTCCAATAAGAAAATTTAGGCTGGCTAAAAACTCAGTATTTTATTTACTTTTCAAATGCTTTAAATATTCTGATGGGGATATTCCGAATTCTTCTTTGAAACATTGTCTGAAATAGACGGGACTATTCATTCCTACTCTAAAAGCTATTTCAGAAATCGTGTATCTGCCTTCCAACATTAGTTTTTCTGCATTTTGCATTTTTATCTTTCGTACATACTCATTTGTCGAGATTCCGGTTAAGGCTTTTATTTTCCGGTAAAGAGTAGATTTGCTCATGCATAGTTTATCTGCAAGGTAGGTAACATCTATTTTTTCTGATTTAAGATTGTCTTCGATGATTTGTGTGATCTTTTGTATAAATTCATTATCAAGTTGGTTTAGAGATTCGTGAAGTATTATACTTTTATCGGAATTGATGTTTAGGTTGTTACTGAACTGATTAGCCAGTTTTTTACGGGATTCTAATAAATTATGAATACGGCTTCTCAATAAACTCGCACTGAAAGGTTTTGTCAAATACGAGTCTGCACCGGCCAGATAACCTTCTTCTTTATTCTGCAAAGAGTCTTTTGCGGTAAGCATTATGACTGGGATATGACTTGTACGTACATCTTCTTTTATGATTTTACAGAAAGTGATACCGTTCATTCCGGCCATCATGATATCCGTTACTATAATGTCGGGGATATGTGCGATGGCGGCACGGCAACCGGCTTCTCCTTCGCTTGCGGTTACTACATCAAATGAGTCGGAGAATGATTCTGATATATATTCGCATATATCAGAATTGTCTTCTACCACCAGCAAGATTGGTTTTTCGCAAGAAATATCATCAGTGGGCACTACCTCTGCCGATTCTATTTCCGTATTGCCTTTCGGGGCCTTTTCACCAGAATCTGTATGTAGGGCATTGGGGTATATGTTATGCATAATAAGAGAAAAGTAGAAGCTGCTCCCTTCGCCCGGAACGCTTTCCGCATATATTTCTCCTTGATGTAGTTTGGCAAGGTTTTTAACTAATGCTAAGCCGATACCGGTACCCGATGCCTGGCGGTCACTTCTGGCCTGATAATATCTTTCGAAAATATGTGGTAACTCATCTGCGGATATACCTTGTCCCGTATCAGAAACTTTGATTTCTACATAGTCCGTATCATTTTTTCGGGTAGTATAGAGTGAGATATTGATATAACCTTTTTCAGTATATTTGGCGGCATTGGAAATTAGGTTATCAAGTATCATAGTTACTATTTCTCTGTCGAAATAGAGCGAAAGCGGTTCAGGCTCAATTGTTATGTTAAATTCAACTTCTTTATTCAAGTTCAGTTCTTTATATCTCAGACTGACCTCTGTAACCAGTGCTGCAAGATTGTCTTTACTCACACAAAGTTTTTTATTTTGCGTCTCTGTTTTACGGAATTCAAGTATCTGATTAATCAGGTTTAAAAGCCGAATAGCACTGTTGTGAATGATAGATATTTTCTTACGTTGATGTGGAAGCAGTTCTTTGTCTTCCTGAAAATCTTCCAGTGGTCCCAGAATTAGGGTTAACGGGGTGCGTAATTCATGAGTGATATTGGTATAAAAGCGTAAACGTTCGTTGTTAAGTTCCTGTTCCTGTTCATGATTCTTCTTTTCCAGTTCATAAAAACTTTGCATATCTACTTTTTTCTTATAAAGATTAAGAAGATAGAAAATGATATATCCTGCGAGAATAAAATAAAGCACTTTTGCCCACCATGATAGCCAGATGGGGGGAGTAATGTGAATAGGAAGAATATTGATCTCGCCAGACCATTTCTGATTATGTATCCGTGTTTTCACTTGAAATTCATACTCTCCCGGTGGAATGTTGTGGAACATTACCGTATTTTCGTTGACGGTGTACCATGAGTCATCAAAACCTTTCAAACGGTATGCGTAATCTATCCAATTAGCTTGAGAATAATCAAGAACGCTATATGCCAGATTAAAAGTGTTTTGTTTGTAAGTTAGTTGTATGGTTTCATTGTTTTGGCCATAAAAGTTTATAGTGTTATTATCTTTATGTGCGGATTGTTCTTCGAATATTTTCATCTCGGTGATGATGACAGGAGATACCTCACGGTTACTTAATACGGTAACCGGATCAAAATAGCGGGCACCATTTATTGAGCCGAAATAAATGATACCATTTTCATCTTTTGTTACGGCTGCGCTGGAGAAATTGCCTATTGGCGTTTTGTCGAAATAGTTGTAGTTTATGAATTGTCCGGTTGCCGTGATATAGCAACTGATACCTGCATTGGTGCTAAACCAGATGTTACCCTCACCATCTTCGGTAATGGCGCGAATATAGGAGTTGTAAATGCCGTCTTGCCGGTTATAAACTTTGTATTCGTGAATTTTATTGGCTGGGAAACAGACTAATCCATCGCCTGTCGCTATCCAGATTCTACTCTCAGAGTCTCTGAAAATATAATTTATGCTATTGGAACAGAAGCCGTTGTATTCATTGAAATGACAGATGGATTTCATTTCGTTGGTGAGGATGGATAATCCTTGTCCGAAGGTACCTATCCAGATTCTTCCTTTTGTATCTTGAATGAGGCTGCGTATGGTATTTTCTGGAAGAGAAGAATTCTCAGTGGTATAATGCATTATGTTTTCATAAGTTTGAGTGTTAACAATAAATATTCCCGAACTGGTTCCTATCCACATATTGTTTTTGTTGTCTTCATAAAAACAACGGGCGTCACAGGAAGAAATCTCTTTAAGGCTGGCATGGGAAAAGTTTTTTTTATTATAATCGTAGATATCTACACCACCCATGAAGGTTCCTATCCATATATTGTTTTGAGAATCGCAATATTCGCTTATAATAGAATTATGGCTCAGTTTCCCATTTTCTTCGTTATAGATGACCGTGCGATTGTCTTTTTCAAAGACATTGATTCCCCCTCCGTCAGTACCGATCCATAACTTATTGTCTTTGTCTGTACATAAACTCAATACGACCCGATTACTAAGACTGTTTTTATAATCTTTAATTGGAGAATAGCTGTGGCTTTTGAAAAAAGGCGGAGTGTGGCCTATAAAATTAATACCGCCCCCATAGGTGCCTATCCAGATGTTTTTGAAAGAATCTTGAAATAAACACCTCGCTGTCGGATTGGATAAACTATAATTATTGCTTCCCACTGTGAGATGTTCCAGATTAAACTGATTTTGCGGGAGGAATAATTGTTGCTTGATATCTACGATAAAGATACCGTTTAGTTCGGTGGCCATCCAGATTTTTTTATTATCCATTTGCCGGATATCGAAAACTGTAGACGTTGAGGGAATATTGGCTATTTGATTTATGGAGAAAAATTGTTCTGTTTGGGTGTCGAATAAAGCAGCTCCCCTTTCAGTTCCTATCCATATATTGTCGGTACTATCTTTGTATATGCAGTGAACATGATTTCCAGGTATACCGTTTTTATTGTCGGGATTATACTTGAAATTCTTTACACGTTTGGTTTTCAATGAAACAATACTCATTCCATGTTCTACGTGGCCAATGTATATTTTTCCATTGCCGTCTTCTACTACCGTCCAAACATTGTTGGATGGTAAATTGGGCAAAGTCGTGGTATTGTAATGAGTAAATTCTCCGGTGTTCTTATTGAAGTATTCTATTCCCCTATGATAAGTACTGAGCCATAAATTGCCGTCACTTGCTGGTGAGATATGTGTAACGTCGTTTGTGATGAGGCTATTAGGATTGGAGTCGTCATGTGTAAATACGGTTAATTCATCTTTTTCATAATTGTATGCATTCATGCCCGCCCGTTGAGTTGCTATCCAGATAATCGGTTCTGTAGGATCGGCATAGATACTGTTAAGTTCATTACCACTAATATGGTTCGTGTGTTTGTAATAGTTAATGAAACGGTTTCCGTCAAATTTATTGAGCCCTTCCTCGGTGGCAAACCACAGAAAACCGTCTTTATCCTGAGTGATGTTTACAACACTGTTATTCGATAAGCCTTGTTCTATTCCCAATTGTTTGACATAATAATTTTGAGAATATAGAAAAGAGGAGAAAATAAGGACGAGACTTGTCAACAGGCTTTTCATCATTTGCATATGTGTTTGGAAATAAGTACTTAACTTCTTTAATTATTGACCGTCAAATATACTATTTAATTTCTATTTCACTGATGATAAAAACTTCTTTGCACGATTCACTGTCTATATTTGAATGATTTGGTATGTTTCGGGGGCGCGATGGGGATGAATCTGATTTCTGAAAGACCGATTCATTTTGTATGCACGATTTAGCGCTTATCGTTGCACGATTTTTGGTCTATTGCTTTGCTGTTAAATACATAGATTTGCAATAATAGAACAGAGGGTGAGGGAGATTAGGTGATCTTGGATTTAAGATAAACTGTTTTGGACAACGCTTTGTTTGAATAAATTGTTTCACTTTAATTTTAATATGTATGAAAAAGAGTTTAGCACTATTGGGGAGACTGACCGGCATTTCTCCTGTAAAAGACATTTGTCCTGTACCGAAATCCGATAGAGATTTCTCTATTGAAGGAGTTGTGATTGAACAGACTGAGCTGTATAATAAAAAAAATGAATCGGGAATTGATGTTGCTGACCTGAATACAGGCATTTGCATTATGTACACTGAGAATATTGATAATATGATAATGTCAGTGAAAATAGTAAACAATATAAATATCTAATACAAATATGACCTTAAAAAAAATACTCATATATCTCGCCTTGGTTTTGCCGCTATGTTTGTCTGCACAAAATTATGCTGATTATAAACTATATGCTTCATATGACTTTGAACAAGGCGTGATTGACAGACAGGCTAATACAAGCTTGGAGTTGAAAAATGGTGCCAGGATTGTGGAAGACGCTGTCCGTGGAAAAGTTCTTTATTTTAGTGGCGATAAGTGTCAACATGCTGTAATGGTGCCCGCACCTGTTATGGGAGACACAATGTCCCTTTCTTTTTGGTATAAGCGTAGTTCACGGGATGATTCTAAGGTTAGTTGGAAACAGATCTTTGAATTCTATAATTCCGTTGACGGTAGCAATATTTATTTTATGCCTGTATATGGATTTGATGATTCGCTAAGTGGTGTTGTTTGCGATGCCAGAACATTCAATTCGGGTGTTTGGGAACCGTTGTACGGTCCATGTATAGATGCGAATGATGCGTGGCATCATGTTGTCTTAGTAGTACACGAAACCTCTTGGAGTTATTATCTGGATGGTGAGAAAGTGGGAACAAAGAATATTTTTGTCTCTTTATCTCTTATGAATCTGACACATCTGTTTTTTGGAATGAATCCTAACCGTGAGCTACATCCGTCGACTGGTTCGATAGATGATATTAATATTTATCATTATCCGTTGAGCCAGAGTCAGGTTTCCCAAATATATGCAGGTGAAGCTATCACGGAACCACTTGGAGAAGGGCCTCTTACCTTTCATTTTGATAATAATTTGAATGAAGAAGGCAGGCGTATAACTCTTGATGGCTTTAAATATTCATTTGTTCGTGACGGTCAAAGAGGGCCGGCCGTAAAAATAGATGCAGGGGGACAACTGAATTTCTCTGATAATATCTTATCTAACGGTTCGTCAACCATAAACTTTTTGTATAAAAAAGAATCGATTGGTGCCACCGATGATGGAAAATATATCTATCAGGCTTCAAAAGACGATGACAACAGCTATGGTATTAAAATAAAAGTCGATGGTGATGCGGCTTACCTTGTACTGGAAACGGTAAAGAATGGTGTAAAGAATGAAACAGTAAGCCAGGAAAAACTTGAATCTGATGAATGGAATGCCATAAGTATTTTCTACTCCATGACTGCCCAGAATAATATGCGAATTTATCAGAATGGCAAACAAATCATTGTAAACGCAGGGGTGGAAACTTATAGTTTGGGATTAAATCAGTGGAGCTTGGGAAGTACCACTACTTCAAAAAGTGCAGGTGGGCTTTATGATGAATTCGTAGTGGAAAATTATGCAATGAGACCGGACGGGGTAAACGAATATTATAAAAGTAATCTTACTTCCTTAAGTATAACTGTTGATTTTGCCAATAAACATCAAACTATACGTAATTTTGGTGCTTCCGATGCTTGGGATGCCGACGTATTAGGTAAGTACTGGCCCGAAGAAAAAAAGAATCGGCTCGCGGAACTGCTTTTCAGCAAAGAATTTGATAACGAAGGAAATCCTAAGGGGATCGGATTGTCTTGCTGGAGGTTTAATATCGGTTCGGGGTCTGCGGAGCAGGGCGAAGAAAGCAAAATAGCGGGACCCAGTAAGCGTACTGAATGTTTCATGAATCCTGATGGTACTTACAATTGGGAGAAACAAAAAGGACAACAATGGTTTCTCAAGAAAGCTGTACTGGATTATGAAGTAGAAGATATTGTCGGTTTCATGAATTCTCCCCCCGTATATTTTACTAAACACGGATATGCTTTCAATCAGGAAAACGGATGGGATTATATTCTTGCATCTGATAAATACGATAATTTTGCATCGTTTACTGCCGATGTCGTAGAGCATTTTGATAAGGAAGGTATTCATTTCGATTATATCAGCCCGATAAACGAACCGCAATATCAATGGGGACCCGGAGGTGACGGATGGGCCGGTCAGGAAGGATCGCCTGCTACTGACCAGCAAATTGCAGATGTTACGAAAAGTATGAGTAGGGTATTTGCTTCCAGAAAGCTCACAACGGAAGTGTCTATTGCAGAAGGCGGTGCGATTGGTAGCTTAATAGCTCAAATACCGAAATTCTGGGGTAACGAAGAACCGGATATGAAAGTAGGTGGGCTGCCGAATGTTTCTTATGTGGCATCCGGACATAGTTATTGGAGCGACCGTAATCCGGAAGATATGTATAATAGCCGTGTACATCTTCGGGAAGTAATGGAGGCGACAGATGACAAGCTCGAGTATTTTCAGACCGAATACAGTCTTTTAGACGGCGGTTATACTTGGGGACATCCTGGTGGCATAGTAGGAAACTTTCGTGAGATAGAGTGTGCAATAGCCCTTGCCCGTATGTTGCATGTCGATTTATCAGTGGGTAATGCTACCGGATGGCACTGGTGGACTGCTTTCAGCCAAGGAAAACATTTGGGAGAAAGCCGCTTTGCATTGCTTGAGACGATGACAACAAAAGATATGACAGATGGTTTTTACAACGATACAAAACTTCTTTATACACTTGGGCAGTACTCCCGCTTTGTACGTCCGGGAATGAAACGGGTGGAGGTAAATCGTTCTGATAATTTAAGCGTCATAGCAGCGCTGAGAAATGATATGTATTCTGCATATATTGATGAAGAAACCAATCAGGTTATTATTGTTGCGGCAAATTCAAAGATCACTCAAAGCAGGATTGAGTTGGCAGTAGAAAATCTGCCTGTATCTGCTAATAGCGGTTTAGAATTTACTCCTTATATTACTTCTGATAATGATGATATGAGAGCTTATCCGAAAATCAAGGAAGGGGAAACATTTATCTTGCCTCCTCTTTCTATAGTAACATTTGTTTCGGAATCTACCGTTCCTTCTTCAATAACAGAAGAACCAGAGGAGATAAATATCCATATTTATCCTAATCCTATCGTTGATGAAGCAACTGTCAACAGTAGAAATACGATACGAAATATCACAGTATATGATGTTTATGGAAAAGTAGTTTATCAGCAGGCAGGTATCAATGATAATATGTGCAAGTTGTTTTTGCCGGGATTTTCCGCCGGTATATATATCGCAAGTATAGAAACTGATGAAGGCTATAGAATACAAAAGATCGTGAAGAAATAATTTTAAAGATGCGGTTTTAAAAAGAAACCGCATCTTTAGACACAAAAACAATAGGTATGAAAAGAAAATTAAGTGCATTGATATTGATAGTTCTATCAATATTTCTATCTGATGATCTATTTGCCGATCCGATGTTTGGAAAAAAGAATTAATAACGGACGATTGGCAGTTCATCTTAAATGATTCTCCGGAGCTTCCTGACGCAAATCAGAATTGGTTAAAAGTTGACTTGCCGCATGATTGGAGTGTGCGAGGACAATTGAGTCCTACATTAGCCAGTTGTACGGGATATCTTCCCGGAGGAACCGGCTGGTATAAGAAAAAATAAAAATAGCAGATGAATTAAAGGGTAAAAAGCTTTATGTATATTTTGAAGGTGTGTACAACAGGAGTGAGGTCTACATTAACGGACACTTATTGGGTAAACGTCCGAATGGTTATATTTCTTTTATGTATGATATTACCTCTTATGTAAAGTATGATTCGGATAACATGCTTGCGGTTAAGGTAGATCATAGTCGGCGGGCTGATTCTCGCTGGTACACCGGATCTGGTATTTACCGGAATGTTTATTTGGTGGAGGCCAATCCTGTGCATATTGCTCAATGGGGAGTATATGCTTATCCGAAGTCGGTAACAAAAAAACAAACTGTTCTTCATGTCGAAGTGGAAGTAGAGAACGAGTCGGACGTAAATTCTATTGTAACTGTAAATAATGAATTGATTGATACTGAAGGAAATACGGTGGCAAGGAAATCTGGGAAATTATCCATACAATCCGGTCTGAGTGAAAAGATCCGGTCTGATTTAAAAGTAAATGCCCCTCGACTTTGGGATATCGACCATCCCAATCTTTATCAACTGAAAACCACTGTTTCTAAAAATGGAGAAATCATTGGTGAAACAGTGGCCAAAGCCGGTTTACGATCTTTCACTTTCGACCCTGATAGAGGATTCGCACTCAATGGCAACTGGATGAAAATGAAAGGAGTGTGCATTCATCATGATGCCGGAACTTTAGGAACGGTTGTTCCACGGGACGTTTGGAGGAAAAGGTTACTGAATCTGAAAGAGATCGGTTGTAATGCCATTCGTACGAGCCACAATCCGCAAGCTCCCGATTTATATGATTTATGTGATGAATTGGGGCTTCTGGTTTTGAATGAGGCTTATGATGAATGGGAGTTTCCTAAACGTAAGTGGATAGAAGGCTGGAACGTAGGCGTACCCGGATTTCAAGGTTCATACGATTTCTTTCGGGAGTGGGGTGAGAAAGATCTTGCCGATATGGTACAACGTGACAGAAATCACGCATCTGTATTTGCATGGAGCATAGGAAATGAGGTTGATTATCCGAACGATCCTTATTCGCATCCCATACTTGATGGAGATGGAGGTTTTACTCAGGCCATGTATGGCGGTTATAAAAAAGATGCACCCGACGCGATGCGTCTTGGGGATATAGCGAAAAGGCTTGTAAAAGTAGTAAAACAGTATGATATTTCTCGTCCTGTTACTGCTGGTTTGGCCGGAGTAGCGATGTCTAACGAAACGGAATATCCCGGTGCTTTGGATATTGCCGGATATAACTATACGGAAAGCCGGTATGATTCAGATCATTTAAAATATCCCGGTCGTGTGATTTATGGAAGTGAAAACCGGCACGATATGGAAGCATGGAGAGCGGTTAGGGATAAAGAACACATATTGGGGCAATTTTTGTGGACTGGTATCGACTATTTGGGGGAATCCGGCAGATGGCCTTCGCGTGGATTCTATTCGGGGCTTTTGGATTTTAGTGGAGAGATCAAACCGCGCGGTTATTTTCGTCAGGCACTTTGGTCGACAAAACCGATGGCTTATATTGGAACTTATCCCACTCCGGGAATGAGAAGCGGGAGTTTGATGAAAGATGTTTGGTCTGGGTTGGAGGCATTGAATAGCGGAAGCGGTTATATCGAGAAGACGCCTTCTATGGATGCGTGGCCCATCTGGAATTATATTGTCGGACAGTCTGTTCGTGTGGTTTGTTACACGAATGCTGCAAAAGCCAGATTGGAATTGAATAATAAAATTGTCGGCCAAACAAAAGATTATGATGATAATACGGGAATTATCTATTGGGATATTCCTTTTGAGTCTGGTAGATTGGAGGTGATAGGGCTGGATGTTAATGGCAATGAAGTCATACGTCATGCGATACAATCTTCAGGCCGGCCTTATGCATTGAAAATTGTACATCAGAATAATGTTATATCCAAAGATAAGGGGCTGGCTCAGGTAAGTTTAGAGGTGGTAGATGAAGAGGGTATTCCGGTGATGATTTCAGATGATGAAATAACGTGTCATATAGTTGGCCCTGCACGGCTTTTGGGGTTGGAAGCGAGTAATAACTCTGATATGGGAGATTATACAGATCACGTTCAGCGTGTGTTTCATGGACGGTTGCTGGCATATATACAGGCTTCCGGAGCAGAAGGAATAATAAAAGTAAAATTCACATCCCCCTGGCTTAAGGAAATACAAACTGAAATTGCGACAAAATAGGATAATTGAATGCCTGTTTAAATTTCACATCCTTCGTAGAGGTTGTATGCCATGCACCTCTACAAAAAGTGGTCGTTCGGCATTTAACCTTTTTTACTCTGCGAACAGTTTCTTCCCGTTTTGTTTATTTCCATAACGTGTTACATAACATTGTTTAGTAACACAGTGCTCTTTGTTGCTTTTCCCCTTATTAATTCCTAATTTGCGCCACACTAAAATAATGGTATGCGAGAACATACTGAGTAATTCATTTAAATCTTATATATTATGAAGGTATATCAGACTAACGAAATTAAGAACATCGCCTTATTGGGAAGTTCTGGCTCTGGGAAAACCACTCTCGTGGAAGCAATGCTTTTCGAGAGTGGTGTTATAAAACGTCGCGGAACAATTGCCGCAAAAAATACAGTTAGTGATTATTTCCCTGTTGAACAAGAGTATGGCTACTCCGTTTTCTCTACCGTATTCCATGTAGAATGGAACAATAAAAAGCTGAATATGATAGACTGTCCGGGTTCGGACGACTTTGTAGGAGGCACAGTTACTGCACTTAATGTGACCGATACAGCAATTCTTCTTCTTAATGGCCAATATGGCATCGAAGTCGGTACACAGAATCATTTCCGTTACACTGAAAAATTGAATAAACCCGTTATTTTCCTTGTCAACCAGCTTGATAATGAAAAATGCGACTATGATAATATCTTGGAACAGTTAAGAGAGGCTTATGGCTCAAAAGTTGTTCCTATCCAGTATCCTATTGCTACAGGTCCCGGCTTTAACGCCCTTATCGATGTTCTGTTGATGAAGAAGTATTCATGGAAACCCGAAGGAGGTGCTCCTATCATTGAGGATGTTCCGGCCGAAGAAATGGATAAGGCTATGGAATTGCACAAGGCGCTTGTAGAAGCAGCTGCCGAAAATGATGAGGGACTGATGGAAAAATTCTTTGAACAGGATTCATTGACCGAAGATGAAATGCGTGAAGGAATCCGTAAAGGGCTTGCGGCTCGTGGAATGTTCCCTGTCTTCTGTGTATGTGCGGGTAAGGATATGGGTGTACGCCGTTTAATGGAGTTTTTGGGTAATGTTGTTCCGTTCGTTTCTGAAATGCCTAAAGTAACGAACACCGAAGGCAAAGAGGTGGCACCCGATGCTAATGGCCCTACTTCCCTCTATTTCTTTAAAACCAGTGTCGAACCTCATATCGGAGAGGTGTCTTATTTTAAAGTAATGAGTGGAAAAGTGCACGAAGGCGATGATTTGGTTAATGCCGACCGTGGATCAAAAGAGCGTATGGCGCAGCTTTATGTGGTAGCTGGTTCCAATCGTATTAAAGTGGAGGAACTTTTAGCCGGTGATATCGGAGCTACTGTAAAATTGAAAGATGTTAAAACCGGTAATACGCTGGATGGTAAGGATTGTGATTATAAATTTAATTTTATCAAATATCCCAACTCGAAATATTCACGTGCCATCAAACCTGTCAATGAGGCTGATGTGGAGAAGATGATGAGTATTCTAAACCGTATGCGTGAAGAAGATCCGACTTGGGTGGTTGAGCAGTCTAAGGAATTGAAGCAGACGATTGTACACGGACAGGGAGAATTCCATCTGCGTACTTTGAAATGGCGCCTGGAAAATAATGAAAAACTTCAGGTGAAATTTGAAGAGCCGAAGATACCTTATCGCGAAACGATAACCAAGGCTGCCCGTGCCGATTATCGCCATAAAAAGCAATCCGGAGGTGCAGGCCAGTTTGGTGAGGTACATCTTATTGTTGAACCATACAAGGAAGGAATGCCTGTGCCGGATACTTACAAATTTAACGGGCAGGAATTTAAGATCAATGTAAAAGGTACTGAAGAGGTACCATTGGAATGGGGAGGAAAATTGGTTTTTGTCAATAGTATCGTCGGAGGTTCTATCGATGCCCGTTTTTTACCTGCTATCTTGAAGGGAGTGATGGCACGCATGGAGCAAGGGCCGTTGACCGGTTCGTATGCCCGTGATGTACGTGTGATTGTGTATGATGGAAAAATGCACCCGGTAGATTCCAATGAAATTTCTTTTATGCTGGCGGGACGTAACGCGTTTAGTGAAGCCTTTAAGAATGCCGGTCCGAAAATTC
>OGRI01001600.1_pt1 | contig 18425 bp, 11 predicted proteins | sample 1553391 | NCBI WGS metagenome assembly OGRI01 (sample SAMEA2580052, study PRJEB22360) | human gut metagenome | reverse complement strand
CCTGAAAGCAGGAAATAAAGGAGGACGTGAAAATGCCTAAGTATGATTCCTTGTTACTGAACTGCGGCGGCGGTATCATCAACCGCAGCCAGCAGTCCAAGCAGTACCGCGGTGCGGCGGCACTGGCCATCGGCATCGGCGGCACCGGCGTGGCGGCACTGGCGGAGCTGAAGCAGAAGGTGTATCAGCAGCTGGAGCCGGACGACCCCGATTCTCCGGTACCGGAATATCAGCACATCCAATTCCTGGCCATCGATTCGGACACCACCGATATCGACCGGATGCGCGGCAAGGCCAAGCTGGACAAAGGACGGGAGTTTTTCTCCATCAATAACCCAAATCTGGAAGCAGCCCTGCGGGCGAAAAACCTGATTGAGAGCGACGCCAGCCTGAACTGGATGGATATTGATCACATTGATGGTCTGCTGAGCACCCAGGGGGCCGGCGGCGTCCGCCAGGTGGGCCGTTACCTGCTGATCTCCAAGGCGGGTGCGCTGAAAAATGCAATCGAGTCCAAATGCTGGCAGGCACTGAATGGAATGAATGGCCCCAATCTGGACGTGTACATTTTTGCCGGCATTTCCGGCGGCACCGGCGGCGGCTGCTTCCTGGATACCTGCTATATCGCGCAGAAAGCGCTGGAGAATATGGGGATGGCACAGTTTGCCAACGTGATGGGCCTTTTCTTCCTGCCGGATGTGATCACCAGCAAGCCCCAGGTGGCCTCAGACCCCGCCAAGGTCAAGTATAACAGCAGCAACGGATACGCGGCCATGAAGGAACTGGACTACCTGATGAGCCTGAAGGACGCGGATGATTGGTTCCGGCAGGACTATGGTACCTTTAAGATTGAGACCCAGAAGCCGCCTGTTAAGATGTGCCATCTGATTTCGGCCACCAAGTCCGATGACTCGTTAGTACCCAACGGCTTCCGGTATTGCACCAATATGGCGGCGGACTATGTTATGGCCTATCTGGCCGACGTACAGCTTCCAAAATACGGCCTGACCATGCGAGGCCATCTGGCCAACGTGGACAACGGCGTCAGCGGACTGCCCCGTATGCATGGCTCCAATCTGCCCTATCATATTCTGGGGGCGGCAAGCGCGGAAATTCCCGTGACTCAGATCTCTACCTATCTGGCAGCAGGCTTTATGCGCCGGTTTAAGGAAGCGGTGGGAAAGGATCAGCTAAATCTGAGGCTCTCCCAGGACGCGGTAAGCGATTGGGTGGATCAGATCGGCCTGACGGCCCAGCAGGTATACAACGACGTGACACACGGATGCCCGGACCTGGTGCTGCCGGATATCGACATAGACGATCTGCGCACGTTCGGCGTTCAGCCTTACAGACAAGCGCCGAGTCCCTGGGACACGGCGGCCCGCAACTGGTGCTCCCGCTGTGAGGGGCAGCGCGGGAGAAACCGCGCTGCGCTGGAGGGAGAACTGCCCAAGAGCCTCCTGGACGAAGATGCAACGGATGACTCCCTGATTGGCAGAACCTTCCGGAAGCTGTGTGATATTGCAAAGAATCCGGAACTGGGCCCCTATTATGCGGCATTCCTGCTTAGCCGCAACGGCGATGACCTGAAGGCGGCTGTAGAAGGCGCGATCCAGGAGATCCAGGGATGGAAACGGGACAAACAGTCGTATCTGGACAGTGCGGCGGACCGGATTGTCCAGGCCAGCACCAATTTCTGCGCGAACCGTTTCTTTGGCATCGGCGACAAGAGGGCCTATAAAGACTACATGGACAGCGTCAAAGAGTACTATAGGACCTATAACCATGTGCAGGAATGCACAGACGTGGAGAACACACTGCGGAGATTCCGGGAGCAGCTGGAGAATCTGAACAGTGGGTACTTTGCCTTGCTGACGGAGGTGCTGGACAATCTGCTGGAGACCTTTGAGGAGGATGAGCAGTGGCTGGATTCCCCTGCAGCCAGCGCATCTTCCGGTTACACCAAGCGTATTTTGCAGCTGTCGGACATTAGACCGAGATTGGACGAGGCGATTGACGAATTGAACGCCACACAGCTGGTGCGGAACTTCACGGAGCATCTGATGAAGGATCCGAAGCAGTGGAGGAGTCGGGATGACGGGAAGATCGGTCTGTATATCAGTGAATTCATGGTGACGGTTTTCCAGACTCAGACGAATCGCTCCCTGGAGGACTACCTGTATGAGAAGTATCCGGAAACCGGGCACAATTCCGCGCAGCTGGCCCAGGCTGTCAGCAATGACATTCTGGACGGCGTCTATAACGATGCAAAGCCCATGTTTTGGTGCAGCCCGACTTTCCCACTGGGACGAGATGATAATACTGTGACCTTTAACAGCAGCAGTCTGTCGGTGCCTGCGAATGCTTCGGCTGTCTGCAGCGCTGCCCAGCAGTTCGGGGCGGCCCATAACGAGTTCTATGTCCGCAGAACCGGGCTGAAGAATCGCATTTTCGCTCTGCGCTTCTGCAGCGGTATTCCGTTCTATGCGTATGCCGGCGTGCCGCAGATGAAAAGAATTTATGACGAGAACAGGACAACACAGTTTGGAGTAGGTGCACACCTGTACGCCTATACCGGCCGGGGAGAGGACGATTCCGGCTTCCATGACTGGAGGAGCTTCCTGCCGGTGCCGATGCCCTATTCCTACGAGCCGAGCCTGGTGGATCATGCCCAGGAGCTGCTGGCGCTGTATGACGAGGGCGAGAGAAAAGGAATTATCTATGGGCAGCCCGTCAATCAGAATGGGAACCAGGCTGCTGCACAAACTGCACAGAATGCGCAGAATGCACAAACTGCACAGAATGCGCAAAATACCCAGAATACCAACTACTATATTCGCCAAAGCGCCCCGCAGGATATACCGGAGTACAAGCTGGAGGATTTTGTGGTGAACGGGCAGTTGAATGCCGGAGATCTGCAGAGAGAGAAGAGACGCCTGCAGGATCTGTTGGCGGGTATGTATGATCCGGCGGCCAACGGAGGCCGGCAGGTGGCGCTGAAGAACGATGGTGCTGTGTCCGCTGGGACGGCGTGTGTCGACAAGGTCCGCAAGGACTACTTCATGCACTATCCAGCGCTGCAGCAAATCGTTCGCCGGGAGCTTAGGAAGCAGGAAAAGATTCGCAGGGCCATTGAGCAGCTGGATCGGATTGAAGAAGAATACAAGCGGTATGAGGCGGATATGACCACCTTCACCAACATGGTGTTTTATGGCATGATCGAATGCCTCAGCGCCACCGGTGAGCCCGAGTATGACCGCATTAGTAGGGCGTTCTATAAATACCGCGACAGACGCGGCATGGAAACGGAAAAAATCCTGGTGGAGGATTCCAAAGCCTTCCGCTTCTGCAAGGAATATCCCCTGTATGAGATGTTCCGCAGCTATCGGGCCATGGAACCCGATGAGGAGCCCCGGCAGGAGATGGACGAGAGGGAGGCTGAACTGCGCAAGCAGACCCGCGGCGCCAACGACCACCTCATTGCAGCCGCCCTGGAGAAGCGGTGGAATGCCAAGGCGCTGCAGCAGCTGGTGCGCGACACGGCCAATGAGACGGACGAAGATAAGGCCGAGATCTGCCGGTTCTATGAGGAATTGGTCAGCCGCATTCTCGAGTATAAGAATATGTTCACGAACGAGCAGTGGACCAGAACCAGTATGGTGGCTTCGAATCCGGCCCCTGCTGCTTCCGCGCAGCAGGCTCCTGCCAGAACCTGGACGGTAAGCCCCGGCGGCAGCACGATTTATACCGTGTATTCCGAGCGGTCACTGCAGATGGCCTGGGATGCGGTGAACAACACCTGGGTGCCGCTGACGGCGGGTATGTGGGTGCTGAACAAAGCCGGCGACGGATGGGAGACGATCCAGCTGGACGCCGCAGGAAACATCATCAACGGATAAACCGCCGGGACGCCGCGCGGCAAATGAGGGAGAGAACATGACTTACGCAAGTGCAATCGAAGCATGCAGCCGTATGATTTCCGGCCGCGCGGCCAATTCCGGCGCAGCAAGGCGAATCAGCGCCCCGCTCCTGAACATTGTTTTGGGGGCGGGCGCTGAGGAGTGCCTGGAGACCGTCCGACGGAGCTATCAGGATTGCTGGTCCGCTGCGGCGGACCAGCTGTGCTGGCTGAAAACCGAGGACTGCATGGATGAGGCGGGGTTTGAAAACCGCGTGGGAGATGCCTTCTACACGATGCGCAGCAATCCGGGAGCCTTCGGAAGCAACAGCACGCTGAGAATGGCTTATTTCTGGGACGTGATGGATGACAGGTTCCCGGAGCTTTTCCAGGCGGTGCAGCATCAGCCTGATTTTGGCCAGGCTGTCACCGTGGCGGAATATTATTTTCTGTTTGTGCGGCAGGTATTCAATTCGGACCGGGAGAGGATTGGCCGGCTGCGGGCGGTTGTTGACTGGGCCGAAAGAAACGGGAAGCATCTGATCGTGCAGAGTGACCTGACAAACGGAAATGTCTCCGGCAGCGGCCCCGAGGGATATCAGGCGGCTGCCAACGTGATGGTGATCGTCAACTCGCAGGATGACAACCGGTTGGGCCAGGGGCTGGAGGCAGCTATTTGGGGGGCCGGTTCCTCCGCCGTGTGGAGCCTCAGCGCGGACAGAAAGGTCAAGGAGACGGATGAAATCGCCTGCGCGGCGATGGAACAGATCCTCACGGAGTGCCTGGAGCAGGCCGGTGCGGCCGGGGGACAGTCCAACATCCAGGAGACCCTCTGCGGAGCGCAGCAGGACTACGACAGCCTGTTCCGGGAGTACATAGACGAGAAGGAGCTGCTGCCGGATCTGCCCACATTTTTGCAGTATCTCCCGTACACCAAGGAGATGGAGGCGCTGGAGCAGAGCCTGTCCGACGCGCCGACCCGTGGACTCCTGGGAAGACTCCGCGGCCGACCGTCGGATACGATCGACGGGGACAAGCTGATAAACGCGGTGGCGTCTGTCGGGGATATCTGGGGTCTCTGCGTGAACCAGTATTATGGACGGTGTGTGCAGGAGCTGAAGGAAAATGCGGAACGGGTGCAGGAGTATTTCAAGCAGCTTCTGTGCAGCCGACTTTCTTACGGCGCGATGAACGCCACATTGCAGCAGGAGGCCGTCAATCTGGAGACCCGCACGGATTGGTACGCGCCCATGAACATGAGAAGGGGAACGCTTGCAGAGTGTCTGCATCGCTATGCATGCAGCCAGGTTCTGCCAGAGGTGTACGGCTTCCTGGCGGGGCAGCTTTGCGCAGCTATGAAGGATGTATGCAGAAATGCGAGGGACTTCGGAAACACACTGACGGAGACCCGGAACGGGCTGCGGCAATCCCAGGGGAACGTTGATGAGACCATCAGAAGGGCCTATACACAGGAGATTGCCAATCTGGCAAATCAGCCGGAGTATCGGGACATGATGCGCCTGACGCCGTGCAGCACAGTGGAGAGCCTCTTGGATCAGTTGGTGAAGCGATTCCGGTTGATCGCGGATAAGGATGATAATTTCCGGCTTTCCTTGTTTGATGAGCTGCAATTCCGGGCGGGAATGGCCGGAGGCGGTGCGGCCTATGGGGTGGCAGTCCAGAGTCTGTTCGATTTGAATATGCAGACTGCGGGCCGGCTGATGGCCACGGTTCCCCCCAGCGGCGGACAGCTGTTCTGCATGCTGAGCCAGCCAACCCAGATCCAGAACGTGAACAATACCGGCGCGGCCTTCCGGATCCCGCAGCAGGACTATGTGGACAGGCTTTATGTCTATCCGGTGAATCCGGAAAATATTCTTTACAACGAAATTGCCGCAGCAAAGAAGGAGGAGTGAGCCGATGCCCATTACAAGGCCGAATATGAACCTGTACAGCATCAACAACCTGGCGCTGGACTATGATCCGGGCAGAGGGCGGTATGGATTAAGCCTGGAATGCCCCAGAGCGGACGCCTTTACCCTGTGCCTGGGAAAAAATCTTCCGCTGGCCGATCCGGAGAAGCTGGGCCTGACAGAGGAGGAGCTTCGGCGCCTGCATAATGGCCACTCCATGGATAAAGGGGGCTATCGGCTCATCGGCGTTACGCAGGGGACCTTCTATGCCATGCCTGTGTTCCGGGGATTTGAGGCGGATCCGCCCCAGACCATCCAGGTGTGGAGTATGATGGCGGTTCCGGGCGGGATCGTTCACCTATATTACACACCCGGGCGTGAGGCCGTATGTTTTATTCCGCTGCGCTATTCCGCCGCGCTGCAGCGCAGTGGCCTTCAGACTGTGCTGCAGGTGACTCTGAGCGATCAGTTTATCGGAAGCTATACAGATGGGGCGTTAATGTATCGGGTGGGGGAGTCTGATCCCATTCCGCTGCCCAGCGGCTGGCTCAACCGGGAGATACCGCTTCGGGTGTCCGATGGCGAGGAGGTCCGGGTCCTGCCGGCACCGGGCTTTGAAAACAGCTTCTTCCGGGAAGGCGTATAGCAGAAAGGATGGATGCGGAATGGGTAAAATTAAATGCCCCTATTGTTTTGAGGAGTTTGAAAGCGACAAGGTTTTGTTTCGGGCCAACACCGGCTTCACCCAGGAGGAACTGGACAGGGAGGAATTCACCAGCGGCGATGTGGACGAACACAAACGGCTGTTTGTGAAATTTTCCCAAAGAAATCCGGACGAAAAGCTGGACCGATACTGGAAGAGCCGCGGAGGAACCGCCGGCTATTCCAGTGCAGATCCTCGCTGGAATATGCCGCATATCGACCCCAATGATGCCGACCGGTTTTGGGAGATGCTGGACCCTGACGCCAACGGCGTAGGCGCGGATGGCCTTGTGCGGGATCAGGATGGCTTCGCCATCAGGGTGTATGACCGGTATTCCGATCGCGCCACGCCGGTGACGCGGCTGTGCCCCCACTGCCACAATCCCCTGCCCTTGCCGAATTATGGCAAATATCCCACCATTTTTATCAGTGTTGTGGGCATTACCACCTGCGGCAAAACGGTTTATCTGAACCAGCTGCTGACCCGGCTGGCCATGGCCATGCAGAATACCGGATACTATATCACGGAAAACAATCTGCCAGATTTCAAGGAAAACGTGGAGGCCAATATGCCGCTGCCCGGCAGTACGGATGACAGCGTCATGCGCCGTCCTCTGGCGGTGAACCTGGTTGACCAGAACGACCGCAGCAAGGCATTTACCATTGTTTTTTATGATATTGCCGGTGAGAACTGCGTCAAGTGGAACGATGATTACGCCAAGCTGGGCGACCAGGACAGCCGGAACAGCCGGGCCAAGGAGGGAATCGCCAGCTTTATTGCCCGGGCAGACGGCCTGATGTTTCTGGTGGATCCCAATCAGGTCCCCGGCTTTTCGGCCTATCCCGATGTGAGCGGTGTCAACAAGGTGGTCGGAGTGGTGAATCAGATCCGCGTCGCCCTGAATATGAGCCAGAACACCTGGGCGGATGTTCCAGTGGCGGTGGTTCTTACCAAAACGGATGAAATCCGGAATCAGTATCCCAAAGGAAACCAGAGCCCCATGTTCCGGCCTACGGCAGCTGTGTCCGGCGGCCTGAACCGGGAGGAGTATTTTGCCATCAGCCACGAGCTGGAGGACTACCTGAGCAACAATGCGGCCATGATCCTGGCGCAGCTGGGCCAGTTTGTCAGAAAAACCTTCTGCGGCGTGTCGGCCATCACCTGCGGCGTGGAACGGCGCTTTGTAAAATACAAAAACTGGTACATCCTGTACGATATCTGCGGCAGGAAGTATGACGAGCTTCGCGCGTGGATCAAGGGCTGGAATGAACGTTCACCTGAGGAGCGGAACTTTTATTATGCGTGCCCTGTTCAACGGATTACCTCGCTTGACCCGAAAACCCGTATGCCGGCGGTGGATCCGGTAACCCTGGAGCCGGAGCTGACCTCTATTGACATAGATATTAATGAGGATATCACAAAGGAGATTGCCTCCGGCATATGGACGGAGGTTTATGCCGACTGCGCCAGCGGACGGATCTATCTGAACATGTGGGAAATCTGGGAAGGGATCAATCTGGTTGGCTTCCCCAAGGGCGCACCGAATCCCCGCCGCGTGGAGGACCCGCTGAAATGGATCCTTTGGCGGCTGGGAAGGATCGGTCCCTATTTTCAGGCGGATCCTCAGCCGAAAAAGGCGCTGCTGGAGTCTGCAAGGAAATATCAGGGGCGGCTTGACGACTGGATGAACGAACAAAGGTGCAAACAAGAGCGGTTTTATAACGGGGAGGATCTCCAATGAAAATGGAGCAGGCATGCCGGTTCCGGACGGATGAAGCCGGATATATGGTCTGCGCCAGATCCCAGGATCTGACGGCGGATAATGAGAACAACCTCGGCTATTTCAACAGTACCATGACGTCCTTGTTTGAAAAGGACGGATCCGGCCCGAAAATGGGTCAGTCTATCCTCAGCTACGCTGTCAGCGAGGAGAACGGCGGCAGGCGGGATTTCCTGATTGCCAAATCTACCATGCGCAGCGATATCAAGGGGCGGGCCTCGATCTTTACCCACGCATACTTTATGGGGTTGGATGAATATGCCCGCTGCATGGAGACCGATCCCTCCGCTATTTACGGGATCGACACCGGCGACATGATGACGGCGCAGAGCGGCAGCCAGCTGCCGCCCAAGGAGACGGTCCTGCGTGGCGGCTTTGAGCTGTCTGTCCTGCGGGAGAAGTACGGCCTGACGGACGAGCGATATGCGCTGCTGCTCTATAACGTGTATCAGGCGGTGGCAGGCGGCGGGTCCCTGGCCCTGCTTACGCAGCTGCCCCTGAGCCAGACCCAGGATATGGTGCGGGAGGTGGCCTATTGCGCGGCCATGGGCATGCTTCCCGGTCTGCGCTGGAGACTGACGTGCAGCAGCGCCGCGGATACCCGCGCGGCCATCTGTGTTTCCAGCAAGGCCGGCGGAGGCGGCATGGGGATCCCGCTGTGTACCTTTGATCTGGACGATGGCGGCAGGCGGCTGGAGGAGGACCCGTTTGTTGCGGAGCTTTTCCGGTATCTGGCATCTGCTGCCCCGGAGGAGCGCCGCCAGATGCTGCTGGATATGCAGTATATTTTGGGGGAGCTGGTGCCGCTGGAGTATGCGTCACTGGAGATGATCGCCACCGCATATCACATGCGGAAGATGAACGATGGAAACCGGCCGGAAAATGACGTGTATGACCGCGTGGTGGGGAATCTGCTGCTTTGCGGCAGGGTTCCGTCGGCAAACCAGGAGACGGTGAACAAGCTCCTGATCTGGATGCTGAAAAGGCAGAACGCTGCGCTGCCCAAGCGGATTATGGAGCTGTCTGTGGACCGCTGCGTCAAACAGGTGCAGGCGGATGCGGCAGGCGGGCGGGAGCTCTGCGACTGTGTTTGCCGTCTTTTGCAGTACAGCAGAAGCGCTGAGCAGCTGGAGCTGCTGCAGAAAACGGTGAAAACCTTCGATGTGCGCTATGCCGGGCTTGTGCATGCCCTGCTGCGCGGCATCTTTTCGGACCGGGCATGCAGCATTGACCCGCAGACGGCGTGCAGTCTGATCCCGGAGATGCTGCGCTCCGGCGATGAAATGCTGACCGGGGATTGCGTGGAGCTGACCACCTGCCTGGATGCAGGGCAGTGCCGGCAGCTGGCAGAGAGCATTCTGCGGCATGTGGGGCTCCGCCAGATGACGCTGATGGAGCAGAACGTTCTGGCCAATATCCTGGACGAGTTGAGCCGGTCCGGCGGTGTGCTGGGAAAAGAGAGCTGCGAGATCCTGGACCGCAATTCCTGCGTTTATAACGGCAGACTGCTGGATGCCTGCGTGGGCTATATGGTGCAGGTGCGGCTGCGGCAGGAGCTTCCCGTGGAGGAGCGCTGCGCGCTGCTGGCCGGGCTGGAGCGGGAGTATCCGGCCCTGTATGATGACGTTGCGGCTGCGCTGAAGAGCGGCGGCAGCATCCTGTGGAAGAAATATCAGATTCACAAGCATCTGCAGAATTGCAGATGCTATGAGGACATTGTGGCTGCGCGCCGGAGCTATCAGGGGGCGTCCCCCATGGACGATTTTGAACAGGAGTGTGTTGCTCTTTGGATGCAGCTCCTGCGCAGGGATATCTATCAGGGGATGCCGCTGAAAAACCTGGTGCCGCAGATGGGACGCGCAGTCGATGCGCTGCCCAGAGGCGTATTCTCGCTGGAGGCCGCTCATGAGCTGCAGCGGCGGCAGCGGGCCTATTTCTGGAGCTGCATGACCTATCGCACAATGATGGACTATGTGTTGGACGGCGCGCCCAGCAGCAATGTGCAGGCGCTGCTTCAGACCCGGGACAGCGGAGCGGATGGCAATAAGCTGCACTTTCGGGATGCCGTGTGGCAGCTGTACCGGGATCCGAGCCGGACTGAGCCGATGACAGAGCTGGTGCTGGACGGACACCTGCCTGCCAGGGACAGGGAGGAGATCTGCAATCTGCTGCTGCCGCTGGCGGCAAAGTTGAAAGCTGCCTCCAACCAGGCAATTTTCGCATGGGATCTGATGCTTCTGTCCTGCAGCCGGGTGGAAGCCGGACGGGTCGTTTATGACTGCGGCAGTCTGATTAAGAAAATTGAGGGGATTCCGGCGCTGAAAATGGGAGTTTCCGGCAGCCAGTCTCTCCAGCTGGAGCATTCCGTCATACTGCGGGACGAGAAGGTGCGCAGCGACCTGCGCAAGGCCGCCGGCCGCGGCGACAGTCTGCTCAGTGAGCAGCTGGAAAAGACGCTGAAGGCGTGGGGAAAGGCGCGCAGGCCCGACAATGGCCACGGGAAAAGACTGAGCTCTGATCCGCCGGCCGCGGAAAAGAAGGGGATATTCTCTATTTTCGACCGCAGCGACAGAGGCGGGCGGACGGAGAAGTCGGACCGGGGCTTTATTTTTGACGACTACGACGGCGACTCGGGAAAAAGAGGAAGGAATAGGAGAAGATGAGCGACAGCGTGATGTATCCGGAAGCCGGCCGCTGGGTCAACAGCTACCTGGTGGGCGCCAACGCCTACAAAATTATGTCGACCCCCGAGGAGGCACAGCAGCTGCTGCTGGACGATAGCGGGGACTTTCTGCAAACAGGGACGGAGCACCACTATATTCAGGTGCGATGCCGGAACGAGAATAAACCGCTGTGGCTGGTGCCGTTCCGGGTCAAGCAGGAGGAGTTGCTGCGGGTATCCGACGTGCTGGAGCAGATTCAGATGGGACGAATCCTGCGGGAGGGCTTTTTCTGGCCGTTCGATCTGGTTCGGAGCGATGAAATGCAGGGATATGTGCTGCATCCCTTCAGCATGGATGCGTATCCCTCTGTCCGCCGGTTTTTGCCCAGCTCTGACACGCCCAGGTGGACCATTGCCGTCCATCTGTTCCGCAGGATCGGGCAGCTGCACCGTGAGGGCCTGACGCTGAACGGCTTTAGCAGGGATCAGGTGCGCGTGGAGTATGGGACAAACCAGGTGTATCTGGTTCCGGGTGAAACAATTTCTCGGGTTTCGCAGCTCGGCGCGGCCTTTCGCGGCGACTTTCTGTCTGTGCCGCAGGTGGTGGAGCAGCAGCTGGAGAAAAATGGCATCGTGCTGGACGGGCGCGTGCGCGACATATTCTCGGCAGCGGTAATTGCCTTTTATCTGCTGTTCTATACCCATCCTTTCATCGGGGAGGAGTACAGCCACCTGATGCGGGAGCAATATCTGGAATATTTTCAGAGTCGCCCGGTGTTTCTGTTTGACGCCGGAGGGCACAATGGAACGGGACATCATCAATTCGGCGCGGAGATAACGGCCCAATGGTGGAGAGCGCAGCCGGAGCTGCGGCAGCTGTTTTCAGATTTCTTTGCGGCGCTGTGTGCAGGACAGATCGATGAAAATGCCCCGTGGAATGACACGGAGAACTGGGTCCGCTGCCTTCTGGAGGATGCAGCCGTGAACGATAACGATAAGAGCCGCACAAGCTACGAGCTGGAGCTGGAAAAATTCCATCTGGTCTGAGGGGTAAGGCATGAGAGAGATATTGAAAGAAGTAGTCAACGAGCAGGGATTACAGATTTTACAGACGCCCGCGATGCTGCGGGCAAAATTGGAAGAAAAAGGCGACGACCGCAGCGATGCGCTGCTGTGGGAGCTTATCCTGACGGCCTGCCCCAGCGTGGCGGATGTGGCCGTGCAGCCGGAGCTTTCCCGCGCGGAGGTCAACACGGTGATCGGCGCGGTGACCAAGACCACCATGCTGTCTGCCTCCCTGGTGAGAAGGATGGTCCAGCAGCTGCTGGATGCCGCGCAGGTGAAGCTTTCGCCGGTGCCGCGGTTTCTGATCCTCGCCAACGGCAGGCACGGCGGAGCGTGCTCGGTGGAGGATCAGCGGGAGGGCGAGGTCCTGCAGGCGGCTCTTGCGTCGCTGGAGACGGACACGGAAACGGCCCTCAGCGACCTGCAGACCCTGTCCCAGGCCGGGAACGCCTATGCCAGCTACCAGCTGGGCCTGTACTACAGCAGCCACGAGATGGAGGGGATGGATACCCAGCAGGTGGCGCAGAACTTCTTCAACTGCGCCGCGCAGCAGGGCTATGGCCCGGGCTATGGCGCCCTGGCGGATTATGCGCTGAACGGGCGGCGAAAGAATCTTCGCCGGGCGGCCCAGTATTTTGGGTATCCCACATCCCTGGCGGGCCGGGACGGCAAAAGGTGGAGCAAAAACGCCGCGGACCTGTTGGCCTATCGGGAGCAGAACGTCCGCAGCGGAAGACAGACCCTGCTGCTGGTGGTGGTCACGCTGGTGATAACGCTGCTGGCGGGTATTTGCAGTCCTCGCGAATTTGCGATGGCGGTTCCGGCGCTGGTGCTGGAGCTTGGCTGCGGGGTTCGCTGCGTGCTGGGACTGGTTATGGACCCCTACGGCTCCTACCGCTTTGTGTATGCCGCCCTGGCTGCCTGCTGGCTGCTGAACATCCTATGCCTGGTCTGAGGGGAGGCACAGTATGAGTACATCTTATTTCATGAACATCGGCGCGTATGTGGCCACGGTGATTTTTGCGGCTGCACGTCTGGCTGTGGGAGGAGTGCTGACCGAGCCCGGCGCGCTGGTTCCGGCACTGCTGGTGCTGGGGATCCTGCTTATCCCCTTGGCGTCTAAGGGTGGATTTCAGAAGAGTACCTATCAGACCGGGCCAGCCTTTGGGTTGGCATGGGGCGTCCTTTATGCCCTGACCCCGGCACAGCTGTCATCCGACCGGATATCCGGCGTGCTGGAGGCCAGCCTGGAAGGCCTTTCTTTCAGCTTCAAGGATAACCTGGCGGTATTCTGCATCGGACTGCTGCTGCTTGTGGGACTGAGCGCCGTGCGCAAGTATTTCCCGAATGCGGCTTTGAACGTCCTGCGGTATGCGATCCTGACTCTGATGCAGCTGCTGGCATTTGAGGGAATGTTCCGATACCTGCTGGATGCGCAGTCGGCAAGACAGCTCTGGCTGTTTGTGCCGCCGGTGCTGTTCTCGGGGCTGTTCCTGGCCCGCGAGCTGCGGGACGGTGAGGAAAAGTCCCGGCTGCGCATCTGCGTGCTGGCTAGCGTCCTTTACGCCTTTCTGACACCTGTTGTCCTGGCTGCGGTATCCTCCGGATGGAGCGACCTTTGCTCCCGCGTGGGAAAGCTTACGCATCTGGGCTGGCCTATGGTGGCCGGGGCGGTGCTGCTGGCTGCGCTGACGCTGGAAAAAGGCGCGCAAAAGCAAAGTATATATCGGGCGGCCCGGCTTCTGGTATGGGCGGCCTACATCCTGCTGCTGAACTGGCGCGCCGGCGCCATGCGGCTGGACGCGGATGATTGCTGGCTGATCAGCGTGCTGGGCGTTCCGGTGGCGGGCGCGGTGTATGAGCTGCTGGAGCAGAAGGGTCAGGTCACTGCCAAATGGTATCATGCGCCGTTGGCGCTGCTGGCGCTGCTGACCGTTTCTATGGCGGCCCTGCAGGATATGCGTTTTATCCTGCTGCTGGTGGGCCTGGGCGTGCTTTGGTGGATCTGTGCGCGATTGGGCACGCTGGCCGGAAAGTACAAGGTGGTGATGCAGGGCTTCTGGGGCGCTGCGGCTATGCTGCTTCTGGCGGCTTCGCGGCAGCTGGGCACCCGGGAAGCGATCCCGGCCAACTGGCTTGTTGCGCTGGCGCTTCTGGGCGTTTCCTGGTGTGTGCTGACGGTATTCCTATCCGTGCGATACAGGGCGGCAAACGCAATGGAGATCTACCCGGAGGAGTACAGCACGGTTTACAGGCTCTGCAATGTGGTGCCGCTGCTGGCTGCGGTGCTTGCTGCGCTGTGCGTGGTATTCTGACATAAGGAGGAGAGAGATTTGAAGCTTGATATCAGGACCTTGAGCGCGTCTCTGGTGGCCGGATTTGTGAGCTGGTACCTGTGCGCGGGGATTTACAATAAGAACGCGGATTCCATGTGGACGCCGCTGCTGATGGCGCTGTTGTTTCTTGTGCTGGCGGCGATAACCTGCCTGGTGGTGCGCCTTACAACGGGGCGGCGCACGAGATTTATGCAATTCAAGGGTATCGGTCAGATCATGACCATGCTGGCTGTGGGCCTGGTGGCGCTGATGGTGCTGGCCGGTCTGTTTGAGCTGCTCTTTGAAATCGGCAGCAGGGGAGATTCTCTTCAGTCCACTGCGGCCTGGGATATGCTTCATTATCGCCCGGCTATGGGCTCCGGATGGTTTCTTGGCGTGGTGCGGGTCCTTTTCCTGACCTTGCTGGGCGCCCTGGTGACGGCGCTGCGGGCGGTTGCCGTGGGCGGTGAGGAAACCGTGCCGATGGTGATCCTGGGATTGGGGCAGTCGCTGGCGGGCGCGCTGGTGATGGAGATCGGCAGCCGGGTGCTGTTTGTGCCGGCAGGCCGGTGCTGGCTGATCCTGTGGGTACTGCTGGCAGCTACCCCGGCCTGGAAGCCTGCACCCCGCACAGGCAACTCTGCGGTTATGCGCGGGCATGAGCAGCCGAAGCAGAGCTCAGGCTCCGGCGGCGGATTCACGTTTCATTGATCATGGCGCTGGAATTCAGAGATCAGACAAGCGGGCAGCGGCCGTCTGGCCGGCGGAGTCCGCACAATGGCACTGGAATCCAACAGGGATACGGCGAAACCTGGCAGCCGGGTGTCGGCTATGGATACCCGGGAGGCTCTGCACCGAAAAAAAGACGCGGAGTCGGAGCTGCCTGGATTGCCGTGCCGGTCCTGTGCGTGGCCGCAGTGGTGATACTGCTGCTCAGCGGCGTACTGGGCGGGACATCTGCGCCGTTACCCGAGACAAAACCGACGCCTGTTGAGACACCGGAACCAGGCAACGAGGAGAAACCCGCCGGGGAGCTGAGTGCCATCCGGGAGCAGGCGGAAAAAATCATTCCGGGCTATCGCTGCCGGCATCTGGTGCAGCAGCTGGATGACCGGATGCTGGAAGACTTCCTGGCTATATACCAGGCAGTGGCGAATTTCCGGACGGAGGTCGAGTTTCCAAGCAGCATCAGCATGGACGAGATGGAGGCGCTGATGACGCTGATTTATGGGAACTGCCCGGAGCTGTTCCAGATAGATGGCAATGCGACGTATTACTACAACAGCGTTGATCGAGACGGAGAAAAGATGGTGACGGGGATCAGCGAACTTTCTTACCATATGGATGAGGATACCTATCGCCGGGCCTATCAGCAGTGCGACCGGATCGTTCAGGAGGTGGTAAGCGGGGCGGCGGGCCTTTCTGCGCGAGAGGCGGAGCTGCATGCCTATCGCTACGTCACCGGCCACTGTGTCTACGACCTGTCCACGCCGTATTGCGGGACGCCCTACGGCGCGCTGGTGGAAGGCCGGGCCAAGTGTGACGGAACCGGAAAAACCATGCAATGGATCCTGGAGCAGATGGGAATCGTTTGCCTGTCGATTTCCGGCGCGCCCTTGGACGGCGGGAACGGGCACCAGTGGAATGTGGCGGAAATTGACGGCATATTTTATGATCTGGATGCCACCGCTGACCTGGGAAACCAGGGGGACAAGCTGCTGTATGGCCGGTTCAATGTGGATAACCACCTGATTCGGGACCTCTATCCCATCGGAGACGGCTATCTGTCCTGCTTCACTATTCCGGGCACCGACAGCATGTCGGGCAGCTATCATGCCCGCAATCATACGCGGGTGGAAAGCGACGCCGACTGCGGGCCGATTTTGGCGCAGCAGTTTTCACAGGTGATACAGAAGAACGGCGGAAGCTTTGCCATCCAGCTTGCGCAGAGTGCGCAGGTGGATGAGCTGAGCCGGATCTTCGGAAAATGGGAGGATGCTGAGCGCTTCCTGAAGGAGTATGGCGTATCGCTGCAGGGCTTCGGCTATTACTCGCTGACGCAGCCCGAGACAAACGTTTATCAGTTCACAGTGTACCGGGATTCGTGAGGACGAAAAGGACTCCTGCCAAGGCGGCAGGAGTCCTTTGAGTGTCCCCTAAAAGTGCTTTGACCTTTGGGGCTTTTTGACAAGAAACAGGGGTCCCGCAGTTCTGCGGGACCCCTGTTGGTTCTATTTGGATGATATCCTATCCTTCGGCTTAGAAGCAGCCCTGCTCCATCATAGCCTCAGCGACCTTCTTGAAGCCGGCGATGTTGGCACCAGCCACCAGGTCATAGCCCAGGCCGTACTCGGCAGCGGCATCGGCGGATTCCTTGTGGATGGTCTTCATCATCTTGTGCAGCTGAGCATCGACTTCCTCGGCAGTCCAGACCAGACGCTCGGAGTTCTGAGCCATCTCCAGAGCGGAGACGCCCACGCCGCCGGCGTTAACGGCCTTGGAGGGAGCCACAATGATGCCCTTCTGCTGACGCAGGAAGTTCAGAGCATCATTGGTGGTGGGCATATTGGCCACTTCGATGTAGTACTTCACGCCGGAGGCAGCGATCTTCTCGGCGGACTCCATGCGGACGTCGTTCTGCATAGCGGCGGGCATGTACACGTCAACATCCTTGACGCCCCAGCACTTCTCGCCAGCCACGAACTCGCAGCCGAACTTGTCGGCATAGGGCTTGCAGTGCATAGGATCCTTGGCGCGCATCTCCAGGATGTAGTTCAGCTTCTCGTCGGTGATGACACCGTCGGGATCGTGAACGTAACCGTCGGGACCGGCAAAGTAGGTGACGGCAGCGCCCAGCTGAGCGGCCTTCTTCATGATGCCCCAGCCCACGTTGCCGTAGCCGGACATAGCGACGCGCAGGCCCTCGATGCCCTTGCCGTCGTGCTTCAGGACTTCGCGCAGATAATAGACAGCGCCGAAACCGGTAGCCTCGGGACGGAGAATGGAACCGCCGGTCTTGATGTCCTTACCGGACATAGCGCCGAACTCGGCAGCGCCGACGATGCGGCGATACTGGCCGTACAGATAACCGACCTCGCGGCCGCCGACACCAACGTCACCAGCGGGGCAGTCGATGTCCTGACCGATGTGACGATGGAACTCGGTCATGAAGGCCTGGCAGAAACGCATGACTTCGCCGTCGCTGCGGCCGATGGGGGAGAAGTCGGAACCGCCCTTGGCGCCGCCGATGGGCAGGCCGGCCCGAGCATCCTTGAAGTCTTCCATCAAGCCGAGGAACTTGATGATGGAAAGGTTAACGTTGGAAGCGAAACGCAGGCCGCCCTTGTAGGGGCCGAGGGCCGCGTTGTACTGCACGCGGTAACCACGGTTGACGTGATACTGAAGGTTATCGTCCATCCAGACAACACGGAACTCGATGGTGCGCTCGGGCTCGACCATACGCTCGAGCAGGCAGGCAGCCTCATACTCGGGGTGGGCGTTGATGACGGGTTCGAGAGAGGTCAGGACCTCTTCGACGGTCTGCAGAAATTCGGGCTCATTCGCGTTCTTGGCTCTGGTCTCGTCCAGAACTCTCTGGATATAAGCATTCATGATAATAGCCTCCTCTAAATTTACTCGTTAAGAGCATTTCGATGGTGCTTCCATCTCGTCTGTTAGACTATCACAAAACAGGCGCTTTCTCAAGGGGGTACGTCCAAAATCGAAGCGTCCGGCTGTGAGAAATTTTCCCTTCCTTTTTGTGCAAAGCGCAGAAACAGAAATGAAAAAGTTTCGGAATTTTGATAATACCTATTAAAATTCCTGCAATTATTCCTTCATGTCATGCTTAACATCTGAATTTTTTCTGTCATGCTGCGGCGAAGCATGACAAAAGGCGATGGAAAATATCCATCGCCTTTTTGCATATTTGCATGGTTTATGCATCCACGCCGCCGGAGGGCTGCGCGTCATCCGGCTCGGCGGGCGTGGAGACGGGCAGCAGCTCAAGGTCGCACGCCTCGATCCAGAATTCGCTGACATGACCGTCGTAGTACCAAACGCACACGCGGTCGCCCACATTGAGCAGCG
>OGRI01001583.1_pt1 | contig 18636 bp, 14 predicted proteins | sample 1553391 | NCBI WGS metagenome assembly OGRI01 (sample SAMEA2580052, study PRJEB22360) | human gut metagenome | reverse complement strand
ATAAAACATTCGAAGTAGGGGGTAAGAAGAAAGGACAGAAGCAGATTAAAGAGATCGAGAACGGATATATCGTAAAGGATGATATCGAAAACGGGTATCTGAATATTATTCCGCTGTGGCAATTCGGATTAACGTATTAATGAGGTGGATTTCGGGTGGTTTTGTTTATGTCCTTTGAATTCACTATATTTGTAATAAATATTTTGGTTATGTCTGAAAAAGAGATGAATTCTTATCGTTTAACCAGTTTGGAAGAACCAACTGATGAAATGCTTACTACTTTGATGAAAGAAGTTGCTGAAGAAGCAAAACGTAAATCGGAAGAAGCGCATAAAAAGTTTTTTCAGGAAATAAGAGAGTATATCCGTAAGCAACGGGCAAAATGGGGGAAAGAATATAATGTAAGTTTTAGTAATGAATGATTTTCATAAACCGGTGCTTATTGTAATAGCTGGTCCTAATGGTTCTGGTAAAACCTCTGTTACGTCAAAGATTCTTCATCATGAATGGATGGAGGATTCTATTCTATTATTTCGGTTAGCTAAAGGACGACTTGTAAAACAGTATGTAGAAATGATGTACGCGGAGGAATATGCTGATTTCTTAGGCGGAAATGCCTCTAACGTCACTTCTCTTAAGAATTTTATTGCCAATTATATTTTTATCGGTCACGTAGCGGATATTTGTCAGATCGTGCTTTACCTTTTGGCTACGATGTCTATTGTCGATTTGTTGAATACGAACGGTTGTTTTGATTTCATCAGCGAGTGGATTACGACCCGTAATAGCAAGCGTCTTCTGTGGATGGTGGCTTTCATAACCTATGTCTTGTCGGCCAATCTCGACAACCTGACCACGGCTTTGATGATGTTTGCCATCGTGCGTCAGTTGTTGCCGGGGAGTCGTTTCCGCATGTATTATGGGGCGGTCATTGTGATTGCGGCCAATGCCGGAGGTTGTCTTACGGTAATCGGCGATGTGTCTACTTTGATGCTGTGGGTCAAGGGAGCGGTCACACCGTCCAGTTTTTCGGGTGCCATGTTCTTGCCGTCCATTGTAGCCGTGGCTATTCCCACTTATTTGATTTCCCGCAAGTTGCCGGAACAGATGGATATTAATACGCCTCGTATCCGCTATCGCGGGGATGATACGACTTTGACGCGTTGGCAGCGTATTTTGATGCTGTTCGTGGGAATTGGAGGGCTGTGGTTTATTCCTACGTTTCACAATCTGACCAAGTTGCCTCCTTTTGTCGGAGCGTTGTGTGTATTGGCACTTTTCAGTGTCGTAAACGAGTTGTGCAATCGGCGGTTGATCAAATCCGACCAACCTTTTTTCCGTCCTACACCACGCTTCATGCAGGCAGAGAGTATCCAGACTATTTTATTTTTTATAGGCGTAAGCATGGCTATTTCCGCCATTCAAGAGACGGGGGCACTCTATACGGTTGCCGTATGGTGCGACCAATATATTCATAATATCTACGTATACAGTTTGATATTAGGAGGAATTTCCGCCTTTTTGGATAACGTGGCACTTGTGCTGACCAGCATATCCATGTATGATGTGGTAGGGATGACGGAAAGCATTCCCGGTATGGATCCGGAATACCTTCGTTCATTCGCGCTGAATGGTCAGTATTGGCAATTAGTAGCTTATAGCGGAGGAATCGGCGGCTGTTTGCTTTCCATCGGTTCCACTGCCGGATATGCGTTGATGAAAAGTGAGAACGTTTCCATTTGGTGGTATTTCCGTCACATATCCGGCAAGGTTATGGTGGGGTGGCTTGCCGGCCTTGGAGTTTACTTTTTTATTGATTCGTTTATCAGATAAGAGATAGGACAAATATATGCAGATAAACAATACGTTATTTAAGAGGAAAATACTGTCTTTTACGTTGATACAAGTCGCTCTGTTGAGCTTTTTGCTGATTCTTTCCGTGGCGGTGCGTCTTGTGCTTTATCCTCTCAGCTATCTTGAATCCTTGCCTCTTTATTTTATTGTAGGGTTCTTCTTTTTGTGGGAGATGCTGCAATTCTTTTTAGTTTCAAGGGAGGCTTTGGAAGATAGCCGGAACATATTACGGTATTATCGCCATGGTATCCTGTGGCGTGTCGGCATATCGTTGCTTGCCGGAGGGTGTATCAGTTTTTTCTTGTCTGCGCAACCCTTGTTTACGGCTTTGCTTTTTTTGATGTTTCTGGTGGCTGAGTGTATTTTCGATATGATATTTTATCGCCGTTTTCTGAAAGAATAGAAAGAAAGGGTCGCCCGGATGATGGATAAGAAGCGTATCGCCCAGTTGTTGGAAGTTTTAGGGAAGGGACTTTTTGAGAAAGAACATGTGCTTTCCCTGTCCCTTTTGGCGGCAGTTGCCGGTGAGAGTATTTTCCTGCTCGGCCCTCCCGGAACAGCAAAGAGTATGATAGCCCGAAGACTGAAATCGGCTTTCCGGGACGGTCGTTCTTTTGAATATCTGATGTCCCGTTTCAGTACGCCGGATGAGATATTCGGACCGGTGTCTGTTTCTGCCCTGAAGGACGAAGACCGTTATATGAGAATGACCGAAGGGTATTTGCCCACAGCCGATGTCGTTTTCTTGGATGAGATATGGAAAGCCGGACCCAGCATTCAGAATGCTTTGCTTACGGTGTTGAATGAAAAAGTATATCTGAACGGCAAAGAAGAAATGAGGCTTCCGCTGAAGTTGGTGGTCGCTGCCTCCAATGAACTTCCGGCCGAGGGGGAAAATCTGGATGCGTTGTGGGATCGTTTCCTTGTCCGTTGTGTGGTGGGAGGCATTGCCGATAAAGAACTCTTTAATTTGATGATTTCTTCTACGGTTCAGTCCGAGGTGGAAGTGCCGGATGCCATACGCTTGTCTGCCGATGAGTTACGCGTGTGGGCCGAAGGGATAGATGCGGTGGAGATACCGGTTTTTGTATTTTCATTTGTCCATATATTCCGCAGGCTTCTGACGACTTACAATGTATCGGCAGAAGAAAAAGGAGAGTCCCTGTTTTATGTGTCCGACCGCCGTTGGAAGAAGATGGTACATCTGTGGCGGACTTCTGCCTTTTTGAACGGTTGTTCCGTCGTCCATTTGGCAGATTTGCTTCTGTTGCAGGTCTGTGTGTGGGATACTCCGGCTCAGGAGATTGTTTTGGAGCGCCTCTTGACCGACGCTCTTGTGGCAGCCTGTGAAGAGCATGTCGGTGTCCCCCTCTTGTCAGACCGTTTGGCTGCATTGAAAGAAGAGGGGATGTGTGTTTCGGAAACGCATGTGGATTTTAAGGTAGTCAAGGCTTTTTTCTATCAGATACAATCCATGTATCCTGGACGTACAGTGCTGATTTATACGAATGAATACGAAGCGTTGAGTCCGGACCAGCCGATACCTTTTGTGTTGGTTACAGACCGTCGCAAAACCGGAGTGCAAATACTGCGCAAGTATGAGAAAAGCCGCCATCCGGATGTTTTTCCAAAGGATCTGCTTCAAGTGGTTTGTACTACGACCGGTTTGCAGGTGAATGGACGGAAATATGAATTGCTTCGTGAGGCAGGGGAGGACGGTGAAAACGCAGTGCCCCAGACTGAAGTTTCTTCTCGGATGACTTTTTCATCAGCGATGGCCGAACGTATCGTGGCCGAATTGGGCGAGGTGTCAGCTCGTCTGGAACAATGGCAAAGGGAAGAAGCAGAATATGTACAGACACATTTGTTTTTACAAGACAGGCAAAGGAATATATTGAAAAACGCCTTACGCCGTGTACGTTCCGACATAACCTCTCTGGAAATCGAAAGTCAGGAATTGAGCCATGCAGCCGGCAGGAAATTATCATGAGGGATATGAGCGCGTGCGCCAGTTGTCCGCTCTTTTTCTGAGGCGTTTGCATGAAATAGCCGGTGAGGTTTATGCAGAGGTCTTGTCGTCCGGTGTCATCCGTCCCGAAGAGATGGAGGAAGAAATACAGCGTTATTTCGCCAAAAAGAAATCAGGTTTACAAGACGTATATTCCTATTATGGGGAACAGTGGGACTATTATTATCAGGTCGTTGCAGCTTCGGATGCCGACTTTTTGCCCATGTTGCAACAGGCTCGTTCCGCTTTTGTCCGTTTATATGTTCCGGTCGAATTGGATGCGTCCTATTATATGGAACAGTTGGTGCGTTATCCTCGTACGGATAGCCGCTGGCAGACTCTCCGCCAACATTTCATAAAGAAGTGGAGGAATCTGTTGGAAGGGCGGGAACGTACGTATCAGAAGCGGCACATAGAACGGCTCTGTGAAGATTATTACCGTATGGTGTCGGCCAATGCCGGTATGTTGCAGAATGTGGGAGGAAAGGGTGAAGGGCCTTCCCCTCGATTAGCCTGGCTTCAGTTGACGCAGTCTCCGGAACTTCGCGTGAAGCTCAGACAGCTTTCGCAGGTAATCCGTAAAAGCCAATTAATTAAGGAACTGAATCACGTTTTAGGGCGTAAGAAAGCGGATGAGCAGCGTTTGTATCAAGCCATGAGCGGAAAGACACCGGTTACTTTGTTACGCTCTGCCACGCACTCCGACATTGTGGGCATTACGGAAGGGAACAATCTGAACGCCCTGCTGCCGATGGAATATTGTTTCTTGTCGGATGCCGCTTTGGAACCGATTTTCTACCGCCGTTATGTCGAAAAGAAACTGGCGGTCTTCGATGCCGTATCCCGGCAGATAGAATATGCCGAAGCTTCTTCGTACAGCGGACGCGACTTACAGAAACGGGCCAAACATGGCCCTTTTGTGGTTTGTGTGGATACGTCCGCTTCGATGGAAGGGGAACGTGAGTTATTGTCCAAGGCGGTAGTGTTGAGTTTAGCTTTGATAGCCGACAAATTACGCCGCCCCTGTCGCGTGATACTCTTTTCCGACCAAACCGAAGTCATCGAGTTGAATAACCTCTATTCCGACTTGGCTTTATTGGAGACCTTTCTGTGCAACTCCTTTCATGGAGGATCCGATATGACTTGTGCGATGAAAGAATCCGTAGAAACTTTGATGCGTGAAGATTTTCGTTATGCCGATTTGCTTTGGCTTTCGGATTTTGAGATGGATCCGCTTCCTCCGATGTGGGTACAATATGTAGAGGAATTGAAGCAACGGGGCATGCGCCTCTATGCCGTGTCTTTCGGTCATCGGTCAGAGACGTCTTATCTCAGGTTGGCCGACCGTGTTTGGACTGCCGATTGACGAATGTCCGTTGAGCGTATTTCTAAAGGCACGAGATTCCCGTATTTGTGTGCGTTCCCCCGAATGGATAATTTTGAGCGATTCTCGTGGACTTTTGATTTTTCAAGATGAAAGCGTTGGTTTGATTCTACGTGACAAATATAAAAGAAAAACATGTAAATTCCAGTCTTGTTGAAACTGAAACTACATGCTTTTCGCTCCTAACGTCGTTTTCTAAATCTTCAAGTTTGATACTGAAATAGAAGAAACTCGGTTCTGGGAATCAGAATTTGTTTAATTCAGTGGCATCTATTTTGTTCACTCCGTTCGAGTTTATTTCAGTCTGGTCTGCTGTTCCGGATAGGATAAGTTTACCTACTCCGCTGTTGCGGGCTTTCAAAGAAGTACATTCCATGGTAATATGTATAGTCCCGACTCCGGAGTTCTGAATATCAACCTTTTTACCTTTAAACTCCACGGTTTGCTTGCTTACGCCACTGCTTTTGCAAGATTGAAATAAAAATGCAACCATCCGGTAGATGATTGCATTTTCCTGTGATTCCGTTGGGACTCGAACCCAAGACCCACGCCTTAGAAGGGCGTTGCTCTAATCCAACTGAGCTACGGAACCGACCTTAAATCGGGTGCAAAGATAGAGGTTTATTTTCATTTCTGCAAGCCGGATACGTGATTTTTTTAACTTTTCTACCGTCTGCAAAGCAGCTTATAGTCGCAGTAGGCACAAATTTTAGGTACGGAAGTCTGCCGGAAGGGAATTTCCGGATTGAACAATTCCTCCAACACACCTTGTAGCATCTTTTGGAAATCCTCTTTGAAACGGCTGAAATCCGTCACCCGTTCACGGTTGAACACGATGGTCGGGTCATAATCTTCAGCATTGGATTTGTGTACGAAGAACAGGGCCGGGGATACGGGACGCTTTTGTTCGCCTGTCATGACCCAGGCATACAGGAATATCTGGAAGATGTATGAGGGACGGTGCTCGGCGGGTTGTACCAGTTGTTCCATCGAAACGGCTTTTTCCGGTGTACCGCCCGTTTTGTAATCCACGATACGCAAGGTTTCCACTTCCTGCCCCGTGGTTTCGTCCGGCATCCTGACCGTGTCCATGCGGTCTATTTTTCCCCCGATGTCGATGGACAGAGGGTGTCCGTCCGATATGATGTCCACACTTCGGTGGTGTTCCTGTTCCATTTCCTCCAATACGAATTGTTCCATGCGGCTGTCGTGGGCGAGCAGTTGGCGCAGGTAACTGGCCATGACCTTGCGTGCTACGAGCAGTTGCCCGTTGTAGAACACCGTGTCTTCACGTCCTTCAAAGAAGTTTTTCAGGAATGAGGTTTCTATATAAGGAAGTAAAGTTGTTTCCCCACCCTCCAGCAGTCGCTCGATGTCCTGACGACGGATGACGGGGTTACGTTCGGTCAGTTTCCGGTAGACGAGTTCCGCCGCCTCATGGAAGATGGTGCCGAACAGTGCGTTGTCCAAACCGTTTTGCGGGTCTTTGGGTTGCCGTATGCGTGCCACCTGTTGGTAATAAAATTTGAGCGGACAGTCGATGTAAGCGTTGAGTGCCGAAGGGGAGAGGGGGCGCGAACCGGGTTGGCCGCTGCCATAGTTACGGCGCAGGATGTCCATGACTTCCGGTGTCTTGGCTGCTTCCATGCCGTTGTCGGCCGGTACGGCCTGGCCGGATTGCAGGATTTTCAGTTCTACGGGAAAATCCGTTTCGGCCAACAGTTGGCGCAGGAAGCGCGACATCTCGTTTTTGTTCAGTCCGTCGGTAGCGATGTTGTACATGAATGTGATACGTTCCGTACGCTGCACAAGACGGTAAAAATAGAACGCGTATACGGCTATTTTATGTTGTATGGTGGTCAGTCCGAACACTTCTCGCAGGTGGTAGGGGATGAACGAAGTGTCGTTCACGGCTTTGGGCAACATCCCTTCATTGACGGAAAGCATCAGGATATGCCTGAAATTCAGGTTACGCGTCTCCAATACGCCCATGACCTGCAAGCCTACAGCCGGTTCGCCGTGGAAGGGAATGGTGGTCATGCCCAGCACGGTGCGCAGCAAGCGGCGCAGGGTGGAGGGCTGTACGTCGAGCGTACGGTCTTCCGTCAGGCGGATGAAGCGGCTAATGACCTGATGGGCACGATAGAGCGCTTCGTGGTACAACTGGCTGTACACGTCGCCCTTCCGGTCTTTTTGTTGTCCGAACGCTGCGGCCAAGCCTTCGAGCAAGGAACGGATATAGACCAATAAGGCGTGGTTTTCCGCATGCGGACAGAAGATATCCTGTTCCTCCAACAAGGCGGCGTAAGGATGGCTGCGCACGATTTTTTCCTGTTCCGCTCGAAAACAGCGGCGGTCGCGGTCGTAACCATCGGTCTGCAAGGAAAGCAAAGCGTTGATGAAACTGTATACCGGCGTGTCGGTCATGGGGAATCCCATGGTGATGTTGGTGCGTTTCACGGGATGTGGCGATGTGGCATCGGGCAGCGAATGGAGCACCGGCTGGAGCAAGGATTCGTTGCAAAGTACGATAGCCGTGTCCTGTTCCGGTTCCGTGAGGGCCGAGTCCAGCCATTGGGGAATATAGCGTGCCTGTGCATTCTCCGAAGTCGTGGCGATGAACTCGATGCGCGGCGGGTTCTTGAAGTTGTCGAAGCATGTTTCTTCCAAGGCGTTGGGGAACTCTTTCAGGTTCTGGCGGATGAAGGTTCCGGCCTCAAAACGGCTTTTCTCGCCGACGTACATCACGTCATAGTCCCAGTAAAAAAAGGCTTGTCCGCGTTCCTGCAAGTAACTGAACAGTCGTTTTTCCACATCGTTGAGTACGTTGAAGCCCACAAAGACATACGTCATGTCCGCAGGGATGCGGTCGGCGCGTTCGGCAAGATGCTCCGCCACGTCTTTATACAACGCCCCTTCGTACAGCATTCCTTTTTCTTTCAGCCGTGCGTTGAACGTGGCATAGATGTCGTCCATCCGGTTCCACAGGGCGAGGAACTTCTCTTTCAGCCGACTGTTGCCTTCGATGGAAAAGTCCTCGAAAAAATGTTTCAGGGCCTCTTCTTGGCGGGGTGTCAGGAAATCGCTGTGGTCCAGTTCCTTGATGGATTGTATGTTGCTGAAGAGTTTATGAGGGTCGGCCAGATGCTTGTCGATGTCGTCGAAGTCGGACAACATGATTTCGCCCCAACCGTAAAAGCGGTCGAGCGATTCCGGGTCGGGTACGAGCGCGGCATAGACGCGGTGGAGTTCGCATACCGCGAGAATGTCGTCGCAACGGGTGAAGTCCGACAAAGAATCGAACAGTTCGCTGATGGTACGGTAACGCGGTGCCCATACCGGCCGTCCGGACACGGCAGCCAGTTGCTGGTTCATGAAAAGTCCGGCGCGTTTGTTGGGGAATACCACCGTAACGTCGCGCAGGTTGGTGCCGAAACGGTGTATGAGGTCTTGGGCGATAAGTCGGATGAATGTTTCCATAAAAACAGGTGGATTAGACTTGAACTTCTTCAAGCCGGTTGTTAAGAATGTACCACAGGTAACCTTTCACGCGGCGGTCCGGTTCCATTAGGCGGAGCTGCTTCATATAGCCTCCCACCTGGTCACGGTATTCGTCGTGCGGACGGCCGAATTTGAAGTCTACCACAGTGATTTCGTCTTTGCCGAACATGACCCGGTCGGGGCGGTAAGTGCCGTATTTTCCCGTTTCTTCATAGTATTCCTGCGTCAGGATAGGGCACTCATTGTAAAGCTGCATCGTGCCGTCGAACCAACGGGCCACTTCGGGCAAGGCAAATGCTTTTTCCACCTGCTGCTTGAGTGCATCCATTTCGGGTTGTGTACCGATCAGGCCTTCGGTTTCCAAGGTGCGGAGTGCCTTTTCCACGTCGTCGCGGGTATAGATCGTAGAGAATATTTTGTGCATGAGGATACCCATGCGCCTTTTGTCGTTGCGGGAATGCCGGGGCTTGTCCGTATCCGAAAAAGCGTCTAAGAATTCTTCTGCGCGGTTGGATTGGCAGAAGTCGATACGGGCTTCGTAGGAGTGCATGACGACCGATACCGGACGGTAATCGGTTTCCATGCGGTTGTCGGAGGTTTTGCGACCGGAAGAATAGGACGTGACCGGTTCGCCGTAAGTAAAGAGCGATGTTTCTCCGTTTTCCCTGTCCGTCTCTTCAACGCCGCCCAACGCGCGCGGCAAGGCATGGTAAAGCAGGTCGCCCGTCGTGCTGCGTTCATCCATGGTGTAGCGCGTACGGCACCAGGCCAACAGGTTCTTTTCCGCACGGGTGAAGGTCACGTAGAGCGTGTTGAGTGCGTCTACCCTGCGTTGCAGGTGCTCCTCTTCATACTCCCGACAGAATACGGAGTCGCGCATGGCGGCTTCGATGGTGATGGGGATGACCGGCAGGCTGTCGTAGGGCGGTTCGTTACGGCGGTTGAAGCCCCGTGTGTCTTGTTCGATGTTCCAGTCGCAATAAGGGACGAATACCGTGTGGAACTGCAATCCCTTGGACTGGTGTACGGTGAAAATCCGGATGCCATCCACTTCACCGGACGGAATGGAAGCACCGGAGAGCGTCTCGTCCCAATAGGTCAGGAAAGAACGGAGGTCGGAAGGGTTGTCTTGCAGGTAGGCCGTCACCTGGTCGAAATAAGCGAACAGGTAGGCGTCTTCGTCGGGAATACGTCCCAGGTCGAATATTTTATAAAGCTCCTCCTGAAGTTCATAGAGCGGAAGGGTTTTCAGTTCCTCCATGCGGTTCAAATACGTTTCGGGCAGGAACGTTTCGAGGGAACGGGAAGCCAACAGGTTGGCGTCGGCTTCTGTCGGTTTTCCGCTGTGCAGGGCCAAAAAGGCCAATGACACACGGTCTTCCGTGTCCGCCATGTAACGCATGGCAGCGATGAGCAGGTTCACGCTCAATGAACTGGACAAGAGGAAAGCCTCGTCCGATACCAATTTGACCCGGTCGCCGAAACGTTCGGCAAAATGACGGATGATGGGGTCGGCATGCCGACGGTAACGCAGCAGGATGGCCATCTCCCAGTAGGGCAGTCCGGCTTCGTGCAGGGTACGGACCTGTTCGCAAAGTTCGTCCAGCATCCGGGTTTCCCAGTCGTCTTCTTTGTCTTTTTCGTCGAAGAAGCGGATTTGCACGTATCCGTCGTTTCCTTTGTCCGGACGGCATTGTTGGGCCACGTCGCCGTAAGCCTCCGCCATTCGGATGGGAGCGTCCGGCGTGAGCCGGTCCAGTTCTTCGGCGGCAGCCGTGAACAGGGCGTTGTTGAACGTGATGATGCGGCGTTCGCTCCGGTAGTTGATGGCAAGGTTCCTTATGTCGGGGCGGTGTACGGCCATTTCCTTCTCTATGTTTTTCAGGATGGTCCAGTCTCCGTTCCGCCCACGGTAGATGCTTTGTTTCACGTCGCCCACGATCAGGTTGCCGAAGCCGGAGGCCATGCTCTCCAACAGCAGGATTTTAAAGTTCTTCCACTGCATGGTGGAAGTGTCTTGGAACTCGTCTATCATCACATGATGGAAAAACGCGCCCATTTTTTCGAAAATGAACGGAGCATCGTTTTCTTCTATCAGTTCGTGGAGCAGGATGGGGGTCTTGGCCAACAGGAAACGGTTGTTCTCGTGGTTCAAGGCCGTGACCTCCTCGTCGATGACGCCTAACAGCCGCAAAGGGTTGAGGTGTTTCAGTGCCAGCGACGCACTGGTGTGGCGTACGAGTTGTTCGGTCTGGAAGCCGCGCAGTTCCGCCAACAGTTCGCTGAAGTGGGCGGCGGCTTCAACCAAGGCCGCCACGGAGCGGTCGGCCTTGCGGAGCATTTTTTCCGCATTTTCTGTATAACCTTGGAGCGTGCTGCCGAACTCGGCCCTGATGTTGCCGTCTTCGATGCGCCGGAGGTAGGTGTCTATCGTGCCGCCCCGGCTGAATTGGTCGAAGCCGAGTCCCCACGCTTCCATTTCGGCACGGAAGTTGGCTGCCGCGCTCTGCACGACGTCCAAAGAGGCGTGCAACTCGTAGTTGAGCGCGGTGCGGAGTTCGCCGATGCGTTTGTTCTCGCGCAGCACTTCGCGCATTTCGTGTTCCCGGGCCAAATAAGCCTCTTTGAAAATCCATGCGGCGAAGCTTTTCACCTCACGGGCGATGTCCCACCGCTCGTTGTTCGAGATGCGGTCGTCCACATATTCCAGAATCCAGTTCAGGATGGTGGGAGTAAGGTGAAGGCGTTCCATGATGTGGTCTACAGCCGCATGGAGCACTTCCTTGTCGTTGAGGTCCACTTTGAGATTGGCCGTGAGGCTCAGTTCGTGTGCCAGGTTTTTCAAGACCGACTGGAAGAAAGAGTCGATGGTTTCCACCCGGAAACGGTTATAGTCGTGCAGGATATGGCATAGGGCCGATCCGGCACGGCTGCGAATCTCCTCCTCCGGTAACTCGATGCCGTCCGCCCGGAGTTCTTTTTGGAGGGATTCCAGATAATTGGCAGAAGACGGGAGTCCTTTCCAGATGCCGTAAAGTTGCTGGAGGATACGGTCTTTCATTTCGGCCGTAGCCTTATTGGTGAAAGTGACGGCCAGAATGTGGCTGTAGGCATGGCGGCTTTCCTGTTCGATCAGCGTCTTGATGTACTGTATGGCCAGGGTGAACGTCTTGCCCGAGCCTGCCGATGCCTTGTAAACAGTCAGACTGGATTTCATGTCGTTCAGGGATTCATGTTCTGGTAAAGATAGCGTTTGATGCTCTTCTTGGCGGTCTTTTCAAACTCTTCGTTTTGCAGCACCACCTTGGTGATTTGAGAATAGGGCGGCAGCTCCTTGTTCAGTTCCTGGCGTGAGATGTCGATCTGCCGCCACAGGGCATGGTCGTCCAACCCGTCTTTCAGGCTTTCGCCCAAATCGGGGTAGACAAGGGCCACCAGTTTCTCATTGCACATGATAACCAATGATTCGTTGACGTAAGGAAGGTTGTTCAACCGTGATTCTATTTCTTCCGGATAAATGTTTTGTCCGCTTGCACTGAGCAGCATGTTCTTGCAGCGTCCTTTGATGTACACGTCGCCTTCCGGGTTGATGACGGCCATGTCGCCCGTGTGCAGCCAGCCGTCGGCGTCGAATATTTGTTCCGTGGCTTCCTGGTTTTTATAGTAGCCCAGCATGGTGTTGCGTCCGCGGCATACCAGTTCGCCGGGAATCCGTGCCGGGTCGGAACTCAGCACTTTCAGTTCCATGCCTTCGGCCGCCCTTCCGCACGACATATAAGCCGTTTCGTGTCACGGGCTGTGGCAGATGATGGGGCCGCATTCCGTCATGCCGTAGGCGATGGAATAGGGGAAATTGATGGAACGCACGAACGCTTCCACCTCGGCGTTGAACGGTGCGCCGCCGATGATGACTTCCTTGATGTTCCCCCCGAAAAGGCGCAGGCTTTCCGTGCGTGCCTTTTCCTTGATCTTTTCGCTGATGATGGGGATGTGCAGAAGCAGCTTGCCCAATTTGCTGTCGATTTTCGGAAGGACTTCTTTCTTGAATATCTTTTCGATGACCAATGGCACACAAGACATGATGCGGGGATGAAACTCTGCCACGGTGGTCATGATGACCTTGGGCGAAGGCATGCGCGTGAGGAAATACAGGTGGGCACCGAAACATACGCCATAGAGGAAGTCGTAGACCAAACCGAACACGTGTCCCATGGGCAGCATGGATACGATATTGTCGCCGGGCGCGATGCCGATGGTACGGTTGCAGAACAACACGTTGGACACGAGGCTGCGGTAGGGAAGCATGACCCCTTTGGAGAATCCCGTGGTGCCCGAAGTATAATTGATGACGGCGAGCTGTTCTGGTGAGCTTTCTGGCGTGAAATGTACGTGTTCGCGAAGGAACATCATGGGAAAACGCTGTCCGAACAGGGCGTTGAGATGTTCGCGGGCGAAAGAAAGTTTTTCGGAGCGGCTGTTCACGAGCGTGAAGTCCTTCACGCAAATGATGCCTTGCAAGGCAGGCATGCGGTTCTCGTTCAGGTTTTCCCACACCTGGTCGCCCACGAACAACAGGCGTGCTTCGCTGTGGTTGACGATGTGGTGCACATTATCCGGCTTGAACTCGTGCAGGATGGGCACGATGACGGCGCCGTAGGTAATGGTGGCCAGAAACGCCACGCACCAGTTTCCGCTGTTGCGTCCGCACAAGGCGATTTTGTCGCCGGGCCGGATATCGGCCGCTTCGAAGAGCAGGTGCATCTTGGCTATTTTACGCGCCACGTCCTTGTATTGCAAGCTCTCTCCGTTGAAATCCGTGAACGCTTTCCGGTCCCAGTTCTTTTTTATGCTGTTTTCGATAAGTTCTATCAGTTTGTCTTCCATATCGTTTGGACGTATATCTTGGTATCGGAGACAAAAGTACAAAAAACAAGGCATATCCGTTTCTTTGTGGGAGACGATTTTGAATTTCGGGAGTCAGTTTTTCTGTAATTTTAAGAGTATTTCCTCTCCTGTAAGTTTCGCAAATCATCCTTCATCTTTCAGTGAATATCATAAATTATTCAAAACGAAAAGGTTACAACCTGAAGGATGTTTCATTCATCTTTCAGCCATTTTTCAATCCGCTCCAATGAGGGCTGAAAAAAACGTTTGGGGTATGAAATATTTTTTTCTCAGCCGAACGATTTTTCAATCTCAGCCAAACGATTTTTCGTTCTGCGCCGAATGAAATGACGTGTGGCTGAAGGATGCCTGAAACATCTTTCAACTCATAATGGTAATATTATGAGCGACTTACCGTATTGTCTGAAGGATGAAAGATGTTTTTGCAAAATCCCTTGTGTGTAGGGGATGGGATAATTATGACTTTTGCCGGATATTCCAATTAAAATCCGTAATTTTGTCCGTTGAATTATAAAAACGGCGAAAGAAAATGATGGAATTAAGTAAAGGCCAAGAGGTGGCGGCTTTGTTTGATTTGGACGGAGTGGTGTTCGACACCGAGTCTCAGTATTCACTCTTTTGGGGTATGAAAGGGAAGACGTACCATCCCGAAGTGGAGCATTTTGAGAACGTGATAAAGGGACAGACGCTTGTGCAGATTTTCGACCGATGGTTTGCCGGATGCGATGACGTGCAGCGCAAAATAGCCGGCGAATTGGAGGACTTTGAACGGAACATGGCCTACGACTATGTGCCCGGAGTGGAAGATTTCCTTCGCGACCTGCGGCGGGCCGGTATCCGTACGGCTGTCGTAACCAGTTCGAACGACGATAAGATGCAGAACGTGTACCGGGCGCATCCGGATTTCAAGTCATATTTCGACCGTATTCTGACGGCGGAATTTTTCTCCCGTTCCAAACCGGAACCGGACTGTTATCTGTTGGGAGCCGAAGTGTTCGGTCTTCCGGTGACGCGTTGCGTCGTGTTTGAAGATTCTTTCAACGGACTGAAGGCCGGGCGGGCGGCAGGAATGAAGGTGGTCGGTCTTTCCACGACGAATGCGCCGGAGCAGATTCAGGATTTGTGCGACAGGGTGATTCCGGATTTTCGGGGCTTCGATGTGGAAAAACTACTTGAAATGCTCGCCTGAACGGATAATAATGATTAATTTTGCGGCCGATTTTATTAAAAAACAGTATTATGGCAGGATATTTAGTGGAGGATACACGTAAAGTGACGACGCATCGTCTGATTGAAATGAAACAGCAGGGAAAGAAAATAGCCATGCTGACTTCATACGACTATACGATGGCTCGTATTGTAGACGGTGCCGGAGTGGATGTGATTCTGATTGGCGATTCTGCGTCGAACGTGATGGCGGGCAATACGACCACGCTTCCGATTACGTTGAATCAGATGATATACCATGCGACTTCGGTGATGCACGGTGTGGAACGGGCATTGGTCGTATGCGACATGCCTTTCGGTTCTTATCAGGTCAATCCCACGGAAGGAGTGACCAATGCCATCCGTATTATGAAGGAAAGCGGCTGCGACGCTCTGAAACTGGAAGGCGGGGCGGAAATTATCGACACGGTGAAGGCTATATTGGCAGCCGGTATTCCCGTTATGGGACATTTGGGGCTGACACCGCAGAGTATCAATAAGTTCGGCACATACGCCGTGCGTGCCAAAGACGAGGCCGAGGCGGAGAAACTGGTGGCCGATGCGCATTTACTGGAAGAAGCCGGCTGTTTTGCCATCGTATTGGAAAAGATACCGGCTGCATTGGCCGGTCGGGTAGCCTCTGAATTACATATCCCCATCATCGGTATCGGGGCGGGTTCGCAAGTAGACGGACAGGTCTTGGTGGTCAACGACATGTTGGGGATGAATAAGGGTTTTTCTCCGAAATTCCTCCGACGTTATGCCGATTTGGTGATGACAGATGCCATCGGGCAATATGTGAGCGACGTAAAAGCCCGGACGTTTCCGGATGAAAACGAGCAGTATTAAGGCGTGGCACAAACCAGTATCGGGCATAAGACCTTGTGGCATGCTGATTTCCTGAAAATCATCTTAGCCAACTTTTGTGTATGCACTTCTTTATATATGTTTTTGCCTGTCGCTCCTGTGTGTATGGGACGAATACCGGGGGAAGACGTGGGAGGAATGTGTGTATCCGTGTTGCTCTTTTGGGTGGGCGTATGTTTACCTGCACCTTTCTGCAATTACTGGTTGGATGCTTACCGGCGGAAAAATGTGGCCTTGTGGGCATTAGCCGTCATCGTATGCGCTACGGGGGCGTTTCTTTTCGATGGTCCGCAGTGGGGGAAGTGGCTGGCGAGGATGATGCAGGGGGCTTCATATAGTGTGTTCCAAATCGCTTTGGGGAGTACTTTGTTGCTGGATTTGTCCGATACGAAAAAGCGGACGGAAGCCGCACATGTCTACTATTGGTTCACTCGTTTGGCTTTGGTTTTCGGTCCCTTGTCGGGTATTGTCGTACCGATGCATTACGGTGTACGCCTTTTTGCCGGAGTATCCGTGGCTTTTCTGCTTTGCGCCGGCCTGTTGGTTATGATGATGCGTGTTCCTTTCAGGGCTCCTTTGGAACCGTCGTGGTGTACATTCGACCGTTTTTGGCTGCCTCGGGGATTCCGGCTCTTTATTCCTCTGACAGGAGTGACCTTTTCCGCCGGATTGATGTTGGGGCAATACCGGGATGCCGGATTTTACTTGTTTTTGGCTGTCGGTTTTTGGTTGGCCTTATGGGGGCATCATCTGTTTTTTAAGGAAAAGTTGCAAACGGAGTTTGCAGTAGGATTCGTTGCTCTCGTGACAAGTGCGTCATTATGGGGATTGGGGGGCGATATGGAAGGGATGAAATGGTGTATCGCCTTATGCCTGGGAAGCGGCCTCGGTTTTGTGACCAGCCGGTATTTGCTTTCTTATATTCGTATCTGCGAGCATTGCGAGAGAGGAACGGCACAGACTTCTTATCTTTTAGGATGGGATGCCGGACTTTTGGCCGGGTATTCCGTAGCTTTCGGGTTAGGAACGGAAGTCGGACAAACGATATATACTTATATAATAGGGGCTATATTCGTAGGAACGGGAATGTATCATTTGTTTTTGGTCAGACCGTGGTATATGCGAAACAAACGGAAATAGTGTGAAAAGAACTGTGCTAATTTTCTTTAATACGTGGAAAAAACAGATTTGTGTCAGCTCAGAAATATGTTTTTAAACATGTTTTCGATATTAGTTTAGATTTTATTATGTGTTTTTACAGAAATGTCATATCTTTGATACCCAAAAGGGGGAGCTTTGTGCACCCGATTTAAAAAATATTGAATAATTAACCTAATGGAATGTAAAGTAGGCTATATTAGAGGACACGGATTCAGCGCTTTAGAGGAGTTAGGACTCCCGAAAAGAAAGTGGCAAAAATGTTGTGTGGGCACACTGCTGGTCAACTCTCGGCCGAGAGCCGGTGACGGGAGGGACGTGGTGTATCAAAACGATATTTATATATTGAGTGAATAATAAATCTATTAAAATATTAACCTAATGGAAATATGAAAGGCAGTAACATTAAAAGTAAAATGGGTCGTTTTACCTATTCTGCATGTGCGCTGTTCTTTGCCGGTGGTTTGTTAGTCTCTTGTGAGGACGAGCTTTTGACCGGAATGCCTTCGTGGTTGGGTAGCAGCATCTACGAAGAGTTGGAGAAGCGTGGGAATTATAAAACGATGTTGGAACTTATCAATGACAAGGATGTTTCGACCGCGGATGCAAACGGCGAGACAGAGTATGCCAGAACCTTACGTTTGACGGGTAGTAAGACGTTGTTCGTTGCGAATGACGACGCTTTCACCCGATTCTTTCAGAACAATGTGTGGGGAGCCAAGTCTTATAGCGATTTGACGCCTTCGCAGAAAAAGTTATTGTTTAATTCTTCGATGATAAACAGTGCTTATCTGATAGAGTTGATGTCGAGCACGCCTGGCAATAATCCGGCACCCGGGACTGTGATACGCCGCTCTTCTTCGTTGAACCTGTATGATACGATTCCGCAGTTGCGCGCTTCGGACATGCCGGACAACGAATATTGGCTGTATTACCGTTCTAAATATTCGGATGCGGCAACGGGAGGAATGACGGTGTTTCGGGACAATACGACAGCACCGATGGTGCATTTCCTTTCCGCTTATATGTCGAATAAGTCGATTACGAACGACGATTTGAAGTTTTTGACCAATGGAGCTTGCGACAACACTTCGGAGTCGTATATCAACGGGCAACGTTTGGTGGAAAGGGATATTACGTGTCAGAACGGTTACATTCAGGTTTTGGAAAACGTTATGAATCCTTTGACCAATATGGCTGAGGCTATTCATAACGACGGAGAGCTTTCGACATTCAGCAAGATGTTGGATCGTTTTGCCGTACCGGTATATAACGAAGGATTGTCGAATACGGTCGGGGTGGACTCTGCGTTCGTATGGCGTTATTTGAATAACGGTTTCGATTTGGGAACCGAGGGAGGCAAAAATGCATTGTTGACCTATAAGAATGTGGATTACGATCCAGCGAATGTCTTGTCTTACGATCCGGGATGGAACCAGTATCAGAACGGTTCGTCCAATACGCCTATGAGTGAAGACATGGCAGTCATTGTGGCTCCTACGGATGCTGCTTTCGAGCGTTACTTCCAGTCTGGTGGCGGTGCCGCTTTGATTGACCGCTATAAATATATAGACAGTATCCCGAACCATATTATCGTGAATATGCTGGACAACTTCATGAAGTATTCTTTGGTGGCTACTGTGCCCAGCAAGTTCAGTTCGGTGATGAACACGGCCCAATTGGAGATGGGACTTTCTGTGGGCGAACCGGGCGGACAGACGGGTATCGGTTCTTGCCTTATGGCCAACAATGG
>OGRI01001573.1_pt1 | contig 18740 bp, 17 predicted proteins | sample 1553391 | NCBI WGS metagenome assembly OGRI01 (sample SAMEA2580052, study PRJEB22360) | human gut metagenome | reverse complement strand
TATTGATTTCCCAAACGGCACAATCTATATAAAAGACCCCAAAAACAAACATTCTAGGCATGCGTTCATTACTCCTGAAATTTTTGCTGTACTAAAAGGTCGAGTAGCGGAAGATAAAACAGGATTGATTTTTCCTTCAACAGTTGGGACGCGCAGAGAGGCTGTATCCGATAGCTTTGAGCGTGCAGTAAAAGAGTTGGGATTAAATAACAATATTGTTGATTCCCGACAAAAGGTAGTCTTTCATATATTGCGACATACCTTTGCCTCATGGTTGGTTCAGCGCGGAACACCTTTATATACAGTTGCCGAACTTATGGGGCATACATCTCTTGAAATGACGAAACGATACGCCCATCTTGCTCCTGATACAATGAGACAGGCGGCAATGGAACTGTCTGGTATATTAAAAAATAGGAATACACTATAAATGAAGAAAATACAGTATGGAATCTGGAAAATGCCCAAAAAGCAGCTAAAGACATACAGTTTTGGAAAGCTGAATATATAAAAAGAAACGCAATGCGTAGTCAATGCTACAAATAACTACAAGAATATATGAACTATACTAGCAGAGAATGGTCCATTTATATTCAAGAAAATTACAACGATGATAGCGAAATTTTTACAAAGTATCATGCAAGACCATTTAAACATCTTCAAAGACATCTCATATATGCGGCTCAGAGGTGCGATTATGTTGACAACGGATTTAACTTTTCAGAAAATTTTAAATATTTTATATCTAGAGAAGATATTATTCTGAATCTTAGTGTATTTTTTAGGTTTTCAACAGAATATGAATACATGTTTGATGATCTTACTACACTATCTGACATGAATTATATATTAAAAAATATAAATTCTATAGAACTGAATCCTCCAGTCTTTCACATTAACAAGTATTATTATAATCGATTTAGGGAGGATACTCTTTTTCTATTTAATATAGAGCCTAGAAAAGTTAGCATATATTCATTAAAATTTGATGTAGAAAAAAAGGATAATTGGTAAGCTTGTATATAGAAATGAAGACGGAAGTAGTGGAAAAGTATATTCTAAAATTTCACTAAACGATAAATTTTATCGACGGGCGGATTTTATCATAACAGGGCAAACGCTTCATGAAGAATTTGATCTTGAGGGAGTTCACGAGGAAGTCTGTGATCATATCACTTGGTGCTTATATGAAAACAAGAGAAAAAGAAACATTGCTTTAACATCTTATGAAGAAAAAGCAGTAACTGAACTGTACAAAAAAATGGCCCAAGGTGAATATTACGCATCCCACCGTGCAGCTAGGGCTATAGGGCTCTGGCTGTGGGATGCACGTCATCGTTTCGAGCACTCCCAATCTGACATAGAAGCCGTTCGTGCTCTTCGAGAGGCAAAGGTTGATGTGGGGTATACCGAAAGTGATGACCGGACGTTACTAAGGCTTTTAGAAAAAACTCGAAAAGGCGTCGAAGTAGGTCAAGCTGTTGCAATCAATAAACAATCTGGAAAAAGATCGCCTTCTGACAAGAGATAGCCAAAAGAACTGTCAGTGATTGCTGTGAGCTTTTTGGCATGATGGCCTTGTTCCCTTTAAAGGGAACAAGGCCATTTCTTTATCTATTTCTATGAGGTTACAATGTCAGAAATTCCTCCCATCGTCAATGCGGCAGAGGCAGCCTTGATATCCCTCCACGATACCCTTCCCCCCATTTTCCGGCGGAAGGATGTGCCAAGACTCTTCGGGGGCTGTATCGCAGTGGGAACACTTGCGAACCTGGGACGTCAGAGACCACCTTTTTTCCGGCAAGGGCGCCATGTTGTTTACGAGCGGGACTCCTTTTTGAACTGGTATTCCGGTATACTTCATCATAACAAGGTGAAATAGTTATGCTAATGACTAGAAAACTACTTTTGATCGATTTGGTCCATCGTCTAGCCGACCTGCACTGGCGCGAGTGGGGCTCCCTGCTCGGGATTGACATGCGTGGGTTGACGGTTTCGTCGTACGGGTCCCCTGGTAGCGAGTTGATTCGGCAATGGGCGTCCGCCAACGGAATCCCTGAGGCCGAAGCTCCTCTCGAAATGGCGCGGCGACTGGGACTGAAACTCTCTTTAAAGCAACGGCTCCTTCTCTCCGAAAAGGCTAATCACATGCGCCTTGGCGCTGTATCCTCGCCCCGAGAGTGTGATATCTCCTCGTCCCCTCTGGAATCTCTCGGTTTCCAACTGGGGGCGTTTTACCCGTACGCCACCCCTGATGGAAAGAGCGTCAGTGGAGGAGTGGGATATCTGAACGATGCCAAGGGAAATACAATCCGGCTTCCTGCCACCCCGTGGAACGACGAATCCCATAGGGTTCGATGGGATTGGCTTTCTTGGGATACCCCATTGCCTTTATATAGATCTCACGAGATCTTTACCCATCCTGAACGGAGCGTGTTCATTTTTCCCTCGGAGCAGGATCTGGAAAATCTTGTCTGGAATGCACCTTGGTTGGCCTCTCGATTCCCTCTGACGGCATGGCCTGGAGGGTTGCAGGAAACCCTCCCTCTCTCGGATTGGGGGATACTCGCATCGCGCACGGTTGTCATAGTGGTTCATCCTACGACAGATGGTGCACGGATCGCGGATACTCTTTTTGAGCAGCTTGAAAAGGCCGGAGTTCAGCGGGTAGGTTTTGTCTTGCCTGAAGCTCAGCTCACAAGCGAGAGCGATTGGCGAAAGCAGATCGCCATGGAGCACGACATCAGCCGTGTGATTCTTGAGGATCGGGCTTCAGCACGGGATACGTTCCTCACATTTGCCGAACGGGAATTTGGCTTGAAACTCGGTCCGGAAAGGGAACATGCTTTGCCTCTGGCAGAGTTTCTTTCCCTCCCTGTTCCTGAAGCGACGTGGCTGATCCCCGAACTCCTCCGGGTAGGGGATCGTGTGATGGTCTACGGCGTCGCAAAAAGCGGCAAAACGACATGGATTGTCCATGAGACCCTGCACATGGCCGCAGGGGGACACCCTGTCCTTTACGTCGACGGCGAAATGGGAATTGGTGATTTCCAGGCCCGTTTGGAAGCGGCTCTTACGGGCACTCAAATTCCTGTCGGATTCCGGATCCTGTCTTCCCGCGCTTTGGGCCGAAGCTTGCAGTTGGAGACATCGGAGGAGCAAATGTTCGTCCTCCGGGAAGCAAAGGACGCTGAAGTCGTCGTATTCGACAACCTTCATGCCTTGTTCCCCTCGTCACTTCAGGCGGGACCGGAAAGTTGTGAGCTTCTTAATCAAGCGGTTGATATACTTCATCTTGCAGGAAAGACAGTGATTTTAGTCCATCACAGCTCACGAGGTGGAGCTTCATTTGGCTCTTCAGTGAAGGAACTCGGACTTGAATTGAAGCTTAAGATCACGCGGAACGGGAATGAACTCACGATCACGCCTGAGGCTGCGCGTGGCCTGAGTTTGAAGCAGCTGGAGCAACGCCACTTCGTTATATCCCAACTTCCAGCCTGTGTTTGGACGAGGGGGCCTCCGTAAAGGCACTTCCTACCATACCTGCTGAAGAACATGACGAGGACGAGCTCAATCCGGCAATCCGCCGCGAACTGGAGGCCAATCCTTCAGCCTCATGCCGTACCATCGCCAAGAAGGTGGGAGCGAGCAAGTCCACCGTCTTCGAACGGATAAAGAAGATTAGGGCGTCGAAGTAACCTTTGGGAGGGGCTCCGGCCCCTCCTCAATAAAATTAAGGATAATGATTATGATTAATCAGTATATTTTCTGGGGACATTCTGATCCTCCACATTGCGAATGGCATATCATTCCAAACACTCCAGAAGATCGAGCCACGGCTATTCAGGCTGGTGCCACGGCTTTTTCGACTGTGAGCTTCTCAGCTCCTCCTGAGGAGGGCAAGCCCGAACCGACCCGCTTCGGTGATCTGATCCTTGACTTCGATTCCAAGGATGAGCCCAATGCTGCCATCATGGAGTTGATCTATTTCGTAGAGTGGCTGGTCAGCGAATATGATGCAAATCCCCACTTCCTTCAATATTGGCTCTCTGGGGGGAAGGGATGCCACCTATTGATTCCGGCGAGGATGTTTGGAGGGGAAGAGGGCGACCCTCTTCTTCCCCGCATTCACGAGAAAATGGTTTACGAGATCAATGAGGGAGGACACCATCCTCTTGCCACGAGCATCGATTTTTCAATGTACCCGATGGGAAAAGGGAAGCTTTTGCGAATGGAAAATATTCGTCGCTGGAATGGTCGCTACAAGGTTCCTGTAACATGGGATGAGCTCAACAATATGCCTATGGACGACTTGCTGGCTTTGACTTCCCATCCACGGAAGGTAGAATTGGCTGATCCGCGGCTCCCTGTTCCCCAGGCGGAATCTCTAACAGAGCTCTTCCTCCGGTGCCAATTAGCCGTACATGCGGGAAGTAGCTCTAGAACGTAGACTCGCGCAGTTGAGTCTGTTGAGAGGGAATGCACCTTCATTCGGCATTGCCGGGATGATGCCAAAATGCTTTCAGAACCCGAGTGGTACGCAATGATCACCAACTTTGCCGTTCTCGGTCCGGTTGGGCGTGAGCTGATCCACAGTTACAGTCGTCCCTACCCTGGCTATTCCGTTGAAGAAACGAATAAAAAAATCCGCCATGCGCTGGAGGGAGCCCCTATGCCATGCACGGCCATCAAGAAGATATGGGATTGCGGGAAAAACTGTGATGTGAGTAGCCCCTACCTCTTGTACCGGACTATGCCGGGGAGCAACCGTATGGATGGGGTTTTCGCCTTGGAGGACGACGGCCTCTACTTTCGTTCCGATCGTGCTGATCTATCTCAAAAAGGGCTTTGGCTTTCTTCCCCGATTGAAGTCATTGCGCAAACGCGAGACCCCAAAAATGGTTCATGGGGACGATTGGTGAAATTTACTGATGCTAATGGCGTCCTCCACCAACTCATCCTCAGCATGGCAGATTTGGGGGGGAATGGAGACAGTGTGCGACAGACCCTGCTGGAACAGGGACTTCGAATTTCACCGGACAAGACGGCTCGGAGCCTTCTCCTTCGCTTTCTCAACGATTCAGCTCCGCAGATGTTCGCAAGGATGGTCAAAAAATTCGGATGGATCGGTGATGTATACGTTCTCAGGGACATAGCTTATGGCAGAGCTGAAGGAGAACTGTTCATTCCTGAATCTCCGCGATTGACGGGTGTTTTTGAGTGTGCTGGAACTCTTGAAGGCTGGCAGAAAAATGTGGCGGAACCATGTCTCGGCAATCCGCTGCTGGAATTGGCGATATCTTTTGCTTTTACAGGCCCCCTGCTTGAGCCTTGTGGCCTTGAAGGTGGTGACCTTCATTTTTTTGGACCTTCTTCCTGTGGCAAGACAACTGCCCTCAAGGTGGCAAGTTCTGTCTGCGGTGGTGGAGGTAAGCATGGTTATATCCGTCAGTGGCGGGCTACCGACAACGCCCTTGAGGGTACTGCTGCGGCACATTGTGACAACCTCCTCTGTCTTGACGAAATCGGACAGGCATCTTCGCGTGTCGTGAGCGAGGTTGCCTACATGCTGGCAAACGGCCAAGGGAAGGCTCGCGCCAACAAGGAAGGCAATGCCAAGGCCATACAGGAGTGGCGGTTGTCCTTCATGTCCACGGGAGAGCTGACGCTTGCGGACAAGATCGCGGAAGACGGACGAGGGCAAGCTATGGCAGGACAGGCCGTCCGGGTGCTGGACATCCCTGCGGACGGAGGAACTGGACAAGGCATTTTTACCTGTATTCCCAGTGGACTGAATGGGAACAGCTTCAGCCAACAGTTGGTTGGAGCTGTCGGACGGTTCTATGGAACGGCACTTCGGAGATTCCTCGAACATCTTGTCGATGGGCTTGAGAAGCATGTCTCTGATGTGAAGCAGACGAGTAGCGAATTTGTCCAGGACATGTGTCCGGAGGGTGCTTCGGGGCAAGTCAAACGTGCGTGCCAGCGATTCGGACTGATAGCTGCCGCAGGAGAAAAAGCCATCAGCTTTGGTGCCCTTCCTTGGCCTGAGGGAACGGCCTCGCGTGCGGCCAGTTCGGTTTTTCCGCCTGGATCAAGGAGCGCGGAGGAATCGGGGATATGGAGATTGAAAATGCTCTGGAGCGGATCAAGACCTTCTTTCAGAAGTATGGCGAGACTCGTTTTCGTAAGCTCGATGCCTGCGGCCAAATGGGGTATGCGCCTCCCAATCCGGCTGGATATGCCTGGAAAGAGGATAATGGGGAATGCATTTTCCTCGTAGAATCCAATATATTTCGGGATGAACTTTGTCGTGGAGTAAACCGACAGGTCCTGCTGGGAAAGCTCAAGGAGCTTGGTTGGCTCGCTCGAAACAGGTACGGCATGTTGATGGAGACGAAGTGGATCGGGGGACGAAATAAACGCGGTATCTGCTTCGTTCCTCAGAGGTGGGAAGAGAGTGAGTCTGGTTTGCTTGCAGTTACAAGAGGCTGAGTGCAACTAGTCCAGCGGTAACCTCTGGTGAGTAAAGAAAGGAGTCCTCCGCAAGTTGGAGGGCTCCTTTTTTATCATGCGTGCGGGATTCTGTGCGTTTTGAATCTGTCCAGACTGTCCAGAATACCCGTCCAGTCGAGAGAAAAGGCTGTCCGCACAACGCACCGCACGCACAACATGAAAACAGGTTACTTAGAGAAACTTTCGATCACTGTCCAAGTTCTTTCCCATGCCCGAACGACCATCCCCTCAAATTTCTGTACTGCGGGAGTGATGTCCAAAAGTTCCGAGTCTGAAACAAGTGTCCCACGTTCCCGCTGATGTTCGGCAAGGAGCGTGATGTATTCCTGCCTCCATTCCTTAGGAATAATGATGGGGGGAAGTCCTGCTCGCAAAAGAGGAAGATTTGAGATAAGGCGGGCTAGCCGTCCGTTGCCATCCGCAAACGGATGGATGTGGACAAAGGGAATATGCAGTCGTGTATATATGGATGGTGCATTTTCCCGCGTCACTTGCTGCTCGTTGAAGAAGTGTAGCCAGCGGGCCATAAGCGCAGGCACGTCTTCAGGAGAGGCATACTCCATCCAGACGGCTTTTCCCTCACTGTCTCGGCTGTATGTCCCGTTTGGAGCGTTCTTGAAAGCCCCAACTGGAGCATAGACGTCAATAACGGTTTCGGTCTGTATGAAACGGTGCAGGGTGAACAGATGCTCCTGGCTAAGCGGGGCATTGGTGATGACAAGGTGTTCCATCCATTTGAGCGCATCCGCATGGCCCTTGATTTCGCAATGCTCTCGAAACGACTTCCCTGCGACGGTCAGCCCTTCCCGTAGGAAAAAGTCGGTGTCGCCAAGCGAGAACGTATTTCCTTCAAGTCCGGCGGACGCACATGTCCACTCGGCAATCAGGGCGTCTTGCAAGGCTGCCCGCCTGTATTCGGGAATGGCGTCCAAGCATTGGAAAAGGTCTGACATTACGTCCCCCTTACCCATCAAGGGCAATGATACTCACGGGAAAATCCTTGTTGTACTCCCTTGTAAGAGTAGCCGAGATGGTCTACGAACTCAATCTGCAAAAAAAGTTGTGCGTGCGGTGCGTTGTGCGGAAACCGTTTTTTCAACGTAAAAGTGCCTGTTCGGGGCGTTTTTGTTGGTGAACAATGGTGTTCTGGACATTTTGGACATGCCCAAATCGCATAGATTTCCGCACACTCTTATCAACGCCGTTCAAATAGAAAATTTTTCAATCAACATATTGAAACTAAAAATATTTTTATGTAGTCCGTTTCCTCTTTGGTGTCCGTCCGGCGGAAAGTATGGTTCAGCTCTCTTTAGAGAGCTGAACCATATGGACAGCCTGCATGGGGAGGTCCATAGATTCATGGAGACAGACTCAGTAAATGAGCTGGCGGCCTTTTTCTGTTAGCCGGTATTTTTGTACCGGACTGTTGGGCTTGTCTGGAATGGTACGCTCCACATACCCTTGAGCAAGAGCCGGATTCAGGTAGTTTCGGCGGAATGTAGGACGATGGCTGAGGCCCAGTGCGGCCATGAGAGTTGCGATTCCCTGCTCAGGTTTTTCTCGAAACACATACAGAAGCTTTTTAACTGGATCGGTGTCTGGATCGGTAGCTGGATCGGTGTGTTCCACATCTGAGGTAACGGCTTCGTTCAATGCCACATGCAAAGCGTAGCAGGAACTCCACAAATGGGGTGGATTCACCCGCGCTGTCTGCCTGAGCTAGGGCTGCATAGTATCCTTCCTGACGCTCATGGATAACGGTTTCGACCGGCAAAAATGCAAACAGCGGTTTCCAGCGGCTCAGTATGAGCGTTTGCCACAGTCTGCCCATCCGCCCATTACCATCTTCGAAGGGATGAATGAATTCAAATTCATAATGAAATATGCAACTTGTTACCAAAGGGTGATCGTCGGATGTTGCAAGCCACGTCAAAAGGTTGGTCATATGTCCATGAACCAAGTGAGCTGGAGGTGCCATATGCACTATACGGCTACCTTGAAAGACACCAACGCCTCCAGTCCGAAACTGTCCCGGATGATCCACAAGTCCAGCCATCAGCATGGCATGGGCCGCAAGAATGTCGTTTTGCGAGGAAGTGGGGGCATGTTTCCAGATGTTCATATGCACTGAAAGCATTACGAACTCCTTGAATTTCACGAAGTTGACCCAATATATGTGTTCTGCTCAGGACCGCTGTGACCTGCTCCAGAGTGAGTGTGTTGTTCTCAATGGCTAACGAGGCATGGATGGTTCGAATCCGGTTTTCCCTGCGCAGGAGGGGGAAGCCGAACCCGAAAGGGCTTGAACATGACCAACAAGCTCGCTGATTTCACTCACGAGTCGAAGTATGACAGGAGTAATGGTAAAGGGAGGCTTGTATTTCACGTTTGTATTCCTTTTCTGTAAAAATATGAGTAAGATGAGAGTGTTTTTTGAATATACGCGAAAAGGATTATACTGCCAATATGGTGCATTGGGTAGATAGTTGAGAAAAAGGGGATCCGATTTTTTCGGATACCCTGTCGTTTGGAAAACAGGGATATCGATAGGAAAAAGCCCCGCATGGTAATATGCCATGCGGGGCTACTTTTTTAGGGGAAGATTTTAGGAATAGCCGGAACGCGGTCAAAAGCTGGAGAGGAGGATGTGCTGGCTCCTGTTTTCCGTTTGCAAAAGATACACGCACCTTCCCGTCCACCAAAGGCAGGACTCATTAATTAAGATAAAAGATAACGGTAACAGCAAGACAGATAGCTGAGAAAAAGGTATGTCACAGCGGTCATACCGGGTCGCGATACGTCGCCAGTCTTTCAGTTTACTGAACGTATTTTCAATAAGATACCGATGGTTATACAGCTTCTTATCGAAAGGAAAGGCTTCATTTCTGGTTTTGTGGGGAAGGATGCAGGCCGTCATGCCCTTGGCTTTCAGAGATTCCCGCAACCACACGTCGTCATATCCTCCGTCTGCCAGAAAGATACTGTTATCGGGAAGAAGGCGTTGGAGAATGGACGCCCCCTTGTAATCACTGCCCTGTCCTTGGTCTGCAAAAGTAAGAGAAGGCATGGCCCTTGATTTCGTAATGTTCTCGAAATGTCTTCCCTGCGACGGTCAACCTTTCCCGTAGGAAAAAGTCGGTGTCGCCAAGCGAGAACGTATTTCCTTCAAGTCCGGCGGACGCACATGTCCACTCGGCAATCAGGGCGTCTTGCAAGGCTGCCCGCCTGTATTCGGGAATGGCGTCCAAGCATTGGAAAAGGTCTGACATTACGTCCCCCTTACCCATCAAGGGCAATGATACTCACGGGAAAATCCTTGTTGTACTCCCTTGTAAGAGTAGCCGAGATGGTCTACGAACTCAATCTGCAAAAAAAGTTGTGCGTGCGGTGCGTTGTGCGGAAACCGTTTTTTCAACGTAAAAGTGCCTGTTCGGGGCGTTTTTGTTGGTGAACAATGGTGTTCTGGACATTTTGGACATGCCCAAATCGCATAGATTTCCGCACACTCTTATCAACGCCGTTCAAATAGAAAATTTTTCAATCAACATATTGAAACTAAAAATATTTTTATGTAGTCCGTTTCCTCTTTGGTGTCCGTCCGGCGGAAAGTATGGTTCAGCTCTCTTTAGAGAGCTGAACCATATGGACAGCCTGCATGGGGAGGTCCATAGATTCATGGAGACAGACTCAGTAAATGAGCTGGCGGCCTTTTTCTGTTAGCCGGTATTTTTGTACCGGACTGTTGGGCTTGTCTGGAATGGTACGCTCCACATACCCTTGAGCAAGAGCCGGATTCAGGTAGTTTCGGCGGAATGTAGGACGATGGCTGAGGCCCAGTGCGGCCATGAGAGTTGCGATTCCCTGCTCAGGTTTTTCTCGAAACACATACAGAAGCTTTTTAACTGGATCGGTGTCTGGATCGGTAGCTGGATCGGTGTGTTCCACATCTGAGGTAACGGCTTCGTTCAATGCCACATGCAAAGCGTAGCAGGAACTCCACAAATGGGGTGGATTCACCCGCGCTGTCTGCCTGAGCTAGGGCTGCATAGTATCCTTCCTGACGCTCATGGATAACGGTTTCGACCGGCAAAAATGCAAACAGCGGTTTCCAGCGGCTCAGTATGAGCGTTTGCCACAGTCTGCCCATCCGCCCATTACCATCTTCGAAGGGATGAATGAATTCAAATTCATAATGAAATATGCAACTTGTTACCAAAGGGTGATCGTCGGATGTTGCAAGCCACGTCAAAAGGTTGGTCATATGTCCATGAACCAAGTGAGCTGGAGGTGCCATATGCACTATACGGCTACCTTGAAAGACACCAACGCCTCCAGTCCGAAACTGTCCCGGATGATCCACAAGTCCAGCCATCAGCATGGCATGGGCCGCAAGAATGTCGTTTTGCGAGGAAGTGGGGGCATGTTTCCAGATGTTCATATGCACTGAAAGCATTACGAACTCCTTGAATTTCACGAAGTTGACCCAATATATGTGTTCTGCTCAGGACCGCTGTGACCTGCTCCAGAGTGAGTGTGTTGTTCTCAATGGCTAACGAGGCATGGATGGTTCGAATCCGGTTTTCCCTGCGCAGGAGGGGGAAGCCGAACCCGAAAGGGCTTGAACATGACCAACAAGCTCGCTGATTTCACTCACGAGTCGAAGTATGACAGGAGTAATGGTAAAGGGAGGCTTGTATTTCACGTTTGTATTCCGTTTCTGTAAAAATATGAGTAAGATGAGAGTGTTTTGGGAATATACGCGAAAAGGATTGTACTGCCAATATGGTGCCTCGGGTAGATAGTTGAGAAACAGGGATATTGATAGGAAAAAGCCCCGCATGGCATATCACCATGCAAGGCTGCTTTTTGGGGGGAAGATGTTCGGAAATAGGCGAAGATTGGAGAGAAGGATGTCCAGGCGGATGGAAGCACCTTTGGACGTAAACTTTCTGGCGTTTGAGAGAACAGGGGTTATACCTGTCGGGCGTCGTTTTCGTCCAGAATGGCAACGCCGTTCCGGCCTTCGCGTTTTACGGTGTACAGCGCCATGTCAGCCTTCTGAAACAGCGCCTCCAGACTGCACAGGCTCTCTCCGGACACGGCTCCGCCGATGCTCAGGCTGACGGGGATGGCCGTGTCTTCCACAATAAAATCCTTCATTTTCCGACGCAGATGCACAAGGCGTTCGGTGACGGCGCGCAATGAACTGAACTCTTTCAGAAAAATAATGAATTCGTCGCCGCCCCAACGACCGATGATGTCTTCCTTGCGAAAAATGCTCCGTAGAGACTGGGCCATGAAAAGCAGGACTTCATCGCCTACCATATGCCCGTAGCTATCGTTGAAATGCTTGAAGAAGTCGATGTCCAGAATGAGCAGCAGGCTCTTACGGTCGCGCCCGGAGGTGTGCAGATATTCGTTGATGTCCTGCTCCGTCGCCTGACGGTTGCTCAGACCGGTCAGGGGATCGCGGCGGCTCTGGACGAACAGTTCCTTGTTTCTGCTTTCCATCTGCTTCAGGCGTGTGATGTCTTGAGCATAGGCGAACAGGTATTCTTTTTGGGGATCAAAAGGATCTTTGATCAGAGTGGTGGCCACGACGAAATGGTGCCGCCCGTCCTTGTAGACCACGGTGCAGTTCATGGTGCAGAAACCATTGTTTTTGCGGATATGCGGCACAAGGTTGTTCAAGTCGAAGTAGCGCAGATAGTCTTCGCGTTCTTCCGGGGCCAGAATGTTCTCCGCGAACCAGCGTATCTGTTCCTCGAAGGTGCCCTTGATTTCCATGTTGCCGTTGTCCGGGGTCACCATGCTGCTTCTGCCGTTTTCCAGATCCGCGATGAGGAAATCCTCGCACAGATTCTGGGCCATGAAACGGATACCCTGATCCCGAAGCTCCAGCTCCTTGTATTCATTCAGGCGTTCGAGCACGTCCTCGGTGGTGTCGCAGCAGGTTATGATGACCTGCTCCTTGTCCTCGGAAGCGTAGAGGAAGGAAACCTTGATCCAGACGATTTCACCGGAGGGCTTCCGCCTCCGATAGGTGAAGCTGGGGCGTTGCTGGCCTTCCAGCGTGCGGATGATGGCGGGCAGCGACATCTTCTCCAAATATTCCTGCCTGTCCTCCGGCAACACGAAACAGTCCGCCGCGCTGCGCACCTGCTCCTCAAGATCGCCTTGCTCCGGGAGCAGGATGCAATGGCTGCCGCCTGTATGTGTTTTGAAGTATCCCGTGGGAATATCCACAGCGATGATACATTCATAATCATACGCCGTTATGACACGCAGGACACTATTCATGGCACCTCGTTTTCCTTTTGCAGGGGCGCTTGTGAGGCGATCCCACTCGTTACGGACATCACATGCACCGGCATGAATTTCATAACATACCGTACTTCTTTCTTGAGAGCAAGAGCAGCCGGGTGACGAATGTCCCGGAGAGTACAAGAGCGGCCTATCGTGCATCGTCCGAAAGGGAGTTCGTTACCGTCGGGGCGGACGTTTGTTGCATGCAACATCCGTTCGTTATAACCTGTTGAGAGTTGACTCTCTTTGGATGCTGAAAGCGTCCACGACGCGTTCCCGCGCGCCGCCGCGTTTTCATAACCCCGGTGAAGATTCGGGGAATATCGCCTTTAGTAAGTTAGTATATTACATCTATTTAATTTACTTGTTTTTTATTTCTATGGTGCATAGAGGAAACCCATGATAATAAAGAACACCATTACTGTATAGCCATAACATCAGAACACGATTTTATGAAAGAACCTGAAAAGCATCTGTCCGCCCTTTGTCGCCTGTATCTGGAGGTGGCTCTCATCGACCCGGAGCATGGCGTCTGCCGGCTCCTCTCTACCGATACTTCGGGAACGTTCTTGCGGAATACGGAAGCGTTCGACGCCGTCACCATCGGGGAGCTTGCCGGGCAACATGTCGCTCCGGAAGATCGGCAGAGATTTTCCGATTTTTTCCATCCCCGACATCTCCTCGCGCTGCGGCAAAACGGAGCGCCTCGTGAACTGCGGTTTTCGCGTATCTCAGGGAGGGAATATCGGACAGTAGTGGTTTCAGCGGTTCCTTCTTCCAATCAGTGCGTGCTGTGCACCTTCCGTTATGCCGACTTGCCCCAAGAACCGGAGCCGGAAAGCATCTACCACACGTTTCTCCGGCAGTTTTTGCAACTTCTCGAAAAACTTTTTGACGCAATCATCGAGCTGGACATGGACACGGGGCGGGCCCGGGTGTTGCGGGCGGCACCGTATGGCTGTGTGGGGAAAGACGAGTACGACTGGACGGAGTTTCTCGCATTCTGCCGGACGGAAGGCGTCCACGAGGAAGACCGCGCCGCTCTGGCCGCTCTCTTTTCTCTGGAGACTCTCAGGTCGTTTGCGGGCGGCTCCGACGGCTACCGCAGCACCGAAGCCCGTTTTTTGCGGAACGGTGTATATATCTGGGTGGAAATTCAGGAGTTCTGCATCCGCTTGGAGGGGAAAACAAGGGTGCTGATCACGTTGTCCGATATCGATCAAAAAAAGCTGCTCCAGAGCATCGTCGACCGATACGTGTACAAAAACTGCGATTATTTTATCTATCTGGACGCCAACAGAAACAGATACATCATGTTCGGCAGCAACGACAGCGGAACGCCCCTGCCTCCGGTCGTCTGCGATGACTACGCCACGGAACTCGTCAAATACGCCCGCGCCTTCGTCGCTCCCGAAGATGTGGAGATGACCATCCGGGAAATGCAGGTGGACCGTGTTCTCGAACAGCTGGAGCTGCATGGGGAACACGCCTTCAACGTGGGGATTATGGACCCGGTGCGCGGCTACACGCGGAAAAGGCTCCAGTACATCTATTACGACAGGCCCAACCGGATGATCTTGCTGACCCGTACGGATATCACCCGCGTCTATGAGGAGGAAAAGGAACTCAAGCGGGTGAAACATGAGGCCCAAACCGACTCGCTGACCGGCCTGTACAACCACAAGACATCGTTGCGCCTCATCGGGGAGCGACTTGCCGCATGTCCGGACGCCCCCGCCACCGTATTGTTTGTTGATCTGGACAATTTCAAACAGGTCAACGACCTGTTGGGGCACCTGCGCGGCGACGAACTTCTCCGCTCGCTTGGCAAAACCTTCCGGGACGTTCTGCGCCCCACGGACGTTCTGGGACGGATCGGCGGCGACGAATTTATCCTTTTTCTCCCCGGAGTGAGTGGGGCGGAGTCGGTCAACCGCTGCGTGGAACGCCTGCGGGCCGCTTTTTCCGCTCTGCTGGACGATTCCCTGCGCTCCTGCGGCGTCACGTGCAGCATCGGCGTCGCCCGATATCCCGAAGACGGCGGAGATTGTGTCACTCTGATCCGCAAGGCGGACGCCGCTTTGTACATCGGCAAACGCAGCGGGAAAAACCGGGTCGTTTTTGCGGAGCAGGCCGATGTGAAGGTTCCTTTTAGTCCTGAGCCGTCTCTTTATGGATATCGCGTTCCCCCGCCCTCGACGAAGCCCGGAGCGTAATCCGTTGTGCGCCCGGCGTCAGCGCAGGCGCAGAATGAAGCATCCAGTGGTTCTTTTTTTGCCTGTTCCGGGTTTCACGAATGGGCCAGCTCTCTATGAGCGGCATGTCCTATGCGGAAACGATGCTTCCTTTTTTCAGAAATACTCGCTCGTATAAAAACGCCCATTCTTCTCGAAAGGAAGAATGGGCGTTAGTGGCATATGCTGGCGTGTTGCTGGGTAGGGTACAGTTGTGCGGACGCTATTTTCAGGCTGAACGGCGCGGGGTACGTTCGGAGTCCCAGGAGGCAATTGGCAGGACGGCATCGTGAGGTCGGTATCCGTAGTATCGGGGCGTTCAGAATGTTCCAAAATATTTTTTGAAACAGGTTTGGGATATGCTCAGGGATATCTTATCGTGATTATTGTAACTTATGAAAATAGTTTCATATTTAAAAACGGACATGAAACTTTTTATAGTAATATTCAATAAATTCGGTGTGATTTATTTTTAGTATTAAATGTGATACGTGGTATCACATGACGCGTTGTTTTAACACATCGAAGTATTGTACTTTTTTTATAGATCAATCAGCTTGTGCCATGTTGTTTTTGCAGCCATGAGGTGCGTATGCTCTCTCTCATATATTGCCAGTATTGATACTAAAATAATAAGTAAATCAAATATGTTATTACTTAAAAAAATTTCAGAAAAATATCTTTTGGATAAGGAACGGATAATCATCTTCCAATTTGAGTAATTCGTCGTTATTATCTCTTCATGAGCGACGTAACCAGCAGAAAATACATAAAAACAAAGTTCGAGGGCGTTTACTACCGCCAGTCCGCCAAGCGTGATCCACGAACTGGTCTGCTGGATCGTATCTACTGTTTCTGTTTCACGGACACCCAGGGCAAAGGCCACTGGAAAACTGTCGGCAGACACAGCAAGGGCATCCGTCCGGCCCTGGTTCAAAAAGAGCGCGCAAAATTCCTTGCGGAGATTGCCGTCACTGGCGTCACCCCCGTCGAGCGGGAAAAAGTCGCCATCGGAGACCTGGTGGACGCCTACCTTGAATGGGGCAAAAGCGAAGGAAAGTCCGTCAGCCAGCACTATAGTCAATATCAGGCGCATCTCAAGGATAAAATTCACTCCCTGCCTGTGGTCGAACTGACGCCCAATCTTCTTTCCACCCTCAAAGCTCAGCTTCTGAAGACACCTACCGGGAATACGAAGGCCAAAAAGAGCACAGGCAAGTCCAAAGCCAGAACAGGGAAACGGAAAACGCTGGCCGGGCAGACCGTGAACAATATCTTTTCGTTCATGCGATCTGCCATAAACCATGCTATCGCCACGAGTATGTGGAGCGGAGTCAACCCGCTGTCCACCAAGGGCGGTACATGGAAAATGGTGACGGCCAACAATGAAAGGTTGCGTTTCCTGACCAGAGAGGAAGCCAAGGCCCTTCTGGACGACCTTGAAAAGCGTCATCCCCAGTTGCATGACATGGCTCTGCTCTCCCTGCGAACCGGCCTCCGGCCCACGGAAATTTTCAAGCTGCGTGGACAGGACGTGGATGCTAACGCCTGCGGTCTTTATATCATTCAGAAAGGCGGCAAGCGTGTTTTCGTCCGAGTACCTGAGGACATGATCCGGATGCTCCAGGCGTATAAGCGCAAACCTGCGGAACCCATCTTCCAGCAGCCCCGCAAGAAGACGGCCTTCACTAAAACTCCCGCGTGCTTCAAAACCGCCGTCAGAAAACTCGGTCTGGAGCCAGAAAACTGCGACAGTCTGTATATGGTCACATTGCATACCATGCGGCATACGTTCGCATCCTGGCTGGCACAGTCCGGCAAGGTCACACTCATGGAACTGCAAAAGCTCATGCGCCATAAGAACATCACCATGACCATGCGGTATGCCCATTTGTTCCCCGGCCAGGAAAGCGAAAAGCTCTCGATTATCGGGGATATGCTTGCCTGATAAATCCATCATTTGATTGTGTCCAAGGTTTGGATGCGTCCGGAGGCGATGTATTCTTCCAATACGGAGCGTTCATAGAAAACGCGCCTGCCGAAACTCGTATATGCCGGGCCGATACATTCCTGACGCCAGTAAGCGAGAGTCTTCTGGCGGATGCCGAACTCTCTTTCCACATCTTTGGGAGCAAGCAACTTCTGGTTCGGGCAGTCAGAAGTATTTCGGGCATTCTCATAACCGGCGAGTCGCACGGCTTCCGTGATAAGGGGAAACAGTTCTTCCGGCGTGGAAATGATGATGGTACGTCCGTCAGTTTCCATGAAAACTCCTTGAGAATATTACTCTGCGTATGTCCCGTAATACTTTGCAACCAATTCCAATATGGAATTACATCCGTTTACCATGAGCATTTTTTCTCTGTGGCGTCGGACGCCGCTTCGAGTGATTTTCAGACATCGGGCGATTCTTGTGGTGCTGAATCCGTCGAGGGACAGTCGAAAGACTTCCGCTCCGCGAGGTGTAAGTTTTATGCTGTGCTTGGAACAATCCATCATCTCCCCGATACAACGCATAATCTCTATCGTTGTGTGTACGGAAAATTTTTTGCGGATACGGGAAAGATGCAGATGTATGAGCCTACGCGATGTACGTAGTTCACGGGCAATTTTTTTTTGGAGTTATACCTTTCATCAGCAGATTGACGACATCTTGTTCTTTCCTGGTCAAGAGCTCCAACATAACTTCTCCTCGCTAATGGCTAAAACAGACTCAAAGGGATTGAATCTTGTGTAGCATGGAGAAATCAGGCCGGGCAGTGGCCAATTTATATACTTTTCAAGTTTTGCAAAAAATAGAAAAAGAAATCAATAAGATGTATGGTTAATGTTGCTGGTATCGAACACCAGATAACAGAATGCCCTGGCCCATTTGTAGCAATGGGCCAGGGCTGTGAAAAAAAAGACCATGGCAACCGTGCGGGGCGCGTAACGTGCCGCGTCAGTCCCGATTTCTGTTCGTAGCAGGAATCGGGGTGCTTTTTCTCTATGAGTCTTCCCCACGGGCGTGACAGGTGTTTCCCCTAATGCCTTCCCAGCCTTTGCAGAATCCCGTCAATGGCCGTGCTGATGCCCTCCCGGGTATAGAAATTCCCGTTGACCAGGGCATGAGTCTTGAGCACACGCTCGAAATCCGCAATCGCAGCCGTTTCCGGTCCACGCGGATGGCTCCAGAAGGCGTCCAGCGGCATTTCCGCGCTGGTCACCGCGAGGCCGGGCTTGGCGTAGATGGACGTTCCCACGCAGTAGACCGGCTTGGCCTGACGAAGAGCCGAAATCCCTATAGTGGAATTCAGCACCACCACGCCGAGGCTTTTGTCCATCATCTGGTGTGCCTTGCCGCCCTCAATGAAGTGCACCCGGTCACTGATGCCGCAGGCCGCAGCAAAGGAAGCAATGAAGCCCGCATAGTCGATCAGGCCGTTATCCAGCGAGTGATTGCGGATAATGAGATGGGTATCCGCCGGGGCGCTTCGAGCAAAGGAAGTCAGCACACAGGCAATGGCTTCCTTCATGCCGCTGTAGGGTGAATAGCGGCGTACCTGGGAATCGGCGTCAAACTGGAGGGGAAAGAGAAAGTACGACGCATGGGCGCGGGACGCGGCCCGAAGGGCCTGAGCGGAAAGCTTCCGCCGGACGGAACGGCTCAGCACGCGCAGAAACCAGCCCCAGACCTCGCGGCTG
>OGRI01001567.1_pt1 | contig 18797 bp, 16 predicted proteins | sample 1553391 | NCBI WGS metagenome assembly OGRI01 (sample SAMEA2580052, study PRJEB22360) | human gut metagenome | reverse complement strand
ATTATTTCTCCTACCACCTCGGTCTGCGACCACTCCTCCTTCCCGAAGGAGGAGATTCGAGATAGAATCGACTTTTTAATCCCCCAAATGGAGATACTACTGTTTGATTCATTTTTCATTCGGATTCATTTTTCATTCGAAAGAAACAAACTGGAAGCAATCTTTTTTTCGGATTGATCCCAAAACTCACACATCTTCCCACGCCTCTACCTCACACATCCCCGCACCGCCTCACGCGCCACCCCACGCGCCACCCCATACATTCCCCACACCGCCTCACATATCTTCTCACGCCTCTACCCCACACATCCCCCGCACCTCCTCCCACCGCTCCACCCCACCCGCACGGTCCCCCGGCCTACTTTTTTCTCCGTCAAGCGAGCGCCCGCAACGGAGCGTTAAGAAGGGCAGACTGTTTGAGCGGAGCGAGTTTCTGCCCTTTAGCGTAGTGCAGGAAGCGAGTAGGAGAAAAAAGTAAGCCTTGAATTTTTCTTTGGTTCTTTCTTTTGTTTCAAGACAAAAGAAAGAACGTTGTAACACAAATGTAACATGTATGACATCCCCCTGCAACCTCAAACCCCGTCCTTTGCACCCAGAAATAACATACACAACTTTCTTTATGGAGACAATTTACTTATGCATTATCATTTTCCTGTTCGTGCTGGCCGTGTTCGATCTCATCGTCGGAGTCAGTAATGATGCAGTCAACTTTCTGAATTCGGCGGTAGGCGCCAAGGCCGCTTCGTTCAAAACCATTCTTTTCATAGCCGGGATCGGTATTTTCATTGGCGCATCCCTGTCCAATGGCATGATGGACATAGCCCGTCACGGAATCTATCAGCCCGAGCATTTCTACTTTGCCGAAATCATGTGTATACTGCTCGCCGTCATGCTGACCGACGTAGTCCTTCTGGACGTCTTCAACTCCATGGGCATGCCCACCTCCACGACCGTCTCACTGGTCTTCGAGCTGCTCGGAGGAACTTTCGCCCTCTCCCTGATCAAAGTAAACAATGACGCCACCCTTGCGTTGGGCGATCTGATCAACACCGACAAAGCACTTTCCGTGATCATGGCCATTTTCGTGTCCGTAGCCATCGCCTTCTTCTTCGGTATGTTAGTACAGTGGCTCGCCCGCATCGTTTTCACGTTCAATTACACGAAAAACATCAAATACAGCATCGGCCTTTTCGGTGGGATCGCCGCCACCTCCATCATCTACTTCATGCTGATCAAAGGGTTGAAAGACAGCTCCTTCATGACCCCCGAAAACAAACAGTGGATACAGGACAACACGCTGCTGCTCATCGCCAGCTTCTTCGTCTTCTTCACGGCACTGATGCAAGTGCTTCACTGGCTCAAAGTCAATGTTTTCAAAGTAGTGGTACTGATGGGCACCTTTGCCCTCGCCCTCGCCTTCGCCGGCAACGACCTCGTCAACTTCATCGGAGTTCCCCTCGCAGGCTACTCCTCCTTCATAGACTACACCACCAACGGAGCCGGAGCAAGTCCGGACAGCTTCCTGATGACCTCGCTGCTAGGCCCCGCCAAGACACCGTGGTACTTCCTTATCGGTGCCGGCGCCATCATGGTCTACGCCCTCTGCACCTCCAAAAAGGCGCACGCCGTCATCAAAACCTCGGTAGACCTCTCCCGTCAGGATGAAGGAGAAGAGAACTTCGGAAGCACCCCGATGGCACGCACACTGGTACGTTTCAGCATGACACTTGCCAACGGCACTTCCCGCATCATGCCCGAAAGCGCGAAGCAGTGGATCAACTCCCGTTTCCGCAAAAACGAAGCCATCATAGCCGACGGAGCCGCTTTCGACCTCGTCCGCGCCTCTGTCAACCTCGTCCTCGCCGGTCTGCTCATCGCCTTGGGAACGTCGCTGAAACTGCCGCTCTCTACCACCTACGTCACCTTCATGGTAGCAATGGGTACGTCGCTCGCCGACCGTGCATGGGGACGTGACTCCGCCGTCTACCGCATCACAGGCGTTCTGAGCGTCATCGGTGGCTGGTTCATCACTGCCGGAGCCGCCTTCACCATCTGTTTCTTCGTAGCCCTCGTGCTGCACTACGGCGGCAACATCTCCATCATCGCACTGATCGGAATAGCGATTTTCATCCTCATCCGCAGCCAGGTGATGTACAAGAAACGCAAGGCGAAAGAGAAAGGCAACGAAACGCTGAAACAACTCATGCAGACCGCCGACAGCGAAGAAGCGCTGCAACTGATGCGTAAACATACCCGCGAAGAACTCGCCAAAGTGCTGGAGTACGCCGAAACGAATTTCGAACTGACCGTCACCTCCTTTATACACGAAAACCTGCGCGGACTGCGTCGTGCCATGGGTTCCACGAAATTCGAAAAGCAGCTTATCAAGCAGATGAAACGCACCGGAACCGTTGCCATGTGCCGCCTCGACAACAACACCGTGCTCGAAAAAGGACTCTACTACTATCAAGGCAACGACTTCGCCAGCGAACTGGTGTACAGCATCTCGCGCCTCTGCGAACCGTGTCTTGAACACATCGACAATAACTTCAACCCGCTCGACGCCATTCAGAAAGGTGAATTCAGCGACGTGGCCGAGGACATCACTTATCTGATTCAGCAATGCCGCAAGAAGTTGGAAAACAACGATTATCAGAATATGGAAGAGGAAATCCGCCGTGCCAACGACCTCAACGGACAGCTATCGCAACTGAAACGCAAAGAGTTGCAGCGCATCCAAAGCCAGTCGGGCAGTATCCGAGTAAGTATGGTTTATCTGACCATGGTGCAGGAAGCTCAAAATGTAGTGACTTACATCATTAACCTGATGAAGGTAAGCCGGAAATTCCAAATGGAAACAGAAATGCCGTAAGGTGGCTCATCCCCCAAAAGCACACAACAAAAGGGTTTATCTTCAAAAAGTCTATCTGATTAAATAAAATGCATTAGAGATAAACCGGAAAAAGCAAGAAGGGCTGCTCCCAAGTAGAATTGGGGCAGCCCTTTTTATGGTTGGGCGGTTGACTGTTATCCAATCTGCCGGGATATTCTTTTATAGATGTCAAAATTCTCCAACTACCGCATTATCGGGCTCAAAAAACATAATGTAGCAAACAGGGGTATAGGTGACCCATTTTTTGATACTACACTTTTCCATAAATCCTACATCTCAGAGCAGGTATGAATCATTTCGCACAAGAAATGAAATGAACTAAATTCCACTACCTATTACTTTCCCATACAAAAATCCCCTTTATTTAACCCCATATCATAAACAAATACGGTTTTAAATAAAGGGGGGATTCTCTAATTTTTAAGCGAGGAGGTCGGTTTATGAATCTCCCGTCTTTTTAGCTTTCCGACGACGGAAGCGCAAGAGTGCTTCCAAAATATCCAATAACTTTTCTAAAAATAATTTCATAGCTTCCTTCTTTAGAGTTAAAAAACAGAGTGAATGGAGCAATTTAATAAGGGAACCGATCATGCATTAGTGAGTCAGCGATTCAGCCTCATTAAACGGTTGGGTCCGGAGCCTCATCGTCGTCGCCTCCGGGAGTGCTTCCTCCGCCGGGGTTGTCTCCGCCTCCCGAATGATTTTTATCATCGTCGTCCACAAAGCCGCCCGCTACGTCCTTGACGTGGACAAATTCTACTCCGGAAGTCAGTGCACGGGTAGTGACGCCATCGGCAGAACGGGTATATTCGGGAGTAAACTGACAGCGCAGCGAAACGATCTGCGAACTGCTGACTTTACTTTCCAACACGACTCCTTTTCCTCCGGCTTTGGCGATCATCGTAAATGTGCCCAAGCCTTCGAGACGTACTGTGCGGCTGTTGAGCAACTGTTCACGCATCACGGACATCAAGTTTCGAATCACGTTGTGGACATCACCCGGTGTCAGAGAAGCCTTCTCGGCGATCAGCTCCGCCATCTTCTGCGTGTTGACCATTTTCGAGAATTTCACGAGGCGGGGGTAATACAGTTTCTGTCCCGCTTTGTTGGCGATATTCGCCTGGTAAGGTTTGTAAATTAATGGCATAAGGTTGTTTTCCTTTCTTTTTTTAATGGTTGATGTAAGTTTTCTATGTGCAATCGATTACGGTGACAAAAGTAGGCGATGGCAAAAAAGTCCGGATACACGATGTAACGACTTGTAACGGAAGAGCACCAGTCGGCACGGCTTCGCACAAATACTGCCTCCAAGGACTTCTGTACAAAGCAACACCAAACGACTAAAAAAAGCGTACCTTTACATTGGCAACGAAAATGAAAGAAAGAAATATAGAAAAGATAGTAAAAGCAGTATCAAAAGACAATGAAAGCAAAAATCATGAAACCAACTTCCGAAGAAAATGCAGCCCTGCCCCGCATACAGGCATACAGCAAAAGCCAACTGGCCACTCTCTACCTGCCCCACATACAGCCCGCCTCCGCACGCCGCACTCTCCGCAGCTGGATCGCCAAGAACACGGCACTACAAAACGAACTCGCCCGCACGGGATATTCCGAGAAAGCCATCCTGCTCACTCCGGCACAAGTAAGGCTCATCTTCCGTTTCTTGGGGGAGCCTTGATTCGAGCTGACTATTCGCATGGCTTCCCCTCCCTTCGGGAAGGGGCTGACTAAAAAGTCCCATTCTTCGGGAAGCAAGTATATTTCCGTCACGCCACGTCCCTTTCAAACCTTCTCTTCGTTGGCCGTATAAGGCAGCGTGAACCAAAAAGTACTCCCCTGACCCAGCCGTGAGACAGCACCGATCTTTCCTCCCATCTTTTCGACGATTGCCCGGCAAATAGTGAGTCCGAGTCCCGTCCCCTGCACAAAGCTGTTGAGTTTGACAAAATTCCCAAAGATGTCCTCCAGCCGTTCTTCCGGTATTCCGCAACCGGTATCGGTGACATAGAAATGCAGGAAACCGTTTTCACGCACATCAACCCCAAACTCGATGCTGCCTTCCTCGGTAAACTTCATCGCATTATTCATCAGATTCATCATCACCTGCACCAGACGGTTTCGGTCCGTCCTTACTTCGTATCCGGTCATCTGGCGGTGATAACAGATACAGACAGCAGTTTTTTTATTCCTTAATTTGAACATATCTTCGAGTTCGATAAAAAGCCCGTTCACATCTATCGGAGCATTGTCAAACTCCATCGTTCCCGTTTCGATCTTCGAAAGGTCGAGCACATCGCTGATAAGCTGCAACAGGAGTGTGTTGTTGTTTTCAATGATGTTGATATATTCCTGTTTCTCTTCCGAAATCCCCCTTTCCGCCGACACCAGCAGAGAGGAAAAGCCGACAATGGCGTTGAGAGGAGTACGTATTTCGTGACTTATGTTGGCGAGGAAAGAAGATTTGAGCGTGTTCGCTTCTTCGGCCTTCACTTTTGCCTGTACGAGCGCCTCCTCCATTTCCTTCCTTTGGGTGACGGTCACCGAAGTGCCGATAAGGCTCAGCGGTTTTCCGTTCGCGTCGCGCTCATCCACAGCCGCCCGCACTTGTACCCATTCGTTCTGTTGTGGGGAGGGCAACCACTGCCTGTCTACCCGATATTCTTCGTCCATTTTCAGCGTTTCGTCGTTGGCGAGCCGAGCAAAAGCAGCTCTCACCCGTTCGCGGTCTTCATCGCAGATTTTCGAGAAGCAGGTGGAGGTGGGGATGATGATCAAGTCGCCGTCGTGCGTCACCTCCTCTTCCGTGACGTACAAGTCGTTGCTGACATTGCACGTGAGGAGATCGGTCCGCAAATCCCATTTCCAAGGAGTCATGTCGGCAGCGTCGAGGGCGGAGGATAACTTATGATTGGTGGATTTCAACATCTGCTGCGTCAGCACCAATTCGGTATTGTCCACACAAAAGACATCGACACAACCTTTCGTTTTGGAATGCGTGGCAATGACGGTCAGGTGTGTTTGCGTCTTCTCCAGATAATATTGAAAGGTCATTTGCCTGTTTTCATTCAGTTCGCCATATCGGTCGGGCAGTTCCGGAGAATAAGCCGGATTCAGTTCGCTGTATTTCTTTCCCAGCATCTTTTCTTTCGGCAATATGTATTTCTCGAAGGTGGGATTCACTTCCCGGTAGACATAGTCGATAATCCGGGCACCGGGGTCGAATATGAGCTCGACACGGGCATAGAGAACGGGCATGTTTTCGACCAGACTGCTATAGCTCCTCATGATCTCCAGCCGCCTGCTCCTCTCATGCAGCGCCCTCCGGAGCCATATCACATAGATGACGGCCAGTGCCATCAAAGAGAAAAACAGGGCCAGATAATATTTGTTCCGCTCGAAAAAAGTGGGGGGCTTCATACCAAAAACAGTGTCGTCGGGACACAGGCCGAGCAACAGTCCGCTCTCTACGTAGTCGGCATAATTGATGACGGATGGGGGCGTCCCCATCGCTGTCGTTTCCACTCTGTGCGGATGCGACGCTCCGTCCAGGCGGCTTTTGATCACCGGGAGCAGATGTTTCTTTATTTCACTGTCTGTCCAGAAATAGCCGCCGATCAACAGGAAAGGCATCACTTCCTCCGCTTCTTTCCTGCATTGCGCACTGATCCAGCGCCTGTCGGACATGAAGACCTGTTTGCGCATATCCGGGACAACGGTCGCCATCAGTTCCATGTGCTCGGCACATATGTCAACCGGGCTGTTCTGGACGCGAAACTCTTTATAGACAGGGGCCATAAAGTCATCGCTCCACAGACAGTTTTCGGTATAGGAATTGATGATTAATAGTTGACAAGAAGAGGGGCGGCCGGCATAAATGTAAGTCTGAAATGCACTGATCAGAAAGATTGCAAGTGCCGCTGTTTTTCGAGTTATCCGCGCTTCCATAAATAGTGATTGTTTTGATTGTTTGCGGAACCGATCACTGAATATCTTAAAATATTGCTATTAAATCTTTAAATATTACTATACAAAAAGGTAAGTTCTGTAAGAACTTGGTAGAGCGACTTATTTGCCAGTTTATAATATATTACTAAAGAAATAAAAACAAACAGACTTATTAAAAGCCGTCATCTGCATTCTCAGCTCGGAAAACGGATTCGTTTTACCCGAACTGAGAATGCAATAATTAGAATTTGTAAATAATGACGAACGTGCAATACGGTAGAAACCGACAAAGGAAAACAAATAAATATCTAAAAGAGAAAACGTAGGATGTCAACATCGAATATGAAATCTGAGTGAACAATAAAACTTATTTTTCAGAATAAAAGCGTTTCTGCATGGTTTTCTCAATAATATGATTACATTTGTGGTGACATTATAACAAGGGAATAAAATGGAAGTCCATCGCTGATATCGAATCGTTTTTTTACGAATACAGACTACCAAGTTCTTACAGGACTTACCTCATTCCGTCAGTTGTTCTTTCCTTTGTCCCGATCATTGTCGTCGCTCAAAGGTGTTCGTCGTCTTTACCTTCTTTTCCTTTTTCGTTCTTTTCCTCGTCTTTCATGCGCAATAATTTATCTTTACCGAAATTTATTTCTATCACCACTTTCTTGGGCGAGTCGATATGGTAACTCACAATTCCGGCATCTCTAATCAAGAACATAATAATGACAACCAGCATCCCGACCAGATTTTCGGCAAAGACACAATTGACGGACACGCAGTGCGCTAAATTAAAAATCGTCGTCCAATTGGACATTCTCTTTCCCATCCAGGCCGAGTGGAAGCGCTTGATCGACGATGCCGAACAGTCCGAATGCTGCTGAAGATAAGCGTCGTCAAAGCCGTTATCCCGGCTGACTTTCATAATCGAATCGATGACTTTCTGTTTTTCTTCGTCATCACTGTGCTGCAAGCCATTACATTGCTTTTTCTTCCATTGCTTCTCTTCGACTCTTTCCTGAAGGGCATCCCTGTTCTCGTCATACACGGACTTTTCGCCACTCTGATTTGCTTTTTTCTGACTCATGCTTTTCTGATTTGCTTTTTCCTGACTCATGCTTTTCTGATTTACTTTTTTCTGACTTGTACTTTTCTGATTTACAGTCCTTTTTACTTCAATGTGTTGTTCTCTTTCACTACTGTTCTGGCAGTTTTCTTTTTTGTTCATTACTAATTATATTTAAATTAATCCGACAAAATTCGGGATTTACCTTTAACATTTTGGGTCACGCGTGACTCTTTCTACATATTTTTTCATTTTAGTCAAGCGTGAACGGTTTTTATTCTACCCACAGTCTACTTTTGCCCCGAAATCAATAAAAAACAATTGAATCATATGACTGAAATGAAAAAACAACATTCCCTCCCACGGGTACGGCTCATGAGGCGGGCCGCCGTCATCCGTCGCAACAATGACATGAACCGGCGTGATGCGCTCATCATCGCCCACCGAATCGGTGGACTGATAAGGAAGATGCACAGGGAGAACGTGAAATTCTGCTACACCAAGCAGGACGGAACCGTGCGCCACGCTGTCGGCACGCTCACCGGATATCAACACAGTTTTCACCGCCCCTATATGCCACGACCGGAAAATACGTTTGTAGTCTACTACGATCTCGAAGCCAAAGGGTGGCGCACGTTTCATGCCGAAAATTTCCTTTGCGTCGAATGAGTTTCGAAGAGCAGATGAGATTCGGAGAGCATATGAGTTTCGGGCAGCAGATAAGTTTTGAAATGAGTTTCGGGCAGCAGATAAGTTTTGGACAGCAAATGAATTTCGGAGAACAAATGACTTCAGAAGAACGAAAAGAATGGGAAACGCTTTGCAGAATGTATCATGTGGACTCTTTGTACGAAGCCATTCAAGGGTGTCGGGAGGAACTGGAGTTTCTCGTTCGCTGTGCCGAACGGCTCGAACCCCGTGCAGAGGAGGAATGAGAAAGGTCAAAGACCGGAGTAAGCGGGCGGAACCGCCTCATGTCAGCGAGGAGGCTACGCCGTTTAACAGTCCTTGTTTATGCCGTTTTTACCTTGCAGGCTACGCCGTTTCTACCATGCAGGCTGCGCCGTTTATCCCCGGCGGTTTCGGAAAAGGGATTTCTTTTTAACGAAGTGTAATTTTATTAACAATATAAAGAATAAAGTATGGAAAATTGGAGATTTATCGAAGCAAATTCCGATTATATGGTTTCAGACCACGGGCGGATATTGAGTTTCAAAGGCAAATCGAAGTTGATAATCAGCAGCAGCATTACCGCAAAAGGTTATGAGTACGTGGCCATCCGCCAAAAGGGGATATACGTCGGCTACTCTGTACACCGCTTAGTGGCAACAGCTTTTATCCCCAACCCGAAGCGTCTCCCCCAAGTGAACCACCTCGACGGAAACAAGCTCAACAACCACGTCGCCAACCTCGAATGGTGCGATGCCTACGACAATGTCATGCACGCCATCCGGACCGGTCTGCGTCCGTCGTCACCCGCCCTCTCCCCCGTCCCCTGTGCCACAACGGACGAGGCAGGAAATATCCTGCAAGCCTATCCATCCATGAACGCACTGGTAAAAGGGGAACAAATGAACCCTAAACAACGTAATTGGCTGGTGCTGCATTTATTACACCCCGAAAGACTGAAGCAATCGGCCATGAAGAAAAAGCCAAGAGCCGAAAGAAGCGGTTCGGAAGAATGCTTTCTGATAGCACCCGAAATACCTGTGCTGACTGTCAAAGCTGATTCAATCGGGGAGTTCGAAGCAGGCAATCCGCTTGGGATAGGCAAATCGAGCAATTCAGTCGGGGAGTTCGAAGCAGGCAATCCGCTTGGGATAGGCAAATCGAGTAATTCAGTCGAGGAGTTCGAAGCAGGTAATCCGCTTGGGATAGGCAAATCGAGCAATTCAGTCGGGGAGTTCAAGGCAGGCAATGTATGTGTGCAGCCAGTTTCTTTTCCCTTTGTTTCATCGCCTTTTCCTCTTATTTCTCTCTTTGCCCCTATACATCATTCAGTGACGCAGCACTATTACCGCCGCCTGTCCCCCGAAGAATCCGCCATTTTTGGTTTCAACACTTATATATTGCCCAGAGAAAGAGGACAAAGAAAGGAGTTTCTGCAATGAAAGACACCATCATCATCCACTGTTCCGCCACCCGTGCGGGACAGGACATCACCGCTGCCGACATCGACTGCTGGCACCGTGCCCGTGGCTTCTGGTCCATCGGCTATCATTACGTCATCCGCCTCGACGGCACCATCGAACCGGGACGAGACGTCACCCTCGACGGGGCGCATTGTATGGGCTGGAACCAGCGTTCCATCGGCATCTGCTACGTCGGCGGACTGGACAAGGAAGGCCGCCCCGCCGACACACGGACAGATGCACAACGCACCGCCCTCATCCGACTGGTGAAATCTCTGCAACTGGCCTTCCCCAACGTGAAACAGGTCATCGGACACCGGGACACAAGCCCCGACCTCAACGGAGACGGCATCATCTCACCCAATGAATACATGAAAGCCTGTCCCTGCTTCGATGTGAAAAAGGAGTTCTAGGGAGTAGTTGTACGCAATAGTAACTCTATTCTCCTCCTTCGGGAAGGGGAGGTGGTAGGTGAATGCATAATCCTATCATTTACAAAGAAATAGGTATAAACATTATTTCTCCTACCACCTCGGTCTGCGACCACTCCTCCTTCCCGAAGGAGGAGAATAGAGATAGAATCGACTTTCTAGTCACCCCCAATTGAGATAGAATCGACTTTTTAGTTACCCTCAGTTGAGAGACAGAACTGACTATCAAGTAGCTTATCACCATACTGAAATGAGCTAAATTAAAATTACCGATTCGCCTTATTCATTATTTATCATTCAATATCACTCTAAATATTCAAAAAGATGGCCCGTATTTCCAAACCCGGATTAGATTATTTCCCGCTCGATGTCAACTTCTTCCAAGACAGGAAGGTACGCCGCATTTCCAACCGTCATCATGCAGCAGGAATTGCCGCACTCACTTCCCTGCTCTGCCTCATCTACAAAGAAAAGGGATTTTACGTCGCATGGAATCAAGATACCTTGTTCGACATTTCGCAGGAAGTGTGTTGCGAGGAGGAGGAGATGCAGGCCATCATCGACGACTGCCTGTCCGTCGGACTGTTCGACACCTATATATATAAGGAGTACGGGATTCTGACTTCGCAAGCCATCCAAGAGCAATACCACAAAATCATTACCGACAGCCGAAGGAAATACAAACTTCCGCTGGAACAGTTTTGGCTCATCAAGGAAGAAAAGGATGGAACGGGAAATAATTCCGCAGACATAAGAAGCAATATAAATTCAAAAGGTACAGAAGTGGATGAAGCGGAAAACAAGATAGTAGATGCAGGAGTCAACACAACAAAAACAGGAGTCAATATCACAGCTACAGAAGTTACTAAAACAAAGACAGGAATCGACACGACAGGCACAAATATCCATGCAGCAGGCACAGGAATCAATGCTACAAAAACAGTGACCGACGAATCAGCTATGAAAATTAATGCTGCAAAAAACCGAGAAATTGCAGCAACAATCCCACAAACAAAACAGGAAACGGATACAGAAATCGAAAGTAAATCGGAAACGGATACTGAGATTCAAAGCAAACCGAAAAGAGAGATGGAAAATGATATCAAACCGGAAAGAGAAAAAGACAAAGAGAGAGAAAGACAAAGCAAAACCGAAAATGAATGGGAGAAGGATAGAGAGCAGCCGCCCGTTCCGTCAAACGGCGTTTTTCAGGCTGCGCCTGTTGCTGTCAAAGGTTTGTCTTTAGAAATCTCGTCCGGAAAAAGGGAGGAGGAAAATAAGGAAGAAAGAAGAAATGGAGGAATAGATCAGAAGGGAGAAGCTAGATATAACGGAACCCAATACGAAAGAAACCAGCTAGAAGAACCCAAGCATAACGGAACCCAGTACGAAAGAAACCAGCAGGAAGAACCCAAGCACAACGGAACCCAGTACGAAAGAAACCAGCAGGAAGAAGCCCCGAACGAAAGCATTGCTTCCGGAGGATTCTCCGAATCCCTGCTGCGCCTCAACATGGACGCCATCGGCATCCGGAACGAACAAACCGTGAAAGGCATCCTCGCCCTCGCCCGACGCAGAAAGCTGGGTGGTCCCTGCGGCACCTTATGGAAAGTCCTCAGCTCCGAATACCGCTCCACCCTGCTCAAAAAGAACGAGCCGGGCGACTACATCCTCTGGGCACTCAACCACTCGGCAGAATTTGAAGACACCTACAACGGCATCCTCAAAAAGCGAGTTAGGGGAAGATGAACATTTTTAAGAGGGAGATGAACATTTTTGAGCACCCACGTCATTTATTTCTCCCGCCAAACGCATCATAAAACAATAATTTATCCTATCTTTGTGGGACAAAGAAAAAGCCTCTTTACCGTATGCAAAGAGAAACCTCTCTTTACAACCTAAAAGAGCAACAACCAAAACAATGAGCAAATTTATCAATCCGTTCACCGACTACGGATTCAAACTAATATTCGGCAGAGAAGTCTCCAAGAATTTACTAATCGAATTTCTGAACGACCTTCTCGAAGGTGAACGAGTGATAACCGACTTAACGTTTTTGAACAACGAGCAGCTGCCGGACTACCCGGAAGGACGAGGCATCATCTACGATGTCTACTGCACCACGGACACGGGCGAAAAGATAATTGTCGAAATGCAAAACCGCATGCAGAGCAATTTTAAAGAACGCTCCATCTTCTATCTCTCCCGTGCCATCGTCAACCAGGGCCGGACGGGGCACGACTGGAAATTTGAAATAAAAGCTGTTTACGGAGTCTTTCTGATGAATTTCATCATGGACAAGAACATAAAACTCCGGACAGACGTTATTCTTGCAGACAAGGAGACTGGTGAACTCTTCTCGGAGAAATTCCGGCAAATATTCATCGCCCTCCCCCTCTTCAAAAAAAGCGAAGAGGAATGTGAAACGAATTTTGAACGTTGGATTTATATATTAAATAATATGGAAACTTTAAAACGCATGCCGTTCAAGGCACGAAAAGCTGTCTTCGAGAAATTGGAAGATATCGCTGATGTGGCTTCTATGTCTCCGGAAGACAGGGAGCGATACGACAATAGCGTCAAAGTGTACCGAGATTATTTGGTGACAATGGATGCAGCTGAACAAAAAGGAATAAAAGAAGGGTTGGAGAAAGGTATAGAGAAAGGAATGAAAGAAGGTACACAAAGAGCCCAGCTGAAAATAGCCCGGAACATGAAAGCCAAAGGGATAGACAATGAGTCTATCGCCGAATGTACCGATTTACCTTTAAGCATAATCGAAGGATTATAAAGTAATCGGATTCATAAAGGCACTATTTACCAACCAACCGTTTACGAACGAAGAAAATAAAAGCGGTGAGCTCCCTTTGCAGGGTAGCCCACCGCTTTCTCTTCATACACAAACATTCAAATTATCAGGTTTCAGGTGTTCGTCAATATAACGGATACCGTCCATCTTAAAAAGCCCCCGCAGAAGCGTATAGTTCAACATACGCTGCACCAGGTACGGGGTGCCTTGCAAGCTGCTCTGGTAGATGACCTCCTGCAAATCCGGTGCAAAACGGTCGGGATCGACTCCGGGAAGCAAATAACCGCAAATCTTACAATGCGTCAAGACATCAATCAACTGCTGCAACCAGAAAGCTTCCTCCCGCTCGAAAGCAGCACGGTATTCCCTGTCGGTAGCAATATCCATCAGCAACTTCTTCCCCAGCGAATGAAGCAGGGTGAGATAGCCATCCACTGTGATAAAAAGTGCCTCCATGCACGAGCTGTCCATCCGTATCTGTTTTTGCTGGATCCGGCTTCTGATTCCGTTGGCAAAATCAGAAAGACAGACACGGAACAGACTCGTTTTGCTGGGAAAGAGCTTGTAGAGTGTCCGCTTCGACATCTTCATTCCCCTGGCTATATCATCCATCGTCAACCCGTCGGCACCATGCTGGTACATTTCCCGCTTGGTGTAGTCGAGTATCCGGCAACGCAGTGTTTCTGGATTCATACATACCTCCCTACATACGGCCGCCACCCAATGCCTGATACAAAGTGATTACGCCTTGGATTTCGGTAAAGCGGTTCGCCACTTGTGACAGTTGCGCGTTGAGCAACGTCTGTTGGGCGGTCAATACTTCCAGATAAGTGGTGTTGCCATGTTTCATCAACAGGCTTGTGCTCTTGGCTGCTGTTTGCAGGGAAGCCACCTGCTTGTTGTAGTAGTCGGCTTTCTCGCGGGCAGTCTGGTACTGCACCAGTGCCTCGTTCACTTCCACGCCTGCGTTCAGCAAGGTCTGTTCGAAACTAAGGCGGGCTTCCTCCTGTTGGGCTTTCGCTATTTTCAGTTGGGCGATGTTCGCTCCTTTATTAAACAAAGGCTGCGTCAGGGAAGCCACGGCGGAGGCCAGGAACTTACCCGGGTTGACAATCATGCTCCCTGCACTGTTGGTCCACCCTGCGCTGCCGCTCAACGTGATGGAAGGATAGAAAGCGGCACGTGCGGCATTCGTTGTATAGAAAGCCTGTGCCAACGAAAATTCTGCGCTACGCACGTCAGGACGGTTGGCAAGCATCTGTAAGGGAACACCCACGGAGAAGTTTTCCGGCAACTGTTGATTTCCCAATTTGCCACGCTGTATTTTGTGGGGAGTTTCTGCCAGTAAAAGTGCCAGTGAATTTTCCGCCTGATTGATTTGCTCTTTCAGGTCGAGTACGGTGGTACATATATTGAAGTAGGTAGCCTCCGTCTGCGCCAGTCCGGCCTCATTCACCATCCCGGCCTTTTTCATGGCACGGGTGGCATTTACACTTTCTTTCCAGGCAGCTTCGGTAGCCACAGCTATCTCATACTGCGAATCGAGCATCAGCAAGGTGTAATACGTATTGGCAACGGATGCTACTAACTGCGTCTTGACAGCCTGTTCATATTCCTTGCTCTGTTCGTAGGCAGCTTTCGCACGACGCTTTGCTGTTGTCACCTTTCCAAAAATATCCAGTTCCCACGAAGCAGTCACGGGCAGCGAATAAGTTTGTGTAGCCTTTCCACGGTCGAAGCTGCTGGCAGCTCCTTCCGGTGCCAGAAACAAAGAAGGCAGATAAGACAGTTTGGACGTCAACAGCGTGGCTTCCGCTTCTTTCACACGCAAATGGGCAGTCTGCATATCGGTGTTGCGCAAGAGTGCCGAATCCACCAAATTCTGCAGATAAGGGTCGGTAAAGACCTCCCGCCACGAGAGGTTACCGAAGTTTGCCGTATCGGTGGCAGCAACAGACTCGCTGCCGTAAAGTCCTTCGGGAACTTCCGATACCGGTTTGTATTTATTGTAGATACCGCAACTACTCAATATAAGCGTTGCTGCGGACAGAATGATTATTTTTCTCATTAGTTCTTATTTTAATTCAGGTCTAAAACCTTTAATCATCAATTATTCTTTTCCAGCTTTAGATTTTTCTTCCTCGCTCACTTTGATTTCTTCTTCAATCTGCCAGTCATGCGTCGGGACGCTCTGCACGGGACGCAAACGTTCCTGCAACCACTGGAAAGCAATAAACAAAGTAGGCACGATGAAGAGCAACGCCAACGTACCGATGGTCATACCACCTACTACACCCGTACCCAATGAACGGTTACCGTTGGCTCCCACTCCACTTGACATCATCAACGGGAACAGACCGAAAATCATCGTCAATGCCGTCATCAGAATCGGACGCAGACGGGCTTTAGCCGCACTGACCGCAGAAGCAATCAGCCCCATACCTGCTTTACGACGTTCGGCAGCATATTCCGTCAGCAAAATAGCCGTCTTCGCCAGCAGACCAATCAACATAATCAAACCTGTTTGCAGATAAATATTATTCTCCAGTCCGAACATCCAGGCGAAAAGGAAGCTACCCATCAATCCGCAAGGTACACTCAAAAGCACAGCGAACGGAATAATGAAGCTCTCATAAAGCGCACTCAAAATAAGGTAAATCATCAGGAAGCAGATACCGAAAATAATGATCGTCGTACCGCTCTGCTGGTTTTCCTCACGGGTGATACCTCCGTAATCATAGCCATAGCCTTTCGGAAGAGACTGTTCGGCAGTTTCCTGCACAGCCTTGATGGCGTCTCCCGTACTATATCCGTCGGCCGGCATCGCATTTACCGCAATGGAGTTGTACATATTGAAACGGCTCAACGATTCCGCACCGTAGCTACGGGTCAGCGTAACGAACTGGCTCAACGGCGCCATCTCTCCATTCGACATACGCACAAAAGCATTATCGAGGGAAGTTTCGTCCAAACGGAACACCGGATCGGCCTGAATCATGACACGGTACACTTTAGAGAAACGGTTGAAATTGGACACATACTGCCCACCGTAATAACCGGACAGCGTACTCAACACAGCGTCGGGCGTGATACCTGCACGCTTACATTTAGCTGCATCCACCTCTACCGTCCACTGCGGATAGCGAACGTCGAACGTCGAATAAGCCATCGATATTTCAGGCCGCTGGTTCAAAGCTCCCAAGTATTGCTGGGTGGTGGTAAAGAACTCGTTCATATCACCGCCCATCTTATCTTGCATGTGGAGTTCGAGCGCATTACCCATACCGTAACCCGGAATCATACCCGGAGAGATGGCGAACACACTGGCATCCTTGATATCAGCCGTACGCGCATATACCTGACCGATCACCGACTGCACATTGTCCTCATCACCCGGACGTTCGTCCCACGGTTTCAGTTTGAGAATCAACATACCGAACGAACTACCCTGTCCTGCCAACAATCCGTAACCGGCCACTTTCTGCACGTGTTTCAGTTGAGGTATTTCTATCAGGCGTTTTTCGATACGTTCCATCACCTTATCCGTCGTTGTCAGCGAACTGCCTGCCGCCGTACTTACATTCACGAAAATAACACCCTGATCTTCGTCGGGTACCAGACTGGTCTTCGTGTTATTCATCAGTAACACAAGCAATACCACGGAACAAGCCAGCAACGACCATGTCAACCATCTGCGCTTGATAAAGAACAATACAATCGTCTTATATTTATCCACCATCACATCGAAAGCCGAATTGAAAGCCTTACGGAAACGTGCCGCAAAGTTGTTCTTCTGCGTTCCGTCTTCATTAATATAAGGTTTCAGCAGCAATGCACACAAAGCCGGACTCAAAGTCAACGCGTTAATAGCGGAGATACCTACCGCAACCGCCATCGTCAAACCGAACTGGGTATAGAACGTACCGGAAGTGCCGCCCATGAAGGACACCGGAATGAACACCGCCATAAACACCAGCGAAGAGGTGATAACGGCATTACTGATTCCTTTCATAGCGTCGATACTTGCCATATACGACGACCTGTAGCCCACATCGAACCGCGCCTGCACCGCCTCGACGACAATAATGGCATCATCCACCACCGTACCGATAACGAGCACTAGCGCAAACAGGGTCAGCAGGTTGATACTGAATCCGGCTATCGCCATGAAAGCAAACGTACCCACCAGGGAAACCACAATTCCGACCAGCGGAATCAATGTAGAACGGAAGTCCTGCAAGAAGACGTACACCACAAGGATAACTAGGATGATAGCCTCGATCAACGTTTTCACCACCTCATGAATGGAAGCGAACAGGAAGTCGTTGGAGCTCATCATCTGCGTCAGTTCCACGCCTTTCGGAAGGTCTTTACTTGCCTCTTCGAGGAGTTTGTCGATATTCTGGTTTACTTCGGTCGCATTGGAACCTGCCGTCTGGAACACCATACAGGATACACCCGGATGACCGTCCATACCACCGTGGTAAGCGTAGCTGTCCTGTCCCAGTTGGATATCGGCAACGTCTTTCAGTTTCAAGACTTCGCCATTGTCGGTGGAACGGATGACGATATCCCCGAATTCTTCGGGAGTAATGAGACGTCCGGTGTACTTCATCGTATACTGATAAGTCTCATCGGAATTTTCACCGAACGAACCGGTAGCCGATTCGATATTCTGCTCGGCAAGCACACCGGTGATATCGGACGGAATCAGTTTGTACTGTGCCATCACGTCCGGCTTCATCCATACACGCATACTATATTCACCGCCCATAATCATCAGGTCGCCCACACCGGAGATACGAAGAATCTGCGGTTTCAGGTTGATGCTGATATAGTTGGACAGGAAGTTCTCGTCGTAACTGTCGTCCGGACTATACAATGAGAACATCTGCAGAATACTCGTCTGACGCTTGGAAGTGGTCACACCGACCTGGGTTACCTCCGCCGGAAGTTGTCCCGTAGCACGTGATACACGGTTCTGCACGTTGACAGCCGCCATATCGGGGTCTGTGCCCTGCTTAAAATAGACGGTGATGCTCACCGAACCGGAATTGGTGGCGGAGGAAGTCATGTAGGTCATGTCTTCCACTCCGTTGATCGCCTCTTCCAAAGGCGCAATAACACTCTTCTGCAATGTTTCCGCACTGGCGCCATAATAGGTGGTACTCACCATAATGGTAGGCGGAGCAATATCGGGATACTGCTCAACGGGCAAGCTGAACAGCCCGATGATACCCACTACGACAATCGTGATAGAGATGACTGCCGATAATACGGGGCGTTCTATAAAGGTTCTTAAATTCATGAATGATTCCTCCTTGGTTTAATTTTCAGTAGTAGTTGCCGGAGACTTCGTTGTTGTCTCTGTTGATGAGGATTGATTAGCATTTGTCACTCCTGCCACTGGAGTTTGAGCAGCCTTTGCCTTGACCGGAGTACCTTCACGAAGCAAACCTACTCCTTCTGCCACGATCACATCTCCCGGTGCCAATCCTTCATCTACAATAAA
>OGRI01001557.1_pt1 | contig 18910 bp, 16 predicted proteins | sample 1553391 | NCBI WGS metagenome assembly OGRI01 (sample SAMEA2580052, study PRJEB22360) | human gut metagenome | reverse complement strand
GGATAAACCACACGCACCTCAAACGTGCGCGTCTGCCAGTTCCGCCACCCTCGCACAACTATAAAATTGTTGCAATCCTGGATTTCTGAGGTCTGAAACCGTTGTTGCGGACTGCTTGAATATATTACCACATTACCCCGGGAAAGTCAAGCGATTTTGATAGAAATTTCCTCGTTTCATATTCGATCGGGTCCCGGTGCATACTAGAACAAATTATCACCGGGGAGGCAGGACAGTGAAACGACGCAACAGAGCATACCGATTGCTGAGACTGACAGCAGTATATCTGCTCCTGCTGCCGTTTCTGCTGCTGGGTTGGCTGTACAGCCGCCTGCCGGATCGTGTTTATCTGGAACCCGGGCAGGCCTTGCTTTTGCCCCGCTTTGGTTGGGTGGAACCTATGGGGCTTCACGGCAGCCAGAATGCGGCCAGTACCCAGGTCGTGGGCAGTTACCAGACCACTCTGTCACTGGGCGGCTGGCTTCCCATCAAGAATATCCGCACGGTGGTCACGGAGCGCACGCAGGTCACGGTCTGCGGTACGCCGTTCGGGGTCAAAATGTTCTCCGAGGGGGCACTGATTGTTGGCTTTTCCGATATCGACAGCCCCGGCGGGAGCACAGTGAACCCGGCAAAGGCAGCGGGACTGCGCCTGGGAGACCGCGTGATCCGCATTGGACAGATCAGGACGGAAAACAATGACGCTGTGAAGGAAGCGCTGGAAGCCGCCCGGGGAAGCGCAGCAGAGGTCATCTATGTCCGCAGCGGGGAACAGCGCAGCACCACCCTGACCCCTGTCTGGGATGCCGCTGCCGCCCAGTGGCGGGCAGGCATGTGGGTGCGGGATTCCTCCGCCGGTGTGGGCACTCTGACCTTTGTGGACCCGGAAAAGGGTGTCTTTGCGGGGCTGGGGCATCCCATCAGCGACGGCGACACCGGCGAAAGCATCGCTCTGCGCAGCGGGGAGATCGTGCCATGTGAGATCACCGGGTGCAGCATGGGCACTGTGGGCAGCCCAGGGGAGCTGAAGGGGAAGTTCCTGAGCGCCCACGCCATTGGCAGCATCCGGATCAATGGAGAAAACGGCGTTTATGGCACAACACGGACAGGCTTTTCCGGGCAAACCATGCCGGTGGCGTTTGCGCAGGAGGTCGAGACGGGGGATGCACAGATCCTGGCTACCGTCGCCGGGGAAACGCCCCGTACCTACCATGTCCGCATCGAGAAGATCAGCGATGCCGATCCGCGCCGCAATATGGTCGTCCGGGTGGTGGACAAAGCCCTGCTTACCCGGACCGGCGGCATTGTGCAGGGGATGAGCGGCAGTCCCATTTTGCAGAATGGGCGGCTGGTCGGCGCGGTGACCCATGTTCTCGTCAACGACCCGACACGGGGCTATGGAATTTTCGCGCAGACCATGTTGGAGCAGGCTGAACAGGTTGCAACGGCGGAAAAATGAGCAGATTTGGTAAAACAAAACAGGCTGATTCGACTGAAGATTCCATAATATGGCAAAAATAACAGTTGAAATCCATGGGAATTTATGGTAAAATAAGAAACGTAAGGAAAACCGCACACATTGGAGGAATGAACGATGGACAAGATCAAATTTTTGATGTCGGATACTGGCGCAGAGATCACGGCAGCCTGTCGTGAAGCTTTGGAGCAGAAGGGCGTAGAGGTGACCGTGGTGGAAAAAGACGGCCTGAAGGTCCTGCAGAAAATGCTTGCAGTGCGGCCCCAGGTGGTGTTGCTGGATGCCTTTATGCCCGGACTGGATGCGCTGGCCGTGAAACAGAAGTACAATGCAGCCGGTGAGCGTCACACCTCTTTCTTTGTGACGGGGGCGTTTCAGAGCGAGGAAATGGTGCAGGAACTGCTGGACGAGGGCTTTGCTTACTATTTCGTCAAGCCCTTTGACGAGACGGTTCTGGCAAACCGCGTGCTGAAGGTAGCTGCCGGGCAGGAAAAGCGCATCCTGCACACCAGCGTGGACAGCGATGAACTGACAGTCACTGAGATCCTGCACCAGATCGGTGTTCCCGCCCACATCAAAGGTTACCAGTTCCTGCGGGATGCCATCCTGCTCACCATGAACGAGCCGGAGTACATCAACGCTGTGACCAAGCGCCTCTACCCGGAAATTGCCAAGAAAAACGGTACCACTGCCAGCCGCGTGGAGCGCGCCATCCGCCATGCCATTGAGGTGGCGTGGGACCGGGGCGATGTAGATACCCTCAACAGCTACTTCGGCTATACCATCCACAACCTGCGGGGCAAGCCCACCAACAGCGAATTCATCGCGATGATCGCTGACAAAATGCGGCTGGATAAGCGGCAGAGAGCAGTGTGATGGATGCACGTGCCGACGGATTTTAATCAAGTTTTTTCAAAATCATGCACTTATGTCCACGTTGACGCTTTTGTTGTACAAAATTGAGGAATTTATCCTAATAGCATTTCTTCTGTTGTGATATAATTGTATCGACCAAAAGGAGGAATGCAAGATGATCCATCTGCTGTTAGCGGTGATCTATGTTTCTTTTATCAGTCTGGGCCTGCCGGATTCTCTGCTGGGGGCGGCGTGGCCTTCGATCTATCCGGGGTTTGGGGTTCCGGTCTCCTATTCCGGCGTGATCTTCTGCATCATATCGGTGGGAACGGTGCTCTCCAGCCTGCAAAGTGACCGAATGACCCGTCGGTTTGGAGCAGGCGGTGTTACAGCCATCAGCGTTGCCATGACCGCCGCAGCACTGTTCGGGTTCTCTGTCAGCAGCTCATTCTGGGCTATGTGCCTGTGGGCGATCCCTTATGGACTGGGGGCTGGAAGCGTGGATGCTGCACTCAACAACTATGTGGCGCTCCATTTTGCCAGCCGCCACATGAGCTGGCTCCATTGTATGTGGGGGATCGGAGCCTCGGTCGGGCCCTACATCATGGGCGCGGCGCTTTCTTCCCGCGCCGGGTGGCAGACGGGGTATCGGGTCATCAGTGTGATGCAGATGGTGCTGACGATCATTATTCTGCTGAGCCTCCCGCTCTGGAAAACGAAATCAGGTACGAATGCCGAGGAGCGGGAAGCAGTCCCGGCAGAAGCGCTGACCCTGAAACAGATTTTCCGGATCTCCGGCGTAAAAGAGGTTCTGGTCACGTTTTTCTGCTACTGTTCTCTGGAGCAGACCACCAGTCTGTGGGCCAGCAGTTATCTGGTGCTGAACAGGGGAATCGCGCCGGAGACCGCCGCCGGCTTTGCCAGTCTTTTCTTTGTCGGCATCACCGTGGGACGGGCGTTGTGCGGCTTCCTGACCTTAAAATTCGATGATACCCAGATGGTTCGTATGGGGCAGGGGATCATCGCGATTGGGATAGCGGCGTTTCTTCTGCCGCTTGGGGAAGCAGTGACACTGGCAGGGCTGCTGCTGGTTGGTCTTGGCTGTGCTCCAATCTATCCCAGCATCATTCATGCAACGCCGGGCCGCTTCGGTGCGGACAGGTCACAGGCGATCATTGGGGTTCAGATGGCCAGCGCCTATATTGGCAACTGCCTGATGCCGCCATTGTTCGGTGTGATCGCAAACCACACCACGATCGCGATTTTTCCGTATTACCTGCTGGTGATCCTGATTTTGATGGGATATATGCACGAAGCGCTGCAAAAGAAAACGAAAGCGGCGCAATAAAATACCGCTGCTCTTGCGTTTGGAGAATGCACAAGAGCAGCGGTATTTTTGTATGCATATCAATCCTGCACCTGCACCGGAACAGTCAGCGGGCCTCGCAATCGGATGCAGCACACCACGATTCTGGATGTGGCACTGGGGTGAAGAATTTATTGCTCAGACGGCCCGGATCGCTGGGGTTCTCTTGCCTGTATGCGTCGGCAGGCATCCTCCTTCACAAGCTCAATGATCACCGCCGTCAGGGGGATAAAGAAGATGATGCCGATGATGCCAAAGAGCTCTCCGCCGATCATAGCAGCCACAAGGGTGTACAGCGGAGAAAGTCCCACGGATTTTCCCACCACCCGGGGATAGATGAACTGGTTTTCAATAAACTGTACGGCAAGGTAAACAATAAGACCGCGCACGGCCAGAACGGGATCCACCAACAGCACGAGGAACACGCTGACCACGCAGGAGATCAGCGCTCCGACGTAGGGGATAATGGCGCAGATGGCGGTCAGCATTCCCACCAGGCTGCCGTAGGGGATCTTGAAAACGGAAAACGCAAGGGCCATGAGAACGCCAAGGATCACGGCCTCGCTGCATTGCCCTGTCAGAAAGTTTGCAAAGGATTGCCGGAACAGTCGGCAGAACTTCAGCAGCCAAGCGGAGTGGCTGGGTTTCAGGTAGGCGCAGACCAATGTGCGGGCGTGGTGGCAGAGACTCTCTGAGCCAACGGACATATAAACAGAGATGATCAGGGCAAAGGATGCGGTCACCACAATATTTACCGTGGCAGATACGGCACCTACCGCATTGACCAGCACGGTATCGATGCTGTCGGTGACCCTGTGAAGCAGCTGCTCCCAGTCGATGCCCTCCAGCCAGCTCATCAGCCACCCCATGTCGGCATCCTGTGCGCTGAGATAGGCGGTCCAGCGGGGGATGTTTGCTTCGATCTGTACATAGAGGCTGTGAAAAGACTGCACCAGCTCCGGGATCAGCAATGTCAGCGCCAGTACCAACACCAGCACAACACCCAGCAGGGTGATGAAGAAGCTCAGGAGATGGAGTACTTTATCCGAGGGCTGTTTTTTGGCCTTGCAGAACAGGCGTTTCAGCTGTTTTTCCAGCCCGGTCATAGGCACATTGATAAATAGTGCCAGAATGCCGCCTGCCAGAATGGGCAGTACCAGGTCTACCAGCTGTGCAGCAAATGCCAGAACGGAAGAAAGCCGCAGCAGCGCCACAAAAAGCGTGACTCCTACAACGGTTATGAGCAGATATTGTTTTGTTTTTGGTTCCATGAAAAAATCCTTTCCCGGAGCTGATGGCTGAACTATGCAAAGAGAACGTCTGCGAACTCTTTTTTCGTATTGTAATCAGAAGCAGCTGGCTTGTCAAGAAGTCGGGAACTGCGGGGTTTTCTTTTTGGGCTGGGCGTGATATAATATGTAGGTCGCAATTCTGTGAAAAAACTCAAAATAAACGGGAATGCGTTGAAAAGTAAAGGAATATAACAGAGAGTATCTTTGCTGCTTACATAAGGTTGAACAAAAATCAACTTAATACAAAATTCCATAGTACAGTCTGTATAAAAAATGATACGAAAAAAGCTGAAATTTCCTCTTGCTTTTTCTGAGATCTGTGCTATAATATTAAGGCAATCGTTTCCAAGGCCGCTCGCGGGGGTAGCCGATATTGAAGGTTGTGATGGGCACATACATTTATAATATGGCCCCAATAAGTCAGAACCAGAAATGAGGTGAAAAAGAATGAAACAGGGTATCCATCCGAACTACGTTGACTGCACCATCACTTGCGCTTGCGGCAACGTCATTAAGACTCGTTCTACCAAGCCCGAGATCCACGTCGAAGTTTGCTCCAAGTGCCACCCCTTCTACACTGGTAAGCAGAAGCTGGTTGACACCGGCGGACGTGTTGAGCGCTTCAACAAGCGTTTCGGCCGTAAGTAATTACTGGTCTTTTCAGCGCCGTCTCCTTTGGGAGGCGGCGCTTTTTGTTGTTATGCCGCACAAAAGCTCTCTTTCTGTAATTTACACGCCGTTCCCTTATTTTGAACACATTTCCGGACTAAAATAAACCAGTATCTTCAAAAAGCGCTTTGCGCTGCCTTAGAAAGGAGCGTTGTGAACGTGATCGAAGTTTCTCATCTCACCAAACAGTATGGCAATCATCTTGCCGTGGACGATGTCTCGTTTGCCGTGGCAGATGGCCAGATCTGTGGTCTGCTGGGGCCCAACGGCGCGGGCAAATCCACCATTATGAACATCCTCACCGGCTATCTCTCTGCCACCAGTGGGCAGGTGACGGTGGCAGGGCACCCTCTGCCCGAGGAGGCCGATGCCGCCAAGGCCTGTGTGGGCTATCTGCCCGAACAGCCGCCCCTTTACCCGGAGATGACGGTGCAGGAGTACCTGACCTTTGCCGCCGAGTTGAAGGGTGTGAAAAAGGCGGAACGGAAGGAGCAGGTGTGCAGGGCTGCCCGCCGTACCGGGCTGGAAACCGTTCTGCCCCGGCTCATCCGCAGCCTTTCCAAGGGCTACAAGCAGCGGGTTGGCATTGCACAGGCATTGCTGGGCAGTCCCAGGCTCATCATTCTGGACGAGCCGACGGTCGGCCTGGACCCGGCACAGGTCATCGAGATCCGCAAGCTCATCCGGGAGCTGGGCCGGGCACATACGGTCATCCTGTCCAGCCATATCCTCAGTGAGGTGCAGGCAGTCTGCCAGCAGATCCTGATTCTTTCCAAAGGGCATCTGGCGGCAGCAGGCAGTCTGGAGGAGCTGACCGCCGATGGCAAGAGCCTGGAAGAGGTGTTTCTGGAACTGACCGACGGTGAACCGGAAGAGGCAACCAGAGAGGAGGACGCAGAATGACAGCTATTTTCAAGCGGGAATTCCGCAGCTTCTTTCACGGGATGCTGGGGTACGTCCTTACGGCGTTTCTGGTGGCGAGCTCCGGCCTGTATTTCCTGGCCCGGTGCCTGATCTACGGCTTGACCGATTTCAGTTATTACACCCTCTACCAGACCATTTTCATGCTGCTGCTCTATATCCCGGTACTGGCGATGCGCTCACTGGCCGAGGAGCGCCACAGCCGCACCGACCAGCTGCTGCTCACCAGCCCGGTCTCAGTGTGGGGCATCGTGCTGGGCAAGTTCTTTGCCATGGCAGCTGTGTTCGCACTGCCCTGCGCTGTGGATGCGGTGATGATCTTCATCCTCTGGGCGCTGGGCGGCACCGTGTCTGCTCTGATCGCAAACCTTGCGGGGCTGCTCTGCTACTTTTTGCTGGGCTGTGCGGCCATTGCATTGTGTGAGTTTCTCTCCGGCCTGACCGAGAACCAGATCATTGCCGCCGTGGCGGGCTTTTCAGCCTTACTGCTGGCCTACCTGATGCCCAGCCTGCGCAGTATGTTCAATGCGGGCAGCGCCGTGGCGCTGGCAGTGTTCACCGGGATCGCAGGCGCGGCTTCTCTGGCGGCCGGTCTGCGCACCCGCAGCTTTGTGCTGGGGTGCCTGACCTTTGCGGCGCTCTGCCTGGGCCTGACGGGGCTGTTTCTGCTCCGCAGTGCATGGCTTACCGAGGCTTTCAGCGCTGTGCTGAGTGCCCTGTGCCTGTTTACACCCTTTGAGGATTTTGTCAACAACAGCTTCTCCATCCCTGCCGTGGTCTATTATCTGACCGTGACGGCGGTGTTCCTGTTCCTCACGGCGCAGGACATTGAGAAGCGCCGCTGGAACTGAGAGGAGGGAACACAGATGAAGCTTTTTGCAAAGCAGAGCTCCTCGGGTGACGGGCGGGTGTTCCGCAGCGGGGTGTGGTCGGCAGCCATTGCCGCGGCTGTGATCGTGCTGGCCGTGCTGGTCAATCTCATTGTCCGGGCCATTCCTTCCAGATATACCGAGTTCGATCTCTCCGAGGCGGGGCTCTACACCCTGAGCGAGAGCTCCAGACAGGTGGCCGACGATCTGACGCAGGATGTGACCATTTACTATCTGGCCCAGACCGGCAATGAGGACCAGATCATCTCCAAGCTGCTGGACAAATACGCCGCCCAGAGCAGCCATATCACCTGGGAGCTGAAAGATCCGGCAGTCTACCCGACCTTTGCGGCCCAGTACGGCGCACAGGATCTGACCTCCGGTGGGCTGATCCTGGTCTGCGGGGAACAGAGCAAGGTGCTGGATGCCGCAGAGCTTTACGACTACGATTACAGCGATTATGCCACCACCGGCGCGGCCAACGTGACCTTTGACGGTGAAAGCAGGATCACCTCTGCCATCTACCAGCTGACCAGCGGAGAGAGCCGCCATGTGTACTACACCACCAACCACGGCGAGCAGGCGCTGACTTCCACCCTGACCGATGCGCTGGAAAGCCAGAACCTGACCGTCTCGGCACTTGACCTGCTCTCCCAGACCATCCCCGAGGACTGTGACCTGCTTGTCATCAACGATCCGGCGCAGGACTTTTCCGGCGCAGGCAGTCTGGTGGATGAGCTGAGCCAGCTGCGCAGCTACCTGAGCAACGGAGGCCGCGTGTTGCTGCTGACGGATTCCTATTATAATACCCCCAATCTGGATGCTGTGATGGCCGAGTTCGGCCTGACCCGCACCGAGGGCCTTGTGGTGGAGGGCGATACCAACCATTACCTCAATGGCTACCCGGCCCTTTACCTGCTGCCGGATTATGCCAGTACAGAGGAATCCACCGCGCTGGACGGTGTGAACACCAGCCGCAGAGTTCTGCTGCAGATGGCACAGGGCATCACCCTGACCGAGACAGAGCATGTGGTCTCGGATGCCCTTCTGGTCAGCTCGGACAGTGCTTACAGCAAACCGGAAGGCTACGAGATGACCACCACCGAGAAGGCGGACGGCGACATTGCCGGTCCCTTCACGCTGGCAGCATACGCCCGCAATGAGGACACGGGTGCCCAGGTCATCTGGGTCAACTGCGGCAATATGGACAATGAGGGCATCTATCAGGTCATCCCGGGCAATGTGACCTTCCTGCAGGGGTGTGCGGCTTCGCTGGCCGGGCAGGAGAGCGCTGTCCTCATCGACAGCAAGGCGCTGGAAGCAGCTCCGTTGGAAGTGCCCAGCATTGCCGCCTCTACGCTGGGCCTGCTCTTTGTCATCGTTCTGCCTGCAGCCCTGCTGGCTGTGGGTGCCGTGGTGGTCGTGCTGCGGCGCAGAAAGTGAGGGCCTGCCCATGAAAGCAAAACGGCGTACCCTCGGGGTGCTGCTTTTCCTCATCCTGCTGGCAGGCGGCGTGTTTGCCCTGCTGACGCTGCGGAATGCCCGGGAAGAACAGGCTGCCAGTGAGGCCGCAGATGGAACCATTCCGCTGGCGGCAGTTTCGGGGAATGACCTGACGCAGATCGTGCTCCACTATCAGGGCGAGACGAACACCCTGCTCTATACCGCCGATGGCTGGACGCTGGCTGAAGATCCCGCTTACCATCTGGACACCTCTGCCTGCAACACAATGCTCACCGCGCTTTCCTCTTTGAATGCAAAGCGGGAGCTGAGCCCGCAGGCAGGGGAGGACTACGGCTTTGCGGAGCCTGCACTGACCATAGAGGTGACGGCAGCGGGCGAAACGGACACCTATGCCTTCGGGGCCAGCAATACCATGACCGGGGATCTCTATGTCCGCAAGAATAACAGCGATGTCATTTATACGGTATCGGGGACCAAAGCCGCCTGCTTTGAGTTGACCAGGGCGGAGCTGTTCGGTGCCTTCAACCCGGCGGGGCTGACGGCTTCGGAGATCGAAGCTGCCTCCTATACGCTGGCCGATGGCGAGACCGTGACCCTGAAAGCAAACTCGGAGCCTGCGGCAGAGAGTGACAGCAACGCCTACCAGACTGTCTGGCGGTTGGCGGGGGATACCGCCGCAGACCTCGACGAGACAAAGATGGATGCCATCCTCTCGGCCCTCTGCACCTATGTCTCGGCACAGGCAACAGATGCCGACCCGGCGGCGTATGGTTTTGAGGCCCCGCTGGTCACAGCAGAGGTCACCACAGCCGATGGCACAATAAATCTGACCTATGCCATGGGGACAGACGGCTGTTACCTGATGGTGGAAGGCGACAGCTCCGTTTATACGGTGGATGCCAGTGTGGTGAGCGCGCTTTTGTACCCCGCGGATCAGCTGAAAACAGAATAAAACGTTTCACTCCCGCGCTGTGCGAATTCTTGGTACAGCGCGGGATTTTTTTGCGACGGATGTAAAGTTTCGGCAAACCTCGACAGAGTGATTGACATTTCAGTTCGGATTGTTTATGATAGGCGATGACAGGGCAGAATAACTGCACAATATTACGGATGTCATGGATGTTGTGCGGGGCTGGGTCGCCCTGGTACGAAGGATGGGGTGGATGCCCTGTCTTTTTTCGTATCTGAGTTTAAGGAGGAAAAGTAAAAAATGGACAACTCGGTGATCGTTTCACTGCGCGATATCGTGGTGGAATTTGACGGTCAGCGCATTCTGGATGGGCTGAACCTGGACATCCATGACAAAGAGTTCGTAACGCTGCTGGGTTCTTCCGGCTGCGGCAAGACCACCACCCTGCGCCTGATCGCAGGCTTCCTGGAACCCAACGCGGGTCAGGTGCTGCTGAAGGGCCAGGATATTACTGGCGTGCCCCCCTATAAGCGTCCGGTGAATACCGTGTTCCAGAAGTACGCGCTGTTCCCGCACCTGAACGTGTTTGAGAATGTGGCCTTTGGCCTGCGCCTGAAAAAGATGGACGAAGAGACCATCCGCCGCAAGGTGCGCGATATGCTGGAGGTGGTCGGCCTGAAAGGCTTTGAGCGCCGCAGCATCGGCCAGATGTCCGGCGGCCAGCAGCAGCGTGTTGCCATTGCCCGCAGTCTGGTCAACGAGCCTGAGATCCTGCTGCTGGACGAGCCTCTGGGTGCACTGGACCTCAAGCTCCGCAAGGAGATGCAGCTGGAGCTCAAGCGCCTGCAGCGTGAGATGAACATCACCTTTGTTTATGTTACCCACGATCAGGAAGAGGCCCTGACCATGTCCGATACCGTCGTTGTGATGAACGGCGGCAAGGTGCAGCAGATCGGTACCCCCGAGGATATCTACAACGAGCCTAAAAATGCCTTTGTGGCGGACTTTATCGGCGATTCCAACATTGTGGACGGCGTGATGCACCGCGACTTCCTGGTCTCCTTCTCGGGTGTGCAGTTCCCCTGCGTGGACCGCGGCTTTGCCCGGGAGGAGAGCGTACAGGTGGTCGTCCGCCCCGAAGATATTGAAGTGGTCTCCCCGGTGGAAGGCCAGCTGGTGGGCGTCGTCAATGACGTCATCTTCAAGGGCGTCCACTTCGAGATGCATGTGGAGTGCGAGGGCCGCGAGTGGCTCATCCATTCCACCCGCGCCTGCACGCCCGGTGAGACCATCGGTATGCGCATCGGCCCCAACGAGATCCATATCATGTCGCGTTCGGAGGGGTGAGGCCGCATGAAGATTTACGATAAGAAACTGGCCTATCCGTACTTTGTATGGATGGTGCTGTTCACGGTGGTGCCCTTGTTCATCGTGGTGTATTACGCCCTCACCGACTCCACCGGCAGCTTTACGCTGGACAATCTGGTGACTGTCAGCGGCTATGGCTCGGTGTTCGCCCGCAGCCTGCTGCTGGCCCTCATCTCCACCGTCGTCTGCCTCATCATCGCGTTTCCAGTAGGCTATTTCCTCTCCCGGCTGCGCGTCAACAAGCAGCACATCATGCTGATGCTGGTGATGCTGCCCATGTGGATGAACTTCCTGCTCCGTACCTACGCATGGATGGGTCTGCTGAGCCTCAACGGCCCTGTGAACGCCGTTCTGGGCGTCTTCGGCCTTGGACCCTACAACATGCTGAATACCTCCGGCGCTGTGGTGCTGGGCATGGTGTACAACTATGTGCCGTATATGATCCTGCCCCTCTACACCAGCATGACCAAAATCGACCAGAGCATCGTGGAGGCAGCGCAGGATCTGGGCGCTTCCACCACCAAGACTCTGTTCCGGGTGCTCATCCCCATGAGCATCCCCGGCATCAGCACCGGCATCACGATGGTGTTCGTCCCGGCGGTGTCCACCTTCGTTATCAGCCGTATGCTGGGCGGCGGTTCCAACCTGCTCATCGGCGATTTGATCGAGATGCAGTTCCTCGGCAACAGCTACAACCTCAATGTCGGCTCTGCCATGAGCCTCGTGCTGATGGTCATCGTGCTGCTCTGCATGAGCTTTACGTCCAGCTTCGACGAGGATGAGATGGAGGGTGTGTCCTGATGAAAACGAAACATCTGCGTCTGATGCAGCGCGCCTACGTCATCCTGTTCTTCTGCTTCATGTACCTGCCCATCGCGTACATGGTCGTGTTCAGCTTCAACCAGAGCAAGGGCTACGCCCTCTTTACCGGTTTTACCTTTAAGTGGTACACCAGCCTGCTCCACAACGAGTCCATCCTGCACGCGCTGTGGGTGTCGCTGTATCTGGCACTGTTCTCGGCGGTCATCGCCACGGTGCTGGGGACTGCGGCGTCTCTGGGCATCGCCTCCATGGGGCGCAAGAGCCGCCTGCTGGTGACGAATATCACCTATATCACCACGGTCAACCCCGAGATCATCACCGGTATCTCCCTGATGATGCTCTTTGTGGCATACCAGCGCTTTGCGTCTGAGCTGGACTTCCTGCCCGACAACATCATGGGCTTCCCCACGCTGCTCATCGCCCATATCGCGTTCAACGTGCCGTATGTCATCTTCAATGTCACGCCCAAGCTCAAGCAGCTGGACATCAAGCTGTTTGAGGCGGCGCTGGACCTCGGCTGTGACCCCCGGCAGGCATTTTTCAAGGTCATCCTGCCCGAGATCAGCCCGGCCATCCTGTCGGGCTTCCTCATCAGCCTGACCTACTCCATCGACGACTTCATGATCTCCTACTTCAACTGCGGTACGGTGGAGACGCTGCCCATCGCCATCTACTCCATGACCCGCAAGAAGGTCAGCCCGGAGATCTACGCGCTGTCCACCATCATGTTCGTGGTCATCCTGAGCATCATCCTCATCTCCAACGCCATGGAGAGCCGTGGCTACCGCCGCGACCAGCGCGCACTGAGAGGGGGAGATGTCAAATGAAGCGTTTCGTCATTCTTCTGCTGACGGCTGTGCTGGCGCTGACCATGCCGCTGTCGGCTCTGGCCGCGGGACAGATTGAGGTCACGGAGGACATTTCCGTCTCGGATGACTACGACTGGACCCGCTTCAAGGGCCAGAATGTCACCCTGAATGTCTACAACTGGGGCGAGTATATCTCCAACGGTTCCGACGACAGCGTGGACGTGGTGGCGGCCTTTGAAAAGCTGACCGGCATCAAGGTCAACTATACCACCTTCGACTCCAACGAGTCCCTCTACGCCAAGCTGAAGTCCGGCGCGGCCAACTACGATGTCATCATTCCGTCGGACTACATGGTCGCCAAGATGATAAGCGAAGGGATGCTGATGCCGCTGGACTACAGCAACATCCCGAACTTCCAGAACATCGACGAGGAGTACCGCAACGGAGACTATGACCCCGAGAATGCCTACACCGTGCCTTACACCCTCTGCACCACTGGCATCATCTACAATACAAAGATGGTAGACGAGGCCCCCACCAGCTGGGCAGACCTGTGGGACGAGAAGTATGCAGGCAACATCCTGATGTTCAACAACAGCCGCGACGCCTACGCCATCGGTGCGTTCAAGAGCGGCAGCAGCGTCAACCCCCAGACCACGGAGGAAGTGGACGCGGTGGTGGACGAGCTGAAAGCCCAGAAGCCTCTGGTGCAGGCCTATGTCATGGACGAGATCTTCGATAAGATGATCGGCAGCGAGGCGGCCGTCGGCGTCTACTACTCCGGCGACGCCATCACCATGATCGACGACAACCCCGACCTGGCCTGGGTGTTCCCTGAGGAGGGAACGGTGCTGTCGGTGGACAGCATGGCCATTCCTGCCACCAGTGAGCACGAGGAAGCTGCAGAGATGTTCATCAACTTCATGTGTGAGCCGGACGTCGGCAAGGCCAATATCGAGTATATCGGCTACACCACCCCCATGCACTGTGTGTGGGAGATTCTGGATGAAGACCTCAAGTACAGCGAGATCGCGTACCCCTCCGAGGACATTGCGGCCAAAGAAGAGGTGTTCACTGCCCTGAGCGATGAGGTCAACAGCGAGCTGGACGTGAAGTGGAGCGAGATGAAGAGCTACGACGAGGGCGGCAGCGGGTATCTGTTCCTGATGCTGCTGGCGGCGATGCTGGCTCTGGCCTGCTTCAATATCTGGCGCAAGGTGCGCAGGAAAACGCGCAATATGTATTGAACCTGAGGGGGCTGTGCGGAGGCGTACAGCCCCTTTTTATAAGGAAAGGGAAAGAATATGAGTGAATACAGAAGCTATACGGAGCAGATGACCGTGCTGGACGGCGACAGCGACTTCCGCCGCTGCCTGAAGCCCAGCGCTCTGTTCCGGTATGTGGAACAGGTGTCGGCGGACCACGCCCGGGCTTACGGCATGGATCACGCCTTTTTCAGGGAGCGCCGCAGCGCATTCCTCGTGGGCAAGCAGGCTCTCAGGGTCTGGCGGATGCCGGGCCGTGCGGAGAAGATCAACCTGACCACGGCCTGCGAGGCGTTCAAGAAAGGCACGATGAAGCGGCTGACCACCATCACCAGCGAAACAGGGGAGAAGCTGGCCCTCGTGGACTGCCGCTGGATGATCGTGGACACTGAGGCAGGGCGCATCCTGCGCACCCCCGGCTGGACGATGCCGGACTTCCAGAACGACGACCTGCCCGAAGAACTGCCCCAGATCGTCCACAAGAGCCAGCCGCTGACGGCGGCAGGGGAGCGCCGCGCCAGCTACTCCATGTGTGACCTCAACGGCCATATCAACAACTCCCTCTATCTGGACATCGCCTGCGACGCTCTGCCGCAGGAGGTCGTGGAGGCTGCGCCGCTGTCCTTCGCTTCCATCAAGTACCACCGTGAAGTACCGATGGGCCAGAGCGTGCAGGTGTTCTATGCCCCCTCGGGAAACGGCTGGTATCTGCTGGGCCGGAGGGAGGAGCACGCAGCTTTTGAGTGCTATCTGGAATTCGGCGGGTCTGTCACAGAATCTTTACAAAAATAATTACAAAGAAATTACAAAAAACTATTGCAAAAGTCCTTCAAAAGAGTTACAATATGGTTACAGAGAGGGCAAGACCCTTCTGGATCATGAAATCTTTTTCTTCTTGTTTTTTGGAATATCGGGTGTCCGCCATCCTCCTCCGCAGCTGCCGGCCGACACCGCACAGGCGATATTCCGCTTCGTGTGCAAAAGAGCCCGTCTGGTTTCGGACGGGCTTTTTTGCGTCCAAAAATCTGGAGAAATCGACCCACAGCGAGGGAAAGTATGACCTTAGGTCAATTTGCCTGTTTTTCTGCAAAGGACATTTATAAAGTTTGGCGGGGCAGGGGTTTGTATTCCGCGTGGGTTTGTGGTAAAGTATATACAATCAATTCCTAAGTCGAAAACATGAAATTGTTTTGATGTTGTTTGATATGATCCGCTGCGGATGCGTTAAGAGAAAAGGAGTTTGAATATGGCTTATTTTTACGAAGAACCCTCCCGTACCTTTGGCGAGTACCTGCTGGTGCCGGGCTACTCTTCTGCTGAGAATGTCCCCACGGCTGTCAGCCTCAAGACCCCGCTGGTCAAGTACCGCAAGGGTGAGGAGAACTGCCCGCTGGAAATGAATATCCCCATGATCAGCGCCATCATGCAGTCTGTCTCCGGCGATAAGCTGGCCATCGCGCTGGCCCGTCAGGGCGGCGTCTCCTTCATCTACGGCTCCCAGAGCATCGAGAACGAGGCCGCTATGGTCCGCCGCGTCAAGAGCTTCAAGGCCGGTTACGTCGTTTCCGACTCCAACCTGGCCCCCACTGCCACCCTGCACGATGTGCTGGAGCTGAAAGCCCGCACCGGCCACTCCACCATCGCCATCACTGCTGACGGCACTCCCAACGGCAAGCTGCTGGGCATCGTGGCCTCCCGCGATTACCGCGTCAACCACACCCCCGATGACGCTCCTGTCACCACCTTCATGACCCCCATCGAGAAGCTGGTCACTGCCCCGGAGAACACCTCCCTGCACGACTGCAACAACATCATCTGGGACAACAAGATCAACACCCTGCCTCTGGTGGATGCCGAGGGCAACCTGAAGTATATCGTCTTCCGCAAGGACTACGATTCCCACAAGAAGAATGTCAACGAGCTGCTGGATGCCAACAAGAGCTATGTGGTCGGTGCCGGCATCAATACCCGCGATTATGCCCAGCGTGTGCCCGCACTGGTCGAGGCTGGCGTGGATGTGCTCTGCATCGACTCCTCCGAGGGCTACTCCGAGTGGCAGAGCCGTACCATCGCCTGGATCCGTGAGCACTACGGCGACACCGTGAAGGTGGGCGCAGGCAACGTTGTGGATGCCGAGGGCTTCCGTTTCCTGGCAAAGGCCGGTGCAGACTTCGTCAAGATCGGCATTGGCGGCGGTTCCATCTGCATTACCCGTGAGACCAAGGGCATCGGCCGTGGTCAGGCCACCGCAGTCATCGAGGTCGCAAAGGCCCGTGACGAGTACTACAAGGAGACCGGCATCTATGTGCCCATCTGCTCCGATGGCGGCATCGTCCACGATTATCATATCACTCTGGCTCTGGCCATGGGCGCTGACTTTGTCATGCTGGGCCGCTACTTCGCCCGCTTTGACGAGAGCCCCACGAACAAGGTGCGCATCAATGGCCAGTATATGAAGGAGTACTGGGGCGAAGGCTCCAACCGTGCCCGCAACTGGCAGCGCTACGATCTGGGCGGTTCCAGCAAGCTGAGCTTTGAGGAAGGCGTGGACAGCTATGTTCCTTACGCAGGTCCTCTGGCCGATGGTGTCCAGACCACCCTGTACAAGGTCAAGAGCACCATGTGCAACTGCGGCGCACTCTCCATCCCCGAGCTGCAGCAGAAGGCCAAGCTGACCGTGGTTTCCTCCACCTCCATCGTGGAGGGCGGCAGCCATGACGTTGTGCTGAAAAATGCGACCCCCAATATTATAAACGGCTGAGCCTGAACAGGCTTGCAGGGCCGCTCCCGGAGCTTTCGGGGGCGGCCCTTTTGGCAGTACCGAAAAAAAGATTTTTCTTTCTGCACGCAGGAAATTTACAAAAGCCCTTGCACCCGGGCGGCAAAGATGCTATCATGGTACAAACGTCCTGTCAAGACAGGGTGCAGGCCCACGCACTGCCGGAACAAAGGCAGGGGGAGAAGGGGCTGTTTTTTCAGCAGCGGCAAGGCTTTTTCGCTGCTGCGAAGTACAAGGAGAGGAAACTTTTCATGGACGAGATCAAAGTTGTTCCGTACATTCCGGACGAAGATTATGATAACCCTGCCATGGTGGTGGATTTCTATGAGTTCACGATGGCAAACTGCCTGTTCCTGCATGGCTTTAAGAACACCACCCTTGTGTTCGATATGTTCTTCCGTAAGAACCCGGACAACATGGGTTACTCCATCAGCGCAGGCCAGCGCAAGCTGACCCGGTTCCTGCTGAATTATCATTTCAACGAGCAGGATATCCGCTGGCTGCGCACCAAGGGTATGAGCGATGAATTCTGCGAGTATCTGCGCACCTACAAGTGGAAGGGTGATATGTACGCTCTGCCCGAGGGCACGGTTTGCTACCCCCATGTGCAGATGGTCCGCATTGAGTGCGACCTGGTGGGTGCGATCCTGATCGAGACCTACCTGCTGCAGACGATGAACTTCCACAGCCTGATCACCACCAAGGCGACCCGTGTGACCGGCCTGAACACCCATACGCCCCGCAGCGTCATGGAGTTTGGCACCCGCCGCGCACAGGGCGAGAGCGCAGGCAATGATGGTGCGTATGCCGCTGTTCTGGGCGGCTGCATCGGCACTGCCAACTGCCTGGCTGAGATGAAGTATGGCTCTGAGGTCAAGGCGGTTGGCACCGTGGCACACAGCTTCATCGAGTTCTTCCCGACGGAGTTTGATGCTTTCAAGGCCTTTGCGGATACCTACCCGGATTCCGTCAGCCTGCTGCTGGATACCTACAACATCATGGAGAGCGGCCTGCCCAACCTCATCAAGCTGGACGACTACCTGATCGAGAAGTACCCCAATGACCCCAACCGCCGCGTCAAGAGTGCCCGTATCGATTCCGGCGATCTGGCCCGTGGCTCCAAGCGCCTGCGCAAGGCACTGGATGCCGCAGGCAAGCCCTATATCAAGCTGGTGGCCTCCAATGGCCTGGACGAGCGGAAGATCGCCAACATGGAGCTCTATGAGCACGCTCATTTTGATTCCTACGGCGTGGGCGAGAATCTCATCACCTCCGCTTCTGACCCTGTGTTCGGCGGTGTGTATAAACTGGTGGCGGTCAAGCTGCCGGATGGCACCTATCAGCCCAAGATGAAGTGCTCGGATTCTGCCAGCAAGGCCATCATCCCGGGCAAGAAAATGCCCTGGCGGCTCTACGATGAAAATGGTCAGGCCCAGTGCGATCTGATCGCCATGGATGGCGAGATCATCGAAGCTGGAAAACCGGTAAAGATGGTCAACCTTGACCCGGATGCCATCGAGCGCACCATTACCATCACCCCCACCAAGGTCAAGCAGCTGCTGGTGCCCCATATCCTGAACGGTGAACTGGCCATCGAACTGCCCGGGATGGCCGAGAAAAAGGCCTATATCGCAAAGCAGCTGACCGAAGAGACCTGGGAGACCGAGCTGCGCATCGAGATGCCGCATAAGCACTATGTCAATATGACCCCCGCTGTGGCCGAGTGCCGCGCCAAGATGTATTCGGAACTGCATGGCGGAAAGGTGTAACTTGACAAAGCAGGGTTTCTATTGTATTATAATAGCCGTTGTGTGAATCTTACATGTTTTGATACATGTTTGCAGCTCCGTAACGACGGACTTGTGATAAACGTTTAACTCATCACCTGTTATTCCCGGCTCTCTGTGAATGTCCAGAGCAGCAGGGCTTTGTAAGCCGGGTTTCTATGCGCCACTGTGGTGAAATTGGCAGACACGAGGGACTTAAAATCCCTTTCTGGCGACAGAGTGCGGGTTCAAGCCCCGCCGGTGGCATGAAAAAATCC
>OGRI01001492.1_pt1 | contig 19548 bp, 18 predicted proteins | sample 1553391 | NCBI WGS metagenome assembly OGRI01 (sample SAMEA2580052, study PRJEB22360) | human gut metagenome | reverse complement strand
AAGTCCGGTGGACTTCTGTTATGCAACGACCGAAGCGGAGCGGAGACCACTGGTATTTTCAGTGCCCATACCGCTACGCACTCAATTAGCGAAAGCGCCCACGAGACGCAAAGTTTTTCTTTTGAATTACGGAAACCAAAAAAATTCCAACAAATATTTATCACAAAGACTTCTTACATACCTCCTGCAAACAACACTTTTCACAATAGGCTTTTCTTGCGGTACATACTTCCCTGCCATGATTAACAAGGCGGTGGCAGAAGTCGCTTCCCTTCTCGCCGGGAATGATTTTCCAGAGAGCCATCTCTACCTTCTTCGGGTCTTTGATGCCGTCCACGAGTCCCATCCGGTTTGTGAGGCGGATGCAGTGTGTATCGGTAACAATTGCCGGCTTTCCAAAAACATCGCCCATAATCAGGTTGGCGCTCTTTCGTCCGACACCGGGGAGTTTTAGCAATTTGTCAAAGTCATCCGGCACCTGTCCGTTATATTGTTCTACAAGCGTAGTCATGCATTTATGAATATCTCTCGCTTTGCTTTTACCAAGTCCGCACGGCTTCACAATCTCTTCGATTTCTTCCGGTGTGGCGGCAGCAAGTGCTGCCGGTGACGGATACTTGGCAAATAAATCTTTCACCACAACATTCACTCGGGCGTCCGTACACTGTGCCGCCAAACGCACGCTGACAAGCAGTTTCCATGCCTCATCATAATCAAGTGTACAGTCCGCCAGTGGATATTCTTTTTCCAGCAATTCAATAATTTTTTCTGCCCGCTGCTTCTTTGTCATACCGGTATCACCTCGTAAAATTCTATCATAACAATTGTGAATTCAAGAAAAATTCGATATATTCCCAGACCTCATCCTTTCCCTCTTTCGTTGCTGAGGAAAATGGAATAACCGGCACTTCCTGCGATAAGCCAAGTTTCTTTCGGATGATGGAAATATTTTTATTTCTCGCATTTTTCTTTATTTTATCTGCTTTTGTCGCAATAATCAGCGGATTAAATCCTTTTTTGAATAACATCTGATACGTTTCAACATCTTTTGCGGTCGGTTCATGGCGGATGTCCACAAGTAAAAATACAACACGCAGTGCGTTTGAAGTATCCAGATAACGCTCAATCATACGCGCCCATTTTGCCTGAATCTCCTTGGAAATTTTAGCATAACCATATCCAGGCAAATCCACCATGTAACATAAATCATTGATGTTATAATAATTGATGGTCTGAGTTTTACCCGGCTGGGACGAAATGCGCGCCATAGATTTCCGGTTCCAAAGCGTATTCAAAAGAGAGGACTTTCCAACATTGGAACGTCCCCAAAACGCCATTTCTATTTTGTCATGCTGCGGCAGTTTACTGGTAATGCCGCATACTGTCTCTAATTCTAACGATTTTATCGTCATACTTTTCTCCCTTCACATGGCAAATGGCCACTACTTTTGAACAAGTGCTTCTTTCAAAACATCCGAAATCGAACCGGCAAAAACAATCTGCATACCTTCTGTGATTTCTTCCTCCAGTTCTTCAACATCCGGCTTATTTTCCTTTGGAACTACAACCTTTTGGATGCCCGCCTGTTTTGCTGCCAGCAGTTTTTCCTTTAAGCCGCCAATTGGCAGAACCCGTCCGCGAAGTGTAATCTCACCGGTCATCGCTACTTTTGCCAGTACCTTTTTCCCGGTTACCGCCGAATAAATCGCTGTCGTCATCGTCACACCGGCTGACGGACCATCTTTTGGCACCGCACCTTCCGGTACATGGAGATGAAAATCATGCGTTTTGAAAAATTCTTCCTCCTTCGGAAGCAGCGCACGCACAAGACTCAGTGCAATTTCTGCTGACTCTTTCATTACATCGCCAAGCTGTCCGGTCAGTTTCAAATTACCCTCGCCCGGCATCGTATTCACTTCGATTTCCAGTGTATCGCCGCCAACTTCCGTCCAAGCAAGCCCACGAACAATACCAATCTCATCTTTTCTTGCTGCCTTTTCTACGCGGAAACGCTTTTTACCAAGAAAATCTGTAATATTTTTAGAAGTGACGCGGATTGTCTCCGTTTCACCTTCCATGATTTTTTTCGCACATTTGCGGCAGATTTTCCCAATCTGACGCTCTAATTCACGGACACCTGCTTCCTTCGTATAGTGTGAAATAATCGCACGCAGTCCGCCATCCAGAATCTGTAAATTTTTCTTCTGCAAACCATTTTTCTCAAGCTGTTTTGGAATCAGATAATCTTTTCCGATGTGGAACCGCTCATTTTCCGTATATCCGGCAATGGAAATTAATTCCATTCGGTCAAGAAGCGGTCTTGGAATCGTTTCTGTCGTATTTGCCGTACAAATAAATAATACATCCGACAAATCAACCGGCAGTTCAATATAATGATCCACAAAATTCCGGTTTTGCTCCGGGTCAAGAATCTCTAACAAAGCCGATGCGCAATCCCCTTTGTAATCACTTCCGACTTTATCAATCTCATCCAAAAGCATCAGCGGATTTCTCACTTTCGCCTTCTTCAGCCCTTCAACAAAACGTCCCGGCAAAGCGCCCACATACGTCCGTCTGTGTCCACGAATTTCCGCCTCATCGCGAACACCGCCAAGGCAGATACGCACATACTCTTTATCAAGTGCTCTGGCAACCGAACGGGCAATCGATGTTTTACCGGTACCCGGTGGTCCCACAAGACACAAAATCGGGCTCTCACTCTTATCCGTCAGACAGCGGACAGCCAAAGATTCCAAAATGCGCTCTTTGACTTTTTTAAGTCCGTAGTGATCCTCTTCCAAAATCTGCTCCGCATGCACAATGTCATTGCAATCAATCGAAGCTTTGTCCCACGGAAGTGCCAGAAGATTTTCAATATAGGTGCGCTCTACAATATGTTCAGATGAGCTTGTTGGAATTGCATCCAAACGCTTGATTTCTTCTGCAATTTTCTGATATACCTCTTCGCTGCATGAAAGCTGTTCTAACTGTTCTTTGTATTTTTCCTGATATTCCTCCGCAGACGCGCCATCGCCTAACTCATTGCGTATCACTTTCATCTGCTCACGAAGGAAATATTCTTTCTGGTTTTTATCAACTTCTTCTTTCACTTTGCGGCGGTATCCCTCACGAATCCGTGATAAATTCACCTCATTCGTAAGAATCCCTGCCACCATTTCATAACGAAGTTCTAGGTCAAGGCACTCTAAAATTTCCTGGCGTTTGTCAAATCCCATATTGATATGCATCGCAATTAAATCCGTCAGTTTTCCTAAGTCCTTCATACCTTGGATTTTTTCCAAATCACTCCGGCTTGCCCGCGGATTTTCATTCAAATAAATCGTGTACACATCTTTCAGATTACGGCACATCGCCTCTTTTTCAAGTGCCCCCGGACGCAGTTCTTCGTCACCCCATTCATAAGGAACAACTTCTCCCTTAAGAAATGGCTTTGTCTGGTTCAAACTCAAAAGATTTCCGCGCTCCTTCGTCGAAATCATGACACGGAGCACGTCATCCTTTACTTTTACTTCCTGCTTTATTTTTGCAATCACACCGATTTCATATAAGTCATGAAATGACGGTGTCTCAATCGATTCATCGCGCTGGAGAGTGAGAAAAATACTTCCATCCTCTGCCATTGCTTCTTCAATTGCTCGTTTTGTAATCTCTCTGCTCACATCTAAATGAACCAACATGCCCGGCAGTACGCACACATCCCTCATGGCGAGAATCGGCATCGTCTTCATTTGCTGTTCACTCATAAGTATCACCTGTCCTTGTTTCTTTTCAGGCACTTTCACTTTCCTTTTTCTCAGGTTCGTCTTGCTTTTCTTCAAGTGCCGGCACTTCTTTTCCGGCTGCCAAAAGTTTTGGCTCTCCCTCACCGGTAATTACATCTTTGGTAATAATACATTCTGTCACATCTTCTCTGGATGGCAATTCATACATATATTCCATCATACTCGATTCAAGAATCGCACGCAGTCCTCTGGCACCCGTTTTTCTCTCATTGGAAAGGCGGGCAACTTCCGTAATCGCGCCATCCTCAAAATCCAATTTCACGCCATCCAGCGAAAGCAGTTTCTGATACTGCTTCGTAATTGCATTTTTCGGTCTTGTCAAAATTTCTTTCAACGCCTCTTCATCCAAAAGGTCAAGTGCAACGGTTACCGGCACACGACCGATAAACTCCGGAATTAAACCGAATTTCACAAAATCCTGTGGCAATGCCTGTTTAAACAACTCACCGATATTCTGCTCGGTCGGATCTGCTATGTCCGCATTAAACCCGATGGATTTTTTATCAATACGGGAACTGATAATCTTATCCAGTCCGTCAAAAGCACCACCGCAGATAAACAAAATATTTGTCGTATTGATATGGAAAAACTCCTGCTGCGGATGCTTGCGTCCGCCCTGTGGCGGAACACTGGCTTCTGTTCCCTCCAAGATTTTCAAAAGTGCCTGCTGTACGCCTTCACCGGAAACATCACGGGTAATGGATACATTTTCTGCTTTTTTTGTGATTTTATCAATCTCATCGAGATAAATAATACCATGCTCAGCACGCTTAATATCATAATCCGCTGCCTGAATGATTTTGAGAAGAATGTTTTCAACATCTTCTCCGACATATCCTGCTTCTGTCAATGTCGTTGCATCTGCAATTGCAAACGGAACATTCAAAATTTTAGCAAGCGTCTGTGCCAGGTATGTCTTACCGGAGCCGGTCGGACCTACCATCAAAATATTACTCTTTTGCAGTTCAACGTCCATATCGGCGCCATTCATAATTCTCTTATAGTGATTGTAAACGGCTACAGAAAGTGCTTTTTTTGCATCCTCCTGTCCAACTACATATTCATCCAAAAAGGCTTTGATTTCTTTTGGTTTTAAAAGATTGATTTCTGTTTCCTCTTCCGGCGTATCAAAATCGTCCTGAAATTCTTCCGCCAAAATTTCATCACAGAGGTCAATACATTCGTCACATATATATACTCCATTTGGTCCTGCAATCAGCTTGTGAACCTGCTTCTCTGTCTTTCCACAAAAGGAGCAGTGAACCATTGGCATATTAGTATCGTTATTTTTTCCTGCCATCGTTTTACGAGCCTCCATCCATCTAATATGGCAAAATGGCGCCGGCGTTTCGGCGGCACCATTTCACTTGTTTATTCTTTTTCTTTTGCTGCGTTACGGCTTTCTACGATTTCATCAATCAAACCATATGCTTTTGCTTCTTCTGCGCTCATGAAATTATCACGCTCTGTATCTTCTGCAATCTTCTCTACCGTCTGTCCGGTATTTGCTGCTAAAATCTCGTTTAACTTTTTCTTTGTCTTTAAGATATTTTCAGCAACAATCTGAATCTCAGTTGCCTGTCCCTTGGCCCCACCGGAAGGCTGGTGAATCATCACCTCTGCATTCGGAAGTGCCAGACGTTTGCCCTTGGCACCACTGGATAACAGAAATGCGCCCATGCTGGCTGCCATACCAATACAGATTGTAGATACATCACATTTGATATAATTCATTGTATCATAAATTGCCATACCGGCTGTTACGGAACCACCCGGACTGTTGATATACAGCTGAATGTCCTTGTTCGGATCTTCCGATTCCAAAAACAAAAGCTGTGCAACAACCAAACTTGCGGTCTGATCATTTACCTCGTCTGCGAGGAAAATAATTCTTTCTTTTAAAAGGCGTGAATAAATGTCATAAGAACGTTCACCGCCACGACTTGTCTGTTCAATCACGTAAGGTACTAATGCCATTGCGAGATACCTCCATTCTTTTTGAATTGATTATTTCTCTTCTTTGTCTTCTTCTGCAGGCTCTACTTCTACTGCATTTTTCACAACAAAGTCAACTGCCTTCTGAACAGCGAGGTCTTTACCAATCTGCTCTTTCTCGGCATCACCAATCATCTCTTTAATCTTGTCCACTTCCATCTGATACATGTTTGCCATGTTCTCGATTTCTTTGTCAATGTCTTTTGCTGTTGCTTTGATTTTCTCAGCGTCAACAATTGCCTCAAGAGCAAGACGAGTGCGGATTCTCTTCTCCGCTTCCGGTTTCATCTGTCCCATCAAAGCATCTGCTGTCATGCCGGTCATCTGCATGTACTGGTCAAAGGAAAGACCCTGACTTGACAATCTTCCGGCAAACTCCTGAATCATCTGCTGTGTCTGCTCATCAATCATTGGTTCAGGCAGTTCTACTGTAATATTTTCTACTACTTTTTCTACTACTTCGTTTTCTTTTTCTCTCTTAGCTTCTTCTTTTCTACGCTCTGTCAAGTTTTTCTTAACACTTGCTTTATACTCTTTGAGTGTCTCAAATTCAGAAACTTCGCTGGCAAATTCATCATCCAGTTTTGGAAGTTCTTTCTTCTTAATCTCTTTTACTGTAACTTTGAAAAGTGCTGGTTTACCTTTCAAAGAAGCTTCATGATACTCTTCCGGGAAAGTTACATTTACATCAACTTCCTCGCCGGCTTTTTTACCAACTAACTGGTCTTCGAATGTATCAATAAATGAGTGACTTCCGATTACCAAAGAGTAATCCTCGCCTTTGCCGCCCTGGAATGGCTCACCATCTACAAAACCTTCAAAGTCGATGACTGCTGTATCATCTTTTTTAATACCGCGGTTTTCAACAGTAATCATACGACTGTTCTGCTCACGTACTTTGTCGATTTCTGCATTGACATCAGCTGCCATAACTTTTACCGTTTTCTTTTCTACTTCGATTCCTTTGTAGTCACCAAGAGTAACTTCCGGTTTTACGGCTACTGTAGCTGTAAATACGAAATCTTTACCTTTTTCGATTTCTACAACATCAATTTCCGGACGAGATACGATTTCCAAGCCACTCTCTTTTGCTGCTTCTTCGTAAGCATCCGGAATTGCAAAGTTTGCTGCATCTTCATAAAAAACTTCCGGTCCGTAAAGTTTCTCTACCATTTTACGTGGTGCTTTACCTTTACGAAAGCCCTGAATGCTGATGTTTTTCTTGTTTTTGTTATAAGATTTTACCATTGCCTCTTCAAATGCATCTGCATCTACGGTAATGGTGATTTTTGCCATGCTCTTTTCTAAATTTTCTACTGTGTAACTCATTTTGTTTTCCTCCAATTTTCTTTCCTTAATAAATTCGATAATTTCCACTTAATGCTAACAATGCAAACAAATACAGACAATTATCATAATATCTTCTCTCACCTTTACGAAGCGGTGTATTCCAGAAACGCTCTACACATTCTTTCGCGTAAGGTCCGTTTGCAGCCAGAGACGCCTGTGCATTCGTAGCAATCATAGCTACCGGATGCAGTGCCGGTTGTTCAATCACCGTACCGTCAATCTCGTATATTTTAAATTCTTCATCTTTGTGCGTTTCACAGAAGAATTTCTGCACTTTGTTATTATTTTCAACGTTCCACTCATCTGCTGCAAACCACTCGTAATCAAGACCAATGTTTGCAATAACACGGTAGGAATCGCTGTAATACCAGTCGTGGCGTCCACCGAAGACATCCTGCTCTTTCTCGTATGGTGTTCCATCATAGTAAGCATACTCAGCAGCCAGTCCGGTGTCTTTATGACACGCTTTTTTCAAATACTCACGACTTGCCTTTGCTGCCTTTTTCCAGAATGGACGGTCTTCTTCATTTGCCCACATACTGAATAACTCATAAAAGTGAGCACAATGATAGGATGGGTCACTGAACTTACGGCTCGGAATGAAGCGAATCAAATAATTCTCCGGCTCCATAATCGGATCTCCCGGCTCTTTTTCACCATTGTGGATACAAGCACTTAAAATGTTTCTTGCTTCCTGTGAGTAATTGAAAATGCCTTCGCCGTCGCCCCAGCGGTGGGAAGCAAAAAACAATGCCATTGCAAAAAATTCTTCTCCATCCGGTGCCGGTCCTAAATCATTCTTTTCCCCGGTCGTCTTGCATGACCATGCAAAATATCCTTTATTATAACCATCTTCCATGTACATATAAGTTCTTGCCCATTTCCAAACACGGTCGAACTCATTTTTCATGTCCATCTGTACACACATCATCATAGCATATGACATACCCTCTGTACGGGCATCGAAATTACCGGTATCTTCAAAATATCCCATATCATCGCCGGCTTCAAAATAAAATTTTTCATCATCCGGACCATAAAATACAGTATGGAATGCATCTTTGAGTTTTTGATCAATTTCTTCCTGTGAATGCCCCAGTTCCGCGAACACATTGCGGTACTGTCCTGTGTAAAACGCACCTTTCATTCGTTACTCTCCTTTATTTTGTTTCTTTCTATTAATCTGGTACATGCCCTTTTTCATGTAAAACTTTAACAATCTTATCCACATTTTCCCTGCACATCTCATCGGTCTCAGCTTCTACCATAACACGAATCAATGGCTCCGTACCGCTCTCGCGAAGCAAAAGCCGTCCGGCATCTCCAAGGCTTTCCGTTACTTCTTTCGCAGCCTTCTGTACATCTTCGTCTTCTCTTGCTGCTACTTTATCCTTTACTTTGACATTTTCCAAAAGCTGTGGATAAATCACCAGATCGCCTGTCAGCATCGACATCGGCTTTCCATAATGAAGCCATGCTTCCATAATCATAAGAGATGTCAGAATACCGTCTCCGGTTACTGCATGCTCCTTGAATATGATATGACCGGACTGTTCACCGCCAATCACATAGCCGTTTGCCATCATATTCTCGCAGACATACTTATCGCCAACGGCAGTCTGCTCATAATGAATCCCCAGCTTATCAAAAGCCTTATACAATCCCATGTTCGACATAACTGTCGTAACTACGGTATCGTCCTTTAACTTGCCCTGCTCTTTGAGGTATTTGCCACAAAGATACAAAATGTGGTCACCATCAATCACCTTGCCATCATCATCAACAGCAAGACAACGGTCTGCATCACCATCATAAGCGAATCCGATATCCGCACCAGTATCATAAACCAATGCCTGAAGGACTTCGATATGAGTGGAACCACACTCACGGTTAATATTGGTACCGTTTGGCTCATCGTGGCGGGCAATTACCTGTGCTCCCATCGATTCAAAGATTTCTTTTGCAATCATAGAAGCAGATCCATTTGCCAAATCCAACGCAACCGTTTTTCCATCAAACGGTTCTTTCACCAAATCTTTCAAATACTCGATATACTCGTCTCTTCCCTTGGTGTAATCGAAACAGCGACCAATTGCCTCACGTTTTGCCATCGGAATTTCTTCGCTTTCACCATCGATATACTTCTCAATCTGTTCTTCAATCTCCGGCTCTAACTTATGACCTTTGCCATTGATTACCTTAATACCGTTATCAAAATATGGATTGTGGCTTGCCGAAATCATAATTCCACAATCAAAGTTCTCTTTTCGCACCAGATATGACACACTCGGCGTCGTAGTTACATGCAATTCATATACGTCCGCACCGCTTGCTGTCAATCCACTTGCCAGTGCAGTTTCAAACATATAGCCGGATAATCTGGTATCTTTTCCGATTACCACACGTACCTTATGGTCTTCTTTCTGAAAATAATTTCCCAAAAAGCGGCCAACTTTGTATGCATGTTCCACATTCAAAGTCACATTGGCTTCTCCGCGAAATCCATCCGTTCCAAAGTACTTCATGTCAAACTCCAATCTGCCTTTATGGCACAACAATTAAAATGGGCATAGTTCACCCAAAATCTCATATGTACTACATTATACACAAAGGAGGTTAAAAAAGCAACCAAAACTTACCGAAGTGCTTTGCACCCGTCATTTTAGCTGCTTTCTCTTTCTTTCATTTCTCTCATTACCCGCGAAATGACGGGAAAGGAAAAACCTTTCCTCGCCAAATAAGCGGTTATTTTATTCAACTGTGTATACTCCATATCGGACAATCTCTGTCCTTTTATCTTTTTTTGAATCAAGTGCTCAATGGCAGCGGATTCGTCTTCTGTCTCGTATCCTTCCATCACCATGGAAAGTATTTCGGGTGGAACTCCTTTGTTTTTTAATTTAAACGAAATCTCCTTGCGGCTTCTTCTTCCTTTATGAAAAGAAATGTAATTTTCTGCATAGCGCCTGTCATCCAGATAACCAAACCCAGATACGTACTGCATCGCTGCTTCGGATGCCGTTTCAGAAAAGCCGGCACGGTACAAACGGTCTCTTAATTCCTTCTCCGTCCTGTCCTGCTGCAAAAGCAGACGCATCGCCTTTTCTTTTGCCTTTCTTACTTCATCCGGCTCTTTTGCCGCTTTGTCCATCGGCTCGTTCTGATTCATCGATTACTCATCCCTTTTGGCTGTCTTCTTTGCCGGTGCTTTTTTTTCTTCCTCTGCTGTTTCTTCTTCCTCTGATGCATTCGGCAGACACTTCGCACGGACTGCTGTATCAACTTCAGCAAAGACATCCGGATGCTCCGTCAAATACTTCTTCGCATTCTCACGGCCCTGTCCGATCTTCTCTCCATGATAGGAATACCACGCTCCGCTTTTAATAATAATGTCATTCTTCGCTGCCAAGTCAAGTAAGTCTCCCTCGCGCGAAATTCCTTTACCAAACATGATATCAAATTCTGCTTCCTGGAATGGCGGTGCCACCTTATTCTTTACTACTTTTACGCGAACACGGTTTCCGACTTTTTCTCCGCCCTGGGATAATGTCTCGATTCTTCTTACGTCCAGACGAACAGAAGCATAAAACTTCAGTGCACGACCACCGGTTGTCGTCTCCGGATTACCAAACATGACACCAATCTTCTCACGAAGCTGGTTGATAAAGATAACGGTACAGTTTGATTTGTTAATTACACTTGTCAATTTACGAAGTGCCTGGCTCATCAAGCGGGCCTGCAATCCCACATGAGAATCTCCCATTTCACCGTCAATCTCCTGTTTTGGAACCAAAGCAGCCACCGAGTCCACAATTACAATATCCACTGCTCCGGAACGTACCATCGTCTCTGTAATTTCCATCGCCTGCTCTCCACTGTCCGGCTGGGAAATATAAAGCTCATCAATATTTACTCCAATATTCTTTGCATAAATCGGGTCCAGTGCGTGCTCCGCATCAATAAACCCTGCGATACCACCCTGCTTCTGCACTTCTGCTACCATATGAAGCGCAACCGTCGTCTTACCACTGGACTCCGGACCGTAAATCTCCACGATACGTCCCTTCGGAATACCACCAACTCCCAGTGCTAAATCTAAACTCAAAGAACCGGTCGGTACTGACTCTACCTGCATGTGTCTGGTATCTCCCAGTTTCATAATCGAACCCTGTCCATAATTTTTCTCAATCTGTGCAATCGCTGCCTCCAGCGCTTTTACCTTATTTGGATCTTTCTGCATGTTCATACCCTCCTGATTATCCGAACGGATGTTCTGTATGTATCTATACTATCCTATCCGCTCTTTGTTGTCAACTATTTTCTTCATTATAAAGTACAATCTTCCCCATTTCCAGTGTCGTCTGTCCGTTTCAGCCCCTCTGAAACGACTGAATCAACTTTTTACACCAAGGCGGTACGAAGTTTTTACCTTATATTTGTCAGAAACGATAATGACTTTTCCATCCCATGGGTCAATCGCCACCAAATCAGACACTGAAATCCCGCTGCCATCCCCTGTCTTTTTACAGCCGATGATCGTTATCCAGTGCTGTGGTGTATTTCCGGTTACGTGAAGAATAGAAGGTTTTCCTGCCATTAATTCATTGTATGCCGCCTGCAAAACAGCTGCCTCTGAAGCGTAAGATTTCGTCGTATAGCCACCTTTGCTCCACACGCAGTCTACATTTGTAGAACTACTCCAATAACTGTGTGGACTTGTTACCGTACCGGTCAAAATAGCATTACAGTATGCAAGTGCATACGAAGCACACGCCTTTTTCTCAAGCGCCGTTCCATTGCTCTGGTACCCGACTGCCGCTATCTTTGCTGCGTCATAAGAAAGTGTCATATTGCTTCCACCGGATAAAGCCCCTACAGTAAATTCCCGGTTAATCAATATGATGTCTGTTTTTGTCACATCACGGATGGCTACAAGATAACGGTACGTTCCCTCTGTCAGTTTACCAAATGTAATAGCCGAATCGGCAGTAGAAACCGTTCCAAAGCAACTGTCTCCATTCCATTTCTTTTGCAGCATAACCTTTCCCGATTTGTCAAATACCGAAACACTAAATAAGGAAATTGAATATCTGGAAGCAATCATCCCTTTCAGTGTAAAAGCATGTCCCACTAACAGTCTTGCCGGGTATGTGGCACCGGAAACAAATGCTGCCGGTGTCGGTTTTGCGATTTTCTCCCAGACAAAACGCCATTTTTTATTTCTTTTCCGTGTACCTAACGTAAGCGTATTTCCCTCGGCACATACAAACGCCTTGGCTCCGACACACTTCAGATACGTGCTTCCCCCATTTCCCTGATAAAGGGAAAATATCTGATTGTTATCTTTTTTACTATATTTTTTCTGCACCAGCGAATTTGAAGCTTTATGATAAGTAAGATAAAGACTGCTGTTTTCATTTTTCAGGCGAATCTTTTTACCGCCGGCACTTTCAACCTTCCACATACGGCAGGCATTGTCGCCCTTGGTCCACAGAGAAACCGCAGCATTTTCTGCCATGGAAGAATTCTTCACTTCCATGACAAGCTCTTTTTTATCCTGTGAGGCAATATAATAATATCCCACCGATTTATGTACCGTCTGATTTATCGTGATTTCATATTTTTTCTTTTCAAAATACAAATGCGTCAATTTCTTTTTCCCTGAGGTTGTTGTGACGCAGAGTGTGTACCAGCCTTTCTTTTTTATGGAAAGTGTTTTTTCACTCTTTTTAATTTTCTTTCCCTTTTTCCATACTTTTCCTGATGTGCTGCGAATTTTCCCTTGTCGAAATGAGATTTTCTTTGTAGATTTCGCCAGCATTTTTTTCTCCAATGCCGCAACCGAACCGGCATCTTTTGCCTTTTCTTTGGCATGAGAAGGCACCGGTGCCAAAATAAGCACCAGTGCCAGAATACTTCCTATAATTCCCACGCATGCAAACCGCAGTCTGTTTTTTATCATTCTTTTGTTTCCTTTACTTTTTCATTGAAAACTACATAATTCGATTCAAAAATTCTACATAGCCTTTTTTCGTTTCATAAACATCAGCTTTGCTTGTAATTTCCCACGGTGCATGCATATTGAGAACGGCAACGCCGCAGTCAATGACATCCATGCCATACAGCGCCATAATATAAGCAATGGTTCCACCGCCACCGACATCTACTTTTCCAAGTTCGGCCGTCTGATAAGCCACCTTGGCATCTTTTAAGATACCACGGATTTGTGCCATAAATTCGGCATTTGCATCATTACTTCCCGATTTTCCGCGGGAACCGGTAAATTTGTTAAATACCATACCGCGTCCAAAGTAAGCTGCATTTTTCTTTTCATAAGCGGATGCATAAACCGGGTCAAATGCGGCGCTTACATCCGATGAGAGCATTTTTGAATTTGCAAGACATCGGCGAAGGGCAAGGTCTGAATACTGTCCGCACACAGAGAGCACTTCTGCTACTGTATTTTCAAAGACACGGGAGCGCATGCCGGTCGCACCGACACTGCCGATTTCTTCTTTGTCTACAAGCAGGCAGCAGGTTGTGTATTCCGTATTTTCCACCTCTAGCATTGCCACCAAAGAGGTATAAGCGCAGACACGGTCATCCTGTCCATACGCCATAATCATGCTGGCATCCAGACCAGACTCACGTGATTTTCCTGCCGGTACCACTTCCAGTTCTGCCGAAAGGAAGTCTTCTTCTTCCATATCATATTTTTCTTTTAAAATAGAAAGAATCTGTTTGCTGACCGCCTCTTTTTCTGCACCTTTTAATGGGCGGCTTCCCACTAAAATATCAAGGGCTTCTCCCTCAATGACTTTGTTGGCTTTTTTCTCCATGTTTTCACCAGCCAGATGAATCAGCAAATCCGTCACACAGAATACCGGATCATTTTCATCTTCACCAATGCACACATCTACGATTGTTCCGTCATTTTTTGCAATCACACCGTGAATGGCAAGTGGCAGCGTTACCCACTGGTATTTTTTGATACCGCCATAGTAATGTGTATCCAGATAAGCAAGTTCGGTATCTTCATACAGTGGATTCTGTTTGATATCCAGACGCGGTGAATCAATATGTGCTCCTAAGATTGCCATTCCTTTTTCAAGAGGCTGTTTTCCTATCTGAAACAAAGCAAGCGATTTCTTCATATTAACAGCATATAATTTGTCGCCGGCTTTCACCTTTTTTCCTTCCTCTATCACTTTTTTCAAGTCAAGGTATCCGGCTGCTTCCGCCATCGCAACCGCTTGTTTCACACATTCGCGCTCCGTCTTTCCGGCATCTAAAAACTTTCTGTATGACTCATTCAGTTTTTCTAATTCAGAAACTTCTGCTTCTGTATATTCTTTCCATGCATTTTTACGTTCCATTTTCATTTTCCTTTCTATTCATAATATCCGCAGATTTTTCTACGGTGTTTTTTCAGACGTCTTCCTCATCAAACTCTACTACAACGTAAAATCCTTTTTCCGTATGCTTTATTTCCTGCACAATGCCTATCCGCGACTGCAGCCGCTCCCTGAATATATAGTTTCCGGACATCGCAACTGCCGGATTGATTGTGTAATAATAAGCACTTGGCAAAACACCTTCGGTAATGGTGACCTCGTCTCCTTCTTTTACGAGATTCGGACGCTCCATTTTAAATTCCATTCGTCTCATCCAATGCCTCCCGTCTTTTTAATCATAAAGAACCCGCACTAACGTAAGCCCTTTTGCAGGTGCCGTCACACCCGCAAGCGCACGTTCTTTCTTTGCAAATACTTCATCAATCGATTCTGCCGTTCTTTCGCCCATGCCAATCTCGACAAGAGTTCCCGTTAAAATACGGACCATATTGTACAAAAAGCCACTGCCGTAAAACGTCAGATAAATCCGATTTTCATCCTCCGTTATCGTGATGTCATACAAATTTCGTTCGGTCGACTTTTTACGTGAGGCTTTGGTGCAAAACCCTTTAAAATCGTGCTCGCCGACAAGCTTTTCCGCCGCCTGTCTCATCCGCATGACATCCAATTCTTTGTCCATCTGCCACATGTACTTTCTGCCAAACACATCAAATCCGTCCTTTTTGCAAAGGCAGTATTCATATACTTTTCCGGTTGCATTGAGACGGCTGTGAAATCGTTCGCCCGCCACTTCTACTTTCAGTATCCGTATATCTTCCGGTAAATATTCATTTAACACATCCTGCAATTGCTGCGTTGTTTTTTCTGTATTTAAACGAAAATTTGCAACCTGCTCTTTCGCATGCACGCCTGCATCCGTACGTCCGGCTCCATCAATCGTCACCGGAAATTCCATCTGCTTTGACAGCACTTGTTCAATCCGTCCCTGAATCGTATTTTTTTCTCCCTGCTGCCTCTGCCATCCACGGTAACGGCTTCCATCATACTGTATTTTAATGCGGTAATTACTCACAGTCTGTCTCCCCGGTCACTTTCATATTTTTCTCTCATACGAAGTTCCGCCATAATTCTCTCGAATCCGTCTTCGTCATCCTCTAACGACAAATCCAGACTCACGGCAATATTATTCAAAATGTGCTCTGTTAAATCATCCTGCATTTCTTCCAGAATCCGAATTTTCTCATGACACGATTCTGCATCCAAGAAGGCAAGCATCTTCTGAATTGCCTCCGGCACTTCCGGTTCTTTTGCTTCTTCCGGTTTCTCGGCTTCTGCCGGCCCTCCATCCATAATTTCTCCCTTGGAAATTCTTGGCTGCTTATTCGGCAAATCTTCTCTTTTTTCAATCTGTTTTCTTCCAACCAGTGGCAATTCTGCAAATTCTTTTACATACTCAGCAAAAAACTGCCGCTTTTCCATAACAAAATGGTCATAGGGTTTTGTTAATTCCTGATAACAGATTACTTCCTGATAAGTAGGCTTTGTCTGGGCTCTTGCAATAATCTGTACAGGCGCCCCTGTCTCCTTGTGGTAAAACAATCTTGATGTCATCCCAAACACTTCCTTTATAGTTTATAGTCAATCTTATCATAACAAAAAAAACGGGAAACCGCAAGGAGCATAAAACTCTTTGCCATTTCCCGTTTTGCTTTTATTTTTTAGTATACCGTAGCGCTGCTTACGATTTTACTGGATACTTTTTTCTTACCGACCTTTGTCTGATATCTCAACTGAACATAATACGTTTTCCCTTTTTTCAGTTTTTTCTTACCACACTTTGTAATCGTATAACTGGATTTCTTTGAGCTTAAGGATTTCACTTTCTTAAATCCACCATTTGATTTTGTGGATACATATACCTGATAACCGCTGGCACCGGAAACTTTCTTCCATTTCAAATAAATCTTTTTACCGTTACTGCTGCGTTTTGCCGTTACTTTCTTACTGGATGCATGATATGTATACGGAGACCATGCGCCGTAATAAACTTTATTTCCAACTGTCACATAAGCTCTTACACGGGCTTTTACGAAAATTCCTCTTGGAAATGGTTTTACATAGGTGTAAGAACTTGTTGATGTAGCTCTAAAGTATGTCTTTTTGCCATTTGCAGATTTCACTTCATACTGATAACCATCCGCATTGTTTACATCTGTCCAGATATATTTTGCTTCTTTCAGCGAATCCCAATAATACTGCATAGCAATCCGGCTTACTTTAATCGGAATCGCTTTCATCTCTACACCACTGCACTGGTCACCGGTTACTGTGCCGCCGGTCACATTTTTCACAGCAGCTACTGAAAATTTGGTAGATGTCGTTGCAGCAACACCGGTAATCGTTGCAGAATTTGTTGCTGATGTACCAATCTGTGTCCAATTGTAGTTAATATACCCATAAATCACATAAGAAGCTGCTCCTGCAGATGCATTCCATGACATGGAAACTGAATTCACACCTGCTGCTGTCTGTGTTAATCCGGTAACCTCCGTCGGTTTTGTCGATACGATAGCCGTCTCAGAAACACCGACCATCACATGAGTTCCCGAATAGTGACTACCATTGTATGCCACGACACGTGCATAATAGCTTGCACCTTGTGTTAAATTATATACCGAATCACTTGGTGATGAACTGTATTCCATATCGATCCAGTTTTTTTCCATCCTGGCTAAACTGTGTATGGTAGTGTCCGGCTCCAAGCTGGGCATTCCATGCCAATTCCACGTAACTGCTTCCTGCACCAGTCTGCTTTACACCCATGTTCACTGCTGCTTTACTCTGCGTTCCCGCTACAAGGAAAACAACAAATGCAAAGACACATGCGGATAAAATTTTCGTGATACCTTTTTTCATCTTTTACTCTCCTTTTCTTTTCAAACTCAATCTGTGATAAATCAGATTAAATAATAATATAATACCGCCTCAATTATATAGCAGGCACATTTTATTTGTCAAGCAACAACACGCAAAATTCAGGTAAATTTGATGTAAATAATTTAACAATTCTTTTCCTTTATCAGGCGCACTAATTTGTGTCTGAATGCTTTTTCGTAAACGTTTCCGGAATCGAACGCATACTTATTAAAATCGAACCGGCTGTTTCCAATGCGCTCCCTCGTATAAAATTTGTCTTCACCGTTTTGAAATGTCACCCATACAGCACCGGTCAGTTCCTCTGTCGTATAGTCTGATTTTTCCACCATCATCGGAATTGCCTTTTTACTAAGAAGAAATACGTGAGCGTAAGTGCCTACCGTCTCAGCCAAACGATTAATATTAATCTGACGCTCGGAGTCCTCTTCTTCCACAGCCAGAATAACCGGCAGTGTACGCGAATGGTCTGCGATAAATTCACTCAACATCTCAATTTCCTTCATTTTTTCTACTTTATGAGGCTTTGTCATCATTGGAATCACATCTGTATAACCAATCTTTCTAAAAATTTCATCTACAAAACGAGGTTTGTTAAAACTGTCACGAATCAAACGGTCTGGATTATGACAATAATCACAATCTACTTTCATACGAATATAGTCGCTTCGCTCCAAAATCACCTTAGTACGCCATACCACTCCTTTACGCTCCGCATCCGCGTGCTCAAATGTAAGTTTATAAAATCCAAGGCTTATATTCCCTAATATTTGTAAATAATATCCTGCTTCATGGTATTCATAATCAATCGGTGTATCCGGTATTCCTTCCACAATATTCTGCAGCCGTCCCTGTGCCCATCCGGCAATGAATTTCACCGCCGTTAAAAATTCTTCATTTAAATCTCTTTGCGGGTCATGCGACAAAGTCACTTTTAGTTGGAATGAAGGCGTCACATCCAAAGGATTCAGTTCCAGTCTTTCATTTCGCTGAGGCTTCTCTACCTTTAATATGTCATGACATATTTTCGCAAGTTTGCGTTTTAACTTTGGCTCGTAATCCGCTACGGAATCATTAATGACTTTTACTATTAAATTGTAAGTAATTTTTTCATGGTAACCATCTCGAAGCAGTGCAAACAATACTTCCGGTCTGTTACATCGGTACAGACAGTAAGCTGCTTCTTCATTTTCATCCAAAAATCGACAGATTTCTTCTGCCAATGGCTCTAAATCAAACCGCAGGCGGAATTTTGCCTTAAGCATCATTTCCCACTTTCGCTCGGTATAATGATAATCTGCCAGCTTTTCAAATACATTTAATGTCGTCCAGTCACAGAGTTCCAGATTGGCAAGAACGCTGTTTAAGGTTCTTGACAAATCCTCGCGCCAAAAATCATCACCATACGGTGATTTGTAACGCATATCGTGTTCAATCTCATGCCATCCCTCGAAAGAAATGGTGCGAAGCTGAACTTCAAACGTCGCATCAATCGGCAGAAAACTAATGTCTCCATTATAGACACGCTGATATTCTTCCGGCACCCAGAACACGCCATTTAACTTAGATGCCTTAAATTCTTCTTCGGTATTGTCCGTTTTAGACCACTCGCCCACCTGCCGAAATGTTTTCTCCAAAATCGTCCGCACAATATCCATATCATCCTGATAATACACAACGACACGCAGTCCAATTAGATCCTGCATCTTCTTGTCGTGTTCCCCAAATCCATACCCCGGTTTTTCTAATTTCTGTGCAATGGAAAATGGTGTCTTCGCACGGCTGAAAATGCGAAAATAGATACCTGCACGGTTCAATATATTGCGAATGTCCTCTTCCAGCCTGTCTCCAATTCCTTCCACCTGCGGTACATGCATGTTCTTTTGTATCTCGTCTACGTTATATTTCAATCCCCCATACCTTCTTTCTCAAAACAATCTTTTTCTATTTTACCATTGTTTACTTAAAAAAGAAAGCGTTTGTGGCATTTTTTCGGTTTCTCGTAATTTCGTAGAAAAACTTTGCGTCTCGTGGGCACTCCCGTTTAACAAACACATAAGGGTATGGGCATGCAAAATACGCAAGCCTCATACCCACGTGTTTGTACCCAC
>OGRI01001476.1_pt1 | contig 19706 bp, 10 predicted proteins | sample 1553391 | NCBI WGS metagenome assembly OGRI01 (sample SAMEA2580052, study PRJEB22360) | human gut metagenome | reverse complement strand
TGCGCAATGTCGTAGTATTGGCCGTAATATCGGTGGCACCCAATTTCACCAAAAGTTGCGGGTTCTTGGTGATAACGGTCTTTTCAAACTCGCTTCCCTTAGTCGCAAACCGATTCAGATCGGGAGCCTCATCGTAGAAGAAGACGTTTTCACCCTTTGCAAATTCATCTTTCGAAGCGACCTTTGTCAGTTTCACTTTTTTCTTTCCCACTTGTGCCGTCACTTTTTCCGGCAGAGAAGTGACATTGATTCTGAACTCTGTAACCTTTTCTTTCACAAAGCCCGTAAAATCACCCTTTGCCGGATGAATGGTCACAGTAACGTCATTCTTGCTGCCAACCTCGGACTCAATATTGGTTGTTACTCCTTTACCCCGTTTGTATTCTTCGGATACACCGTCGTCATCATATTCGGTAAAAGAACTCTTGCCGTACGGGTAAAGCTCATAGATACGGATTCCTTTATCAATCTCATTTACATTATTATTAGGATTCGTCAGCGGAATAATCGCTCCGTTCTTCACGAATACGGGAAGCTTCCAGAGAGGAGCTGCAAAATTGTTGAGTATGCGGTTCCCGTCGTATTTTTCGCCCGTAAAATAATCAATCCATACACCTTCGGGCAAGTAAATGCCGTTACGGATATCATTTCCCTGCTCGTCAGCTTTGGTTGCCTGATAGATAGGAGCAACCAGAAAATAAGGCCCGTACAGATATTGGTACTGTGTAGCCGTACCTTGAGTATAGGCATTCGGGTATTCCAGAAACATCGCTCTTATCATCGGCATACCGTCTACGGCTTCCTTAGCGATACTATAAGCATAAGGCATCAGTTCCGATTTCAGTTTCAGATACCAGCGGTTAATGGAGGTTGCCGGTTCTCCCAAGGCGTGCGGGTATTTCTCATTCGCTCCCCAACCGTCCATGTTCAGTTCCATTGGAGTAAACGTTTTCCATTGGAAATCACGGGTATTCACCTGCACATTCCTGCCACCGAAAATACCGTCCATGTCAGAAGTGATATTCGGCTGACCGGACAGTCCCGAGCCAATATAGGTCGGGATGTGGAAACGGATATATTCCCATACGCCTCCCGTCTGGTCACCCGACCAGATGCCCGCATAGCGCTGTGTGCCCGCCCAGCCGTCAAGGGAGATGATAAACGGTCTGGCGTCACTTCCGTAGTAAGGCATTATATGTCCGACATCGGCTACTCCGTTCAATCCGAAAGAATAGCCGGCACCGACCCAGGCTACATCCGTTTTCAACACGCGTACTCCGGCATCCCTTACTTCTTTCACAATATCTCTCTGCAGCAAAGCGCTCACTCCTTCCTTAGGGTGCAGGTCAGACTGTGTCCACAGGCCGATTTCCACTCCGTTCTGACGGGCATAGTCACCCAGACTTTTCAGATTTTGTATATTACCGTCCAATGTTTCCGTCTGTCCGTAGCCGGCTCCATAGCCGTCGTTCGGAAGCAGCCAGCCCAACGGCATGTCATGGTTCTTATAACGGTCGATTACCGCACGTGCAGAGAACTGATAATTGTTCTTCTCGCCGTTCAACGATTCTTTGATTCCACCGTTGTCCTTCTGGCTCTCTTTATATCGTTTTCCGTCTTCAAACAGAATGCCTTTCTCGTTTTCTGTCCAATAGTCACGGTTATAAGCGTTCAGATGTCCCTGATAGAAACCGAATTTAGGTAACAATACGGGATTTCCTGTCAGTTGGTAGAAGTCATTCAACAGAGCTACCGCACCGTCATTAATCATGTAGAACACATCCAGATAGTCTGATTCGTGAGACAATTTCACCTTTCCCTCTTCGGATGCTCCGAAGTCGTACTTCCCTTTTTTGAAGGTATACCACATCATACCGTAGCCGTTGGTGGACCAGTAATAAGGGGTAGGAGAGGCGACTCCCCCGTCTGTCCAACTGTTCTGGTTCTCGATAGAAATCACCTTACCCTTATGGGAGAACCGACCGTTCTGAACACCGCCACCGTAGAAGTATTCCTGCGGATTCTCTTTCAATGTCAGGGTTACTTTCCCTTTCTCAAAAAGAGGCGCTTCCAGTTCTTCCACTACAACAGTGTTGGTTGCCAGATTAGTTACCTTAAGCAAGGATGTCTTTTTATCCAGCCGGACTTTTATCTTTCCGGTAGTGAGGAAAACAAAATCTGTATTCTCTTCCAAATCCAGCTTTGAAACCGCCTTTCTGGGATTGTCGACTAATATCTGCGCCGCCGGCTTTGCTTGAGGATCCCGGATCACGCTTCCTGAGTTGTCCTGAAATACACGAAAGATATTTTCTCCGTAGAAGTCCAGTGTCATACGCTGGCTATTGGGGAATAGTATTTCAACGGTGGTGGGGTTTATCTTTTTGGCACCGACAATGGGAGACAACACTTCTGTCTCTATCGCATTATTATATAACCTAGCCTGTATTAATGAAGGAGGTAACATCACAGATAGCCCCAATATAAACAAAAGTGATTTCTTCCATCTACTTGTTGTAGTTAGATTTCTCATATATTTTACAAATTAATGAATAATGTGAATCAGTTGCTAAAAATCAGCTGCTATATGCAACTAACAACAGTCACAAACCTAATAATTAAATTTTCTTTCTATTATACTCTTATTTTATTAATCAAATATAGCTTTCTCAGATAGACGTACCACCTGCCTACAATTATTCTTCAATTCAAATACGACTACCCGGTTAATACCTTTAGCTAGTATAGCAGCTGGTACCGGAATAGTCCGCTGAGAAATATTCTCCCAAAAAGAACCTATATACTGCCCGTTTATCCAGACTTCTCCCATTCCCCAGCCCGAAGTATCTAAAAAGATGTCTGTCGGAGTTTCTATCTCAAAAGTACCGCGATAGAAGCAAGGAGACTGTTTTGTTTGACAAGGGGTAAACTGGAGTTCTTCCACGTCACAGTCACGTATCAGGAGAGGTGTCATTTTCCAGTTCTCTATTTCAACATCTTCTAAAGTGATACTCCCGAAAAGTCCCTTGGAATTGTCCAATATCTCAGGTCCATAAGTAATACGTCCTATATTCTCTGCATAAAGTTGCAGATGATGTGTACCCGTAGAAACAGTCAGCTTAATATTCTTCTGATTATCAGTGATCCAGCCTTGTAATCTTCCATCAACATAGACTGAGGCATAGTCCCGAATATTCTCTACCGCCAATATTGGATCCACATCCTCCACAGTAATCTCCGCCTCATATAAAGCATAGCCGAACTCAATGCCCAATTCATTCATCGGCAGCAATCCCTCTGATTCCTGAACATCACCATACACTTGCTCTAAAGCCGCGACTTCCTGCATCGGAATCTCCTGTGCAGATAAAGTCAGTAAGGACAGGCAAAATAAACAACATATAAATAATTCTCTTCGCATAACTATTTTATTAAAAAGGATTGAATAAACTCTTCTTTTACAGTTGCTCGGGGAGCAAATTGGCCACTCTTCACATATTGATCAATACTCTTCAGCAATTGTTGAGTAGCAGGACGTTTATCCAGATCTTTCCGAGTATCAACAGCCAATACCAACAGTTTACCATTGTTTACCCTAGCCTCAAAGCCAATCCCTAGTTTCTGATTGGTTTCATAGCTATCTATTACCTGGATAAACGGACGAAGTTCTTGCGGAGTATCCGTCATATCAATCACTTTTGCATTCGTCAGAATATCCCACCACTGCCAATCAAGATGCTTTTCAGTGATGAAGTCTGCAAACATGGGCTGATCGGCATGAATAAGACAACCCAGTGTCGTTGGTGCCCATTTGAACATAATCGGATTCCAAAAATGATTGTGAAATACAGACTTACGCCCTTTCACTTTGTTCGGCTTCGGACAAAGAACAACTTTTTTCCCTTCTTGGAGATATTGTTTCGCTTTCGCATCATAGGTTGTTGTATATAATACATCAGGCGTTGTCTGCATCAAATCTTTATGATGGGGATAGACCCATATATCCCAACTATTATGAACTTTGTCACCAACGGACAGATGTATGGTTAATTTCTGCGGAGCAGTCACCGAATTCAACATATACTGAAACGTTCCAAGTGGAAAGACACCATAGTTTCCTATTCTTTGTGTCTTCAGTCTGCCGGATTTCAGAACTCTGCCGGAAGCATCGGTAATCCACCACTTAGCTTTTGCACTTTTCAAGATAGAGGGACTATAATTATACACTTCTGCCTTCCCTTCAAAAGTTTCATCACAATAATAGGCTCGTTTAGGAAAACGTAGTAAAGCAACAGTGGGTGCACAAAACTCACGGAACTTTTCAGGAGTAATCAAACCTTTAGACTCCCAAAACGGGTCGAGAATACCAACCGGAGCATATCCCTGTCCTGTAAAATCATTCAAGGCCAGAAGTTGAAAACCGGATTTAAGAGAAGTACGAAGTTCAGCTTCAATAACATCTTTATATTCCAGTACAGTCTGAGCCCCTGATACACGGAAGAAATCATCTGCTTGATCCAACATACCGTTTGCCGCCAATGATTCACGGAAAACTTCAAAGTTTCGAGCTTGAACCGGACCGGTAAAATTTGGAATCTCCTTGAAGTTAGGATATATACAACGCTGTCCCGACTCATGAGAGATCACAGGCACATCAATGCCCAATTCTTTATTTTTATCCCAATCAGTATATGGCCGTCCTTCGTATATAGCCATATGTCCTTTAGGCGTTTGATGAGTGATGTAAAATTGGTCAGACTTCACACGTGTACGGGCTGTCGAACCACTAAATAGCCTGCGTTTGTCACTGACCCTCCCATAATGGGTTAGTTCTTCTATAAAATCAAAATTACCGGTTATCTCATTACCATTACAGTAAAGAACAAAAGAGGGGTGATTACCATATTCTTTCAAGATAGCTTTTTGTTCACGACGGAAAAAGTCATAACGTTTCTCATCCGGTTCGGCATCCTTTCCCCACATCGGCATTTCCACTTCCAGATAAATTCCTAGTTTATCCGCTGTCCGAAATGCCGCAGCAGGTGGACACCAGGAATGGAAACGCATATGGTTCATCCCATAATCTTTCAGAATCGTTAATATACGTTCCCACGAAGCATCATCCACTGGAGCATAACCTGTTTTAGGAAATACTGCATTTTCTACTGTTCCACGCAAATGTACCCGATGACCATTAATCAGAATATTGTCTCTATCTGCCTTTATTTCACGCATTCCGAAGGTAGCGGACTGTGTATGTTGATAGTTTGTACTACCCGTAGTCGTTGCCAGATCACATTGCAACGTATAGAGATTAGGAGTAAACTCATCCCACAACCGAATATCTTTACCTAACGCTATGATATCTTCTACGTAAAATACTGAATCATTCCCAGAAACCATTGTCTCTCTAGTCTGCTTATATTGTTCGCCGGAAATTGTAAAAAATGCCTTCCCTGTAACGAGTTTATGAGTGTGATTCAATATCTTCATCCTGACTTTGACTGAATGCTCCGATACATTCGGATACAGTTGCATATCCTCAATATATACAGGATCAAGAGCTACCAGTTTCATTTCCCCCAAAATCCCATTCCAGTTTATTTGAGTATATTCCGAATGAGCATGATCCCATTTATGGGTATTGTATTGATAACGATTATCAACGCATACAGTAATAAGATGCGTCTTACCCGGTTTCACGAAATCTGTCAGTTCGTGATTGTGGGGAACACTGATATAGTCTATTTCACTGACTTCCTTTGTGTCTACATAAATAGAACTCAACCAGTGTACGCGTTCGAAAGATATAAAAATACGTTTGCCTTTCCACTCTTTTGGAATAGTTATTTCACGTTGATACCAAGCCGGCCCCATATACTCATACACACGAGTCAAACGGTCAATGTGACGATAAGGAGATTTATAACCAATTTTATAGTCATCCGTAATCCCTGGTAGAAGGATGCTCTCCTGCAAGCGATGCATATAACGAATATCCAAAGAACCGCGTCGAAAATCCATCAGGTCAGTTTGAAATCCCCATTGACCAGACAGATCTATTTCTTGCGTCTGTGCCTTCAATAAAGATAACTGGGTTATCAATACAAATACAATAAGAATGGATTTAATAAACTTTTTTCTCATACAGTCTTGTATTAAAACATCATATATCAACAATTTATTTTCTACATAGAATAATTAATGATATTATTACTTTACTCTTATAAAGAAATAAAAAGAGAGCACTTCAAAAAGTATGAAGCCTGTTAAGCAACTACTTTAGAAAGTGCCCTCTGTGTATAAGAACCTATTTCAAACTGTCGGATTAGAGTTTAAGACCAAGTCCAAATTCGGCAACTTGCATTGTTGAACCGCCAGTTACACCGTTTAGATCACTCCAGTTCGTGTACTGCACCTTAACATATCTATAAGTAGATTCCGGAATATCGATCAAAATCTCATCCGCATTACTTTCATAAGGTATAGCAATATTGGATTTTATCTCAGTAAAGTTCTGACCGTCATTGCTTCCAAACATAGATATTCCCCATACTCGCAAATAATTGGACGAGTTGTTAGATCTATGACTCCATGTAAAATAATTAAAAGTTTGCTGCGTCTGCATGTCAACTACAAAATAAATAGGTTCGTCCTTACCTCCAGCTGTACAACCGCTATAACTCTTACCTGGTTTCACCAACGAGAGAAAAGTTGTCGAACTATTATCAAAAAGATGCTCCGGTTTACCGGTACTTCCATCTGCTGAATAATTATTTCCGTTAGCATAGGTAATAGAAGTAGAAGCTGTCCAAGAATCACGATTTAGTCTAATATTACCACTGACATTCAATGTGATAACATCCGTCACACCACTCTCATCAGTTGTAGCAACATTAATTTTCGCTGTACCTGTATTAATTCCTTTAACCACGCCAGCATCTGACAGTTCAACAAATGCGTCACTGCCTTCAGCGAGAGTAAAGGTCATATTCTGGAAACTTGCATTAGCCGGTAATACTTTCACTACCGTATTCAAATCCAACGTCTCTTCTATATTGATAGATTCCGGTATGGCACTCTTATCAATCCCTTGAACCAATACTATCGGAGCTTTCCCTTGTTCCACCACAAGTTCTACTTTATGGCTTTCATCATAAATAAGGGACATCTTAGCGGTACGTCCGTTTATATTCTCCGATAAATCTACATTTATCAGTATCTTACCATCCTTGACATAGCCGGAGCACCAATTTTCATGACATATACCACACTTGCATCAAGTCCATTGGCCAACACATAGTCACATGACAAACTTCCTCCTTCATAACCAATAGTCATTGGATCTGTTGACACAGTTACCCAGTTATCCGGTACGACAACCGTTTCTTCGTCATCACAGGCAGTAATAAAAAATCCTGCAAACAACAATAGTATCACTGCTAATATATTCGTTATATTCTTCATATTCTTAATTTTTTATTATTATAGATCATTTATAATTTCATTATTTATAATCATTCAAATTACTTTCTGTTATCTGATGAACATTTGCCCGTGGCATTCGATAGCCCTTTCCATTAATTTCCTCCTTCAACAGTCTAATCTGTTCTTCCGTGATTTCGAATGCTTTATTTCCATAATCATTCAGTGTTGTTTTAACCGGATATAAGAATCCCCACTTCTCAAAGAAATCGAGCATATTCAATCCTGAAATATCACATACCTGACGTACAAAATCCAGCTGGTTCATACCTTGATTCTCACCCTTGTCACTCGGGCTCTCATGAGTACGGAAGTACTCATACAACCTATGATAAAAATCAGTTTTTTCCAATACATCTATCATGTACAGTTTGAGCTGCCAAAATGGTACAAGTTGAGTTTCACGAGTAATATTTGCAATACCAGGAAGACAATGAGGACGTTTACCATCCACTATCAATGACGTAGCGCCTTGATAAATATTATTATACGTTCCCAATGTCTGATCCTTCTCATCTTTCAACGTACATCCGTCAACCAACAACTTGCAAGGACGGCCGAATGATGTCTGTATAAAAAGCGACATAATGTTATTGGAAACTTCAGTCAAACCGGACCATTTCAGCCCCGGACGTGTCTGATTGCAATGACCTACTTCATGCGCAGGTCCCCAACAACGGGTAGGAAAATTTTCTGGTTTACAGAACGGTTCCGCATAATAATCACCGGCATTATAAACTGTACGATAATCTGATGCGTTCGGACTCTTTGCCTTGTAGTCAATAGAAAAATGCATCCGGTTATTGAACATCTTATCATATTTAACAAGTCCCATAAACTCTTCCTCCAAATATACTAGACGATCCAAATTTTCAATAGTCTTCGTTATCTCTGTATTGTACTTTTTGAAGTCAGATATTCTCCACGTCAAATGTGAGTATTCTCCCAGGACATCTATCTCCTGATACTTTGCATTGTCGCGAATCTGAGCCCAATCACTTTCCTTGTTTTTCTGAATATCAAAATAACCGTTTACTTTTCCATTCGCAAAATGTACTTTTACCGTCTTTGCCTCAATATTCCTTTTCTGGTCATTATCAGCATCTTCAAGCCGGAGAGGAATGTCATCATTTACATGATTCAAAATATAAATCAAACCGCCTACCTCTACTGTTATCTCATTATATCCTTCTGATAACTCATAGGTTTTCGAATTGTTGTAACCGCCGTTCAGATCTTGAATAAGCATTGAAACTTTACCACCTTCATAAATGTCACCGACAAATACAGCCAAAGTTTCATCAGCTTTTGCATAAATTCCAGTCGGATTATCTCTCAAGCTATATTTGGATGTCTTATTCCTTGTAGCCATTACTGCAGGATTCTGATAAGGACGATAATCCGCCAGTCGATAAGCAGACTCATAGTTTCCACTCAGCAAAGCAAGTCCCAATTCTTTCAAATATTCATTAGGGATTTGCTTAATCTGCTTTTCTGTCACGCCAGCTTTAAGCTGTAAACCCATATTATCAGCAAAAATTGCAGCTGGATCAAATTTATTACTACTAGCTTCATAAAATTCCATCTCAGCACAACTTACTCTATCCTCATAGGCTTTAGTTATGATAAAACGAACAAATTTAGCATCTTCCACAGGTGATGACAACTTTATGGTAAATGGCGTATGCACCCCATTACCTCTTGCATAATCACCTATTTTCACAAAATCATCCGGCTTGTCGGCTGTCGAAACTTCCACTGTAAATTGATCGAATGAGCCCCATTTGTTTCCAGAGTCAGTGCGTGGAGTATAGACGATGCTGTTCAGTGTATGCCCCTTCTCCAATTCATATCTGATAGAAAACGGATACGAAACCTGTCCGAAAGCGGAATTAAAATATGTTTTCTTATTTCCATCATAGGACATCTCTAAGGTCAACGGATTTTTGTCTGTATCTTTACCTTGCGTTTCCTCAGAAGTGGCCTCGCCGCCAATTACTTTTATCAATTTGTCAGCAGAACTGGGAGCTGCTTCTTGAGAAATTGTGATATTACATTTATGATTGTCATCATACATCAATGTCAACACAGAACTTCTGACTCTCTCTGTGAAAGAACGTTCGCATATAATCGTCATTTTACCATTTTCAACAAGGGCAGTCAACCAGTCGTCTCCCTTATTACTTAAAGTAGAGGTTATCTGGTTCATATCCAATCCTTGCCCCAATACGAACTTACGATTTTCTGTCCCTCCCTCATAAGAGAAACTCACGGACTCTGTAGAAATAGTAAGCCAATCATCAGGAATAGCCGGACTTGCGCTGTCACTACTACATGAGTAACTTAAACAAGGGTAAAGTAAAGATAATAAGATTACCTTCAACTTATACCATTGGCCTTTTATGATACGTATTTTTGTATTTTTCATGACCTTATTTCGATATTTTACGTTAACTTATTTATGTTAGAACTTATATTAAAGGTAGTCCACTATGGATAATGTGTAAAGCAAAGGCAAAGTCGGTACAAAAGAGACCGGTCTCTGCCTTTGTTTATCAAATTGTCATTACGATTAATTCCACAACGGGTTTTGAACCGTCAATTCACTCTTCTGCATTTCATTGTAAGGTACAGGATAAAGTAACATAGCTTTTGACCATGGATATCTGTCCACTACAATACGGTTATAAAATGAACCTTCACCGATTTTATCATAAAATTCAATGCCAGTGTTTTTAGCACTATTGTACGTTTTCACTGATGCTTTATCGATGTCCATACCGTAACGTATCAATAATTTATCTTCATTATCTTTGATCCATTTACCGGTAGTCTCATCTTGCGACCATCCAGCACGCATCCATCTATGCATGTCAAAATAATAGTTTCCTTCTCCCAACATTTCAATAATACGCTCACGGTAGATAGCCTCACGTTGTAATTCTTGATTTCCTATAATGTTCTTTCCATAAGGCGCAGCCTTCGTAGCCAGATCCTTATATCCGGGAATGCCGGCACGTTCACGTACCAAATCCAAATATTTGATAATATTTGCATCATTCGGATTTATCTCATTACATACTTCTGCATAGTACAAATAGAAGTCTGCCAGACGGAAATAAATCCACGGGCGTCCCCAGTCCGTAGGATTTGATCCTTCTTTCAGCAACGAGCGGTTATTAAATTTATAGAGCAGATAACCGGCGCGTGCATGCATTGTATTATCTCTATAGGCTGCACCACCCTTACTGAAATAGGCTCCCCAATCCGCATAACCGCTTCTTTGTATATGCCAACTCTTTCCTTCGTATGTAACATCCGCATAGAAACGGGGTTCGCGATTAATGTACATATTGAAGATATGCTTGTCGACATGTTTTTTCTCATTACAAATATTTGCCCAGTCCGTGAATCCGTTTTCATTATAATCAGGGTCTTCATTGATATCCAACCCACTGTTTGTAAAGAACAAGTCTACAATATTCTGGTAAAAACCTACATTACCCATACCGCTAGGGATGTCTCCGGGAATCGTACGAGCTTCCATTTTAGCGGTGACGCCATCATTATAATCGTTATTTCCGTTAGCCCAAAGAATCTCATCGTTATAATATTGGAACAATTCATAGATTGATGCATGAGGATCTTTATCTTTGGAATAATACAGGCCCATACCTTTTGAGTCTGCAAATCTCAACAGAGCTTCAAGATGCGTTTTGGCAGTTTGCCATTTGTTGGCATCGCGATCGGGAAACAAACGCTTTCCATCATGATTTGTCAGAGTTAACGCCTCCTGATAACCTCCATTAAACAGAGGAGAAGCTGCATATACCCACAAACGTGCACGTAATGCTAAAGCTGCCGCTTTTGTAGGACGCAGGATTTCGCGAAGATTATACATACTATTGTCATGGCTGGAATCATCCCCTGTTCCTGTCTTAATCGTTTCAGGCAGGTCATCTCTATATTCACCGCTTATGAGAGATTCCAATAATTGATCAATGTGCCCTACCATTTCATCCACAGATGCACGTGCATAATCAAGGTTTTCATCCGAAGGATCAGCAGTCTCGGGAATAATAGGCGTAGGTCCATAAAATTCAAACAGCAAGAAATAATTATAAGCAAGTAAGTAAGTAACATCCGCTTTATAACGCCGCATTTCTTCCACTGAAATATAACCGTCAGCATTGATCGGATCACCTATGCTTTCAGGCGCCATATCCAAAAAGATCATTGCCTGGCGAATTTGTTTATAGCAATTCCACCAACGGTTGTGAGTGGTACTACTAGGGGTAAAAGTATTCTGTCCGAATTTCAGTACATTAGGATGAGCACAAACAATTTCTCCAGAATAGATAGCTTGCGCATTAACAGTTCCATTTGAACCTTGCACATCCAAACCTGTTTCCGAATAATTCGGACAGGTTTGATAAAGTTCCGCATACCATTGTTTGATATATTTAGCTTTGGAAAAAACTTCTTCTTTGTCCAGATTCTTAGCAAGTTCTTTAGAAACATCCAGATAATCTGAGCAAGAGGTCAACATACCTGCCAATAAAACGGCGGTTGCTGTACATATTGTTTTTATAATATTCATAATTATTCTTATAATTGATTATTGGTTAAAAAGTCACATCAAGACCGAAAGTCCAAGTAGCGTTAATCGGATATCGTGCACCACTGTTTCCAATTTCCGGATCCCACATTTTCACGTGATCCCATACGGCAAGATTGCTTCCCTGCACATATACACGAAGGTTCTGCATTTTCCATCTCTGAACCAATTTCTTATCAAACTGATAACCAAGTTCCACATTCTTCAGGCGAAGGAAACTTCCGTTTCTATACCACCATGTACTATTCAGCGTATTATTACTATATTCATTGGTATGCAAACGAGGATATAATACATTCATATTGTTGGGATCACTTGCCCTCCAGTGATCGGCAGCTTGCACACGTGCAGAAGACTGGTCTTTTCCATTAGCAAACGGAACAAAGTAACTTGTATTAGCTTTCAAGTTGACAGATGTTTTATCTACTCCCTGGAAGAATACACCGGCATAGATACCTTTATATTGCACATTAAGTCCGAAACCGTAAACAAGCTGCGGGTTATTTGGATAGATACCACTATAATAAGTTTGGTCATTATCGTTAATAACACCATCACCGTTCAAGTCTTTGTATTTGATATCACCGGGTTTCACGTCGGCAGCATAAGTGGCTATTCCGTCTTTCAGCTTATAATTGTAGCTACCATCAGACTTTTCAGTAATAATAAAATCCTGATTCGTAAATAACCCTTCTGCGACATATATTTTATTTGTTCCGATAGAAGTGCCCGTTTGAGCAAGCCATGGATAAGCCTGCGGAATCTCATCCTTTTCGACAATCTTGTTAACAGCGTATGTTACATTACCTCTGGCTGAAAGAACCCAATCTTTTCCGATGTTATGCTTAACTGTAATACTAGCATCAAAACCTTCATTAGTCGTGACACCAAAATTCTGCCATGGATTTACACGGAAACCGGTAGCCGTAGGAATAGTTACACGCTGAATTAAAATATCTTCACGTCGATTATAGAAATAATCAGCAGTGATATCAACACGACCACGGAATAATCCCATATCAATACCGAAATTACTTTTCTTCTCTATTTCCCAGCTAATGTATGGAGCAGCAAATGTATTTTCATAAATTCGACCTATAGAAGTTGTAGGACCGCCGTTTGTTCCCGGATTCAGACCGATATTCTGGCTACCGCTATTAGTCAATAGTTCTCTATATACAAAACGGGAACTTCCTGTGTTGTCATTTCCTGTAAGACCATAAGAAGCTCTTAAACGCAATTTACTAAGAATATCCAAGACGTTTTCCTTCTGCATAAATTTCTCAGCATGAACATTCCAAGCAGCACCTACTGCAGGGAACACACCCCAACGATTACCCGGAGCAAAATTTTCACTACCTGTCGCACCAAAACTGGCTTCCAGTATATACCGACCGTCGTATGCATAGGTACCACGCATTACAATATTCTGCTTGCGGTAAGGCAACAGTTGCAAGCCACCGACAGTTTGTGCTCCACTCGAATTTCTGGAACCTTGGTATTGAGTTTCTTTTTGATTGTACACAAAAGTTCCCGTAACAGCATGCTTCTTGGCAAAAGTTCGTTCGTAATTCAACTGCGCTTCAATATAGATCTTCTTTGTACCACTGCTTGTACTTACAGATGCTTCTCCAAGAGGACTACCTTCTGCAAATAATGTCTTTATAAGCTGACCGTTTTCATCTCTACCTTTAACTGTATATTTATCCGGACTCGTCGAACGGGCTAGAGTAGAACTGAAATCTGCATCGAAACTTATACTACCTTGAACAGACAGTCCTTTCGTAATGAAATCGAGCTTTTGTCTTAAAGTTGCCTTGGTTTGCATTGCTACAGACCATTTCTTAGAATAACCGGAGTAGTTAAGCAAGTTATAAGGATTATAACGTCCGTCTGCATCTGTATCACAAACTGCAGCAGTCCCGTCCGACCATGTAAAAGGTACCAAATGAGTCGGGAAAAGTATGATATGTTTAAAAATCTGGTCAGAAGAATTTCCGGGGTTATTTTGAGTTCTGTATTGTCCACTCATATCAACGGAAAGTTTGGTCGTCGGAGTAATATCCATATCTACATTGGAGCGCAAATTATAACGTTCCAATCCGATATTGGCATTGTAGTCATCCAATGGATTCGATTTAAACATACCATTTTCCTTATAATAAGCTCCTGATACAAAGAACTTAGTTTTTTCCGAACCTCCTCGCAGATTTACTGTATAACGTTGATTCTGCGTGTTATTAGATAATAAGTCGGTCCAAATAGAATTCGGGTATAAATCCGGATCAACTCCATCCCGATACCTTGCCAATGCTTCGGCACTGTATGGAGCACTATTTTGCATATAACTATCCCAATTAGGATTACCAGCATCATTCCAAGACGCTTCATTCCACATTGATAAATAATCCCAAGAGTTCATCAACTCCGGCATACGGGTAGGAGTAGCAATACTATATTGTGCGTTGAAAGTAATAATAGTTTTTTGTGCACGCCCACGTTTTGTTGTAATCAAAACTACACCATTAGCACCTTCAGAACCATATACAGCAGTGGCAGCGGCATCTTTCAAGACAGTAAATGTCTCAATTTCATCTGTATCAAGATCATTCATGCTACGAGGAACACCATCCACCAACACCAATGGACTCGTACCACCAGCGTACGAACTTTGACCACGAATCCAAAAATCGGCATCATCATTTCCCGGTTCTCCAGAACGCTGAATAGCAATCACACCAGCAACCTGCCCAGCAATCGTATTTGATAAACTACGCGTTGGTATAGCAATCTCTGCAGGTTTCATTGTATTCACAGAAGATACTACACTTTCTTTCTTCTGTGAACCGTAACCAATGACAACAACGTCATCCAAATTTACATTCGATTCCGCCATAGCAATGTTGATAACACTTTTATCCTTTACTTTCTGTTCAACACTATTATAACCAATATAACGGAATTCCAAAACTTCCCCTTCTCTTGCTTTAATAGTGTATTTACCATCCATATCGGTTAATACACCGTTAATAGTACCTTTTACTATTACTGTGGCACCGATAATAGGCTCCCCTGCTCCATCGGAAACGGTACCTGTAACAGTTTTAGTAGTTCCTTTTTTAGAAGTCAACGCGTCTTTAGAAGAAAGAGCCAACACGATTTGTTTATTCTGAAATTTGAATGTAATATTAGTCGGTTCAAACATTTTACGAAGCGCCAGACGCACTTCTTCATTCTTGCAGTTCAGACTTACCAATTGTTCTGCATTTATTTCAGTCGCATCATAAGAGAACAAATACCCCGAAGCCTTCTCTACTCTTGCCATAGCTTCTTTTAAAGGTATTTTACTAAACGAAATGCTAATCTTCTCCGTACCGCTCTGAGCGAATATTCCTATAGAAAAGAGGCATACGATAATTAATAAATAAAATTTCTTGTATTCCATAAGTAATTTAGATGTTTTTTTTTCCATAACATTTTTAATTCTAAGTGTTTTTCGAATTGATGTAAGATCATAGTTTCACATAGGCTTTCATATTTAAAGATTCAACAATATTGTTTTATATATTCTAAACAAGCAATTACCAACCAGCATGTTCGTTCTTATTCTCACGCGAGTCAGCATTGCGTTTCTTTTCTCCTGTATAATTCCATTCAATTTCGTCCGTGTATTCTTTTCCGTTATGTGTTGCAACGGTTCTTATTACATTTTTACCTTGTTCCAGTGTTACATTATCAAAAACATAATGCACATCAGTATATCCCTTGCGAATGCCTGTCAATTCTTTACCATTAAGATATACTATAGGAGTACCAATATTAGAATAAACTGTCACAGAGGTCTGTTTCCGCTCACGATCCGCATTTCGGCGCTGCGTCAAATACAATACAGGCTCCTTGCTCCAGTTGGCTTTATACCAATAATAAGAATCCTTCTTGATTTTCCGGTCAAAAGTCATCAAGCCTTTCAAGTTACGAGCAGGTACACCACCCCGACTCCACATCGGCACAGCAAAATCAAACATATTCCATAGATAAGAAGCAATGATATAAGGATGTTTCGAAATAACACTCCATTGATATTCATGCGTTTTAGTCTGGAATGTTTCCGGATAAAAAGGTTTTCCCCAATTCAATGCATCACCGAGATATTCAGTCTGATGTTCCAAATTGGCATCCGCACCATATTCTGTCAACATCAGCTTTTGCCACGGGTACTTTTCTTCCAATCCTTTCACCCATGGTTCAATATCTTGTAGCTTCTTCTCATACCATCCGAAATAGCGGTTCATCCCCTGAATATCTGTATTCTGATTCACTGCATGTTCAGCATGTCCGAAACCATTGACAGCTACAGTATAACGATCCGGGTCCTCTGTCTTGGCAAGATTATGAAGTGCTTGCGTCAGCCCGGCTGTATATTCGTGAGGTTGATATACCTCATTATGCAACCCCCAAACATAGATAGAAGGGTGATTAAAACTCTGACGAATCAACTCACGAAGCTGAGACTGCGCGTTTTCCGCTTCGTAGCCTGTCACACGATTCACAAAAGGGATTTCAGCCCAAATGACCAATCCCAAAGAATCACAACGAGAATAGAGATAATCTGATTGTTGATAATGGGCGAAACGGACAGTTGTGGCCCCTACGTCCATTATCTGTGCTAAATCAAAATCATGTTCTTTATTAGTTAAAGCACTTCCTAATCCCCACCAATCCTGATGACGGGTTACACCATACATCGGATATTTCTCATCATTCAGATAAAATCCTTTACCAGCAACAACCTCAAACTTACGAACACCCAAAGGCTGGATAACTTCATCAATAACCTTTCCTTCTGATACCAAACGTGAAACGACCTTATACAAATAAGGATCTTTACGTCCCTGCCAAAGATGAGGTTTGTTTAATTTAAAAGTTGAAAAATAAGTCTGCGTTCCCTGAGGAGTTAATTCCAAAGGAAGACGATGTGAAGCAACTCTCTTTCCTTCTTGGGTATAGAGAGTATTTTCAAGTACTAAATTCGCAGGAGTAAGGCTGCCATTGTCTAATTTTACTTTTACAGTAATATCTGCAGAACGTTTCGAAACATTTTTCTGAGTAATATAAACACCTGGAGAAGCACAATCGGTAACTGTTATATTATTTTGTTCAGTAACAATTAGCCATACCGGGCGATAAATACCTCCATACACTCCGAAAAGGCTATGATTCACCGGAATAACATCCGGTCGTGCAGTATTATCAGCTTTTACCATGATTTCATTCTCAGCTCCAAATTTCAAAGCTGTTCCTATCTCAAAAGCAAAAGCACTATAACCTCCTTTATGGGTTCCTACAAGCTTACTGTTAACATATACCTCGGTGTTTGCGCCCACACCTTCAAACCGAAGAAACACACGCTTCCCTTTCAATTCTTCATTAAAGAATTGTTTTTTCTTGTAATAGCCAACTCCTTCATAAAAAGAAGCAGCCTTTACCTGCATATCTTTAGCATTCCATGTGTGAGGCAGACTTACAGTTTCCCATTTCCCCTCCCATTGAGCAACAACTTTTACTGGGTCTTCCGAAAAAGGACCGCGTTTGAATAACCATCCTTCATTGAAAGAGGTCACTTCCCGGGCAGTGAGAGAGAAAAACTGCCCGATCAATACTAACAAAATGAATGTAATTTTGAACTTCATATTACAATCCTCTTTTGATTTATGTTAAAGCATCCCGATAAATACCTTTTGTTCCTTTAGCTGCACGCACCTTAAGCTGAATAACATAAGGTTCACCCGGATTCTTCTTGGGAACAGATACATTATATTCGTTACGAGCTGTTTCAACAACTTTGATATCTTCGTTAGTATCTAATAAAGAAGCTTTTTCAACTGAAATTCCTTTCGGGGTTTTTACTATCAAACGTTCACTATATGGTTGATTGAATACCACCATATACACTTCACCATTTTTACCGCGTGTGTAATATCCCCAATCCTGCTTGTCGAATCCGGCATAATCACAGGCATAAACGGCCTTTCCATAACGATTCATCCATTTGCCGATAGCAGTCGCCAAAGCTTTTTCTTCCGGACGAAAATCTCCATCTGCTTGAGGACCAAAGTTTACAACCATATTTCCTCCCATAGAAACAGCATGTACAATACGATCAAGTACTTCAATCGGAGTTTTGACATAACTCAATGACCAGTCTTTATGATATCCCCATTGGTTTTCGGGTACAGTCATACAAGCCTCCCAATCCCATTGTGTAACCTTAAGGTCTTTTACTGGATCGGGTAAACGACGTTCGTAACCTGATTCATAATCTCCCATCAAACGACCATTACTATCGAAATGACGTTTTCCTTTATCATCGGCACGCAGACGGCTATTAATAGTAACCCCCGGAAGCATCTCCTTCAGCATTTGTTCCACATGAGCTGTCCACCAACCATTCTTCTTAATACTTGCATCCCATGTACCATCAAACCAGAAATCTTTCACTGTAGGATAACGTGTGGCCAGTTCTTTCAATTGATTGTCTGTAAACTCCAGAAAACGGCTGAACGCAATACTATCTTCTTCAGATTTTATACTGTAACGATAATCCGGATGGCTCCAATCCATCACTGAAAAATAGAAATGTACATCAATACCTTCATCGTTGTAGGCTTTTACCATTTCGCCCAACAAGTCTTTTTTATAAGGAGTATTCGCTACCGTATATTGAGTATATTTACTCGGCCACAAACAGAAACCTTCATGATGCTTCGTTGTTATCTTTACATACTTAGCTCCCATCTCTTTAGCCATTCTTGCCCACTTCTTTGCATTAAATTTGGTAGGATTCCATTGATCCATCAGTTTCAGCCATTCATCAGCAGGTACTTTTGCCCAACTCTTCAACCATTCAGCAGCCCCACCGTACATTTTTCCGTTCCATTCACCCCCAGGAATGGCATACAATCCCCAATGAATAAAGGCTCCCAAACGATTATCCCGGAATTTTTGCATTGCAGGATCCTGTCGCTTCCCCTCATTCGTTGCTCCATATTTTAAAGAGATTTCTTCTTTAATTCCCTGAGCGGAGGTTATCGAACCAATAGTAACTAATAGTAAGAATAATGTTATTAATTTGCTTTTCATGTGATAAGTTATATTATAATGAGTATAATTAGAAGTCTTTGATTGCTTGAAATCTTCTCATATTTCATCGGTCATAGCCGCCACATCTATTACCGTTTTTTTTATAATCAGCCATATTAATTTCTTCTCTTAATGCATTGGTCTGATTTTCAGTAATTATAAAAATTTTATTTCCATATTTTTTTGTGCCCTTCATACTTGTTTAATTAACTTTTTGATTTTATGTACTAAAACTAAATTAAAGCGATGTAAAAGTAGAGGAGAAACACAATACCTATAAATACAAATATTACAAAAAGTAGACGTATGAATCCACATGGAAAAAATGAACACCTAAAATGGAAGATTTGGTCATATTTTAGCCTTTTTCTCCAATTTAATAAGACCTCTTATGTACAATATTAGTGGATGTCATGTATAATTTGATAGTAGATGAAAAACACATTATTCTTTCTTCCTACTTCTT
>OGRI01001460.1_pt1 | contig 19880 bp, 15 predicted proteins | sample 1553391 | NCBI WGS metagenome assembly OGRI01 (sample SAMEA2580052, study PRJEB22360) | human gut metagenome | reverse complement strand
CTATCTGGTTCAACCGGCAGCGATTGAAAACGGCACAGTGACAGCGCATTTTGGAGACAAAGGTACGCCAACACGTTCTATGTCACGAGCTGTGGCGACTAATATATCTGTTATGGAGGCTCCTTATACTGCTGATTTTATTAGTGCTAAAAAGGTAACTGCTACTGTCGTTCAGGCTGGCTGGGATTTAGGGGCAAGTTCCGGATGGGCCGGTAATTATAAAGAATATCCTGTTTTTACAGAAAGTGAACGTTGGTTTAAGATTCCGGATGGTACTTTTAATGGTGGATTTACCACCTCTGGTGTCAGTGGCGGAGCCCAAGCTGTGAAAGTAATTGTTCCTCAAGGAAGCACATGGGTTATAGAAAATAGTAATCAATTTTCTAATATCACAGAAATTATAGTTGAGAATGGTGGAAAGATAGAGATTGCTAAAAATGGGAGTCTGATATTAACGCGGGCTTCTTATATAACTGTGATGCAGGGAGGAAGTATTGTTGGTGACAGAGGTATTCAGATAACAAATAGTTCGGCTGGGCGTACAAACTATAATGCGGGTACGATTGATTGTGACTTTTTGAAAATTGATGGAAGTGGAAACGGAGTTGATTTTGTGAATTATGGAACACTTAAACTGAATTCTTATAATGCTTCTACAAATGGTACGACATTGATAAATCATGGAACCATTGAAGTCGAAAATATAGATGGCAACAATAATACTAATATTAAAAACGGTTGTTATCTGAAAGCTGGAAAATTACAATTTGGTACGCTTGTTATGGGAAATACTTCCGAAGCTATTTGCAAAGAATTGACGGGTAATGGAAATGATAATAATATCGTGATGGAAGCACAATCCATGTTGACTTGTACGGGCAAAGCTAATTTATTCAGAACAGTTACCGGTCCGACACAAGGAACTGCCTTATTAAGAATTCACGAAATAGATAATACTTCCGGTCTGGCTCAATCTGCTTCTAAAGTAAGTAATAATATCATTTGTGAAATAACAGATCAAACATATAAAGGCGAAGCACATTATAACTGGTCTCCTTTTGCATGGCTAGTAAATAAGGGATTACAGCAAGGTGCTACCTATTGTAATCCGGGCAAAGCAGAATTTATACTTCCTGCTGACGGTGACTGTGTTAAAGAAGGGTATAACTCTGATGAAAAACCGGATGATGTAGAAATTCGATATGCAGTTTATTCTTATGCTTTCGAAGATAACTATCCGAAAGCAGGAGATTACGATTTCAATGATATTGTGTTGAATGTAACTTTGCCTGCAGCCGGTAATGATGTGAAAGAACTAAAATATAAAATTGACCTTCGGGCAGTTGGTGCCGTGAAACAATTAGGTGCTGGTTTGAGAATACGAGGAATAGACAAAAATAATGTGGAAGAGATAAGTTTTGGTGCAGGCGCTGCTCAACGTACCGGCTCATTAAATTCTGGTATATTTGAAAATGCATCTTATGAAGCCAATGGCAATGAACTTGTGATTCCTTTATTTGGAGACGCACATTATGTATATGGATATACAGGAGCACAACGCCCCATGTTGAATACTGGGAATGCTAGCACTCCTCTTACAGATATATATACTCTTGAAGTGAACGTCAAACTTAAAAATGAAATATCCGTCCCTAGTGTGACAGATGGTTTAGACTTCTTCATTGCTTATCAGGGGATAGGTCAAAAGAGAACAGAAATCCATTTGACTCATTTTAATTCGGCTACGGCGAATGGACAATTGGCGGATAATGAGGTGCTTGAGGTAATCAAGGCAGTTAATAATACATGGGCTTTGTGTGTTCCTGATAAATTTGCTTATCCAACAGAAACAACAGTGATAACGAACGCATATTCTAAATTTGCAGATTGGGCACACGATCAGAGCTCAACTACTGATTGGTATAAGACAGTTAGTAGTGATAAAGTGATTCAGTACTAAAACTATTAAAGAGAAATATTGCAAACAGTTTTATTCGAAAAGAACTTGTGTGCATTGATTATGGGGAGATTGTAGGAAGTAAGTGCTGCCTTAATGCTCCCCTTTTTTATGTAATTACCCATTCGATGACAAAGTAAATACATAAAGTTTTAGAATCTCTGATTATTCTGACGATTGTTCGTGTAATCAAGGGTTTTGCTATCTCTCATGTTCTATCATTCTTCTCTATTAGCAGGAAAATCCCCATGATTTATTGAAAAACAATGCCTTTATTGCGTAAAGCATCGCATATTTACATCAAAAGCGCCGCTATATTTGTAAAAAACATAAGGATAAAGTAAGTAAAAGATGCGGATAATGTCATCAAAAGCTATGGATGAAGTAAACAAACCATTGGGATAGTGTCGCTATATCGTAAATGTTGTTAGAATTTCCTACTTTCTTTCCATTGATTTTTCTATTTGGGGCTTTGATAATGGTAAAAAGAAAAAAGTAAAAGGGAACTTTATTAGTACATGTGATGCCCGTTTGATTGTAGAAATGCTGTGCGCGTATTAAAATGTATATATATCATGCTTAATTGTAGAATAGTGAATTGAATAAAGCCCTCTACAGTGGCAGAAAAATTTTACTTCAGCCAAAGGGAGGAAAGAAGCGATCCCTGATAGATTAAGAATTACAAAGTGTCAGTAGTATCTTTTTGTAAATTCAAATTTCTCATGTTGAATGTTTTGTAACTGCAAAGATACGAAGAATGGTAACTATATTGAATGATAGTTGCTTAATATCATAGCAGGACCGAGCTCCAGAGATGTACAAATCAGGCGATTTAGGTTATTCAACCTTAATTCGCTTTTTTCTGCATCACTACTATCTGATTAAACCGTTTTTGTGACGGAGTACCAACTACAATTTCTTTTGGAGGAAATCGCTTGTCGAACTCATTAGCAGCAGATTTATCAATCTGATATATTTTATCTTCTATATAACGGCCTTTTACATTGGCTAAAGCATTATCATATAATTCACAAACATGAAGAGCAGTAGCATACATATTATCTTCAGTGCGAATCCCTAATGTTTCGGCAGGAATGAATCCTTGTCGGAGATAATAATCCGGGTCACCACAAAGTAAAATAGCACGAAATCCCATTTCGGAAGCTAATTTTTTGGTAAGTGCAATCATTCTTCCTCCGATACCTTGCTGTTGGTATTCGGGGAGGACAGAAATGGGCCCCAGGCTCAAAACCTCATATTGGTTACCGTCATCTGCCATGATAAATGATTTGAGGCAGACAACATTACCGACAATCTTGTTATTATGTTCTGCAACAATATCGAGCTCCGGCACAAACTTAGGATGGTTACGCATAATATGAAGGAGGTAATGTTCGTCACATCCCGGAGAATAATGATTCCAGAATGCTTCCCGTGTAATGTTTTCGGTTTCATGATAATCCGAAGATTGCTCAATTCTAAGTTTTATATCCATATTGTTTCAAATATATAGTTGCACAAATATAAAGAACAAAATCCGAATACCTAACTCTTTTAAAGATGAATCTATACATTATAGCAAGATGAGACAAAAACTCCCGATACTAGTATATCCAGACTTAGTATCAGGAGTTTTTTATATATTCATTCATCGAGATTGCGGAGAATCAGGCCTGTTCATGTTTTGCGTGTACAAGCTGTCTATAATACCGTCGGACAGTCCGATGGTAGGTACAATAATTCCGGTAGCTTTTACATGAGTAGCTATCTCGAGAAATATCTCTGCAGCAGGAACAATAACATCGGCCCGGTCCGGTTTCAACTTATATTGCTTAATACGTTGTTCGGTAGAGAGGGCTTTTAATGTTTCATATATATCTTGCAGTGATTCGATGGGTAGGAGAGACGCTTTTTTGTCTTTCTTGTCCGCTAAACGAAATAACTTATTAATATTTCCTCCCGAACCGATGATGCTGATAGGGGTATATTCTGTGGCAAGCCCTATCAGGTCAGTGCGCAAAGCTTCCTTTTCTTCTTCCTTTACCATACCGCTAAGCATACGTACCGTACCTATATTATATGAACGGGAATTTTTCAGTTCACCGTTGCTGATGAGATTAATTTCCGTACTACCACCTCCTACATCTACATACAAGTAATTTTGTCCTGAAGCAAATAACTGTTCGATATGATTGTCGTAAACAATATGCGCTTCTTCCTGCCCGTCGATGATTTCTACACGGATACCCGTCTTTTTGACGATCTGCTGAACGATATCCTTGCCATTACGTGCATCACGCATGGCAGAGGTGGCACACGCACGATAGTCTACCACATCATATATCTTCATTAATTGTTTGTAGGCTTTCATCAGCCGAATCAGTTTCTTCTCTTTTTCTGTAGAGATAACCCCCACAGTAAAGGCGTCTTCTCCCAACCGTAACGGAATACGGATGAGCTGTACCTTACTCATTAATTCGGGCGCATTCTCCTCGTTTACACATTTTATCAGCAGCCGCACCGCATTAGAGCCTATATCTATTGCCGCATAATTAACTTTCTTCATACTTATCATAATGTATTCTTGTATTCGTTATATAATTTTTCTTGTGAACGGAAAAGCGATGCCATTTCTTCACTAAGCGGGGGAGTAAACGGAAAATTCCATATCCGGTTGGTTCCCATTCCGTCTACTATGCGTCCTTTGGCTGTATCTTGAAACCCGTAACAAACAATCCGTTTTAAATCCGCCTGTATCTCTTTGTCATAAACAGGAGCCAGTACTTCGATGCGGTTGTCCAGATTGCGTGGCATCCAATCTGCTGAACCGATATAATACCTTTCTTCTCCGGCATTAGCGAAAATGAAAATACGTGAGTGTTCAAGATAACGGTCGATAATTCCATTGATATGTATATTTTCACTGACACCCGGAACGCCCGGTACTAAAGAACAGTTGCCGCGTACAACTAGTTCTATCTTGACTCCTGCTGCTGAGGCTTCGTATAGCTTTTCGATAAGTGCGCGGTCTGTTATGTGATTTACTTTGGCAAGGATATAGGCGTCTTTTCCTTGTTCCTTGTTCTTTATCTCCTTATTGATAAGGGCAATCAACCGTTTACGCATATCATTGGGAGAAACGAGCAACTCTTTGAAATTGACGGGAGTGTATGGCTTCTCGATAAAGTCAAATACTGCATTTACTTCCCGGACAATGGGACGGTGAGCTGTCATAATGGTATAGTCGGTATACATACGTGCATTTCCTTCGTGGAAGTTGCCTGTACTGATACAGACAATATCTCCATGTCTTGTCCCGATGTGCACCAGTTTGGAGTGAATCTTCAGCCCTTCCACCCCGAAGATTACACGGATTCCTGCATCCTGCATCCTTTTACTCCAGTTGATATTTGAGGCTTCGTCAAAACGTGCCAGTAGTTCGATGACTACCGTCACTTTCTTACCGTTCTTTGCTGCGCAAATCAATGCTTTAACCACTTTGGAGTCTTTAGCTAGTCGGTAAAGCGTCATCTTGATGCTTTTCACTTCTTTACTGATAGCTGCCTCGCGTAGTACTCGTATGAATGTATCGAAAGAATGATACGGATAATGTAAAGATCTGTCTTTTTGGCGAATGAGTGTTATCAAGCTTTCCATTCCGTTTAGTTCGGATTTGAAAAGGGGCGGCCATACGGGATATTTCAAATCTTTTCGTCCGCAATCGGGAAACTTCATCAAATCTTTGAAATTATGATATCGTCCGCCTGCCACACGCGTATCACTTTTATCCACATTTAATAGATGGGTTAGTTTTTTCAACAGATCTTTCGGCATACTTTCATCGTAAACGAAACGAATTGGTTCTCCTTTTTTCCTGCTTTTTACTCCTTTTGATATCTTTTGTAATACTCCGGTGCGAAGATCGCTGTCCATTTCCATTTCGGCATCTTTGGTGAATTTGAATGTGTACGCTTCGTAGTCTGTATATTTCATACCGACGAAAATCATTGGTAAACAATAACGAATAACATCATCCAGAAACATTAGATGAATCTTTCCTTCAGAGTCCGGCAGACGGATAAAGCGTCCGAATTCGGTAGCAGGGAGTGGGATAATGGCGTAATCCTTTTCCTTAGTTTTCTTTTCCGGGGTTTGTCGTATAAGGCGGACAGCAAGATAAATGTCTTCATCCGTTTGTTCACCCAGTGAACAGGAATTGGTAAGGAAAAGCGGATTAGTAGAGCCATTTAGTTGGTTACGGTAGAAGAAATTTATGAATTCGCCTTGTTCTATTGATAACTCGGTTTCCTTTACTATATATATATTTTCTTGTTTTAAGTCTTCCGTAATGGTAGCAAAGGTGTCTTCGAATTGTTTGCAGTAGCGGTTATGCAGTTTGCCTATCTGTTTTAGTGTTTGAGTTGCGATGTTCTGCTCTTTTTTTATGTTTTTATCGGCGTATTCTACTATGCGGTTTAGTGTAGCTACACGAACTCGGAAAAATTCGTCGAGGTTGTTGGAATAAATACCTAAAAAGGTGAGTCGTTCCAGTATCGGAACTTCCGGTCGGGTTGCTTCAAGTAAGATACGATGGTTGAAGTACATCCAACTGATGTCCCGCTCTATATAGAGGTTTTGAGATTTTTCTTCGTCTGATTTCATGAGAGTGAGTATCTATAAATTTGTTTTTGCAAAAGTACGGGAGTGAGATGTAATGAATATTACATTTTTGCTATGAACTTATTACAAAACTTGTTTGTTGTTTTAATATGTAGATAGAAACACGTATATTCGCAAAAGGATTGGGCTGAAGCCTGTTAAAAATAGATAGAAAATTATGAAAACGATGAATTATTCTCTTGTCCGTATTGTCTGTGCATTGATTATCGGTTTAGTACTTGTTCTCTGGCCGGATGTTGCGGTGCAGTATCTTGTGATTACACTTGGGGTATTGTTTCTTATTCCCGGTTTGATTTCTCTTATCAGTTATTTCGGATCCAAACCCGAGGAAGGTGTGTCGCGCCGTTTCCCGATAGAAGGAACGGGTAGCTTGCTTTTCGGCCTTTGGTTGATAATAATGCCGGCTTTCTTTGCCGATGTATTGATGTTCCTTTTAGGATTCATATTGATTTTGGGAGGTGTACAGCAGATTGCCTCACTTTCGATGGCACGCCGTTGGACAATAGTGCCCGGTGCATTCTATGTGGTGCCGTCTCTTATCCTGCTTGCCGGTATTGTGGCGTTGTTCAATCCCACAGGAGCACGTAACACGGCATTTATGATTATTGGTATCAGTAGTCTTGTTTACGCAGTTTCCGAATTGATCAATTGGTTTAAGTTTACCCGTCGTAAGCCGCAGAAACCTGTATCGGATGATATAGAGGATGCAAAGATTATAGAATAAGAAATAAGAAGAGGCCTGCCTCACGGCAATCCTCCTCTGCAAACTTAAAACAACCAACAAAAGAAATAAGAAATAGTGATTAGTGTCATGCTTCATGTATAGCGTAGCTGTTTATCACTAATCCCTATTCTGTTATTCCTTATTTACGTCTATCTGATAAATAATAATTCCCTGTATTTGGGAAGTGTCCACATCTGATTGTCGACAATGAGTTCGAGTTTGTCGATGTGGTAACGGATTTCTTCCAGAGCCGGTACGATAGTGTCGTGATAGGCAATGGCTTTTTCGCGTTCACTCTCTATTTTGTTTGCTACTTTTCGGGCTTCTACCATAGCATCTACATGCTCTTTTATGAATGCGGTACGGTCAGCTATCTCTTCGATAAGTTCCAGATTTTTGGCAGATAATCTGGCGGCTTTTTCTTCGGGGAAGAGAGATTTCATTTTGTATACATTATCTATCAAATCCGTTTGATACCGGGTGGCAACCGGGATGATGTGGTTCATTGCCAGATCTCCTAATACACGGGCTTCGATTTGGATTTTCTTTGTATACGTTTCCCATTTCACCTCGTTGCGGGCTTCCAGTTCTTTTTTCGTCATTACACCGACCGATTCGAATAGGGAGATTGTTTCCGGTTTCAGATAATTGTCGAAAATGCGGGGTACGCTGGTCTCGCAATCCAAACCACGCCTCATGGCTTCTTCTTTCCATTCGTCACTGTATCCGTTGCCATCGAAGTGAATGGCTTTGCATTCTTTAATGTATTTACGGATGATTTCGAGGATAGCAGAGATTTTCGGTTCTCCTTTTTCTATCAGAGTATCGACATCTTTCTTAAACTTTTTCAATTGAGCGGCAACAGCAGAGTTCAAGGCAATCATGGCACTGGCACAGTTGGCTTCCGAACCTACTGCGCGGAACTCAAAGCGGTTTCCGGTGAAGGCAAAAGGAGAGGTACGATTCCGGTCGGTGTTATCGATTAGGAGTTCCGGAATCTGTGGAATATCCAGTTTCATACCCTGTTTTCCACCGAGACTTACCAAGTCGTCTTTCGTACTTTCCTCGATATGTTCCAGTACTTGTGACAACTGTTTTCCGAGGAAGGAAGAGATGATTGCAGGAGGTGCCTCATTGGCACCCAGGCGATGGGCGTTTGTTGCGCTTGAAATGGATGCTTTTAATAATCCGTTGTGATGGTAGACGGCCATCAACGTGTTGACTACAAATGTCACAAAACGGAGGTTGTCTTCCGGTGTTTTACCCGGTCCCATCAACAGGATACCTGTATCTGTACCCAATGACCAGTTGTTGTGTTTTCCACTGCCATTTACACCCTTGAACGGTTTTTCATGTAGCAATACGCGGAATCCGTGACGGCGGCTTACCTTACGCATCAGTGACATGATGAGCAGGTTGTGATCGTTTGCCAGATTACATTCTTCGAAGATGGGAGCCAACTCGAACTGGTTCGGGGCAACTTCGTTATGACGGGTCTTGACGGGTATTCCTAATTTTAAGGCCTCAATTTCGAGATCTTTCATGAAAGCTGCCACACGGGTAGGGATAGCACCGAAATAATGGTCTTCCAACTGTTGGTTTTTAGCGCTGTCGTGCCCCATCAGTGTACGGCCTGTCATCAATAAATCGGGACGGGCGGCATAAAGACCTTCATCCACCAGAAAGTATTCTTGTTCCCAACCCAAGTAGGCGATTACTTTCTTCACCTCCGGATTGAAATAATGGCAAACATCGACAGCCGCTTTATCTACTGCCCTCAGTGCTTTGAGAAGCGGTGCCTTGTAATCGAGCGATTCGCCTGTATAAGCGATGAAAATAGTGGGGATGCACAAAGTATCGTCTACGATGAATGCCGGTGATGAGGGATCCCATGCGGAGTATCCGCGTGCTTCGAATGTATTGCGTATACCGCCATTGGGGAAGGAAGAAGCATCCGGCTCTTGCTGAACGAGCAATTTGCCTGTAAACTCTTCCATCATTCCTCCTTTGCCATCGTGCTCTACAAAAGCATCATGTTTTTCGGCTGTACCTTCGGTGAGTGGAGCAAACCAGTGCGTATAATGAGTAGCTCCCATTTCAATGGCCCACTTTTTCATTCCGGCAGCCACTTCATCGGCAATACTACGATCCAGCGGAGCACCGTTATCAATTACGTCAGTCAGTTTGTTGTACACTCTGCTTGACAGATACTTGAACATCTTCTCTTTGTTGAACACATACTTCGCGAAATATTCCGAAGGGCGTTCTGTGGGAGTAACCACTTCCACCGCTTTCTTCTTGAAAGCTGTCTCTACAACTCTGAATCTAAGTTTTGACATAAGCTTTAGGGATTTATGAATTATGAAATTGTGAATTTATGATTTTTATGGTTCATGAATTATGGTTTATCGATTTATGAACAACCTATGCTGTTGATCTGCATAGCAATTCATAGTTCATAAATCATAATCCATAAATCATCAGTTGTATGCCGACTCTCCGTGCTCGTAAATGTCGAGTCCTTCTTCTTCGATACGTGCCGGAACACGTAACCCGTGAATCTTATCGAGCGACTTGAAGATGATGAAACCCATGCCGGCCGCCCAACAACCTACGATCACGGCACCGAATAGCTGTGCTCCGAAGAATCCGAATGTACCTGTATAGAATACACCTTCACTTGTGGAGAATAATCCGGTGAGTATCGTTCCGAGAAAACCGCAGACACCATGTACCGAACTTGCACCTACCGGATCGTCTATCCTTAACACCTTGTCGATAAAATCGACTGAGAATATCATAACAATACCGCAGATAGCGCCAATCAGCACAGCTCCCGTTGCCGATACACAGTCACATCCGGCTGTAATGCCTACCAGTCCGGCGAGGACACCGTTCAATGTGAATGACAGAGACGGCTTCCCGTATCGCCACCAACTCACTGTCAGGGCAAAGAATCCACCGGCGCAAGCAGCGAGGTTGGTAGTGAGAAATACGTGTGAGATGGCTATCTGATCGGTTGTGGCGGCGGCTGCCAATTGTGAGCCGGGATTGAAACCGAACCAGCCGAACCAAAGGATAAATACGCCTAAAGCGGCAATCGTAAGGTTATGTCCGGGAATGGCTCTTGATTTTCCGTCTTTTCCGTATTTCCCGATACGCGGACCGAGAATGGCAGCGCCTGTCAGGGCTATCCAGCCACCTACGGAGTGTACCACCGTTGAACCGGCAAAGTCGTGGAAAGTCGTTCCGAAAAGGTTCATCATGAAAGAATCTGCTTCACCGTTCATCAGCCAGCCGCCACCCCATGTCCAGTGCCCGGAGATGGGGTAGATCAGTACACTGATGAAGACTGTGTAGATGAGGTACATGGAGAACTTGGTACGTTCCGCCATAGCTCCCGAAACGATGGTGGCTGCTGTGGCACAAAATACCGTCTGGAACACCAGAAAGCCTTCGGATGGCAATCCTCCGCCATCATAGAATGAAAGGTCGAAGAAGTGTGGTATCCCGATGAATCCGCCTGCGCCGAACATCAGGCCGAAACCGATAAACCAATAGAGCAGGGAGCCGAACATGAAATCGACGAAGTTTTTCATCAGGATGTTGGCAGTGTTTTTTACTCGTGTGAAACCGGCTTCTACCAGTGCGAATCCCGGCTGCATGAAGAATACCAGCATGGCTGCAAGCATCATCCATACGGTGTTTAATCCGTTGGCAAGTTCTTCTACGGTGTTCGGAGGCGTTTCCGTATCCGGAACTTCTATTGTTGTGGCGGCTATTTCCGTCACAGCTATTGTGGACGTTGCCGATGCATCGTTGATGGCAGTCGATATTTCCTGAGCGAGTGTTTCTGTCGCGAAGCACAGTGCAAAAAGCATAGCACCGGCTATACGCAGTGTTGTAATGCTGCGTTTTCTATATGTATCCATAATGTTAATCTGTTGATTTGTAATACCTGTTAGTACTGATGGGAAGGCCTGGAGATGAATATCGGGACTTCTGTGTTTTGCCGTTTATCGTTCTTGTTCGGCATTATAAAGTGCAATGTCTCCCCGTTCGCCGGTACGGATGCGAATGGCATCTGCTATGGGGATAACGAAGATACGGCCATCACCGATTTCTCCGGTTTGCGCTGCTTTGATAATGGCCTGCACGGTTTTTTCTGCATTTTTGTCGCGTACTACTATCGAAACAAGTATTCGTTCTATGGAACTTGTGTCATACACTACGCCACGGTAGATGCGCCCCTGACGTGATTTACCTATACCTCTTACATCGTAATAAGAGAACCATTCGATGTCCGCTTCCAGAAGTGCATCTTTCACCTCCTCGAACTTGGTTTTACGGATAATTGCTTCAATCTTTTTCATATACCTTATTGAATTAATGTGTTTTTGTCGTAAATCCTTAGAAACTCATACCGAATATCAGATATGTCTTGTCCATAACGGGCGATACGATGAACTGCACAAAGATGGGGATCAAGAAACTGTCCGTCACTTTTACCTCTTTGGCCGCTTTCAGCGAAATGTCCGTGAAGCCGCTTATCTTCTCACCTGTGTACATGTAAGACTTGGTGGATATGCCTACGGAGGGAGTCAGTGTAACCTTCCCCGGACAGGCAATGTCATATGCGGCATTGAAATAGGCTGAAAAATTCTGATCGCCATCCGGATTCTTGTCTGCTCCGGCAAACATCATGGCTGCCGAGAGGGTCAGAGGAACTTTATCGCCGAAGTTGTAACTCAATGCGCCTTCAAAATAGTGGCTCTCTTTGTAATGCCCGTATTTGCCACTTTCACCGGACCACCAATAGTCGGTCACTGCAATGCCGAATCTACCAATGCCATATGCCAACGTGAGATCGAGTTCTTTGGGTTCGAGGTCTGTGACACTGGTACTTCCCCAGGCTGATAAGGATATTCCTTTGTAAGCCAGTCCTAAAGAGGGCTGGACAGAAGTGCCCGATGCCTGGTCGAAACCACGCCATACATATTTGCTTACTACCTCGGCACCCAGTGAAATCTCAAATTTGTCTTGTGCCGTCACTGTTGCCGGAATAAGCATGCTCAATAACGCTACTGCTACTCCCCTTAATTTTCCGTTAATTGTCGTTTTCATCGTCTTTTTACCTTTATGTTAGAAAATTGTGGATGTACGGTCCAACTTTTATATATAGTAGCGCGCAAGTACTATCTCATTTTATCTGTAAATCGTCCATTGGAAGATAAAAGTTGTGGAGGTGTGTTATTTTCGTTTTTTTCATTCTTGACTTTCCGGTTTCCTTTTTTCCGGTTTCCTTTTATATCTTTAAATCCACTGCTTTATCCGTCTCATGGCTTCTATGCAATCGTGACGTTCGCCAAATGCCGTAAGGCGGATGTATCCTTCACCGCTCGGCCCGAAGCCTATGCCCGGCGTACCTACCACGTTTGCTTCGTAAAGCAGTTGGTCGAAGAATTTCCAAGAGCTTGTTCCATTCGGGGTTTTCACCCAGAGGTAAGGAGCGTTGACTCCTCCGTAGACTTTCAGCCCAGTACTTTCCAGTCCCTCTTTCATGATACGGGCATTGTCCATATAGTACTGGATGGTTGCCTGTATTTGCTTTTTGCCTTCCGGAGTATAGATGGCTTCGGCCGCCCGTTGGGTGATATAGGAAGTGCCGTTGAACTTGGTGCTTTGGCGGCGGTTCCATAAGCGGTTTAGCGGAATGCGGTCGCCTTCGAGGGTGGCTGCGGTGAGTTCCTTCGGTACCACTGTGTATCCACAGCGTATGCCCGTAAAACCTGCCGTTTTTGAGAAGCTCCGGAATTCGATGGCACATTTTTTCGCTCCTTTTATCTCGTAAATGGAATGCGGCACGTCTGTTTCCTGTATATATGCTTCATAGGCGGCATCGAATAATATCAGTGTGTCATTGGCCAACGCATAATCCACCCACTTTTTCAGTTCTGCTTTCGTTAATGTTGTTCCTGTCGGGTTATTCGGGTAGCACAAATAAACGATATCGATACGCTTATCCGGTATTGCGGGGATGAAGTTGTTCTCGCTGGTGCAGGGCATGTAGGTCACATTGCTCCATCTTCCGGTAGCTTCCTCTAATACGCCTGCCCGTCCGCACATCACGTTGCTGTCGATGTATACCGGATAGATGGGATCTGTTACGCCTACGCTGTTGTCGTGACGGAGAATGTCTCCGATGTTTCCCGTATCGCTTTTGGCACCGTCGTTGATAAACACCTCCGAGTTGGCAAGGTGGATGCCACGTGGGACATAGTCGTTTTTTATCACCGCTTCGATGAGGAAGTCATATCCCTGTTCCGGGCCGTATCCCCGGAATGTTTCGGCGTGTGCCATCTCTTCTACGGCTTTATGCATCGCTTCGACGCACGCCGGGGCCAGCGGACGGGTTACGTCTCCGATGCCCAGTCGGATGATGTCCTGTTTCGGATGTGTTATTTTGAACGTATTTACCCTTTTCGCGATGTCCGAGAACAGATAACTGCCCGGTAGTTTTAAAAAATGTTCGTTTACGAGTGCCATATTGTTCTTGTTTTAAGTTTTGTTTTTATTCAATTAGTTATCCTGATACCTGTCTTTTTATCCTTATTTTTTTGTTGCTATTCTTCTATTTTTAGGATACCGTCGAAAATCTTTACGGCAGGGCCGGTCATCCATACGTGATTTGTCTGCTCATCCCATTCGATGGTCAGTGTGCCACCATCCATAATAATATCTGTTTTTCTGCCGGTTTTACCTTCTATGAAGGCGGCCACTGCGGTGGCGCATGCTCCTGTTCCGCAGGCTTGGGTGATGCCTGAGCCCCGTTCCCATACGCGCATTCTTATTCTGTTTTTGTCTAATACTTGTGCGAATTCCACGTTGGTGCGGTCGGGAAAGAGCGGATCATTTTCCAGTTTGGGACCTATCTCCGGGAGGTCTATCTCATCTATATTTTCGACAAAAGTAATCAGATGCGGGTTTCCCATTGACACAGTGGTAGATACATAAGGCAGTTTGTCTCTGAAATCAATAGTTCCCGTGTCTTGTGGTTCACTCATGTCTACTGTTACCGTTGCCACTTTGCCGTCTTCTACTTGGAGTTTCAGCAGTTTGATCCCCGAGAGCGTATCCAGTGTTATGGTTGTTTTCGTAGTCAATCCATATTCGAACAGATACTTTCCGATACAACGGCTTGCGTTTCCACACATCATGGCTTCCGAACCGTCTGCGTTGAAAATGCGCATGCTAAAATCTGCTTTGTCGGATGTGTCAATCAATACAAGTCCGTCGCTTCCTATTCCCGTGTGGTATGCGCTCCATTCAACCGCACGCTTTTCAGGATCTGCAATTGGATATTTGATGGCGTTTATATAAATATAATCGTTTCCCGCTCCATGCATTTTTGTGAATTGAATTGTTCTTGTCATTTTGTTGTTTATTGATTGTTTATTCTATCCTTTTGTTTTATTATAATGCAAAGATATGACTTTTTGCTCTGTAATTAGTTCGAATTTAGATCGAATATCTATTTATTTTTCTGCTACTTTCAGTCTTTTTTTATAGGGGCTTTTATTCTTTTAATTTGAAACAAGAAAGCCTTCTATTTAAATAAACTATTATCCGGCCTTTTTGTTTTGCATATTTTTCCGGTATATATGAAAGAAATAATATCTTGATTTAGATCAATCTGAGGTGGCGTTTAGTGAAACAATGTGTTGCCGGTTTGGTGGTATAGGCGGTTCGAAACTGCGGAATATCACATGGAATGTATCTTTTTCCTCTATCTTGACCTTTTTGCCGCATTTCTTTATTTGTCGGTGTTTGAGGAGGAAAGTTTGTTCCAGTTATTATGAACCGTGCAAAGCACAGCTAAGCACCATTCTCAGGAGTGCTTTGCACGGTTCATATGGATTGTATGGATAGTGCTTAGAGACGATAAGCACCCTGCTTGGGCTTACCGGTGTGGCATGTTGTTTCTGCCAGCGACGTTTCATCCCCTATATATCCGGTGTATAAGGCGTTCGAAGGATGAATTATTGAAATTCGATAAGGCATGATGAAACCTTTTTCTATTTCTTTTGTTGATGCAGTATAATTAAAAAAGTAAATAAATGATGGACGATGTAACTAAACGATTAGAAGAAGCAGCCCAGACCAATCATCTGGTTTTGATTTTATTTTATGCAGATTGGTCTCCCCACTATGAATGGTTGGAACCGGTTATTAATGCATATGAAAAGAGAGTCGTCGAACTTGTAAAAGTGAATATTGAAAGTGACAAAGCTGTTGCAGATTCTTATAATATAGAAACTGTTCCGGCTTTTGTGTTACTGCACCGTGGAAAGGAATTGTGGCGGCAAATCGGGGAACTGACTGTTGATGAATTCCGGCTGGTATTGGAAGAGTTCTGAAATTGGTGATGTAATTGGTGTGATAAGCGGACTAATGACAAGAGATAAACAGGCTGCACTATATACTGCATGGCACTAATCACTTATCATTGATCCGCTTATCACTAATTCATTATTTCACTCTTTCATTATTTCATTCAGCAATACCGGTTCATTAGTCGTGATGAAATCAACCTTCTTTTCGATAAGCCATTTCATGTCTTTTTCTTTATTGACTGTCCAGACGTTTACTTTCATGCCGAGATCGTGGCATTCTTTTATCCATTCGGGATGTTTTCGGAAGACGTTCAGATGATAGTCCGGTCCGGCACACCCCATCTCTTTCAGTTCTTTCGGGGGTAGTTTGCCATCCAGATAAAAGACAGGAGTTCCGGCAGGAGTCAGGCGATAAATTCCTTAGTGGCATGCAATGAAAAAGTAATGTATTCCATTCTGTCGTTCAGCCCGAGTTTTTTCACCATCGCCACTATCTTTTCTACGGCTTTCGTTTCCCGTTCCGGGCTGCTGAGTTCTTTCAGTTCCAGAATCAGGCGTGTCTTGGTTTTTAGAGCAGCTTTGAGATATTGTTCAAGGGTAGGGAGGCTCTCGCCGTTATCCAGCTTCAGTGAAGTAAGGTTTGCTGCCGTAGAGCGTTCCATGCTTTTTAGCTTGAAAACAGGATCATGGTTCACCACAAGCTTATCATCTGCCGTGAGCCACACATCGAATTCGGAACCGTAGCAGCCGATAGAATCGGCTTTAAGAAGAGCGGCAATGCTGTTTTGTGCCGAACCGTCTGTTTTCCAATAGCCGCGATGGGCGATAACCTGAGTTTGGGCCATTACGCCGCATGTTGATAGGACGAGGGCGGAGGCAAGTAGAATCTTTTTTATTTTCATCATATGCAAATAGTTTTTTTACTATGTTGCAAAAGTAAGGAAAGAAAGTCTTGATTGTTTTACATCATTATTAAATCTTAGTTAATATATCAAGATTCATTTTTACGGAGAAAGCTATGTCTGCCGCACCATAAAAACATGCTATATTGATTCCGAAGGCTGTTTTTAACATGTGTGCATAGCCACCTGCCTGTCTTTAGTTTCTTAATATGGATTGCTAATATTCAGTTTTCAATTTAATCCCCAATGCTTTAGACAAAGAAAGGAAGCTGGAAAGTTGCATATCTGTTTCGTCTTTCTACTAATTTCGAGCATAATATCTGTTTTCTTGCTTTTTATTTACATAAATGAAACCAATTAGTTACATTTATGTAAATAAAAAGCAAGAAAATAACGGTCATTGTTGGAGACATTTTCAATATGCTTCTTCGTGTATCCCTTTTACGGCCCGTCCACTGGGTTCGTTCTTGCCTTGGAAGGCGGTATCCCAAGCCAGTGCTTCTGCTGTGGAGCAGGCTACACTGGGCACGCTCGGTACGCTTTTCGCTGCCGATGCGCTGGGGAAGTGCTCTTCGAAAATACTACGATAATAATATTCCTCTTTGTTCTGTGGCGTGTGGATGGGGAAGCGTTCGGCAGCCTGTGCCATTTGTTCGTCGCTTACGGCTGTTGCGGTGATAGCTTTCAGCGTATCTATCCAGTTGTATCCTACACCATCGCTAAATTGTTCTTTTTGACGCCAGACCACACTTTCCGGTAGCATATGTGCAAAGGCTTCGCGTACTATTTTCTTTTCAATCACCTTTCCCGATGCCATCTTGGCCTCCGGATTGAGACGCATGGCAACGTCCAGAAATTCTTTGTCGAGGAATGGGACACGTCCTTCTATACCCCAAGCGGCAAGGCTCTTGTTGGCACGCAGGCAGTCGTAAAGATACAGCTTGGAGATTTTGCGTACGGTCTCTTCATGGAAAGCACGGGCGTCCGGTGCTTTATGGAAGTAGAGATAACCGCCGAATATCTCGTCCGCTCCTTCACCGCTAAGTACCATTTTGATTCCCATCGACTTGATGACACGTGCCAGCAGATACATCGGTGTAGAGGCACGTACGGTAGTCACATCGTAAGTCTCGATAAAATAGATTACATCACGTAGTGCATCGAGCCCTTCTTGAATGGTATAGTTTATTTCGTGATGGACGGTTCCGATATATTCGGCTACCTCACGAGCCTTACTGAGATCGGGAGCACCTTTCAAGCCAATGGCGAAAGAGTGTAGCTGTGGCCACCAGGCATCACTGGCACCATCTGTTTCAATGCGTTTGGCTGCATATTTCTTGGCGATGGCCGAAATGACGGAGGAATCCAGACCGCCGCTTAACAATACCCCATAAGGGACATCACTCATTAATTGGCGATGTACAGCTGCTTCAAGGGCATCATGTACATCGGATACATGGGCAGTGTTGGTTTTCACAGCTTCATAATCCATCCAGTCGCGGGTATACCAACGTTTCATTTTTTGTTCTTTACTATGGTAATAGTGTCCCGGAAGGAAGGGTTCGTAATCTTCGCAGAAACCTTCGAGAGCTTTCAATTCACTGCCTACATACACCTTTCCATCTGCATCATACCCGATATAAAGAGGTATAACGCCGATAGGGTCGCGGGCAATGAGAAACTCGTCTTTTTCTTCATCGTAGAGTGCGAATGCGAAAATACCGTTAAGCTCTTCCAAGAAGTGTATGCCTTTGTCTTTATAAAGCGCAAGTATCACTTCGCAATCGCTTCCTGTCTGAAATTCATAACGTCCGGCATATTGTGCACGTATGTCCCGATGATTGTATATCTCACCGTTTACGGCAAGTACCACTTTATGGTCGGGCGAGTAGAGAGGTTGCCCTCCACTTTCCGGGTCGACGATAGAAAGGCGTTCGTGTGCCAGGATGGCACTGCCGCCTACATAGATACCACTCCAGTCCGGTCCGCGATGACGGATTTTTTGTGCCATACGCAATGCTTTGTCCCGCAATTCTTTCGACTGGTTCTTTATATTGAATATTCCTGCTATTCCACACATGATTTTGAGATTTATGGTTTATGAATTATGATTTCTGGATTTGTGAATTATGAATTATGGCTTTTTGCTGCCCCCCGTTAAGCCGGTCTTTTCCTTTTCTGATAGCTTCTTCTGATAGCTTCGGTCATGATTTCTAATTTATAAATCATAAATCAGTTTCGCTACTCTGCGTCCTTCTGCCATTGCACGTACTACGAGACTGGCTCCTGTTGCCGCATCACCGGCTATGAATACATTTTCCGGATATTCCGGCTGTTCCGGTTTCAGGAATCCCATGGCAAGTAATACCATATCGGCTTCAATGATTTCTTTTTTGCCGGTGGGCTTCATGACTGGTCGTCCACCTGCGGCAGGAGTGCTCCATTCTACCTCTTCTACCTCTACACCGGTGACTTTACCGTTTTTACCGATGAATCGGTTGGAAGCAAGTGACCATCGGCGCATACAGCCTTCTTCATGTGAAGAGGTAGTTTTCAGTACCACCGGCCATTGTGGCCACGGAGTCGCATCATTATGTCCGACAGGGGGCTGAGGCATGATTTCTATTTGTGTTACACTGACAGCTCCTTGTCGTACACTGGTACCTATACAGTCCGAACCGGTATCCCCTCCACCGATGACAAGTACTTTTTTCCCTTTTGCATTCACCATCTTATCTTTAGCAAAAGTCTGTCCTTCTATAATCCGGTTCTGTTGTGATAACATTTCCAATGCAAAATGGATTCCTTTCAGTTCACGTCCCGGTATGGAAAGATCGCGAGGCGTTTCTGCACCGGTACAAATACAGTAAGCATCGAATCCTTCGGGCAGATGAGCCGTGTCTATCGCTGTATTCATTTTGAACAGAATCCCTTCGGCTTTTAATATTTCCATGCGGCGGTCGATGATGTTTTTATTCAGTTTGAAGTTCGGAATACCGAAACGGAGTAGGCCGCCCGGTGCTTCTGCCTTATCGAAAAGGGTGACGGTATATCCTTTTCTGTTCAACTGATTGGCAGCTACCAATCCCGCTGGGCCGGCACCGATTATTGCTACCCGTTTTCCATTACGTACGGGTATTACCGGAGTGATATATCCTTCACGAAAAGCGGCTTCTACAATAGCGGCTTTATTTTTGCGGATGGGTACCCGGTCAACTACAAGC
>OGRI01001451.1_pt1 | contig 20061 bp, 16 predicted proteins | sample 1553391 | NCBI WGS metagenome assembly OGRI01 (sample SAMEA2580052, study PRJEB22360) | human gut metagenome | reverse complement strand
TATTCATAATACAGAGTGATGGTAAACGCTACAGTATAGTCAAGGCTGTATCAGCGGACATCAAAGATGGAATACATCTGTATAAGGATATGATGAAATATTTTATTTGTAATATGAAGAAATATGGAATATACTTAAAGATATATAACCCAAGAGAGGCTAACGAGAATGTGTAGTGTGGCAAAACCAATTATTAAACAAATTAGAGATAGTCGAGAGGCATTGGACTTTTTTGAGACAGTATCATTGCCTGCAGAGGATGAGAAAACGCAGGCTATTATAATGGATTTTCCTACAGTTTATATTCATAATTGGCAGGATTCTGGAGCATTTGAGGTATATGTTGGGGAGACAAATAATATTTTTAAGAGAACACGACAGCATTATGATGCTGCTTTAAATCAGCCAGGATGGCAGAGCAAATTGTTGAAAAAAAATGCAAGTATAATATTTCCTACAGGAACGTGTCTGCCATTTCAAAAAAAGATATTTCTCACAGTAAATGGAGATATACTGCCATGCGAAAGAATTGATCAGAAGTATATATTGGGGCATGTCACATCTGAAAAAGTCGATCTGGATTTGGATGCGATAGCCAAACAATACTCTGCATACTACAATAAGACCAAACACTTGTGCAAGGCTTGCTATATGAAGCCGTTTTGCAAACAGTGTTTGTTCTATATGGAGAATTTGTCGTCTTCTCCTAGATGCCCCGGTTTTAAAAACAGGAAAGAAGCGTTGGATTATTTGGGCTATTATCTGAATATGCTCCAACAACAGCCCGAAATATATGCAAGAATATCAAAAGAACTAATGGTACAGATATGATGAAACCGACTTATTATTACACCTTATATCCTGATACGTTTCTGTGGATAAATGAAACGGAAGGAGTTATGTATAATGCAAAAGAACACACTTACTTGAGTTTCGACATACACGGTTTGATAAAGAAATACTGCTTGATGTTGAATGAATTAAGAAACTTGTACACTATAGATGTATCACCGGAAGACTGGGAAGATACTGATCTGCGATCATGGATGCTGGATACAGTAGAAAATAAAATGGGGTGTCTGATTGAATATTCGGATACCGAATCACGCCCCATCAGTTTTCCTCCATTACTCAACCTGCAATCGGATGTAGACCGGATTGAAAAGGAGAAAGGAAGAGAAGTGGGGGAATATGTAGCTTATAACTGGAACGAATTATCCCTCTTCCTGGGTGGGCAGAGTGAACACCCCGATTACTGCCGGCAGTTTCTCTATCCGATAGCCGATGAACACTTCTTGGATATTCAGACATTGGAAACTTTTTTGGCTACGGCAAACAATACTTATCTCTTGCAGGTCAATGTAATAGGAGATATACTGCAATATCCTTATAAAAAACAACTGATGTGCTTATTAGGAGGTTTAACTGCGAAAGTTTGCCTGTATATGCTGGGAGATAATGCTAAGGGTATCGGGGACTTGTTGAACTCTTCGGAGTTTGATAAAGACAAATATGAATTAAAACTTTACTATGCCGGGCAAAACTCATTTGATGAAATAAACCGGATGCTGGCAGATTCTTCTATATCGTTTTCATGGATCTATATCATACTCGGAGAGTCTGATATAGAGGAGATGGAAGAAATGAAGCAAAACAACGTTAATGTGGAAATTATTCCGTGTCCTGCCTTTACCGGAGATAATTTGGATTTCTTTGAGCAATACATATATACTTGTAAAGAAGATATTACTGTATGTAGTTATGATAAAAAAGATATTTTTGCGCATCAGGTGATGAATTCAAATTATTGGGGCAGATTGTCGGTATTCCCTGATGGTAGTGTTTATTCTAATATTAATAATCCTCCTGTCGGTACCATAAAAGATACTATATATGATTTGATAATCAAAGAGATGAAGAATCGCTCGGCTTGGAGATTAACACGGGACGTTACTCCCGAATGTGCAAAGTGCCTGCACCGTTATTTGTGTCCGCCGCCTTCTAATTATGGGTTTGTGATTGGAAAATTCAATTTATGCCATCTGAAATGAATAAGCAGATATATGTTTTAGATGAATACATCACTTCTACTAAAAATGGGATAGGGGTATTTATCACTGAGCTTCTACAGTGTCTAAAGAAAATGGATGTGGATATTTGCCATGTAATCTTTAATGTCAGGCAACCGGAGATTAGGGTATGTTCTAAAAATGGAATGAAGATAATATCGATACCTCGTTTTCCTTCTGGTAATTTCTTTGATAACTGGAAAGTGGTGAACAGAGTTTTTCGTCTGTTCGTTCCTGATTCTTTGGAGAATGTGTTTTGCTTTAATCATTCTCCTTGTCCTGAATTGCTGGAGAGTCTACGCAACTCTCATCCTTTGTCCAAGCAATTGTATGTTATTCATAATCTTTGGTGGACTTCACCTTTACTTGGGGATGACTGTTTGTTGGCAAATATTGTAAAGAATAGAAGTAGATCGTTGAAGAATAAAACATATAAATGGATTTTAAATACTGTTGATAAGGAGCTACAGATGTGCCAGACAGTAGATGCAGTAGTTTGTCTGACAAAAGGAACACATCAAGTACTTACTAATATCTATAGGATTGATCAGGAAAAGATATTCTTAATACCTAATGGACTGAAAAGAAATCAATACATAAACTCAAAAATGGATAAGAATAAACTTCGAGAACAATACTATATAGATGACAAAGAGAAAGTGATTCTTTTTGCAGGAAGACTTTCTGAATTTAAAGGGATATATGCTGTGTTGGATGCTTTTTGCATATTACTAAAAGAGTTTTCTAATATTCGTTTAGTACTTGCAGGTTCTTTACTACCCGAATTTGTCTTGTCTAATTATGCTCATATTTCTACTAAAGTAACATATACCGGGCATTTGGAACGTAAGGAGTTGAAGAAGTGGTATCAAATGGCAGATATTGGAGTCATTCCTTCTTACACAGAACAGTGTAGTTATGTTGGTATTGAAATGATGATGCATGGACTTCCGATAGTGACATCTGATGGTTTCGGTTTACGGGATATGTTTAAAGATCAGGGCAATGCTATAGTAGTCCCTATTGGGAAAAGAACAAAGAAAAATGGTACTTTTAGTGAGAATTTGGTCCATGCTTTGACTATGCTTTTATCTTCGGAAACACTAATGAATGAGATTGGACGAAATGCGCGGAAGGCTTATCTCAAACATTACGGTTTATGCCAAATGAAAGAGGGATATAAACGCTTGCTGGATGCTTTTTAAAAAATTAAATATATGATGGAAATACCCCGAATTCTTTATTCTTCCCCTTTTATGGGAAACTATTTTTGTGAAATCGCTCATTATAATATGGCTTTTGTCGCTATAGCAAAGAATGCAGTGACTTATCTTAAGAGTCTGGCTATCTATGCTAAAACAGGTACTGTTGTTTCTGATAAGGAAGAAATACATGAAGTGGTCGGTTATAGTTCCATGAATGGTTATCTATATCCGGTGAAACAACTTGATGGAGAGTGGGGAAATGGTATTATGAAGTTTGCTGTTTGGAGAGATCCTGTTGAAAGATTAGTTTCCTGCTACAAGAATTTCTGTTTGGAATACCACCACCAGCAACGGCGTTATTTTGAGTATTTGGATTTGTGTCGGGAACCGTCCTTCGACCGGTTTATGGAATTTGTGCGTTTTGAACTGGGGAAAAGTGATCCTCTTTATCAAGATGAGCACATTCGTCGGCAGTCGGATTATTATTCTTGCGAGGATGTAGACTATATCGTTCCTATAGAAAAGTTGGATACCTTTCTGCAGGTATATAAGATCCCTCAGGTTGGAGATATTAGAAATTCTACTCATGCAAAATTTGCATTGATTAATACTGATTATATTGAAGAGATTAAAGACCTTTATAGGTTAGACTATCAGATTCGTCCCAACTACTAATTTTATATTTAGATCAAATGAAAAACGCACTAAAAACATGAAACGTTTTCCTCATTATATCCAACTGGACGCCATGGATTGTGGTCCATCCTGCCTCCGTATGATAGCGAAGTACTACGGCAAGACTTACTCGCTTCAAACGCTTCGTGCCCGTTCCTTCATTACTCGCGAAGGAGTATCGATGCTTGGAATCAGTGATGCTGCCGAATTCATAGGCTTCCGTACATCCGGTGTGCGAATCACTTTTAAGCAATTAGTGGAAGATGTCCCTTTACCATGTATTCTTCATTGGAACCAAAATCACTTTGTCGTTTGCTATGACATTCGTAAAAAGAAAGACGGTTATTGGGTTAGTGTTGCTGACCCTGCTAGCCAGTTGGTAACTTATAAGGAAAAAGAATTCAGGAAATGCTGGATTTCCACGAAAGTAGGTGGGGAAGAAAAGGGGGCTGCCCTGACATTAGATCCTACTCCCGACTTTTATGAAATGGATGATGAGAAAAGGGCGGGGGAGCGCAGCCTCTCTTTTTTCCTGAAGTATCTGACTCCCTATAAAAAGCAGTTAATCCAATTAGTTTTGGGTATGCTGACTATCAGTGTGCTGCAACTCATCTTTCCTTTCCTTACCCAGTCTCTGGTGGATGTCGGCATTCATGGAGGTAATCTGTCTTTTATTACTTTGATATTGATAGCTCAGCTGGTCGTCTCTCTTTCTCAGCTCTCCGTAGAATTTATTCGTAGCTGGATTATGCTTCATATGAATGCCCGTATCAATATCGCACTCATTTCAGACTTTCTGGTCAAGCTGATGAAGCTACCTTTGCATTATTTCGATACGAAAATGATAGGAGATATCATGCAGCGCATCGGTGACCACGGACGTATTGAGTCTTTCCTTACCGGCTCTTCTATCAGTACATTGTTCTCATTTGTCAACTTCTTTATCTTTGCTTTCGTACTGGCTTATTATAACTTGGGTATTCTTGCCATCTTTCTGGTTGGCAACTCTCTTTATGTCTGCTGGATACTTCTCTTCATGAGATATCGTCGGGAACTGGATATCCGTCGCTTTGCACAGGCGGCGGGTGAACAGAGCAGCCTGATACAGCTTGTAACCGCTATGCAGGAAATTAAACTGAACAACTGCGAAAAGCAAAAACGTTGGCAATGGGAGCGAATTCAGGTGAAACTCTTCAAGATTAGCGTGAAAGGTCTTGCATTGGGACAAACCCAACAGGTGGGTTCCATCTTCTTTAACCAAACTACCAACATCGTCATCTCTTTTATTGCTGCCAAATCGGTGGTGGACGGCGAAATGACTTTGGGCATGATGATGTCTCTTACCTATATTATCGGTCAGTTATCGGGACCTATCGGTTCCTTCATCGGTTTTGTCCAACAACTTCAGGATGCCAAGATCAGTCTGGAGCGATTGAACGAAGTGCATGGCAAGGAAGATGAGGAACAGAATATCGAATCAAAACTAACATTGCTGCCGGAGGAACGCGATATCTGTATCGAAGGACTCTCTTTCAGCTATGACGGGGCGGAAAGGGACTATGTATTGGAAGACTTGAATCTGCATATTTCGGAAAGGAAAGTGACTGCGATAGTTGGTGCGAGCGGTAGCGGAAAGACTACGCTGATAAAACTGTTATTAGGTTTTTATACTCCCAACAAAGGAAAAATAAAACTGGGAGAGACTCCTCTTGAAAATATCAATCCTCATTTATGGCGTTCCCGTACGGGGTCGGTGATGCAGGACGGATTTATATTTTCCGAATCTATTGCTCAGAATATTGCCGTTGGTGAGGAGCAGATTGATATTGAAAGACTCCGGCATGCTGTTACGGTAGCCAATATTCGTGACTTTATCGATTCGCTGCCTTTAGGCTATAACACCAAAATCGGTATGGAGGGAAATGGTATCAGTCAGGGGCAACGGCAACGCATCCTGATTGCCCGTGCCGTCTATAAGAATCCTGAATTTCTTTTTTTCGATGAGGCTACGAATGCCTTGGATGCCAATAATGAGAAGGAGATTATGGAACATTTACATGAGTTTTATAAAGGCAAAACAGTAGTTGTAGTAGCCCATCGCTTGAGTACTGTGAAAGATGCTGATAAGATTGTAGTGCTGGATAAAGGGCGCATCATGGAAGAAGGTACCCACCAGGAATTGACAGAGAAGCGAGGACTGTATTATGAATTAGTGAAGAACCAGTTGGAACTAGGGCAGTAGGAAGGAGCATTTATGGTACAAGAAGACAAAAAGGAATATAAAGAAATAGAACTTCGGAGCGAAGAAGTGCAGGAAGTGATGAGCCACGTTCCTGTGTGGATTCTCCGTTGGGGGATCACTGTCTTGTTTTGTATTGTTATCATTCTACTGATTGGGAGCTATCTGTTTAAATATCCGGATGTAGTGGAAGCGGAGATTACGGTTAGTACACAGAATCCTCCAGCTTATGTGGTTGCTAGGGTAGCCGGAAGATTGGAAGAGTTGTGTGTGGAGAACGGTGCGGTAGTCAGGAAGGAGGCTGTGTTGGGAATGATAGAGAATTCAGCAAAAGCGGAAGATTTGTTTTTACTGAAAGAGCGCATGAAACAATGGGAAGCTCAAGGGTTTGTCCTGAGTATGGCCGAACAGCTTTTCGACGGGCAATATTTGCAACTAGGCGAAGTGCAGCCTGCCTATGCTTCGTTTATTTCTGTTCTGAAAGATTATGCGAGTTTCGTGAAACAGGATTATTACCGCAGGAAACTGGAGAGCAGTCGGAAACTTTTGGAGAGTCAGAAGACGTATTACCAACTGGCAGAGAAACAATTCCAGTTGGGCGGACAAGAGCAGATGTTGATAAAACGTATTTATGGACGTGATTCTACTCTGTATAAGAAAAATGCGATGATTGCAGCGGAATATGATGAGTCGGAGCGTAGTTATCTGCAACAATTGCAAGGTTACGAAGGAATGCGGATGTCGCTTTCTCAAATTGAGATGCAAATAGAGCAGGGGAAGGAAAGTTTGCTTGACGTCCAGCACCAGGCACTGACAGAAGAACAGAAACATATCGTGAATCTTAAAAATACAGTTGAGCAATTGCAGGTAAGTATCACAACTTGGGAGCAAAGTTATTTGTTAGTGGCGCCCATATCAGGAAAACTGACTTTCATGAGTGTATGGAGTAATAATCAGAATGTGGCTTCCGGTGAAAGTGTTTTTGTGATTGCACCCGATGAAGGAGCTTTACCAATGGGGAAGGCATTGCTTCCGGTTCAAGGCTCCGGTAAAGTGAAATCGGGGCAAGAGGTTAACATCCGTTTGAATAACTATCCTGACCAGGAGTTTGGCTATGTTAAGGGGCGGGTCTGTAGTGTTTCTCCTGTTCCTACTGCCGAGAATATGTATGTGGTTGATATAGAACTACCGGATGGAATGCGGACTAATTATGGTAAGGATTTGCCCTTAACCCGTGAGATGAAAGGGGTTGCTGAGATTGTGACGGAGGATATGAGGCTGATTGAAAGACTGCTGGCTCCGTTGAGAAAGTTGAAGGACAAGATGGGAGGATAACTTTCACACATACGGGGACAGAAAGCATGGTCTGTATAATATGATTAGAGTAACCGTTCTATCGCTTCCGCAACCCCATCTTCGTCATTAGTCAGTGTAATGTAGTCGGCAGCCTTCTTCACAGGCTCCTGCGCGTTGCCCATCGCTATGCCCATACCAGCGAATTTGATCATCGACAGGTCATTGTAGCCATCGCCTATAGCTATCACTTCCTCGCGTGTCATTCCTATATTTTCCAACAGGACGCTGAGGGATAAAGCCTTGTCGATACCTTGCGGAACCAACTCCAGGAAATAAGGTTCCGAACGGAAGACATTGATCTTTCCTTGCAGGCGGATACAAAGCTCGGATTCTACAGGAATTAGCTTGCCGGCATCTCCGACGATGAGGCACTTGGCTACCGGCAGGGTGATGTCAGTCAGGAAGTCGTTTGTTTCCCGTATCGCCATTTTATTGAGGAAGGCTTCTTTTTGTACGTACGGATCTTGTGAGTTTTCGGTCACTATTTCTGCTCCGTCGTAAGTCAGTATGCTTAGATGATTGGTGCGGGCGCATTCGTAGAGTACCGGAACGACTTCATTGGGCAGTACATTCTCGTACATCATTTCTTTGCTTTCCCAGTTGATGATTTCCCCACCGTTATAGGACAGGATAAATCCGCCGAACTCATTCATGCGTAACTCGTTGGCGAGCGGTACGATGCCGTAAGTCGGTCGCCCTGATGCAAGTACCAGACGGATACCTTGTTCTTGTATGCGTATCAGCGTTTCCCGGTTGCGGGAAGAGATTTCCTTTTTAGAATTGGTGAGTGTGCCGTCGAGGTCGAGCACTATGAGTTTGTATTTCATGTCGCATTGTTTTGGGTTGCAAAGATAGGAGAAAATGGATGACTACAAAGTGCGTGGTAATTAAAATATGCTTAGATTATGCACTTTTATGGTGCAATAGTGAGATGTTTGATTGTTATTGCAGCAAATCCGCCCACTGCTCATTGCTCAGTGCAGGCAGTGCCTCACTATCCGTAATAAATGTTTCTGCCAGCCTCCTCTTGTCCTCCTGTAGTTGGAGAATCTTTTCTTCGATACTATTCTGAGTGATAAAACGATAGGCGATAACCTGTTTATCCTGACCGATACGATGTGCACGGGCGATGGCTTGTGACTCGGCAGCAGGATTCCACCAGGGATCAATGATAAATACATAATCGGCTTGTGTAAGGTTAAGGCCGACTCCTCCTGCTTTCAAAGAAATAAGGAATGCCTGCACATCCTTTTGCTCGGTGAAATGGGCGATTTCGGAAGGTCGGTTGTTGGTGGAACCGGTCAGCAGAGCATACTTCCAGCCCCGTTGGCGGAATACCTCGGCAAGTATCTCCAGATGCCGGACAAAGGAAGAAAAAATAAGTACCTTATGTCCTTCACTTCTTAGTGTGTCAAAGGTATCGATGATTTGTTCCGTTTTTCCCGATACCCCGTCGAAGTCGGGAAAGATAAGCTGCGGATGGCAAGCCAGTTGACGGAGACGCAGGATACCGTTCAGGATGCTGAACATATGGTATCTGTCTCTGTTTTCGGGTTGCTGGAGTAATATGTTGCGGAGGCTGTTTTTCTCCTGTTCGTAGCTCTCACCCTGCTTTTCGGACATGGCGCAATAGATCGTTTCTTCGGTAAGCGGGGGAAGTTCCGGCGCTACCTCGCTTTTGCTTCTGCGAAGGATAAACGGAGCGATGATCTGTTGCAGCCTTTTCTCCATACGGACGTTTCCTTGCCGGATCGGAATGATAAACTGCTTATGAAAAGTGCTTTCTTCTCCTAACAGGTCCGGTTGCAGAAAACGGAACTGTGCCCACAAATCTTTGAGAGAGTTCTCGATAGGCGTACCGGTAAGTGCAATCCGGTGCTTGCCTTGCAACTGGATGACCGAACGGAAAGTAAGGGAATCATTGTTCTTGATATTCTGACTCTCATCAAGTACGATGTATTCGAATGTGTAGGAGCGGAGAATATCAATGTTATTCCTCATCATCCCATAAGTCGTGAATATCAGATGGAAATGATTGAAGAACTTCTCCGGATGTCCTTTGGGAAACGCGGTGTTGCTGTTATATTCCGCTATCGCAAGAGTCGTGAAGCGTTTAGCCTCTCTTCGCCAGTTGTGGAGCAGGGAGGTGGGGACAACGATCAGAGTGGCAGGCTTACGGGAGTTCTTTCCGTGTTCCTGTCTGTGATCATCTTCTTTCGGTCTGTTTTTCTCTCTGATTTCCCGTGCGTCCGGCAGCAGCTCATCTTCGGAGGAAAACGAGAATAAGGAGAATTGTCCTTCGGCATCTGCTATCTGCTCTCTGACGGGAGGATTGTTGGCAGTACATTCCTTGTCCGGCTGACTGTCGGAAGCTGTGGTTTCTGTAAATACGGGCTTCATAGGAGCAGTGACCGCATCAGGAGAAAGCGGTTTGTATATATATTGCAGCAGCGTCAGCGTCTGAAGCGTCTTTCCAAGTCCCATATCATCTGCCAGGCAGCCGCCGAATCCTTGCTTGTTCAGCTGCACCATCCATGAGAATCCCTTCTGCTGATAGGGTCGTAGTTCCGCTTTCAGTCCTTGGGGAACAGGAACATTACGTATCTCTCTCTTGAAAGGCAGGTCTTTAGGTCCGTTCTCTTCTAAAGCCGATTGTACGGCACCGACAAAGGTCGGTTTCAGACGAATCCCCGTCTCCGTCTGGGTGCCCAGTTCCAACAGGTTTCCATATTTGCTGAACCATTCTTCCGGTAAAAGAATCATGCGTCCGTCCGGTAACAGAAATTCTCTTTTCTCTTCAAGGATGTGCTTGCGGAAGCGTGAGAAAGGGATACGCAGATTGCCGATGACTACCGTGATATGTAGCTCAAACCAGTCGGGCTCATCATCACAACTCTGTTCGATGCGGATTTCGTCCAGACAGTAAGGAGTATTCCCCATGTTTCCTGTCAGCAGAAAAGACTGTTGGAGCATCTTCCGATATGTACTGATCCATTCGGTAATTGTCTTTTCGGGTGCATCGGGCGACAGCTTGAAATGAACGTCGCTGACTCGTTGCAAGCCGGAATCTGTTAACATCCGGAGCTTCTCTTCTTCGGCATCGCTATCCCGACGGAAAAAGAATATCTCGCCGAAATCGTTCCGGTAAATGATCTTCTTCATTTCGGTCACGGTGTCGGGAGTAAATGACTGGTCACCATAACGGAAGCTAAGCCGCAACATCTGTTCGTCGTAAATGGTATCTTCAAGAGACAGGACAGCTTCGCAGGCATACGTCTCTTCAATGATATTCAGTCCCTGAGTCGTGATTTCATGATAGCGTGCTATTGGAATGACGATGTTATCGATGTATTTCTCGATTTGGGAAGCAGGGACGCTGATTTTCTTTTTCTTGGTAAAGGGCAGAATGCGTACGCTCTCAATATGCGGAAAGAAGTACAGCTCCATTCCCAGTAAGAGGGCAGACGGTGAGGAGGTCAGCACGATAACAGGCTTCTGTTCACTTAATGAGAGCGGCTGCCCGTCATAATAGCATTGCAGCTGGTAGCGGAAATTGGTCTCATCGGCAAGAAACGTAAAACGGATTTCCACGTCATGAGGATGCACATGATAGGCATGATGCGCATATAGCAGTTTGCTTCCGACCTGTTTCTGATACAGAGGAAGATTATGATGGCGTATCAATGTCAGCATCTCCTGCATTTTTTTCTCGATGAATGGGCGGATATTGTTCTTTACCCGTTCCGGATCTTCGGATAATTTGCGCAGAAAACGGGATACTGTTTTCTCACGCGAATAGATCCCCATCAGATATTTCTCTGTATAATGAGAGGCGATGTCGATAGCTTGTTGCTCGGCCTCGTTCATCCGGCTGATTGCTTCGGGTGAAGCGTGAAAAGCCTGTTCAATGAGTTGGTATGTACCGTCGTCAGATTTCTCTGCCATATAAGGAATCAGTAGTGTGCCGAACGTCAGATGTTCGGTTAAAACGATGATAACTTGTCCGGTATTTGCTTTCTCTTCCATTCTCTTTAGGCTTTAACAAACAAAGATACGGGAAAATCCTTAATTTTGCAGCATGATGGAAGAAAACAAACGAGTATTGTTAGGAATGAGCGGCGGTACGGACAGTTCCGTAGCTGCCATGCGATTGCTGGAAGCCGGATATGAGGTGACCGGAGTTACTTTCCGTTTCTATGAGTTGAACGACTCGACCGAATATCTGGAAGATGCCCGCCATCTGGCAGAGCGTTTGGGAATCCGTCATATCACGTATGATGCCCGCGAGATATTCCGCAAACAGATTATCGAATATTTTGTGCATGAATATATGGTGGGGCATACTCCTGTGCCCTGCACATTGTGCAATAACTATCTGAAATGGCCCCTTCTTTCCAAAATTGCCGATGAAATGGGGATTTTTTATATTGCTACAGGGCATTATGTCCGGAAAGTAAAGGTGGATGATACCTATTATATAACTTACGCTGCCGATTCGGACAAGGATCAGACCTTTTTCTTATGGGGACTCAAACAGGATATTCTTCGGAGAATGTTGCTTCCGATGGGAGATATTACCAAAGTGGAAGCACGTGCCTTTGCTGCTGAACGGGGATTTCAGAAAGTGGCGGTGAAAAGGGACAGTTTGGGAGTTTGCTTTTGCCCGATGGATTATCGAAGCTTTCTGAAAAAGTGGTTGGTCAGCAATTGTCAGTCGCAGGTCAGCGTAGGTCAGCCACAGGTCAGTGCAGGTCAGACTTGGTCAACGGAAGTCAGACGTGGACGATTCGTCGATGAAAAGGGAGATTTTATAGCCTGGCATGAGGGCTATCCTTTTTATACCGTCGGACAGCGGCGTGGCTTGGGCATTCATTTGAATCGTGCCGTCTTTGTGAAGGAAATTCGCCCGGAAAAGAATGAAGTAGTACTCGCTTCCCTACAGGCTTTGGAGAAAACAGAGATGTTACTTAAAGATTGGAATATTGTTAATCGGGAACGTTTGTTAGGGCATGCGGATATCATTGTGAAGATTCGCTATCGGAAACAGGAAAATCATTGTACTGTGACAGTTACAACGGATAACTTCCTGCATGTACAACTTCACGAACCGTTGACGGCAATCGCATCCGGGCAGGCTGCTGCCTTCTATAAAGATGGCTTGTTGTTAGGCGGTGGAATCATTGTAGAAGAATCATTGCTTCAGTCTCTATAAAGTTTGAAAAAGTAAAAATCATCTGCCATCTGCAACAGAATCGACTCATCTTATTCTTTATTTTTTGCTTATAGCGTTGTAGATACCAGTTGCAAGCTGGTAATACAAAAAAGTCCCACAGTGCATATTATGTACACTGTAGGATACTTTCTGTCATATAATGATTTAATTTGTTCGGATAACTTTATTCGTTGTTCAGCACCAGCATTGACTCTATATATTCGCGTGTATTGCTTAATCTGGGCACTTTGTGCTGTCCACCTAATTTTCCCTTCCTTGCCAGCCAGTCATGGAACAATCCCGGACGCGCAACGATGACTTCCAGTGGTTGCAGAGCAATATCTTTCCAACGCTTCGCCTCATAGTCTGAATTTACTTCTTTCAATGTAGCATCAAGTATTGCGGCAAATTTCTCTACGGAATCCGGCATCTTGGCAAATTCTATTAGCCATTGATGACGGCATTTGGCGTGTTCGTCCATAAATACCGGTGCTGCAGAGTATTCGCAAACCTGCGCTCCCGTCTCGGCACAAGCTTTAGCCAGGCCTTTTTCGGCATTATCTACAATCAGTTCTTCTCCAAAAGCATTGATGAAATGCTTCGTACGTCCTGTGATGACGAACTTATATGGGTTCTTGCTGGTAAACTTCACCGTATCACCGATCATGTATCGCCACAATCCGCAGGACGTAGAAATCACCATTGCGTAATTCTTGTTAAGTTCCACCTCTTCGAGGCAGTAAGCACGTGGATTTTCCTTATCAACTTCTTCCAGCGGAACGAACTCGTAGAAAATACCGTAGTCGATCATCAGCAACATGGCAGGGTCTGAAAGATCGTTCTGCGTACCAAAGTACCCTTCGGAAGCGTTGTAGGTCTCTACATAATGCATCTTCTTTGAGTGAATCACCTGTTTGTACTGCTCACGATAAGGGGTGAAAGCCACTCCGCCGTGGAAGAATACTTCCAGATTCGGCCACACTTCCTCCAGAGTTTGTTTGCCGGTCTTTTCGAGAATACGCTTGATAAGTACCAGCATCCATGAGGGTACACCGGACAAACTGGTCACATTGACCGGAATAGTACTGTTGGCTATTGCTTCTATTTTGGTTTCCCATTCGCTCATCAAAGCGATTTTCTTGCTCGGCACACGAATGAAATTGATTAACGGATTGACGTTCTGAATCAGAATCGCCGACAAGTCTCCCACCAAACTATGGTTGGAGTTGAGGTTCGGACTATGGCTGCCTCCCAGAATCAACCCTTTTCCCGAGAAAAAGTGACTGTCCGGATTGATGCGGAAGTAGAGTGCCGCAGCATCTTTACCGCCTCTATAGTGAATGTCTTCCAGAGCTTCTTTGCTGACAGGCAGGAATTTGCTTTTATCATTGGTCGTTCCGGATGATTTGGCAAACCAGCGTATTTCCGATGGCCAAAGCAGATTCTGTTCCCCCGCCCGCAAGCGTTCTACATAAGGCTTTATTTCCTCATAAGTCTGTATTGGAAGGCGGTTTCTGAAATCCTCATAGCTACGGATGGAGGCGTAGTCGTACTTTTTTCCCCACTCTGTCTGTGCAGCTTGGTTCACTAAGCGACTCAGCACACGGTGCTGTATCTCACTAGCCTGACTAGCATAAAGGTCTATTTGTTTTAAACGGGAATCGAAAGTCTTACTAATAATCTTTGTAATATTCATTTCTGCTTTAACATAATAATGTTTAGTCGTGCAAAAGTAACCTTATTTATCTTTTTTTTCTATCTTTACGACGGAAATAATCGTTAAAATTTGGCGACTTTTCTTGAATCCCGAGTTTCTGACTAAAAAAAACGACAATGAGAATTGGAATCCTGACTTCCGGAGGAGACTGCCCCGGTATAAATGCCACTATCCGTGGCGTGTGCAAAACTGCCATCAATCACTATGGGATGGAAGTAATAGGAATTCATAGTGGTTTTCAAGGTTTGCTGACAAAAGACATCGAATCCTTTACTGATAAATCCTTATCCGGATTGTTGAACCAAGGGGGTACAATGCTGGGTACTTCGCGCGAGAAACCTTTTAAAAAAGGAGGCGTCGTCTCGGATGTCGACAAGCCGGCACTGATTCTTCAGAATATTCAGGAAATGGGACTGGATTGTGTCGTCTGCATCGGAGGAAACGGAACGCAGAAAACTGCCGCTAAATTTGCCGCAATGGGCGTCAACATCGTATCGGTCCCCAAAACCATTGATAATGATATTTGGGGAACGGATATTTCCTTTGGATTTGACTCCGCCGTGAGCATCGCTACGGATGCCATCGACCGCTTGCATTCTACCGCCAGTTCGCACAAAAGAGTGATGGTTATTGAAGTGATGGGGCATAAAGCCGGCTGGATTGCCCTGTATTCGGGCATGGCGGGTGGCGGCGACGTCATTCTTGTCCCCGAAATCCCTTACAACATCAAGAATATAGGAAATACAATCCTCGAAAGGCTGAAAAAAGGCAAACCCTATTCCATCGTAGTGGTGGCAGAAGGCATCCTGACGGATGGCCGGAAACGTGCCGCGGAATACATCGCACAGGAAATAGAATATGAAACGGGCATCGAAACACGTGAAACCGTATTGGGATATATTCAGCGTGGCGGTTCGCCTACTCCTTTCGACCGTAACCTGTCTACCCGCATGGGAGGACACGCGACAGAATTGATTGCCAATGGACAATTCGGACGTATGATTGCCTTAAAAGGAGATGACATTTCGTCTATCCCTCTTGAAGAAGTTGCCGGTAAATTGAAGTTGGTAACTGAAGATCACGATTTAGTGATTCAGGGCCGCCGCATGGGGATTTGTTTCGGTTAACTTATAATTTACTCTTTTGTCGTTAGGATGGTAGTTGGAGTCGTCATTCCTTCTCAGTTTCTGTTGCTTCGACCTCATTAACAGTCGTTTCGACTTCATTTGCAGCCGTTTCCACTTCCGGTATTTCGGTCTCCAAGGTATCCGGTTCCATGGCTTCCGACTCAGTCAATTCGGGCTCAACCAACTCTGTGTCCACTTCTGACGGCATCGAATGCTGCAACTTCGCTTCATTGACTGTATCCATAAATGTCTGGTCTTTCACCTTCTTGATAGCCATTTGCGCGGCATTCTGCTGAGACTCTTTCTTGGAATAGCCCGTACCGGTTCCGGCAGGAAGCCCTTCGATACGAACCTCTGTCTGGAAGACGGGATTACTGTCATGGTCGAGGAACTGCTCGATCAACTCAAAGGAAACCTCCATCTTGTTCTTCTGGCTCCATTCGATAAGCTTGGACTTGAAGTTAACTTCTTTGCGGGATATTTTGTCCAGATCAATATAACGGTTGATGATCCGCTGCTCCATAAACTGCTTGCAACGTTCATACCCCTGATCAAGATAAATGGCTCCGATAAATGCTTCGAAAGCATTCCCGTACATATAACTGTTGTGGGAAGAGGAGCGGGTAGAATATTTGATAAGTTTGTCCAGACCGATCTCCACGGCTAACTTGTTCAAAGTCTCCCGTTGTACGATCTTGGAACGTGTGTTTGTCAGGAAACCTTCCCGTTTTCCTTCGAAACGTTTATAGACAATATCTCCTACGATGGCGTCGAGGATGGCGTCACCCAAAAACTCCAGCCGTTCGTTGTTCAGCGGACGTCCCTTCTCGGAGCGGACGGCAGATGACTTGTGCAGGAGCGCTTGTTCGTAAATCTGGATATTGTGCGGATAAAATCCGAGTATCCGGTAAAAACAAAGATAAGACTCTCTGTCTTTGCGGAACAGGAGTCTTATCTTATCTATTTGGTTACGTAACACGATTTTACTCAGCGTATTTCTTGAAGATAACGCACGCATTGTGACCACCAAATCCAAATGTATTGGACAAGGCAACATTAACTTCGCGTTTCTGTGCTTTATTGAACGTGAAATTAAGGTTGTAGTCGATGTTCTCGTCGTCGTCACCTTCTTCGTGGTTGATAGTCGGAGGAACAATGCCGTTCTTGATGGCAAGGATGCTTGCGATAGATTCTACCGCACCGGCAGCTCCCAGCAAGTGACCAGTCATTGATTTTGTAGAACTGATGTTCAGTTCGTATGCGTGATCACCGAATACTTCCTTAATTGCTTTCGCTTCAGAAATATCACCTACCGGAGTAGATGTTCCGTGAACGTTGATGTAATCTACTTCTTTCGGATCCATTTCTGCATCTTCCAGAGCGTTCAGCATTACCAGTTTGGCACCAAGACCTTCCGGATGGGAAGCTGTCAGGTGATGAGCATCTGCAGACATACCTACACCGGCAACTTCTGCATAGATTTTCGCACCACGGGCCTTAGCGTGTTCCAGTTCTTCCAGGATCAAGCAACCGCCACCTTCGCCCATAACGAAACCATCGCGGCTTGCGCTAAACGGACGTGAAGCTTTAGAAGCTTCGTCGTTGCGTGTTGACAAGGCGTGCATAGCGTTGAAACCGCCTACACCTGCCGGGAAGATTGCTGCTTCGGAACCACCGGATACAATTACATTTGCTTTACCCAAACGAATCAGGTTGAAGGCATCTGCAATAGCGTTGGTTGAAGTAGCACATGCTGAACAAGTCGCGTAGTTAGGACCATGGAAACCATACATGATAGAAATCTGTCCGGCTGCAATATCCGAAATCATCTTTGGAATGAAGAACGGATTAAACTTCGGACCCATTTCCTGACGAGTGTAGTAGTTGCCTACTTCCTCTTCAAATGTATGTATACCACCGATACCGGCGCCAAAAATAACACCGATTCTGTTCAAGTCTTCTTTTTCTACATCAAGACCGGAGTCTGCTACCGCTTCTTTGGCAACTGCAATGGCGTACTGAGTGTACAGATCCATTTTCCTTGCCTCTTTACGATCGATATATTTCGTTACATCGAAGTTTTTCACTTCGCATGCGAATTGGGTCTTGAATAGCGACGCATCAAAATGAGTAATAGGCCCTGCTCCACTAACCCCGTTCACAATATTCTCCCAAAATTCGGGCACACCATTGCCAACAGGAGTAATGGCGCCAAGGCCTGTTACTACCACTCTTTTTAATTCCATATTGATGAAATCGGATAATTACTTAGCGTGTTCTTCGATATAAGATACAGCATCACCTACAGTACCAATCTTTTCTGCTTGGTCATCAGGAATAGAGATACCGAATTCTTTTTCGAATTCCATGATAAGTTCTACAGTGTCAAGAGAATCCGCTCCTAAATCGTTAGTGAAGCTAGCTTCGTTAGTAACTTCTGATTCTTCAACGCCTAATTTGTCGACGATAATCGCTTTCACTCTTGATGCAATTTCAGACATAACTTTAAGTTTTTAATTAATAATTAGTTTTATTTCTTTAAATTTGCGGTGCAAAGGAATGAATATTTATCGTTTTGCGCAAATATTTGACTAAATAAATGCAATGTTTTGCACATTTTTCACTGTTTTGTGCATCGAATTTGAGAGTTATGAAGAAAAACATCGCAATTTTCGCTTCCGGTTCCGGTTCAAATGCCGAGAATATTATCCGGTATTTCCAAAAAAACGATTCCGTTCAGGTTTCGTTGGTGCTTTCTAATAAAAGTGATGCCTATGTTTTGGAACGTGCGCATCGCTTGGGAGTGCCTTCTAACGTGTTTCCAAAGGAGGATTGGATAGCCGGAGATGAAATTTTGGCTATTTTGCAGGAGTACCGCATTGATTTTGTCGTGTTGGCCGGCTTCTTAGTTCGCGTGCCGGATTTGCTTTTGCATGCTTATCCCGATAAAATTATAAATATACATCCTGCTCTTCTGCCGAAGTACGGAGGCAAAGGAATGTATGGTGACCGGGTACATGAAGCGGTAGTGGCTGCCGGTGAGAAAGAAAGCGGCATTACTATACATTATATAAATGAGCATTACGACGAAGGAAATACGATTTTTCAAGCTACTTGCCCTGTTCTTTCGACTGATTCTCCGGATGATGTAGCTAAGAAGGTGCATGCTTTGGAATATGAACACTTCCCTCAAATCATAGAACAGGTATTAAATAATAAGAATTAAGTATCAGGTATTAAGTATTACGTCGTACAGATAATCCTTTGACAGAATTTTATTAAATTTTTCAGTCGATGCGATTAATGTCTGATACTTACTTGAAACTTAATACCTAATACTTAATAATGTATGCTTTCTCTTCTCTCCGCAAAGGATAATCTCCGCGTAGGGTTTCGAATAGCTCCGGTTGATTTTTTAGCCGGTTGCTGTCTTCGGTTGGATTATACATTTGGAGGACTGCTTCTTCGTGGTTTTTTGCATGAATAATGGGGGAGACAGGTGCGGGTGCGTTAATTTCATAATCCCCTTTTATTTGGAAAAATTTGCAGATGGCATCCAATGACATACGTGTGGCGTTTGCTTTTCCATCTGCAGAGTAACCTGCAATGTGAGGAGTTCCGATAAATGTCTTTTCCAATAGATCACGGTTGATTTCCGGTTCATGCTCCCATACGTCGATGATGGCATCCGAAATCATCTGGCTGTTCAAGGCTTTTAAAAGAGCATCAGTCTGGATGACTTCTCCTCGTGAGGTATTGATGATAACAGGCTTCCGTTTGAGTGACTGAAAGAAAACTTCATCCGCCAAGTGGAACGTTTTATACTTTCCTTCCTTATATAAAGGTACGTGAAAAGTGATGATGTCACACTCTTCCGCTATTTTCTCCAGTGAAGAGAATCGTTCTGCACCTTCTTTTTCTTCCCGTGGCAAATCATTCAATAAAACACGCATGCCAAAATCCTGGGCAACTTTAGCTACCTTACTCCCGACATTTCCTACTCCTATGATTCCAATCGTCAGTTCATTCAGTCTTTTATTCCTGACGGACTTCCATACAAGAAGCGATGACTGTATATATTGGGCGACAGAAGCCGAATTACATCCCGGTGCATTCGTCCATTCGATACCGGCCTGTTTGCAATACTCCGTATCAATATGGTCGAAACCTATGGTTGCCGTTGCTATGAATTTCACTCGACTACCTTCCAATAAATCCCGGTTGCAATGTGTGCGGGTACGGACAATAAGTGCGTCCGCATCCCGTACGAGCTCCGGAGTGAAATCTTTCCCCGGTGCATAAACTACCTCATCGGCTATTCTCTGCACCGCTTCTTTTATATAAGGTATTTTATTGTCGATAATAATTTTCATATACAATTCATCTTTTATACCCACAAAGGTAACAAATAAAAAAGTAAGAAAGGGTTGCTTGTCTGAAAAATATTACATAGATTTGCCC
>OGRI01001442.1_pt1 | contig 20220 bp, 18 predicted proteins | sample 1553391 | NCBI WGS metagenome assembly OGRI01 (sample SAMEA2580052, study PRJEB22360) | human gut metagenome | reverse complement strand
CGGGCGTGTATGCCCAAAGGCTCTGCACGATGCAGAGCCAACCAAGCATACACAGTCCTTCACCGTGGGGAAGGGGTTTGGGGTTAGGGTTAGAGAAGTTTCTACACCAAAAACGACTTTTTCTATACCTGAATAAAGGAGTAACTATGGAGATAAAGGCTGTAATATTTGATATGGACGGGCTTATGCTCGATACCGAAAAACTGCTCGTTAAATACTGGTGCGAGGCGGCAAACAAGCTCGGCTTCCCTATGGAACGCAGACACGCACTTGCACTGAGATCATTTTCAAGAAAGTTTGCAATACCGAAACTTAAAGAGTGGTTTGGAGAAGACTGCGACTATATGGCTATACACGATCTGCGTGTAAAGCTGATGAAGGAATACACGGACGTACACGGCATAGAGAAAAAGCAGGGGCTTGACACACTGCTTGACTATCTTACGTCACACGGCTACAGAACGGCGGTCGCTACCGCTACAAATATCGAGCGTGCTGAGGAGTACCTTAAAAAGATAGGTGTTTATGACAAGTTCGAAACTATAATCTGCGGTAATATGCTCGAAAACGGCAAGCCCTGTCCCGACATCTATCTTTATGCCTGCGAAAAGCTGGGGCTTGAGCCGTCACAGTGCATGGCGCTTGAGGACAGCCCGAACGGCGTAAAATCCGCAAGCAGTGCGGGCTGTGTCACTGTAATGGTACCCGACCTTACTGAGCCTGAGGAGGAACAGCTTAAAGCTGTGTATGCGGTCGCACCGTCACTCGATAAGGTGATAGACGTACTTGAAAATATGAAGTAAATAAAGGCTGTCGGCACGCATAAGCCGACAGCCTTTTATATTTACACACCGCCGTGCGTACCCTCTTTCCCGTAAGTCTTTTTCTTGTTCTTGGTATACGGTATCCCGTCACTGTCCGGTACGGCATAGGGATAAACATTACGGTATTCATCGGCCGCCGTTTTGCTCGTCGGGTCGGAAGGAATAAGCCCCGTGCAGTCCGATGAGGAACAGCATCCGCAGAAATTATCAAGAATTATTTCTTCCGTTTCACTGCGTTCCTCAGGCGTTTTTGGGACAGGATTTTTCATAAGCCTGTTTTGCTTTTTTAAATCGTTATTATCCATTGTTGTTCCTTTCATAATGTAAAATCGGTTGCCGTTTTAAAACGGCACAGTGTTTCGTGAGTTGTGTGAGTTTCGTGAATAGTATGCGTAAAAATCCGCATCATTATTACGACAGAAGTTATCGCAAATTCTAAAAAATGTAAATGCACAAATTCGTACACAGAAATTAATAATAATTTGTGCAAATTTTATTAAAAAATCTCTTGACAAAGTGCTGAAAGTGTGTTATATTGTGTTTAGCACTCAGAGAGGTAGAGTGCTAACAGATAAAAATTATGAGTGCTTACCGGCCGGAAACAGCGGAGTGCCGCTGAAAGAAGGGAAAAGGAATATGGAAAACCGTACACTCAGAATCCTTGAAGCGATAGTTGACGAATATATACGCACCGGCGAGGCGGTCGGCTCAAAGCTGATAGCCGAAAAGCTGGATAATGCAGTTTCAAGTGCAACTATAAGAAATGAGATGGCGGCTCTTGAACAGCAGGGCTATCTTGAGCATACGCACACAAGCTCGGGACGACTTCCGACATATCAGGGACTGAGGCTTTATATAGAAAAGGTAATGTCGCCCGCACAGTTACCCGATGAAGAAAAAGAGGAGATAGACCGTATATTTGATAATATCGGCGGAGCGACCGATGACGAGATAATCGACAATGCGTCAAGGGCTCTTGCGGATATTACGAAATGTGCGATAGTTTCTACCAACACCGTAAACAAGTTTTCGGTAATAACAAAGGTAGACGTTATCCCCACAGGCAAAAGAATGTATGTTCTTCTTCTGATAACCTCCGAGGGCAATATCAGAAACAGGGTATGCAGGCTGAGTTTTGATCTTACAAACGAGCAGATGGATTTCTTCACGCAGTTTGTAAACGAGAACCTCAAAGGCGTAAACCTTGATGAGCTGTCCGATGAATATATAGATAAACTGACGCAGGCAATGGGCGGATATATGATGACGTTATCGCCGCTTCTCAAAGCGGTAGTCGATATATCGGCTGAAATGCAGCAGCAGGTAGAGTTCAGCGGAGAAAAGAATCTGCTGACCTGTTCTGATTTCTCGAACACTCAGATAGCAACGATACTTGACGGCAAGAACGAGCTTTGCAGCTGGCTTGACGATACGTTCTCAGGCATACAGATAAAGTTCGGAGCCGAAAGCGATACATTCGCCGTTACCAATTCCAGTCTGATAGCGGCAAGCTTCAATAAGGACGGACGAAAGGCAGGCTCTTTCGGAGTTATAGGTCCTGTAAGACTGGATTACAAAAAGCTGATCCCGTATATTGAATATTTCTCGTCAAAGGTCACCGATGCACTGTCGGCAGGCAATGACGAAGAAGAAAAGAACGAAGAAAAGGAGGCGGATTCAGTTTGAGTAAGAAGGAAAAGGAAACCAAGGAAGAAACTCAGCAGACCGCAGACACAGCCACCGAAAAGGTAGCTGAAACAACCGGAGAGGTGACAGAAGAAAAGGCTGAAGCAAAAGCCGAAGAAATCAAGGTAGATCCCAAGGATCTCGAAATTGCCGACCTTAAGGATAAGCTGCTCAGGACTATGGCGGAATTCGACAACTACAGAAAGCGTACCGCCAAGGAAAGAATGGAGCTTTCCCCCGAGATTACGGCAAGAAACCTAACGGAGTTTTTACCCGTTATGGACAATCTCGACAGAGCGCTTGCGGCGGAGTGTAAAGACCCCGACTACAAGAAGGGTGTTGAGATGATACACGAGAGCTTTGTTACGGCTCTTCAGAACTTAGGCGTTGAGGTGATTGAATCGGACGGCGCACAGTTCAATCCTTCGTATCATCAGGCTGTACAGCAGGTTGAGGATGACAGCAAGGAAGAAGGCACTATAGCCGCCACATTCCAGAAAGGCTATAAAATAGGAGAAAAGGTTCTCCGTTTTGCGATGGTAGCAGTCGTAAAGTAAAAAGCAATCAAATGGGCTTAAGCCCGAAGAATAAACGGTTCTGTAAGAACCTTACGGTAAGGAGATAATTATCATGGGAAAAATAATAGGTATTGACTTAGGTACAACAAATTCATGTGTAGCAGTTATCGAAGGCGGCGAGCCTACTGTTATCACAAACAGCGAGGGTTCAAGAACAACTCCTTCAGTTGTTGCTTTCACTAAGGACGGCGAGCGTCTTGTAGGTCAGCTCGCAAAGAACCAGGCAGTTACAAACCCCGACAGAACGGTCATTTCGATCAAGCGTCACATGGGCAGTGACTACAAGGTAGACATTGACGGCAAGAAGTACACACCTCAGGAGATTTCAGCTATGATTCTTCAGAAGCTGAAGACAGAGGCTGAGGGCTACCTCGGTGAAAAGGTAACAGATGCTGTTATCACCGTTCCCGCATACTTCACAGATTCACAGCGTCAGGCAACAAAGGACGCAGGTCAGATAGCAGGCCTTAACGTTCAGCGTATCATCAACGAGCCTACAGCCGCAGCTTTAGCTTACGGCATTGATAAGGAAAACGAGCAGAAGATAGTCGTATACGACCTCGGCGGCGGTACATTCGATGTATCCGTTATCGAAATAGGCGACGGCGTACAGGAGGTTCTTGCCACAGCAGGTAACAACCACTTAGGCGGCGATGACTTCGACCAGCGTCTTATCGACTACTTTGTAGCAGAATTCAAGAAGAGCGACGGTATCGACCTCAAGAACGATAAGTTCGCTATGCAGAGATTAAAGGACGAAGCAGAAAAGGCAAAGATCGCACTTTCAAACGCTCCTTCGGTAAACGTAAATATTCCTTATATCACAGCAGACGCTACAGGCCCCAAGCACCTGAACGTTCAGCTCACAAGAGCAAAGTTCAACGAGCTGACAGCCGACCTTGTTGAAGCAACAATGGGTCCCTTCAAGCAGGCAATCAGCGATTCCGGTCTTTCAATGAACGAGATCGACAAGGTACTGTTAGTCGGCGGTTCTACAAGAATCCCCGCTGTACAGGAAGCCGTAAAGAAATATACAGGCAAGGATCCCTTCAAGGGAATCAACCCCGATGAGTGCGTTGCTATGGGTGCGGCTCTGCAGGGTGGCGTTCTCAACAAGGAAGTAACAGGTCTGTTACTGCTCGATGTAACTCCTCTGTCACTCGGTATCGAAACAGCAGGCGGTGTCTGCACAAGAATGATTGAGAGAAACAAGACCATTCCTACAAAGCACAGCCAGATATTCTCGACTTATTCGGATAACCAGCCCTCAGTTGATATAAACATCTTACAGGGTGAACGTGAATTTGCCAAGGATAACAAGTCTATCGGTACATTCAGACTTGACGGTATCGCTCCCGCTCCCCGTGGTATCCCCCAGATCGAAGTAACATTCGATATAGATGCCAACGGTATCGTAAACGTATCCGCTAAGGATCTCGGCACAGGTAAGGAACAGCACATCAGCATCACCGCTTCAACAAATATGAGCAAGGACGATATTGATAAGGCTGTTAAGGAAGCTGAAGCATTCGCCACTGAGGATAAGAAGAAGAAGGAAGAGGTTGAGGCTCGTAACGCCGCAGATCAGATGGTTTACCAGACTGAAAAGTCGATGAACGAATTCGGCGACAAGGTTACACAGGCTGATAAGGATTCCGTAAATCCCAAGCTCGACGCTCTTAAGGAAGCTCTCAAGGGTACAGACGTTGAAGCTATCAAGAAGGCTCAGGAAGAGCTTCAGACAGCATTCTACGCAGTAGCCGAGAGAATCTACAAGGAACAGGGCGCTGCAGCACAGCAGGCTGAGGCTGCTCAGACAGATGTTCAGGGCGAAGGCACAAATGCCGCAGGCGGTTCGGATGATAATGTGGTTGACGCTGATTACACAGATGCCAACTAATCAATAACATTGCGTATGAGCCGGGAACTCTCGGCTCATATTGCTGATTTTGCAATACTTTATAAAACGGCAGATAATTCTGTCGGGAAGGTTAGACCATTATGGCAGAAAAAAGAGATTATTACGAAGTGCTCGGTTTGCAGAAAGGTGCGACCGACGATGAAATTAAAAAAGCCTACCGTAAGCTCGCCAAGCAGTATCACCCCGACCTTAACCCCGATAATCCTGAGGCTGAAGCCAAGTTCAAGGAGATAAACGAGGCAAACGACGTTCTCTCCGACCCGCAGAAACGTGCAAAGTATGACCAGTTCGGCCACGCAGGTGTAGATCCGTCATACGGCGGCGGTGCAGGCGGATTCGGCGGCGGATTCGGCGGATTTTCCGGCGGATTCTCGTCAGCGGACGGCATAGACCTCGGCGATATTTTCGACTCTATATTCGGCGGTGGCGGCGGACAGCGTTCCAACCCCAATGCCCCAAGACAAGGCTCAGATATTGCCATAAGCCTTGATATCAGCTTTATGGAAGCGTGCAAGGGCCTGTCGCACGAGGTTGAGATAAACCGTGCCGAAACCTGTGACAGCTGTCACGGCTCCGGTGCAAAGGCAGGCACAACTCCCAAGACCTGCCCCGATTGTCACGGAAGCGGTCAGGTAAGAGTACAGCAGAGAAGTATGTTCGGTATGATGTCCTCCACACGTCCGTGCTCACGTTGCGGTGGTAAGGGTAAGATTATAGAAACCCCCTGTCCTACCTGTAACGGTCAGGGCAGAGTACAGCGCCGTAAGAAAGTCGTTATCAATGTACCCGCAGGTATAGATAACGGTCAGACGCTCTGCGTAAGAGGCGAGGGTAACTGCGGTACAAACGGCGGTCCCAAGGGCGACCTTAATGTACGCATTACGGTACGCAAAGACCCGATATTCGAACGTAAGGGCTTCGATGTATGGTGCGAGATACCGATAACATATTCACAGGCGGTTCTCGGTGACGAGCTTACAGTGCCTACAATAGACGGCAACGTTAAGTACAGCATACCCGAGGGTACACAGCCGGGTACTGTTTTCAGGCTGAGAGGCAAGGGTATAAAGAAGCTCCAGCGTGAAGGCAGGGGCGACCAGATGGTAAGGGTAGTTATCGAAGTACCCAAGAAGCTGAACAAGAAGCAGAAGGACGCATTGCTGAGTTTTGAAAAGGAGCTTACTCCGTCAAACTATGAAAAGCGTACCAGCTTCTTTGATAAGATAAAGAAGTTCGGCGACGACCTTAAAAAGAATTTCCAGTAATCAATATAAGCTGTCATGCGGTAAGACGTGTGACAGCTTTTCTTTTGCTTGTTGACATCAAGGAATAATAGTGATATAATCACGTTAGTTGATACTAACTTAATTGTGAGGAGATATTTATGAACAAGAAAAAGAAAATGATAATCTGCTTTGTGCTTGGAATGGTAGGCTGTCTGTGCTTCGGCGGCGGTGACTGGCTGATGATATACGGCAATACGGCGCATACAGGCGAGATTTACTGGCTTACACAGGGCGTAATCGGAATATCTCCGGCAAGAAACGCAATTGCTATGGCGCTTGCTTTTCCGGGTATAATCTGTTACGGAACAGGACTTTTCGCAATGGCAGGATTTATAAAGGATAGCAGAGATAGAAAGATATACCGGGTGCTGAACATATTCGGACTTACACCGTGGCTGTGCCTGCATATTTTTTACATATTATTACTTGCAATCTATGCCTATATGGGAAGCAATGGCTATCAGGGGGCAGATGAGATATGCCACGCTGTGTACTCCTCGCTGTCTTGGATAGTACCGCTTTCCGAAGCGTTTATGCTGCCGCCGTTTATCTATTATATGTATCTGCAACTCAGGGGAAAGACCTGTTTTTCAAGGCTCGGCGGATTTTTAGGTGCAAATGTATTGGTGAATTACGGTGTGCTGTACGTTGTTTCGCTTATTATGCCTGATATACCCGCAAGGCTCGGTTTCAAAAACGGATTAATGAGTGAAAGTATGATAATACTCTTTGCAGTGCTTATTATCTGCACGGTTAAAAATATACACGGTGTAGCGGACGAGGAAAAATTCACACTGATTCCGTAAATTAAAATTTTGTTTGCTTGTCATTTTCTTCCGGACACGGACATATAATTCTTCAGATGAAAAAGCGAGGAGGATTTATTATGTTCGTTATGACTATGACCAAGCGTAAACTTATCCGTGCGGTCATGTTTGTGTTAGTGCTGATTACCGGCATCGCTATAGGAGTATTCGCCATACTTTCGTCTATAGATCCCGGTGCGGAAAACGTAAAGCTGCCGATATATAATGTAAAGCGCACCGACAACAAAATAAGCATTACGTTTGACTGCGCGTGGGGAAACAGCAACACCGACAAGCTGATCTCGATACTTGCCGAAGCCGATGCGAAGGCTACATTCTTTGTAACGGGAGAATTTGCGGATAAGTATGCAGACGATATAAAGAAGCTCAGCGATGCAGGCCACGAGATAGCTAATCACAGCGACAAGCATCCGCATATCAAGGGTATGAACGTAAACGACCTCATAGCCGATACGAAGGAATGCTCACGCAAGATAAAGATGATAACGGGCAATGCTCCTACGCTTTATCGTGCGCCCTACGGAGAATATGACGACAAGGCGGTAACCACGCTTTTCGGAATGGGAATGAGCGTCATTCAGTGGAACAAGGACAGCATCGACTGGGATAAGCCGACCCCCGAAACAATAATCGAGCGTACAACAAAGAATATTTCGGGTGGCTCGATACTGCTTTTCCATAACGACCTTGAAAACACGACTCAGGCACTGCCGACCGTGCTTAAAAGTCTAAAGGAACAGGGCTTTGAACTTTGCACCGTGAGCGAGCTTTTGCTTGAGGGAGATTATACTATCGACTCAAACGGAACTATGATGCCGAAAAGCAAAACAACGGTAAATCAGATAATTTACAGCGATAATCATGATGCGAATCTGGCTTTTGAAGCGCTTGCCGAAAAGCTGAGCATAAGCGATATAAACGCTTTGCAGAGCAAGGACGTTTCGATTGAAACCGCCCGTAAATTAGCGTCATATCTTACGCAAGAGCAGATAGCGGCACTGAAGGCACTGCCCGAAGAAAGCCTTTACAACGGCTTTATAAAGCTGAAAGAGGCAGTATATGCCCGTGAAAATGCCGTTCCGGGAAGCTCGACCGAGCCGATAATCAAAGACTGAAAAATAATATTTCACCGCACGGTAAAAACGCTGTGCGGTATTATTTTTGCGCCACAGTTGACCGACAGTTAAAAATCGTGTAATATAATATAAGAAAATTATATCGGAGGAATTTTAATATGAAAGCCTTACTGATAGTGAATCCCGTTTCGGGAAAAAGAAGAATAACAGGTGAGCTTGTAGAGATAATCAGCCGTCTTGAAAAGGGCGGATATGTAACTACCGTACACGTTACCGAAAGACGAGGCGACGCTACCGAAACCGCAAGGATGCACGGCGGCGAATATGACATGATTGTCTGCTGCGGCGGCGACGGAACGCTCAGCGAAACGGCAAACGGGATGATAAAAGGCGGTCACAAGACAAAAATCGGGTACATTCCGTCCGGCACAACAAATGATTTTGCATACGGCATAGGACTTTCGTCAGATATTATGACAGCGGCTGACGATATTGTAAGCGGAGCGCCCAAAGCGTTTGATGCAGGAAGATTCAACGAGCGTGAATTTATGTATATAGCCTCTTTCGGCGCATTTACTCAAAGCTCTTACGGCACACCGCAGAATCTCAAAAACGCATTCGGTCATTTTGCGTACATCTTAAGCGGAATAAAGGAGCTTGCCGAGATAAAGCCGTATCATATGAGCGTATATGATTCGGACGGAATACTGCACGAGGGCGATTATATATTCGGTGCGGCTTGCAATGCAACATCTGTCGGCGGAATAATAAAGCTTGACGAGAATCTTGTAGATCTGAGTGACGGAGTTTTTGAAGTGATGCTTGTACGTTGCCCGAAAACACCTGTCCAGATAAGCCTTATGGCAAAGGCTCTTCTCAGCGGAAATTACGATAATGAATTTCTTGATTTCTTCCACACAAAACAGCTTGACATCCACAGTGATGAGGCTCTGCCGTGGTCGCTTGACGGAGAAGAAGCAGACGGAGGAAAAGATACTCATATCGAGGTATTGCACGAGTCGGTGAATATTATTCTTCCTAAGAAAAGAGGATAGGCAACGGTATGATAGAGTATATTCACGAGCCTACAGACTTACAGTGCGGTCAGGCTGTGCTTGCTATGGTACTCGGAAAGACGGTAGAAGAGATAGTTATATTTCTTCAAAATGACCGTGAAACCACCCTTGCCGAGATGAAAAGAACGTTCAGAGAGCACGGCGTTCATATGTCGGATGAACGTATAGCGGTACAGAAAAAGGAACAGCTGCCTCCCCTTTGCCTGCTCAGCCTTGAAACGCCGCGTTGCTGGCACTGGTCGCTGTACGCAGACGGCACATTCTACGACCCAGAACATGGGGTTATGAGTGATTTCCCCCGTGCAAACAGAAAATATTATTGGAAGCTGGAAAAGCAGTCCGTTTTATAGGACACAACCTCTGTTATAATATAAACATAACGAGGGAGCGAAAAGCTCCGGACAATATTCACATTCTTTCGTTTTGCGGTCATCGGCTACGGTGACTGCAAATCAAAAATTATCATCAGTCCGTTTTATCGGACAGTGAAGATGTTACAATATAAACATAACGAAGGAGCGACAAGCTCCGAAATGTAGTACATAAATCCTTCCTTTTCTGCAACGGCAGTGACGCTGTTACCGCCGTTGCCTTGACAATGAACATTCCTTGCGGAATGTTGAAATAAAACCGATATTTTTCCTCTTTCTCCCTTCTGTGTTTGGCTGTCGTGGCTTTCCAAGTCATTGCAGAATTGCCCGGAGTTTTCGTATCGGTTATTCCGGGCAGATCTGCAATACGAAAATTACTTATCAAGTCCGTTTTATCGGACAGCGAAGATATTATAAATATTACGAGGAGTAGATGCTCCAATATACATTGTATACCTTCCTTTTCAAACGGCGGTCTGCAAAATACAGACTGCCAACCAAAATTTACAGTCCGCTGCGGCGGATATGAACGTTAAAGGCTGATGGCCTGACAACCCATCGTGAAAGGTCTTTATCTGTTCACTGTTTACATAGTTCTGTGCTGTTTTTCCTCATTTTTCGGCACAGATGTTTTCTCCTTTTTAACTTCCCGTATCATATTTTACCGACACGGGAAACGGAAGATACGCTGTCTGTTAAATTATTCGGGCAAGCGTTTTCGATAAATTCCTTTCAGTGTTTTGGTTACCATCCATTTTATGTATTTGGCAAACAGGCTTACCCTTACCGGTAAGCCTGTTTGCTTTTTACACTCGGAACAAGCCTGTCCTTTTTATAGTCCACCTGCTATGATATACTCAAGACAATACAAAAAGAAAGCGACACTTTCTTTTGTATTTTCCTTATTTCCTTATTTCCCGATGACAGCCTGCTGTTTTACAGTGGGCTGTCATTGTTTTCCGAAATATATAAGATGAGCGTTTTGTGATATAACGGCAAAAGTCTTGATTATTACGACAAATTGTGCTATACTAAATTCGATTATAAACTACTTCCGCTCAAAAGCGGTTTCAAGGATGTGTCGTATTGAATAAGGATAAAGAAAAATACAAACGTACCGCTCTTATAGTAGATGCTCTGGTACTTCTTACATGGGAAACCTCCACCTTCGGCATTATATGGCTGAATTACTATAACAGCGAGATGGCTTTCAGCTTCTTCAGAAAAGGAAACTGGCTGTTATTCGGATTGTACTTTGCAATTCTTTATGTTTTCTCAAGAATATACAAGGGACTTAAGATCGGCTCTCATAAGACGACCGATATTATAGTGTCGCAGATTCTTGCTACACTTTGCACAAACTTCATAACCTATATCCAGATATGCCTTATATCACGATCTATGCTTGACCCCAGACCGCTTCTTGTCGGAACGCTGTATCAGGCGGTGGTCATAGCTTTGTGGGCGTTTATAAGCGGAAAGATATTCCGTGCCTTATACCCTGCAAAGAACGTGATAATGATATACGGACTTGAACAGCCTGCCAGAATGCTGGTGGAAAAAATGAGCAGTCGTCGCGATAAGTACAATATCACTCGTATGATGAATGTTTCCGAGGGGCTGGAGGCTATTACTGCGGAGATACCGAATTATGACGGCGTGGTGATATGCGATACTCCGAACGAGATCAGGAACGACATACTCAAATACTGCTTCAAGACATCGATAAGGACTTACCTTGTACCTAAGATAAGCGATATTATCGTAAGAGGCGGCGATAATATGGAATTGTTCGACACTCCGCTTATCATTTCCAAAAATTACGGACTGGGTATTGAACAGCGTTTCTTCAAGCGTTGCTTTGACATTCTCCTGTCCTCGATAGGTATTATTATTGCTTCTCCGTTTATGCTGATAACAGCTATTGCTATAAAGCTGTGCGATCATGGTCCGGTGCTGTATAAGCAGGTGCGTCTTACCAAGGACGGTAAAGAATTCAAACTTTTGAAATTCAGGAGCATGGTTGTAAATGCCGAAAGCGACGGCGTGGCACGGCTTGCAAGCGACGGCGATAAGCGAGTGACCCCTGTCGGAAAGTTCATAAGAAAAGTAAGACTCGATGAACTTCCGCAGTTGTTCAATATTTTCAAGGGCGATATGTCGGTCGTAGGACCCCGTCCTGAGCGTCCTGAGATCAGCCGTGAGTATGAAAAGGAAATGCCCGAGTTCGCATTCCGCCTTAAAGTCAAGGCAGGACTTACCGGTAACGCACAGGTTGTCGGCAAGTATAACACCACCCCTTACGACAAGCTGAAGCTCGATCTTATGTATATTGAAAAATATACACTTGCCAAAGATATTCTGCTTATACTTAAAACCGTCAAGATTATCTTTATGCCCGAAGAAAGCACAGAGGGCATAAAGGAAGGATATATAACTCCCCTCCAAAAAGGCGAGGATACGCAAAGCAAGGAAGGAAATGACAACAATGGAAACGTTCAGTAATCTTATCGACCTCGATTCATATTCACCTGATGAGTGGAATATGATAGTTGAACTGGCACAGCAGATTCAGAAGAACCCTGCACTTTACCGTTCAAGATGCAGCGGAAAGATAATGGGTACTCTGTTCTACGAGCCGTCAACAAGAACGCAGATGAGTTTTCAGACTGCAATGCTGAGGCTCGGCGGTACGATAATAGGATTTGATAATCCGTCAACATCCTCTGTTTCCAAAGGCGAAAATATCAAGGATACAACGAAAATAGTCAGCAGCTATGCCGATATTCTCGTAATGAGAAATCCATACGAGGGCAGTGCAAAAGCGGCGGCACTCACAGCTGATTGCCCTGTTATAAATGCAGGCGACGGCGGACATCTGCATCCTACGCAGACGCTTACCGATATGCTGACGCTGAAAAACGAAAAGGGCAGGCTTGACCACTTGAAGATAGGTCTATGTGGCGATCTGCGTTACGGAAGAACGGTACACTCACAGCTTAAGGCACTGTCACGCTATGAGGGCAACGAGTTCATACTTATATCAACACCCGAACTTGCTCTGCCGTCATATATCAAGGACGTGCTTAATGCAAGAGGCTGTACTTATAAGGAGATATATTCTCTTGACGAGGCGATAACAGGCGAATCGCTCGATATGCTCTATATGACAAGAATACAGAAGGAGCGTTTTTCAAGCGAAGAGGAATATAACAGGCAGAAGGACGTATTCCGTCTTGATACCGAAAAAATGAAGAAAGCGCCAAAGGATATGATAGTAATGCATCCGCTCCCCAGAGTAGACGAGATAGCAATGGATGTGGACGACGATCCGAGAGCAATGTACTTTACTCAGGCAAAGAACGGAATGTTCGTGCGTATGGCGCTTATCATATCCGTGCTTGAGGGCAGGCTCGGCGCACCTAAGCTGCTGACAGGCACGATAAAGAACGATGTTGAATGCACAAACCCCAAGTGCATTACAAAGACTGAGCATTATCTTCCCCACAGCTTCAAGGTACAGGGCGATATATGCGAATGTGAATATTGTGACGAGCGTATTCTGCTCGACTAAGCAAGAGGAAATATATGATGGATTTTTCAAGCATAAAAAGAATTGTTATAAAGGTAGGCACAAGCACGCTTGCCCATAACACAGGCAATCTTAATATAAGACGTGTTTCAAAGCTGATAGAGGTAATGTCGGATCTGAAAAATTCCGGCAAGGACGTGATATTTGTTACATCCGGCGCACAGGGCGTAGGTGCGGCAAAGGCAGGACTTCACTCGAAGCCTAAGGAGATGCCGAAAAAGCAGGCTTGCGCCGCTATAGGTCAGTGTGAGCTTATGCACATTTATGACCGTGAATTTGCAAACTACAATCATACGGTCGCACAGGTGCTTCTTACCCGTGACGTTATCAGCAACAAGACAAGAAAAGAGAACGTTATAAACACGTTCAATACGCTTCTTGATATGGGCATAGTGCCTATAATCAACGCAAACGATACGGTTTCGATACAGGAGCTTGACTTTGACGAGAATGATACGTTATCCGCAATAGTAGCGGCGCTGTGCAGTGCCGACCTGCTGATAATCCTTACCGATGTTGACGGCTTATACGACAAGAACCCTAAGCTTCCCGGCGCAAAGCTGATTCCTGAGGTAAAGCAGATAACAAGCGAGATGATAAGCTCGGCAAAGGACAAGGGCAGTGAGTTTGCAAGCGGCGGTATGATAACAAAGCTTGAGGCGGCTACTATCGCAAAGGAACACGGCATACCGACTGTAATAATAAACGGTCAGCGTCCCGAGATACTTTACGATCTGTTTGAAAATAAGGCTGTCTGCACAGTATTCACCGCAGACGAGGACTGAAAGGAAAAATATGAGCTACATAGACGAACTCGGAAAAAAGGCAAAATCGGCGGCAAAAAGCTCGGCAATGCTGTCGCAGTCGCTTAAAAACGATATACTCGCTACTATCGCCGTAATGCTTGAAAACGGCAGAGATGAAATAAAAAAGGCAAATGAGCTTGATATAACTGCGGCGCATGAAAATAATATGGCGGCTTCTATGGTAGACCGTCTTACCCTTACCGATGCAAGAATTGACGGTATGGCTGAGGGCGTAAGACAGGTTGCGGCATTGCCCGACCCCGTAGGAAAAATTCTCGGCGGAAACACCTTGCCTAACGGTCTTACCGTAATAAAAAAATCCGTACCGCTCGGCGTTATCGGCATTATTTTCGAGTCACGCCCCAATGTTACGGTAGACGCAGGATGCCTTTGCCTTAAAGCCGGCAATACTGTAATTCTGCGTGGCGGCAGTGATGCGATAAATTCAAACAAGTGCCTTGTCGGTATTATGAGAGCGGCGGCTGAAAAGCACGGTGTCAATCCCGACATCGTACAGCTTGTAGAGGACACCTCAAGAGATACCGCAACCGAGCTTATGAAAGCAAACGAATATGTTGACGTGCTTATCCCAAGAGGCGGCGGCGGACTTATAAACGCCGTAATAAAGAACGCTACAGTTCCTGTAATACAGACAGGAGAGGGAAACTGCCACGTTTATGTTGACCGCTTCGCTGATATTGATATGGCAGTGGATATAGTAGATAACGCAAAGACACAGCGTCCGTCTGTATGCAACGCCATAGAAAACGTACTTGTGCATAAGAATATAGCGGAGGGCTTTTTGAAGAAGCTCGCTGAAAGGTGGAACGGAAAGGTGACCTTTGTCGGTGATGAGGCAAGCAGTGCATACATCACGCTTGAAAAGATAGCCGATGATGAAGATTATCGCAGGGAGTTCCTTGACCTTAAGATTGCCGTAAAGATTGTAGATGATATAGATGAGGCTATAGCTCATATCAACCGCTTCGGCACAGGCCACAGCGAATGTATAGTGACCGAGTATCTGCGTAATGCAGAGAAGTTCCAGCGTGAAGTCGATGCGGCGGCTGTATATGTAAATGCCAGCACACGCTTTACGGACGGCTTTGAATTCGGACTGGGAGCAGAGATAGGCATATCAACGCAGAAGCTCCATGTACGAGGACCTATGGGCCTTGAGGCTCTGACAACGTTCAAATATCTTGTCAACGGAAACGGTCAGACAAGAGGGTAGGAGGAACGCTTATAAATGGCAAAAAAGAGGATTAAGAATAAAAATCGTATAGAGGCAAAAAGCGAGAACAAGGTTCTTCACGGACTTGCAGGCTCTATAGAGGAGGCGCTGTCGGAGGATCCGAGCGAGATCGAGCAGGACGAGGTCATCGTTGTCGATGTTCCCGAACACCGCCACAAAGGGCTTGCAAAGAAGATAGCCTACTTTGTTGTCGGACTTCTCATTATCGTGTTCGCAGTAGTCGGTGCGGTAAATACCGTAATAGCGATCAGCGGCGGGATAGGCAGGATTGCCGATCAGACCGACCTTAAGGAAGAGTTCGCCCTTTACCTTTATCCCGTTGTCGCAACCGATCCCCCCAGCTTTGAGGATGCGTCAACGCTTACACAATCCACGATAATAAAGATAGCCGTTTCAAAGATACTTCTCACGGGCGACACGTCCAACTATGAAACGGACACGGGCGTAATGTATATCCCCGAATTTGACGTTGAAACTGCGGCAAAGAATATTTTCGGAAGCAGTATTGAGGTAAAGCACCAGACGGTAGGTCATGTGCAGGATCTTGCAACCTATAATTCCGAGAAAAAGGTATACATTGTGGCAGACACAACCCGTATTCCGAACTACTACCCCGTAGTTTCAAAAATAAGCAATGTCGGCGAAACATACACGCTCACCGTTGATTATTATCCGCCTACGGTATCTATACCCGGTCTTGTCAATGAGCAGGTTTCAAGCAAGTCTATGACTTATGTTGTCACAAAGAGCGGAGATAAAAAGATTATAACATCAATCGCTCTTGATAAGGTATCAAGGGAAGACGGCTAAGCAAGATGTAATCTTGCATAATTTCCCCCTACCTCTTTTGTAACAAATAACAATTATTTAAAACCCTCCTGTCATTCGCTTGACAAAGAGGGTTTTTTCGTATATAATCATTTTAGCCGTTTAAAGTGACGTAACTTGAAAGCGATAACACTTTAAACGGTCATAATTATTTCTTTTATAAGGGGACAGAAAATGATATTAGCAATACTCATCCTGTACATTCTGTCGGTAGTCGGCATAGGCATATACTGCCGTAAAAAGACTTCCACAGTTAATGACTTCGTACTCGGCGGCAGAAGCGTCGGACCGTGGTTCACGGCTTTTGCATACGGTACATCTTATTTTTCGGCCGTAATTTTTGTCGGCTATGCAGGCAAATTCGGCTGGAACTTCGGACTTGCTTCAACCTGGATAGGCATAGGAAACGCCATACTCGGCTCGCTTCTGCCTTGGCTTATCTTAGGCAGACGGACAAGAGTAATGTCAAAGCATCTTGAATCAGCCACAATGCCCGAATTTTTCGGCAGACGCTTCAACAGCAAGGCTATGAAGATAATCTCAGCGATAATCGTATTCGTATTCCTTATCCCGTACACAGCAAGCGTTTATAACGGCCTGTCAAGACTGTTCGGAATGGCGTTCAATATTGATTATTCGTTCTGCGTTGTCGGTATGGCGGTAATTACCGCAGTATACGTTATTGTCGGCGGCTATAAGGCAACGGCGCTCAACGACTTCGTGCAGGGAATTATAATGCTTGTCGGCATAGTTGCGGTAATTGCGGCTACACTTGCATCAAAGGGCGGCTTCAGCGAGGCTGTAAATCAGCTGTCACATATCAGCACGGAGGGCACGGCTTCTCCCGGTCTCAACGGCGGATTCGTTTCGTTCTTCGGACCGGACCCGATAAACCTGCTCGGCGTAATTATACTCACATCGCTCGGAACGTGGGGACTTCCTCAGATGGTACATAAGTTCTATACGATAAAGGACGAGCGTTCTATCAGAACAGGTACGATAGTATCAACAATTTTCGCACTTGTAGTTGCAGGCGGAAGCTACTTCCTCGGCGGCTTCGGCAGAATATTCGTATCCGATGAGGAGCTTACGCAGATAGGTTCGGACGGAATTATCCCGAAGATGCTCGAATCGCTCCCGGAAATACTTATCGGTATTGTCGTTATCCTCGTTCTTTCCGCATCAATGTCAACGCTGTCCTCGCTTGTGCTTACATCAAGCTCAACGCTGACGCTCGACCTTATAAATCCGCTTTGCAAGAATAAGCTTGACGAAAAGAAGTCTCTTATAGTAATGCGTGCCTTCATAGCAATCTTCCTTGCAATATCGGTAATAATCGCCCTCAACAAGAACGCTCTTATCTCAGACCTTATGGGCTATTCGTGGGGTGCGCTTGCAGGTGCGTTCTTAGCGCCGTTTATGTACGGACTTTTCTGGAAAGGCGTTACCAAGATAAGCGTTTACGTCAGCTTCGGCGTAGGCGTTATCGGCACCGTACTGCATATGATAATCAAGCCTGCAGGTACTATACTCGGCTTCAACGTTGCATCTCCCGTAAACTTCGGTATGTTCCTTATGGTCGCAGGACTTATAATCGTACCGCTTGTGAGCCTTGTCACACCTAAGATGAAAAAGTTAGAACTTGACGAGATATTCGCCTGCTACAAGCAGAAGGCTGAGGTAGAGGTAACAGATGCCATACCCGATGCCGAAAAGCTGAAATAAACAGATAAATTTATCCGCACTGCCACAGATGCTGCACGGCAGTGCGGATATTTTTTATCTTCATTTTCAAAGCAAAAGCGGAACCATACGGCTCCGCTTCTGTCTGTCGAAAAACCCCTATCGTTATCAAAAAATGGGTGTTTAGCGTTGCTTGCTCTGCTGGTTTTGCATCTCTGCAAAGTCAGCTGTTTGTGCCGTTGCATCGTGCAACGGCTCGGTTCAGCTGACATAAGCGTCCTTGCTTATAACTTTTGGCAAGCAACCAAAGCGTCCTTGCTTTGGGCGTAGCCCCAATGCGGGTTGTCAGTCGTTGGTGTCGCTGCGTCGTGCAGCGACTGTGTGCGACTGACTGCAAGCATCCTTGCTGGGTGAGGGCGGCAACCCACATTCAGCCCCGGCACGGATGCCGGGCGTGTATGCACAAGGGCTTTGCACGATGCAAAGCCAACCAAGCATACACAGCCTTTCACGGGGGAAAGGGGTTTGTGGTTTCGGCAAGGATGCCGAGATAGAACGCCCAAAGGCTTTATGCAATGACGCATACAAGTGGTCGAACAAAGTCGGTGCAGGACGCACCGACAACAAACGACCACGATTGCAGAGACGCAAAGCCCACAAAGCGTTCTTATAGGGATAGAGAATTCGCACTATCTTATAAAAAACAGACTTTTTATACAAGCTGAAACTCCCGTAAGCCGACAAAACGGTTTACGGGAGTTTTCGTTTATGTGATTTTATAAAGATATTCGTTTCCTCTTTTGCCGATATAATCAATTACTCCGACATATTGCAGAATTTTGATTGCGATGCTTGCATCGCCGGAACGCATACACTTTCTGAATTCTTTAAGCGTAAATGTTTCGGGTAATCCTTCGGGGATAAAGCATCGGTAGCTGTCGCTGTCCTCAAGAAACGTAAGGCGAAGCAGGGAAGTGGGAACGGCTACCTTTCTGTCTGTCTTTCTGCGTTTCATATCCTTTGCGCAGTAGCGAAGATTTTCTACGGCTATATCCGCAATGCAGACGGTCAGATTCGGATCGTTCAGGTACTGCCTGATCCGGTACAGTTCAAGGAAAAAGTCGGTCATATCGCTTGCGGTAACGTTCCGTCCACTGCTGAGTATCTCGCCTGTCGCCTTATCGACATAATTAAGGCGGCTCTTTTTATGAAAAGGGTAGACTATCGTAACGTGCGAGGCTTTGAGGAACGTATTCAGCTTAGGTACAAGATAGCTGAAATTTGCCGTCTGTATCTCAAAAATTCCGTTCTCGGTAACAAGGTCGGCAAAGTAACTGCCTATCTTTATTTCCTTATCGAAAAGAGTGGTGGCAAAATAGCTTTTCAGCGTTGCGTGTATCTGCTTTTCGTTCAGTATACCCACACCGTCGCCGCTGTCGGCGGTAGCAGTACAGGCACTGAACCGTGCGTTGTCGGGCGAAACGTAAAGAGGCTGCTTATCATATTGCCTTACCGTACAGCTGTCGCACTGTATGAATACAGGCACACCGCCTTGCTCGTTTGAGCGGATTATCCCCGTTGCAAGATCTTTCAGCTTATCTGTTGCATTGGATACGGCATAGCATCTGTCGGCTACCGTAAACATTGATATATCGTTTGTGTTGTCGCCGAAAACTATAAGCTCATCAGCACCGACAAGTTCCTTCAGCTTCAGTGCCGCATTTGCCTTTGAAACGTCCTCACGGTAGATTTCATACCAGTATTCGTCGGTATCGTATGTATCGGGCTGATAGTTTCTTGAAAAGCCGTTTGTTCTGTAAAAATATCGGTCAAGCTCATCGGGCTTCATTACAGGCTCGATAAGCGTTATATAATAAATATCGCCTTCGAACAGTTCGCCATAGCTTTTTGCACGGTGCATTCTTCTGTCACCGGCTCTGTCCTTTAAATAACGCTCCGTACCTTTATTGAGCCAGTTTTTAAGATAGCTTACTCTTTCGTAATTGTCTATGACCGAGTACACAAGCACCGATTCTTTGTGTTCATAAAAGAAAGACTTTATGAACGATTTTGATTCTTCACTGAAAAAATGCGTTACGATACGCTCCTTTGTGACAGGGTCGATTATAAAAGCACCATTATGAGTTATCACAGGCAGCCTGAAATTGATACAGCTTACTTTCGGCTCGGCTGAATGCACGGAACGTGCGGTGGCGTAGCTAATCTTTATATCATCGTCAATAAGCCTGTTCATCAGCGCCTCAGTCATTCGTCCGATTTGCGCCTTATGGTCAAGAAGAGTCCCGTCAAGGTCGGTAAGATACAGTTTCATTTGATTTCTCCGATTACAATTTATATATCTCAGTCTGTCGATAAACCTCTTGTTTATCGAAAATGGGGTCGCAGGGGCA
>OGRI01001426.1_pt1 | contig 20329 bp, 14 predicted proteins | sample 1553391 | NCBI WGS metagenome assembly OGRI01 (sample SAMEA2580052, study PRJEB22360) | human gut metagenome | reverse complement strand
AGTGGTCGAACAAAGTCGGTGCAGGACGCACCGACAACAAACGACCACGATTGCACAGATGCAGAGCCAACAAAGCATACACAGCCCCTTCCCGTGGGGAAGGGGTTTGGGGATAGGGATAGAGAGTTTAATATATCTTTTGTAAAACAGCCTATTTCTGTAAATCGACTGCAATCTGATGTTATTATAGTACATCAAAATCTTACCTTAACGCTTCTAAATCTCACTTTAACACAGTTTTTTACCCTCCAACGCTTGCAAATAGACTCGCAATGTTGTATAATAGTTAAAGTATAACTATAATGGGTCAGTAGGTTCTGCCACAAACGGCAGAAAAAGCCCCGCAGGAAAGGAATGACGGCATAATGGATATAAAGACCATTGACCATCTGTGTAATCTGAGTAAGCTCAATTATACCGATGAGGGTAAAGAAAAGGTAATGGGCGAAATGAGCGCAATAATCGAGCTTATGGACACCGTAAAGGAATTTGACGTAGTTTACGATGATACCAAGGATAATAACAGCATAAGCTATGACGAGGTAAGAAAAGATGTTGCAAAGCCCTCATTCCCCACAGAGAAGCTGCTCAGCAACACACAGCCCAGCGGAAACTGCTATGTAGTTCCGAAGATGGTAGACTGATAAACGAGCCGAAAGGATAAGAGAATAAATGGAGCTTAAAAAACAGACGCTCGGCTCTCTGCGTGAAATGCTCGATACAAAGCAGATAAGCGCCGCAGAGCTTTGCAAGGAATATTCAGACAGCATAAAGGCTAAAGATTCCGATGTACTCGGATATATCACAGTGACCGAAGATGAGGCACTGAAAAATGCAGAAAAGGCGCAGGAGATTATAGACAAGGGCGAGGCAAAGGCACTCACCGGTATACCTCTTGCAATAAAGGATAACATCTGCACGGACGGGATAAGAACGACCTGTGCGTCAAAGATGCTCGAAAACTTTGTTCCGCCTTATGACGCAAACGTAATAGAAAAGCTGAAGGCCGAGAATTATGTGCTTCTCGGAAAAACAAGTATGGACGAATTTGCAATGGGCGGCTCTACACAGACAAGCGCATTTGCAAAGACAAGAAACCCCTTCGACTTATCCCGTGTACCCGGCGGTTCAAGCGGCGGCTCGGCGGGGGGGGGCTCGGGCGGGGGGTGCGGGCTTGTTCGGCAGGACTTGCACCTGCGGCACTCGGAAGCGACACAGGCGGCTCTATAAGACAGCCTGCTTCATTCTGCGGTGTTACAGGCCTTAAGCCAACCTACGGCAGAGTATCACGCTACGGTCTGGTGGCATTTGCAAGCTCGCTTGACCAGATAGGACCTATCGCAAACAGTGCGGTTGACTGTGGTACTATACTGAACGTTATCTGCGGCAAGGACAGCCGTGATGCAACAAGCGCAAACAAGCCCGCCGAGGACTTCAACGCCAAGGTCGGCAAGGATATAAAGGGCATGAAGATAGCACTCCCCAAAGAATTTTTCGCAGACAGCACAGACGATGAAGTGAAGAATGCGGTTCTTGCGGCGGCTAAGAAATACGAAGAAATGGGTGCAACGCTCGTTGACTGCTCGATGAAAAGCCTTAAGTACGCAGTATCGGCTTACTATCTTGTGGCAAGTGCCGAGGCGGCATCCAACCTTTCACGCTTTGACGGCATCAAGTATGGACTTCGGGGCGAGGGCAGAACCTTTGACGAAATGATTCGTGACAGCCGTACAAGAGGCTTCGGTGATGAGGTAAAACGCCGTATACTTCTCGGTAACTACGCACTTTCAAGCGGTTACTATGACGCATACTATTTAAAGGCACTGGCATTAAAACAGCAGATTATAAAGGAATATAACGAGATATTCGAGAATGCGGACGTTATTCTGACACCTACCGCTCCTACAGTAGCATATAAGATAGGCGAGCAGGAAACCGACCCTGTAAAGATGTATCTTGCAGATATATGCACCGTAACGGTAAACATCGCATCGCTCCCGGCAATCTCCGTACCCTGCGGATATAACGCAGACGGTATGCCCATAGGAATGTCGCTTGTCGGCAGAAAGTGGGACGAGGCTACGCTGATACAGACGGCAGACGCTTTTGAAAAGACGTTTGAAAGACGTTACAGCGAGGTTTAAGAAGGGACGGTAACAATATGAAATTATATCCTACCATAGGACTTGAAATACACGCAGAGCTTCTCACAAACTCAAAGGTGTTCTGCACCTGCTCGGCTGAGTTCGGCGGCGAGCCTAACTCAAGATGCTGTCCTGTCTGCTCCGGACTTCCCGGAACGCTCCCCGTGCTCAACTCAAAGGCTGTTGAGTACATTATAAAAGCAGGCTACATCATGAACTGCGAAATATCACGCTTTACAAAGTGGGACAGAAAGAATTATTTCTACCCCGACCTGCCCAAAGCATATCAGATTTCACAGATGCCCCGCCCCGTGTGTCTGGGCGGTCACGTTGACGTAACTGTTGACGGCGAGCAGAAGACGATGAGAATAAACCGTATACATCTTGAAGAGGACGCAGGAAAGCTGGTTCACGACGACATCGAGCGTGTCAGCCTTGCAGACTATAACCGTTGCGGAATTCCGCTTATCGAGATAGTTACCGAGCCTGATTTCCATTCAGCCGCCGAGGTTATAGCGTTCTTTGAGAAGATAAGACTTATGCTCCAGTACGCAGGCGTATGCGACGGTAAGCTTGAACAGGGTTCTATGAGATGCGACGTTAATATTTCGCTTGCCGAAAAGGATTCAGACAAGCTCGGAACAAGAACAGAGGTAAAGAACCTTAACTCCACAAAGGCTATACAAAGAGCCATCGAATATGAGATATACCGCCAGACAGAGCTTATCGAGAACGGCGAAAGAGTAGTACAGGAAACGCTTCACTTCAATGACGCTACGGGCGAAACAAGCTCGCTTCGTTCCAAGGAGGATGCACACGATTACCGTTATTTCCCCGACCCCGATATACCGCCGATAATCTTCACGGAAGAAGAGCTTGCGGCTATCAAGGCTGACATTCCCGAAATGCCCGAGCAGAGAGTGGCACGTTACACAGGCGAATACGGCATTTCTGCGGCTGACGCAAAGGTGCTGACAGATTCAAAGCGTGTCAGCGACCTGTTTGAAAATGCGCTGAAGGCATATAATAACCCCAAGCCTATAGGCACGTTCATCGTGGTTGAGCTTATGAGAAGAATAAATCTCGGTGAGCTTGATCTTGATAATATGAAATTTACCGCAGAGGATTTAGCAAAGCTGATAGAGCTTGCCGAAAACGGCAAAATATCAAAGGATAACCGTAAGATTATCCTTCGTGAAATGCTTGAAACAGGCAAGAAGCCCGAAATTATCGCTGAAGAACAGCAGCTGTGGATAAAGGAAGACAACGCACTGCTTGAAAAGACGATAAACGGCATAATGGAGGCTAATCCTAAGGCTGTCGAGCAGTACAGAAGCGGTGAAACAAAGGTGTTCGGCTTCCTTATGGGACAGTGCAACAAGGCACTCAAGGGAGCGGCTTCACCCGCAAGTATAAAGGCAATGCTTGAAGAAAAGCTCAAGGGCTGATTATAAAGAAAGAAAGGCAAGAAAGAAATGTTTTTAGAGAACAAGTACCGCACTCACACCTGTGAAATGCTGAGCGAAAACGACATCGGCAAGACCGTTCGTGTTGCAGGCTGGGTAGAGAACATCCGTGACCACGGAGGAATCAAGTTTATAGATCTGCGTGACCATTACGGCTATGTGCAGATTACATTCCAGAAGAACGAGGGTCTTCTTGAGGGCGTAAACAAGGAGTGTGCCGTTACAATAGGCGGTACGGTAATAAAGAGAGCAGAGGGTACTTACAACGATAAGATTTCCACAGGTACTATCGAGATAGTAGCCGAAAGTCTTGAGGTACTGGGCAAGGTAACTGTTGAACAGCTTCCGTTTGAAGTTCCCACCTCGACAGAAACAAAGGAAGATATACGCTTAAAGTATCGTTATCTCGATTTGCGTAACAAGAGAATGCACAACAACATCGTACTGCGTTCACAGGTCATCTCATTCTTACGCAGTAAGATGACCGAGATGGGATTCCTTGAAATACAGACTCCCATCCTTTCAACAAGCTCACCCGAGGGAGCAAGAGATTACCTTATCCCCAGCCGAAAGCACCACGGAAAGTTCTACGCTCTGCCGCAGGCACCGCAGATATTCAAGCAGCTGCTTATGGTATCCGGCTTTGATAAGTATTTCCAGATAGCGCCCTGTTTCCGTGACGAAGACGCAAGAGCAGACCGTTCACCCGGCGAATTCTATCAGCTTGACTTTGAAATGGCATTTGCGACACAGGAAGACGTTTTTGCAAACGCAGAAGAGGTTTTATCCGCTGTATTTGAAAAGTTCGGCGGTAAGCCCGTATCTCCCGCACCCTTCAAGCGTATCCCCTACGCCGAGTCGATGCTGAAGTACGGCACAGACAAGCCCGACCTGCGTAACCCTCTTATTATAACAGAGCTGTCTGACTTATTCGTTGACAGCGACTTCAAGCCTTTCGCAAACAAGTGCGTAAGAGGTATCAGAGTTCCCGGTATGGCAAGTCAGTCAAAGGGCTTCTTTGAGAAGATGGAAGCATTCGCTAAGGAAATCGGCATGAAGGGTCTCGGATATGTCAAGGTAGACGAGAGCTTCAAGTATCTCGGTCCTATCGACAAGTTCCTGAATGACGAGCAGAGAGAAGAGCTTAAGAACAGATGCGCTCTTGAAGTGGGCGATGTTCTTTACTTCATAGCCGACAACAAGAAGATGGCACCCAAGTTTGCAGGTCAGATCCGTACAGAAGTCGCAAAGCGTATGGATATGATTGACTATGACAGATACGAAATGTGCTTTATCGTTGACTTCCCGATGTACGAGGAGGACGAGGAAACAGGCAAGACTATATTCACTCACAACCCCTTCTCAATGCCGCAGGGCGGTCTTGAAGCGCTTAAGACAAAGAATCCGCTTGACATACTTGCATACCAGTACGATATTGTCTGCAACGGTGTTGAGCTTTCAAGCGGCGCTGTAAGAAACCACGACCTTGAGATAATGATAAAGGCATTCGAGATAGCAGGCTACACAGAGCAGGACGTTGCCGAAAAGTTCGGCGCGCTCTACAATGCGTTCCAGTACGGCGCTCCGCCCCACGCAGGTATGGCACCCGGTGTTGACCGTATGATAATGCTCCTCACAGGCGATGAGAGCATAAGAGAGGTTATCGCATTCCCGATGAACTCTAACGCACAGGATCTCCTGCTCGGCGCACCCACAGAGGTAACCGAACAGCAGCTGCGTGAAGTACACATAAAGGTACGCCAGAAACCCACCGTCTAAGTGCCGATGCGGCACTTCAAATTCCGCCTTTTGAATTGTTAGCAATCAGCTAAGGTTAGCTGAACGGCGGGAATAAACAAAGCAGTAATTAATATAGAGCGGTCACTGGGCTGTATCTGTTCCTGTGACCGCCGGTTTTTTATTTATTTCCGCTCACGCTTTTTTGAGTGAGCGGTAAATCCTTGTTTACTGAATGCTTGTTATTACAAAAACAAAAAGACAGCGCCACCCGGCACTGCCTTTAATGTTTATAAATTTATTGCAATTACGCCTGTTCGCTTGGGGCAAAGCCTGTTCTTTTCAGAGCCTTTGAAATTGCGAGAGCGGCAAAGTATGCGAGAACTACGCTTGCTATATCCTTTATAAGATAGGGAGCGGATACGAGCAGGAAGCTGGATAACAGATCCTTGCCTGCGACGAGAGCGTACTGTACAAATCCGCAGATATGGCAAGCGGCAACGCCTAAGATGCCCATTGCTATTCTAAGCGGTACACGGAACTTTTCGGGCATATTTCTGAATGCGATTCCGCTGATGGCCGCCATAGCGATAAAGCCGATTATAAATCCGCCCGTAGGACCTACTATTGAAGCGATTCCGCCCTTGAAGCCGCTGAATACGGGAACGCCTACCGCACCGAGCAGAACATAAACGACCGTTGAAACGGTTGCTCTTGCCGTGCAGAGATAAAAGCCGCAGAGGGCTATTGCAAAGGTCTGTAATGTAACCGGTACGCCGGAGGGCATCGGTATCGCTATCTGCGAAAGTACTGCCGTAATTGCCGCAAAGAGCGCACAAAGTACGATTGTTGTGATTTTCTGTCTGTTCATATTTTTTGTTTCCTTTCCATTTTGTCAAACGACTTTAACAGAATACCACCGACAGCGCCTCGTGTCAACCGAACTGCACAAATGGGTGACAATCGAGAATGGTCTGCGTTATAACTTAATAACCTGATTGTACAAAATAACTAAAAGTTATGTGGTAAATGTGTGAAAAATGCAAATTGATTTTTTGGCGGGCAGAGGTTATAATTAGTTTAATTGAGAATGTTGTAAACTTTTAACAACACTCATAAGAACGAAACATATACAAATTGTTTGGAGGTAATTAAAATGAAGTTATTAAAGGTATTATCCGCAAGTGCGGTTGCAGCTGCAGTAGCATCTACATTAGTAGTAGCAGCAGGTGCCGAAAAGGCAGGTCTTGGTTTCCAGACAGCTAACTGGCTGTTCAGAAACAACCTTGAGCAGAGCAAGATTTATGTTTGCGACACAAACGCCGAAGAAGGTAGCGGCGAGGCTGTAGGTGATGAGTATTTTGCACGTCCCGGTTCATTTGAAGATGTAACGATCGACAAGGACGGTACATATACAGCTAAGCTGACAGGTATAGAGGGTAAGGATCTTGGTGACAATGTAGCTACAGGCTTCAATGTTCTTAAGCTCTACACAAACATCGTTGTTGAAGATCACCCTGATCTTGTTATCACACTTACAAGCATTAAGTTCTCAGGCACAGAAATGCTTTCTGCTCCCGTTTCATTCGACTATGTTGAAGGCAACGACATCGCTGACTTAGATACAACAAAGCCCGATGCAAACTGTGCTGATAATAAGGATGCAGTCGTAGCAGGCTTAGCAGGCGTTCCGATCATCAACTCATGGTCACCTGACGCAGAAATCCTTGATGACAAGGCAGGCAACTTTGCAAGTGATATTGAAGTTACATTTGATGTAACAGGCTATGATAAGGCTCCTGCAGATACAGATGCTCCCGCTACAGAAGCTCCTGCAACAACAGGCGATTCTACAAAGCCCAACACAAACACAGGTGTTGAAGGCGTTGCAGCAGTTGCAGGTGTTGCACTCCTCGCAGCAGGTGCAGTAGTAGTTGCTAAGAAGAGAAAGTAATCTTAAAAAGATTAACGAATAACGACAGCCCTCATTCGTGAGGGCTGTTTTAATATCACGACCGAAAGAGGAAATATGAAAAAATCTATAATCAGACGTGCGATAGCCGTGTTTATTGCGGCGGCTATGCTTGCAGGCTGTGCGGCGCAGGACAGCGGTGTATTATCGTCTGTCGGAAACAGCTCGGCGACCGAAAGCAATGAATCGTATGTTGAGGATACGAGCAGTGTTGATGAAAATTCCGAGGTTACTTCCGTTGACAGCTCAGTAACAGAGAGCGACACATCTTCCGATACCTCCGAACAGGAAGAAAGTAATACTTCAAAGCAGGAAAATACATCAAAGGCAGATAACACCGAGAAGCCTGCCGATACGACAAAGGTACAGGCAACTGCCGACACGAAAAACAACAGCCAGAGCAAGCCTGCTTCATCTGCAAGCAATTTCACTGTTCAGTGGAAGAAGTCGAGCAGCTGGGAAGAAGGCGGTAAGAAGTGCGGAGGTTATGAGATCGTCATCACCAATAACGGCGATACGGTGAACAGCTGGACGGCAAAGGTAACCGTCCCCGGCAATACAAAGCTGATGTCGCAGTGGAACGGAATATTCAGCATTTCGGGAAACACAATGACGGTCAAAAACGAGAGCTACAACGGAACTATAGAAAAGGGAAAGAGCGTTTCATTCGGATTCAATTATTCGGCTGACGCTTATATCAATGAGGGTAAAGTGACTGTGAACGGAAGTACCGCAGGAACGAGTGCCGGAAATAACAGCAACAATAATAATAACAATAACAATAATACATCAACGACCAAAAAGCCGGCGGCAACAGTTCCTCCGGCACCGAGCGACCCTAAAGGCACTACACCGGTATCACAGCACGGTCAGCTTTCGGTAAAGAACGGACAGCTTGTCGATAAGAGCGGCAAGGGTTATCAGCTCAGAGGAATGAGTACGCACGGGCTTACATGGTTCCCCGAATTCGTAAATGAGAGTGCATTCAAAACGCTCCGTGACGACTGGAACACGAATGTTGTCCGTCTTGCAATGTATGTTGACGAGTGGGGCAACGGTCAGTGCTATATGGGCAACAAGAGCGGAAGCCTTGAACTGCTTGAAAAGGGCGTTGACATCTGCATCAAGCTGGATATGTATGTTATCATTGACTGGCACGTTCTTAATCCCGGTGACCCGTCCAAGTATACAAACGAAGCAAAGTCCTTCTTTGAAAAGGTGTCAAAGAGATATGCAAAATATCCGAATGTAATTTACGAGATATGCAACGAGCCGAACGGCGGTGCATCGTGGAGCGGTAATATCAAGCCGTATGCTGAAAAGATAATACCCGTTATCCGCAAGAATGCGCCGAACTCGGTAATTATAGTAGGTACGCCAACATGGAGCCAGGAGATCGACAAGCCGCTTTCCGATCCGCTGAGCTACAAGAATGTAATGTATGCGTTCCACTTCTATGCGGCAACTCACGCAGGACTTCGTTCAAATGTAGAAAACTGCGTGGCACAGGGACTGCCGGTATTCGTGTCGGAATTCGGTACTTGTGACGCATCGGGCGGAGGTGCGAACGACTTCAACGAAACGCAGAAGTGGCTTAGCTATTTTGACAAGCAAGGCATAAGCTACTGTAACTGGAGTATCTGCAACAAGGATGAAACCTGCTCGGTACTGCGGCCTGGAACATCGGCAAACGGTAACTGGAGCGAGAGCGATCTCACCGAAAACGGCAAGTGGATGCGTAACTGGTTCCGCAAGCACTAATGTGCCCGTGGGGCACGGCAAATTCCGACCTTTTGAAATGAAGGTGGTTGGCGTGACTTTGTGGGACGGTCGGGGTTTGACGATAGCCCGGAATAATCAGTAATAAAAAATCCGTGTCAGGCGACACGGATTTTTTCTGTTATAGCTGTTTTAATATGTGCAAGACCGTTTGCGATAAGGCATTGACCGGGGTAATATAGGGCAAGGCAGAAATTCGAGAACGGAAAATCTATTTTTGAGAAGTACGCCATCAGGAGCATTATATCGGATATAAGGAACAGCACGCTGCCGAGCGCAAGTATAAGGTTGAATCTGTTCTTTATGCGGATAAAGTTCATTATTGCTTTGCCTGTCATAATGCAGATAATAACAGCGTATGAAATGCCGATGATCTTCATAAGCGACGAGCCGAAGTCAAGAAGCGGTGAGAACATCATAAACAGCACTATTGGGATAAATATTATAATTGCGGGGATAAAGTCGGTGGGTCGGGGCTTTTGCATCAGCGAATATGCTATGTAGTAGCAGATATGACCTAATGCGAAAATCGCCGCTCCTGCGATGAAATTTAAGTTTATCGCTATATCTGCGCTCATTGCAAAGAATACGCCGACGGTCAGTATTACTGACGGCAGTTTCTTATCGGGGAAGTATTTCAGGGCGTATATCAGATTTACTGCGGCGGCAAGCATAAAGAAAACGCTTGCGGTTATTTTTATCGGGTAGAGATGAGTAATTATCAGAGCTGTATCGCAAGCAAGCGATAAGCCGAGAAAAATAATGTTGAGCGGTAAAACGAGTTTTTTCATATATTTGTTTCCTCAGTCTGATTATTCAGTTCGATATTGATTTTTCTTGTGTATCGGGATAGCGGATATTCTCCGTCGTGGGATTCTCCGAAAAAGTAAGCGGACATATTTCCCGCCTGCGTAACTCTTGTAACTCCTGCACAGAGCAACAGGTCGGTAAGTTCTGCTCTGTCAGCCTTGCCGCAGATAAGCCCTGCGGTCTGCAGAAAGCCTTTTGCATTTCTCAGTGTACGCATTATGTTCTTTCTCGGGAGCCTTTTTACAAGCACATTGCACATCATAGGCGACAGTTCAAGTTCAAAGTCGTCTTTTATGATAAGGCTGCAATTCTTACCGTAAGATACGTCGGGAGAAATTTGCCGTATCCCGATTGCCTGTTCAAGACGGGCGGAGTAGCTTATGAGCGTATCTCTCGCCCGTGTGCCTATAGAGGTGTTCCTGTGTTTCCCGACTGCCGCTTCAAGATACGGAAGGAACATTTCGCAGAATCGGGTGAGCTCGGTTTTATCATCGGTGTCAATAAACACGGTCTGGCAGGAACTGCAGAGCAGCTGCTTTGTAGAGGCTATATGCCCGGCAAGAGCCGAAAATTCATCTGTATGGTTTGCGTAATCGGAAATGTAGCAGAAGCCGAGCTTGTGTCCCCATTCAATCAGCTTAACTCCCGGCGGAGCAAGTGAACGCACTGCTTTTACGGCTTCAGTACCGCCCCATACCACTATGCCGTCGGCAAAGCCTGCAAGCGTCTGGATGGTACGCACATCGCTTGACGGGGTATCAAAGACATATATGTAGCGTGACAGCAAAGGCTCATATTTGCAAAGTCGCTTTATTATGCGGATCGACAAGCCCTTATCGGCGGACGGAAGCTTCAGTATATTGATATTGCCTGCAAGAAGCCCTTCTGCAACGCTCATCACGGGTAAGCCGTCGGCATTTCCTGCGGCTATGTGGAACAGAACGCCGAGAGGTTTTGTCTGAATTTTTATTTTCGGAGTGATGCCGTTCGGAGAACCGATAAAGCCGTCTGAATCTCCGAGTTCGGTTTTCAGCCTGTATTCAAGATTTTCACGGCTGAGGCAGGCGAGTATAAGCTGTTTATAGTAACTTACATTTTCAACGTCAAGCGCTGAGAGCATATCGTCAAAAGCACCATTTTCTATATCCGTGCTGATTTTTTCGGCGGCAAGCATGACCTGCTTAGCAGAAAGCCGACAGTTTCCGAGAGTGTCGCATATTCTGTCTTCAAAACGGGCTAACAGCTTGTCGCACATATCGTTTTCGTATATTTCGCCATCAAAGAAAATCATACGTTCACACCCTTTATTATCTCTTCTGCGCCTGCCGCACAGGTCTTTATATCCTCCGGCGCAACTCTGCCGACAATTTCAAGAAATGGCGTTTTCAGTCCGCAGGAACATTCGCTTCCGTTATGGAGTATGCCGAGGTCATCTGTCATTACGGAAAGCACCGGGGTAGCTTTAACCATAGGAGTTATCAGGTTTACAAGTCCTGTCTTGCCGTTTTCAAGCGGTTTTAACGTATCGACATCTCTGATTATAACTCTGCTGTAAGCGGGAACGTGGAAGTGATGTTCCTTGCAGTCGCAGTATAAAATCGGATGCTCTACCGCTCCGAAAAATTCGATAATATCGTTTTCCTTTATGCCGAGTACCTTTTCGGCAAGGCTGTAAAAGGAATTTTTGTCGGCTTGCTCAGCATAGAACTGTTTCCAGCCGCCGCCGAGCATTATGCGTGAGCCTTTCGGCATTTTAAGATAAATTTTACGTTCGTCCATTATTCTCAGCAGAAAATAAGTATAAGCCGGAAACCCCATGAATCTTGTCGGGAAACGTGAACGTGAATGCCTGACAATAAGATCTATAATTCTGTCAAAGTCGGGGGAATAGCCGCCCTTTTTATATGTCAGGATATAATTGCGGCTCAGTGCAGGAGTGAAGAATGTCGCACCGAAAGCCGTCTTTGTTACGGCAGTCTTGTTTCCTCTGTGGTGCTTGTAACCCATAATGATATAGTGGCACGGAACAGGAGAAAACAGATTTCTCAGCTTTGATACACGCATAACCATTTTAAGTCCGCAGAGAAGGCCGCCCGTGTCAAAGGCTATCGTGCTTCTCCTGCCGCTTGTGCCGGAGGAAGTCGCTTTTATAAGCGGAATACAGCCTTTATTGAAAATCTGCTTTTTCTTGAACAGCAATGTGGGTATCACGGGAAGTCCGGACGCATCCGAGGGAGAGGATATACCGAGATTTTCGCATATTCTGCGGTAGTCGTCACAATGGGAAATGCAGTAGGAGAAATTTTCTTTTACGGCTTTGGTGAACAGTTCGTCGGAACTATCGGAATACGGGTCTTTTACTGAAAAGAGCAATCGTCTGTATTTCATCGGTCTTCCTCCGCTGTTTAAATACTTAATATAGTAAAATGATAACATAAATAGCACGGCGTGTCAATAAACGGTAAAACAAATGCGTTTTACTTAATTACCGTGTAACCTGTTACATTGCCTTGCTGATAATTTCGTGTGAAAACGGCGTAAAATTATCGGAAATCTGTAGACAATGACGATTATTTGTGATACAATAATAATAAGACCCGTTGCAGAGGTTTTTGTTTTGCGAATACAAGTAAACGATTACTCGAAACGTAAGCGGTACATAACAAAAAATGCGGCGGTATTATGACAGATTTATAAAGCAGAGAATAAACTGCACAGAAAGGAATTTTTGCTATGAAGAACATACCCGATGTAAAGCTCGGAATTGCGGCTGTAAGCCGTGACTGTTTCCCCATGAGCCTTTCAGCTTCAAGATGTGAGGCTGTTGTAAAGGCATGTAAGGAGATCGGTGTTGACGTATTTAAATGTCCCACCACTATCGAAAGCGAAACACACATGATGCAGGCTCTTGAGGAGCTTAAGGGCGCAGGCTGCAACGCACTGGTCGTATACCTCGGAAACTTCGGACCCGAGTCGGCTGAAACACTGCTTGCAAAGTACTTTGATGGTCCTGTAATGTTCGTTGCTGCGGCAGAGGAAACACAGGATAACTTAGTAGGCGGCAGAGGTGACGCTTACTGCGGCGTGCTGAATGCAAGCTACAACTTAGCACTCAGAAACATCAAGGCATACATACCCGAATACCCTGTAGGAACAGCTACAGAGGTTGCAGATATGATAAAGGAATTTATCCCTGTTGCAAGAGCAGTTATCGGTCTTAACAACTTAAAGGTTATCTCATTCGGTCCTCGTCCTCAGGACTTCCTCGCTTGTAACGCTCCTATAAAGCAGCTTTACAACCTTGGCGTTGAGATTGAAGAGAACTCGGAGCTTGACCTTTATGCCGCATTCAACGAGCATAAGAATGACGCAAGAATCCCCGAAGTTGTTGCAGATATGGAAAAGGAACTTGGTGACGGCAACAAGATGCCCGGTATCCTGCCCAGACTTGCACAGCTTGAGATCACACTGCTTGACTGGATGGAAGCACATAAGGGAAGCAGAAAGTACGTTGTATTCGCTAACAAGTGCTGGCCCTCATTCCAGACACAGTTCGGCTGTGTTCCCTGCTATGTAAACTCAAGACTTACAGCAAGAGGAATCCCCGTAGCGTGCGAGGTTGATATATACGGTGCAATCAGCGAATATATCGGTGCCTGCATTTCAGAAGACGCAGTTACACTGCTTGACATCAACAACTCTGTTCCTGCAGATATGTATGTTGAGTCTATCAAGGACAAGTACAACTACACACTCAAGGATACATTCATGGGCTTCCACTGCGGTAACACAGCTTCGTGCAAGCTGACAAGCAAGACTATGAAGTATCAGCTTATCATGCACAGAGGTCTTGAGCCTGATAAGGAGCCTGATATTACAAGAGGTACACTTGAGGGCGACATCGTTCCCGGCGACATCACATTCTTCCGTTTACAGAGCACAGCTGACGCTAAGCTGAGAGCTTATGTTGCCCAGGGTGAAGTTCTCCCTGTTGCTACACGTTCATTCGGCGCTATCGGCGTATTTGCTATCCCCGAAATGGGAAGATTCTACCGCAACGTTCTTATCAAGAAGAACTATCCTCACCACGGTGCAGTAGCATTCGGTCACTACGGCAAGGCTATCTTCGATACACTGAAGTACCTCGGCGTTGAGGATCTTGAATTCAACCGTCCCGCAGGTATGCTGTATGATGGTGAGAATCCTTACGCTAAGTATTGATTGTATCATATTAGCGTTACGGACGCTTGACAAATAATCGTTAAACGTGTATAATATAGTTAGACACGAAAGTTATTGCCTGACTGCATTTCACGCATAAAGGCGAAAGCCCTGAGAGCTGCAACTCTCAGGGCTTTCTTTTTGGGTTACTTGTCGGACTTGAATCTGTCTAACCACTTGCTTATGTAATTTGCAACTACACTTGCCATAACAGATAATACGAAAGTTATTAAATCCACTGCATTTCACCTCCTTCCTTGCGGAAGAAGCCGACAATGGAAAAAGTATATCATATTCTAACATATTCTGTCAATTACTGATATTTTTGCATTAGCAATTTATTTTTGCGAATATACTATCATTAATATCCGCCGGTAACGGAGGTAAAGTAAAGTTCGAACCGATAGAACGGCGAATTTGAAGCGGCTCACAGCCGCCCGCCGTCAACGCAACCTACGCATATTGCCAATATTGAGAAAGGCGAATTGTCAGCGGCGACCCGCCGCACTTGCAAAAACGGGGGATTTGTGGTACAATAAAACTACTTATTGACTAAAGTTTCGCTGTACAGGGGAGTACGGCGGTTGAAAGGATAAAGCTGATGGCAAAGAAAAATTATGACGACAACAGTCTTAAACAGCTGAAAGGACCCGATCAGGTGCGGCTGCGTCCCGGTGTTATATTCGGCTCGGACGGGCTTGACGGCTGTTGTCACTCCGTGTTTGAGATACTTTCAAACTCGATAGACGAGGCGAGAGAGGGCTTCGGAAAGAAGATAATAGTTACACGCTTCATTGATAAAAGCATTGAAGTGCAGGACTACGGCAGAGGTATACCGATAGACTTCAATAAAAACGAGGAAAAGTACAACTGGGAGCTTGCCTTCTGCACACTGTACGCAGGCGGTAAGTACGATAACAACAGCGGAGATAACTACTCATATTCGCTCGGCCTTAACGGTCTTGGCCTTTGCTCGACGCAGTTTGCGGCTGAGTATATGGAGGTCGAGAGCAATAACGGAACGTGGATATACGACCTGAGATTTGAAAAGGGATACAACGTTGAAAAGGAAGAAAGAGGCTTCCGCCGTCACCAGTCGGACGGAACAACGGGTACAAAAATCAAGTGGAAACCAGACCTTGATGTATTTACAGACATTGACGTACCGTTTGAATATTTTGACGATGTTCTGCGCAGACAGGCGGTAGTAAATGACGGGCTGACCTTTGTGTTGAGAAACGAAGTGCGTGACGAGGAAACAGGCGAAACACGCTTTGAAGAGCATATCTACTGCTATGAAAACGGTATCAGCGACTATCTGAAAGAAATCGTAGGCGATACCGCACTCACGACCGAGCAGGTATGGAGCGCACAGCGTACAGGTAAGGACAGAGAGGACAAGCCGGAATACAAGGTAAAGATGAAGGTCGCTTTTGTATTCTCAAATAAGGTACAGCTTATACAGCACTATCACAATTCAAGCTGGCTTGAGCACGGCGGAAGTCCCGATAAGGCTATGCAGGCGGCATTCACAAATCAGATAGACGGCTGGCTGAAAGCCAACAGCAAGTACAACAAGACCGAGGGCAAGATAAAATTTACCGATATTGCCGACTGCCTTGTGTTCATATCTTCTAACTTCTCAACGCAGACAAGCTATGAGAACCAGACGAAAAAGAGCATAACCAATAAATTTATACAGGAGGCTATGACCGACTGGCTGAAGCATCAGCTTGAAGTGTACTTCCTTGAAAATCCGGACGAAGCGGTCAAGATATGCGAGCAGGTGCTGATAAACAAGCGTGCCCGTGAAAATGCCGCAAAGGCAAGAGATACAATAAAGAAACAGCTTTCGGGCAAGATAGACCTTGCGAATAGGATACCTAAGTTCGTTGATTGCAGGAGTAAGGATACGGCAAGACGTGAGCTTTATATAGTGGAGGGCGACTCGGCTTTAGGCGCTGTAAAGCAGGCGAGGGACGCAGACTATCAGGCGGTAATGCCTGTAAGAGGTAAGACGCTCAACTGCCTTAAGGCAAGCTATGACAAGATATTCAAGAGCGAGATCATCACAAATCTTATGAAGATACTGGGCTGCGGTGTTGAGGTAAAGGCTAAGGCAAATAAAGACCTTTCGACTTTTGATTTGAATAATCTCAGGTGGGAAAAGATAATAATCTGTACCGATGCGGACTATGACGGATACCAGATAAGAACGCTTATTCTTACTATGCTGTACAGACTTGTTCCGACCGTAATAGAAAAGGGCTTTGTGTATATCGCTGAGTCGCCGCTTTACGAGATAAACAGCAAGGATATGACCTACTTTGCCTATACAGAAGCAGAAAAGCAGAGGATACTTGCCGATATAGGCGAGCAGAAGTATAAGATACAGCGTTCAAAGGGTCTTGGTGAGAACGAACCGGAAATGATGTCGCTTACCACTATGAACCCCGAAACAAGACGGCTTATAAGAGTAATGCCGGAGGACGCACAGAAAACGCAGGAGATATTCGAGCTGCTGCTCGGCGATAACCTTGACGGAAGAAAGGACTATATCCGTGACTACGGCTATAAGTACCTTGACGATATAGACGTATCTTGAGCGGAGGATATATGGAAATTAACAGGATAGAGGTAATATCTGCCGTAGTGTCGGAGATGATAGCGACACTGCCCGAGGAAAGACGGCAGAAGGCGTACATTCATCTTTTCGGTACGGCGCAGACGGCAGGGCTTATCGCACTGCGCAGAGGTGTGAACGCAGAGCTTGCGCAGATAAGCGGACTGCTCCACGACTACCGTAAATATCTGACGGGTGTTGACGAAAAGCACGCAGAGGAAAGTGCTGACGCTGTAATGCCGATACTGGCAAAGACGGGGCTTTTCAGCGTGTGCGAGATAGGCAATATCACAAGAGCGATAGCAAACCACAGCGACAAGGAAAATGTCGGGCTTCCGCTTGACGAGGTACTGAAAGACGCAGATATTCTGCAGCACGTTTTACAGAATACAACGCTCCCCATAAGAGATAAATACGAGAAACGCTTTGAAAAGCTGAAAAAAGAGTTTTCGCTCTGAGCAGGGTATAAAGCTAAAAAGAGGTATAGATTTTGAGAAAAGGAAAGAACGAAAAGGGCGAGAAGAAGGTCGCTCCGAATAAAAACGCTTATATAGAGGGCGCAGGCATTGTCGAAAATCAGCCGATAACCGATACGCTGACCGAAAACTATATGCCGTATGCTATGAGCGTTATAGTTTCCCGTGCGCTCCCCGAAATTGACGGTTTCAAGCCGTCACACAGAAAACTGCTGTATACGATGTACAAGATGGGTCTGCTTACGGGGGCAAGAACAAAGTCGGCGAACATTGTCGGACAGACAATGAAATTAAATCCGCACGGCGATATGGCAATATACGAAACGATGGTAAGACTTGCAAGGGGCAACGAGGCACTTCTGCACCCGTATGTTGACAGCAAGGGTAACTTCGGCAAGGCATATTCAAGAGATATGTCGTTTGCGGCATCACGATATACAGAGGCAAAGCTTGACCCTATCTGCGCAGAAATATTTGCGGATATTGACCGTGATATAGTTGACTTTGTGCCGAATTACGATAACTCAATGACAGAGCCTGTACTGCTCCCTACAAGATTTCCTGCGGTACTGGTAAACAATAACGTCGGTATCGCCGTATCTATGGCGAGCAATATCTGCTCCTTCAATCTGTCGGAGGTATGTGAAACAGCCGCCGCACTTATGAAAAATCCCGAACACGATATTGTATCTACGCTTAAAGGGCCCGATTTCCCCGGCGGAGGCTTCATATTACAGGACGAGAACGAACTTCGCCGTATATATGCCACCGGACGTGGAAGCGTAAAGGTACGCAGTAAGTATATCTATGACAAAGCGGCAAACTGTATCGAAGTGACCGAGATTCCGCCTACAACAACTATCGAGGCTATAATAGACAAGATAGTTGAGCAGGTAAAGCTTGGCAAGCTGAAAGAAATCTCGGACGTTCGTGATGAGTCGGACTTATCGGGTCTTAAGATAACTATTGACTTAAAGCGTGGGCAGGACAGCGAGGCGGTAATGAAAAAGCTGTTCAGAATAACTCCTTTACAGGACGTTTTCTCCTGCAACTTCAACATTCTTGTAGGCGGTATGCCGAAGGTCATGGGTGTTGCCGAGATACTTGAGCAGTGGACGGATTTCAGAATTACCTGCGTAAAGAGAAAGACAAAGTTTGAGCTTGCAAGGAAGAAAGAAAAGCTTCATCTGCTGACAGGACTTAAGAAGATACTGCTTGATATAGACAAGGCTATAAAGATAATCCGTGAAACAGAGGATGACGCAGAGGTCGTACCGAACCTTATGATAGGCTTCGGCATAGACGAAACGCAGGCTGAATATGTTGCGGATATAAAACTGAGAAATATAAACAAGGGTTATATCTTGAAGCGCATTGAGGAAATAGACAGCCTTAAGGAAGAGATAGCCGATATGGAGGATATTCTTTCTTCGGAACGCAGAGTAAAGCAGATAATCATATCGGAGCTTGGTGATATAGCGAAGAAATACGGCAAGCCCAGAAAGACAATGTTTATCTACGGCACTGAGGACGAGGTGAACGAGGCGGAGGAGGAGATACCCGATTATCCCGTTAATCTGTTCTTCACCCGTGAGGGATATTTCAAGAAAATCACTCCTCAGTCGCTGAGAATGAGCGGCGAACAGAAGCTCAAGGAAAACGATGAGATAATCGAAACCTATGACGGCAGTAACCGTGCGGAGCTGTTGTTCTTCACCGATAAATATCAGGTGTACAAGGCGAGAGCCTGCGACTTTGAGGACGGAAAGGCAAGCGTGATGGGCGACTATCTGCCCGTAAAGCTGGAACTTGACCCGGACGAGAGGATAATAAAGATGATAGCCGCAGAGGACTACAGCGGAACGCTTGTAATGTTCTTTGAAAACGGTAAATGTGCAAAAGTGCCTATGGCGTCGTTTGAAACAAAGACAAGGCGTAAAAAGCTGGCGAACGCATATAATGACGGCTCGCCGCTCGTATCTATGACGCTTATTGACGGCGACTGCGAGTTTATGCTAAGCTCGGACGCAGGCAAGGTCATGATATTCAACACCGTGCTTATCCTGCCCAAAGCGGCAAGGGATACGCAGGGCGTGCAGGTAATGAGGCTTACCAGAGCAAAGCTCAGGTCTGCGGTCAAATACAAGGACGGTATGATAAAGGACGCAGACGGCTACAGGACAAAGACCGTGCCTGTTGCGGGAACACTGTACGACGAGGACGTTGACCAGCTGAAATTTGTGTAAATCCGTAAGCGGCGGTCGGTGTAAAATATTCTTTAAACCTTGAAATTCACCCGCCACTGTGCTATACTTAAATTGCGTCTTTACAATGACGTGAGAGGTTATAATTCAGGCGGTCAGCCACAGTAAAAAGAGGTAGAAAAAATGCTCAGCGATATTGAAATTGCCCAGAACGCAAAAATGCTAAAAATAAAGGATATAGCAAAGGAACTCGGAATTGACGAGGAGGAGCTTATACCCTACGGTCACTACAAGGCGAAGATCTCACAGGAATGTATAGACCGTCTTGAAAGCGAAGAGGACGGCAAGCTGATACTTGTTACGGCTATAAACCCCACTCCTGCAGGAGAGGGCAAGACAACGACCAGCGTCGGACTGGGCGAGGCATTTGCAAAAATGGGCAAAAAAGCGGTGATTGCGCTGCGTGAGCCTTCTCTTGGCCCTTGTTTTGGCATTAAGGGCGGGGCAGCCGGCGGCGGTTATGCGCAGGTCGTTCCGATGGAAGACTTAAACCTGCATTTTACCGGGGATTTTCATGCGATTACTTCTGCAAATAACCTTCTGGCGGCGCTTTTAGACAACCATATCCAGCAAGGCAATGCGCTTGGGATCGACTCCAGACAGATCTTATGGAAACGCTGCGAGGATATGAACGACCGCGTGCTGAGAAATATCGTTGTCGGCCTCGGTGCAAAAGCGGACGGCGTTGTCCGGGAAGACCATTTCGTGATCACCGTCGCTTCTGAGATTATGGCGATCCTCTGCCTGGCAGATGACATGGATGATTTAAAGGCGCGTCTGGCAAAAATCGTCGTTGCCTATAACTATCAGGGAGAGCCGGTGACCGCAGCTGATTTA
>OGRI01001419.1_pt1 | contig 20373 bp, 20 predicted proteins | sample 1553391 | NCBI WGS metagenome assembly OGRI01 (sample SAMEA2580052, study PRJEB22360) | human gut metagenome | reverse complement strand
AAGAAATCCGTCTACCAGCCGACGCTTTTTGACAGCGAAAAAAGCGAGTACACGCGCAAGGACGGCATAACGAATTTCATTCTGGAACGCTGCCGGGCAAGCTACGGGCCGAAGGTCAGCAAGGAAGACATTTTCTATTATGTTTATGGCCTGCTGCATTCGCCGGACTACCGCCGGACGTTTGCGGCGGACTTGAAGAAGATGCTGCCGCGCCTGCCGCTGGTGGAGAAGCCTGTGGACTTCTGGGCGTTCAGCAAGGCGGGGTGCGCGCTGGCGGAACTGCATCTGAATTATGAGACGCAGCCCCAGCACCCGGAGGTGGTTGTTACCGGCGCGGAACAGGGCAAGTTCCGCGTGGAGAAGATGCGCTTCCCGGACAAGCAGGACAAAACGACCATCGAGTATAACCCGTGGATCACGCTCTCGCATATCCCGCAGGAAGCCTGCGAGTATGTGGTGAACGGCCGATCCGCCGTGGAATGGATCATGGAGCGCTACCAGATCAAAACGGACAAGGCCAGCGGCATCACCAACGACCCCAACGACTGGGCCGAAGAACAGGGCAAGCCGAGGTACATCCTCGACTTGCTCCTGAGCGTGATAACGGTCAGCGTGGAGACGATGAAGATTGTGAATGGCCTGCCGGGGCTTTGTTCAGAATGATATACACAATTTTCAGAAAGCATCCAGGAGAACATCATGAATATTCTTGAAGAAGAAATCACCAAACACAAGAAAGAAATACGTTCCGATGCGTATCCCATGTCAATTGGTGAAGCCGTCAGTATGTATCAAAATGGAGAACTTGAAATTCACCCTGAATTTCAAAGAGTTTTTCGATGGAATGATGAAAAAAAATCAAAATTTATAGAATCAATTCTGCTAGGAATTCCTATTCCTTCTTTCTTCGTATCACAAAGAGATGATGGTGTTTGGGATTTGGTAGATGGATTACAACGTTTTTCTACAATACTATCATTTATGGGAGAGCTAAAAGATGAAAATGATAAACGTGAACCCCCTCTTGAGTTGCTAGCAGGGGATTACTTAAAATCTCTTGCTGGTGTAAAATGGAATGATGAAAAAAAATTTACAAAGCCAATGAAGCTCGCCTTTCGGAGAGAAAAAATAGATTTCAAGATTATAAAAAAGGAAAGTACACCTGACACGAAATACGAACTATTTAAAAGGATTAATACAGGGGGAGCCCCCCTGACAGACCAAGAAGTGCGAAATTGTATTTTACTTATGATAAACAGGGATTTTTATGTAACTTTAGAAGAATTGTCTCGATATGAGTATTTTATAAATTCAATATCTATAAGTGATGATAAACTTCTTGAGAAATACCATATGGAACTTGTTGTAAGGTTTATGGTATATTATACATACATTAAAGGTAAAAAAAATAATATCAAAATTCCAGATCTAACGACATTCCTAGATGATAAAATTTGTGAACTTGCTAAAAGCAAATCAAATATTACGGACTTATCAAATGCATTTAAAGAGACTTTTAAACTAATTTATCAAGTAATGGGAGGGGATGCATTCCGAAAATATTATATAAAAGAAAAAAAACACAAAGGCGGATTTTCTATAGCTCTGTTTGAGGCACTTTCAGTGGGAATAGCAAAAAATAAGGATTCTTTTCCTTCTAATGATAAGTTACGCGAGGCTATCGAAGAATTTTCTGAAAATACAAATTTTTTGCAGGCAAGTGGTGCTGGTGTACGGGCTAGCACACGAATTCTTCAAACTATACCTTGCGCGATCAAGTACTTTCATGAATATCAATAAATTTTCACAGCTAGAGGAAACAGTATCTCGTCAGTGGGCATGGAGACTTCATGAGATAGATAAATTTAAAAATATTCTTTTTGAAAATGAAACAAAAATTCCAGAGGCTCTATACAATGACAATGAGCCTCCTGTTAGGCTATTATATCGCATAGGCATTGTTTTATTATATTCTCACTGGGAGGGTTTTATAAAAAATACAGCAAAGGAATATATGAGATGCTTTAAGGGAGAAAAAATAAAAGACGTTCTCATAGTATAGTTATTGCTCATTATATAAAAATACACCATAAATATAGCAAAAAATACACTGCATATGAATGTGGAAAAAGCGTGATTGAAAATATTGACATGAATAAGGAGATTAAAACTGACATAGAAGACCTCGTTTCCACAGAATCAAATTTAGATTCTACTGTATTATCAAAAATTTCATCTTTCTTGAATTTAGGCAAAGAATGGTTTGAACTTAGAGAAAAATATATAAATAATTTTGTCGGCTGTAGAAATTCTATAGCACACGGTGAGGGAAGAGAAGTTTCAAAAGAAGAATTTTATGATTATCTTGAAGGAATAAAAAATCTTCTTACACTCTACAAAGAAAAACTTCTTGATTGTGGAAAACCTAAATAAAACCAAGAATGTCAAATAGCTAATGATAATATATATTGCCAGCTGTTATTAGCATGAAAATTTGTAAAAAGTGCCATTGTGAGATTCGTCATTTCAAAAATTTTAGATACGACTATTAATTTGCTTCTAAAACGAGCAAACTAATGTCTTTGTTATCTTCATCAACAAAGAACCGTACAGTAATTATAAAGAGATAGAGACCAGCAACAAAGCTCAATCTTCCAATCAGGATGCCAGACAGCATACGCAAAAAACGACAGGTGGGAGAGTTTACCCGGAACCTATGCAGAAACTAGTCAAAAGTATTAGCCAGCCAAAAATAAGAAAGCAAACCAAGGCTGCAACAACCTGTCAGCATATCAATTTCATGCAGAGCATTACGCCAACCATCGTAAACCCGAAAGCCACTATACCTTTTTTCCACCATCCTCTTTCCCCCTCGGCAAACTCCAATGAAGCCCCCCCTCCGCAAAACACTCCCGCCACGAGACACAGCCCGCTGATGAGCCAGCCAGCAGGCATGTGCAGAATTGTCGCCAGCGGAATGTCTCTGCCTGTGTCGATACGGAAGCCCGCCCAGAGCATCAGGCTCCCGTAGGCCAGCAGGCAAATCAGGGCAAGCAGCCCCATCGGCACCAACTTGCCGTATTGAATTTTTGAGGCGAGATATTCCGCTTCCCTCACCACGCTGTCGGTAAGCCGGGCTTGGGCGGCGGCAGTTTCCTTTTCTGCGGCAGCGGCCATGCCGTTCATGATGGTTTTGGACGCTGCGGCGATTTTCTTCGGCAACGCTTCATAGTAGACGCGCTGATATTCCAGCGCGGCCAGCAACGGCCAGAGCGCGTCGTCCTCCCGGAGGTTCAGCCTGTTGCCGACCTCCCGCAGACGGGCCGCTTCCGCTTCGGACAATTTCCTGCCGCAAGCCTTGCCTAGGTCAATCATATCGTCCATGCTCATGACGCTTCCTCCATGACGGATTCAAACATCTTCGCGCAGAGCGCCCGCCAACGCTGCAATTCCGCGCGTGTGCCGAAGGGCATTTCAGGATGGGCGGCGCGAATGGACATGCGTCTGGAATACAGCCAGTCGGCCACGCGGTTGCCGACAGCCGGAAAGTCCAGCGTCATGCCGTTCTTCTCAACCGCTTCCCGTGCCTTGGAACTGTTATACATATCGAAGCGCCGCGCTTCGCCGAAATACAGATTCCGGCAAACGTGGACAGGCACGTCCGTGAATACTTCCTGAAAGGAATGCAAAAGCTCTATGGAATCGCGGTGGCGATTGATTATCCAGAAAACAACCAATTCCCGTCGCATCTCCCGCAAGGCTTCCTTCATGATGTCGCCGTAGCTGGCCGTGCTGGTCTTGGTGCGGGCGGCGGCGTTGATGACCACGGCATGATCCGGGTAGTTCTGTACAGTGTCCAGCAGGTCGGCCCATCCGTCGGCGTCGTCCAGACTGTTCAGACGGCAGAGGAGGTTCGGCAGGCCAAGCTCCTTGTGCGCCTTGAAGACGTCCGGGTTGTCGGTATCGGTATCCACAAGCAGGATATTCGCGTTCCTGTTGAGCAGATAGTCCACGAGGGCGAAGGAAAAGAGGCTTTTGCCGACGCCGCCCTTGCTGCCGCCGACATAGAACACGCTGTTCTGAATGTTCATAATCAAAGCTCCGTATCGGGTTTGTCCGGCGTGTAGTATTCCGGTATATCTTCTTGTGTTTGGGGTGTGACGGGAGGAACCGCGACGGGTTTCACGGCTTCAGGCCGGGGCTTCGGCTCGCGTTTTCGCGGAGCCGCCTTTTGGGGAAGCACCTTTGCCCGGATGACGGGCGCGGGAATGACCACATTGCCCTGGGCCATGATGTCCGCCAGTTCCTTCACCGTGTACCCTTTCTCAATCGCTTTCTGTATGTTGGCGTTGAGCAGTTCGGCGGCTTCCTCCCGTGTCTTGCCGAGATTTTTGTCCGGCAAATCATCGAGGATTTTCCGCATGGCATTGATGTCTTTCACCGGAATGCGTTTGAACTTTCCCATGCGTGACGCTCCCTATCGTATCCGCATACGCGGTCGGCTCTGCCGTTCCCGCGCTATGCGCCGTTTTTCAAGGTCGCCAACAAGGTCTGCAAGCTGCCGTACACTTCGTTGACATCGTTGAACAATCGCTTCAAGGTGCGCAGTTCCGTCTGAAGCAGCATCTGCTTGTCCTCCTGCATATCCAGTCTCGTACTGAGGGCTGTCAGCCGTGCGTTGCAGTTTTCTTCCATCCGTTTCAGGCTCTGTATCAGCATCCGTTCGGTTTCGTTCATGAAAGGTATCCTCCTGAATCCGGGGCAAAAGGAGTGCTTCCTCGTCAGGGAGCTGTTTCCATTTTGCCGGATAGCGTTTGATGTTGCAGGCCGCGCGCTTTTCAATGACGCGCTCAAAAGCCGGTTGCAGGCGGGCGACCATGCGCCGCGCCGTTTCCTTCTTCCTTTCTTCGGATTCTTCCTCTTGGGCAGCTTTGGGCGGGGCGGTTTTGGGCGTCCAGCCGACGGCGTAGAAACCTCCCCTGAACCGCATTTTCATACCGCTGTCCGGGGCAATGACGCTGATGTAGTCCCTGCCTTCGCGGTTGATGCGCAAACCCTGCTCTTTCAGGGCGCTCAGAATATCTTCCCGGTTCCGGACAAGTCCCTGTGTCACTTTTTCCTTGAGGAAAGCATGGATAACCTCTTTGGCCCGGTTGCGGTCGCTTTCCCTGATTTCCCTGCCCCATCTTTCCATGTGAGCCTTGAACAGGTCGGCCTTTTTCGGAAGCTCATCCCTTGCCCGCGCCGGGTCGTCGGGCCGCGCCCAGCCTTCGCGCCAGTTGAACAGGTCGCGGAACACGTCAAAGTCCTTTTGCCAGCCGGGAGGACAGGCATTGAAATCCTTGCCGCTGGAAAGTTCCAGTCGCGGAATCAGAAAATGCAGCTCGTGATGCCCGGCATGGGTATGCCGTACCCAGAGGATATTGCGCTGATCCGCGTCCAGCCCGGCGAAGGCCACACACTCAAAGGCGTCTATAACTTCCTCTTCCTGTGCCTCGCTGATCTTCTCATCCGGGTGCCATGACAGAACGCCGGAAGTGAATTTCCATCGCCGCTCTATGCTGTCGATGAGCGCGCGGGTCATGGCGGGATCGCCGCGCAGCACATGGGGCGGGGCTGTGTCTCTCCCCGGATAATCCGGGCGTACAAGATAGCGGCTGGGCTTGTCGCCTTCTCCTGTACCATGCGGAAAGACCTTCATCAGCATGGCTCGGCCTCCGGTTCATCTTCCGCTGAGGCACAGGATACAAACTCGGTAATGCGCCGCTCAATGCCCGCCAGCGCCGTCAATACCTCCACGGCTTCCGCCGCGCGTTTATAGGTGTTGGCCCATCTCGCAAGTTGATTGATGTTCGCGCCGATGCGTGCCAGTTCCCGCAACCGCCGTTTCTCTTCCGGCGTTTTTCGCAGACGGATGCCAAGGCAGGTCTGACGGATGTACTCTGACATGCTCATGCCGTGCAGCGCGGCGTTTAAGCGGAGAATATCGCGCTCCTCCGGGAATACACGCACGACGACAGCGGCAGTGCGGACAGGCTTGACGCGCTTCATTGCCTTTCCTGCCTTTTGCCTTTGCGGGGTTCAAAGGGGCATGGCCCCTTGCCAGCCGTGAGGCTATACGCGCAGCGTATAGACGAAACGTAGGCTGGCCTTCGGAGACAAGGCCGGACGAATGAACAGGCATCCGTGCAAAAAAGGTGACGCATGATGCGGGCATCGGGAATGCGGCGGATGCGTATCGGCTGTGGAGCGGAGTTGTATCCGGCGTGTCGCTGGTGGGTATACTGACGGCTCCAGATAAGCATCCGGCACATGAGGAGACGGTATGCGGCGAATGCCTGAACACTATGCGCAAGCCGTGCAGTCAGTATCCGACGCAAGGCAAGGTCGGCATAACGCGCATGACGGCGCGGGCATCTGAACGCCGCGTGTGAGGCAACGCCGTATGTATCGGGAAGATTCTGTGGAGCGTAAGCCGGGGCAGACTTGTGTGCATCCTGTCCGCCGCATGTCGGTATGCGGGAAAACTGCGGGAGGCGAAAAACGCTTTTTTGTGTTGTTGCCTTTGTGTTTTTGAATTGCGGACTTCCTTTGACCGAGCCCCCGCCGGAGGCTTCCTCGTCCGTCGCCCGCAAGTATCCATAGCCGGAAAGCAAGGTCATCCGGTCAAGGCCCGCGAAGCGGCCCGACAGGGCATGGCCTTGACCGGATGAGCGCTTCCGGCACCCGTGCGGGTGTGACGGACGAAGAGCCGGGGAAGAAACGAGGTTCATTTTTCCTCCGTTTCGGCGGTGAGCTTTTCCAGAAGCGCGGCAATATCCGCTGCCCTCCACGCCGTTGTGCGCGGGCCGAGTTTGACGGGTTTCGGATAGCGGCCGCTTTTGCAGCCTGCCCACCATGCGCTGCGGCTGACGGGAATGAGCGCGAGTACCTGGGGCAGACGAAGCAGAGCGTTACTGGATATATTTTGCATGGAGTTCCTCCTGTCTGGTTATGTTCTGCACAGTATATCATGGGTTTTCCTGCTCTTTTTATTTTGGGGTTCCCGCATACAACAGGATAAATCCAATATTGTCCTGTGAGATGCCGCTTGTGTTCAAAAAAAAATTCAAAATACCACTTGACATGTTTTTGTGTTTAGGAATTTACATATATAACCTGTTGAAATTATATAGTTCTAATAACATATAAAAATAATGTCTTCACCAGGTTATATTGGACGTATTTGCCTGTCAGATGCTGTTATTGCATTTCATTGTCCTTCTGTGTCTCTTTGCGCAAGCTGTCCAGATAGTCGGCCCATGTCTGCATCATGTGGTGTCGATGGGGAAGATATTGGGCATAGTTGTACGCGATACGAGAGGTATCCTTTTCCTTGTGGGCCAGTTGGCGTTCTATCCAGTCTGGGTCAAAGCCCTGTTCATTGAGCAGGGTTGAGGCCATAGACCGAAAGCCATGAATGCACATTTCCTCCTTGCCGTACCCCATAGCGCGTAATGCCTGTAAAGGAGTGGAGTAGTGGATAGGCTTCCTCACACTGTTTCTTGAGGGAAAAAGGTATGTTCCGCCCCCGGTGACGGCGTGAAGCTCCTTGAGAATGGCAACGGCTTGTGATGACAGTGGAACAATGTGCGGCTTTCGCATTTTCATGCGTTCGGCAGGTATGTGCCATTCCCGCGTCTCCAGATTGAACTCGCTCCATTCGGCGCGGGCAAGTTCGGCGGAACGGACAAAGAGCAGGGGAAAAAGGCGCAGCGCGCACCTGACCTGAAAATGTCCGTGATAGTTGTCCAGTCTGTTCAGGAGCACGCCGATTTTTTCAGCGGAAACGATGGTGGCTCTGTGCCTGCCCTGATGCGGACGTATGGCTCCGCGAAGATCGGCGGCAATGTTGCGCGTCACTCTGCCTGTGGCAACGGCGTAGCGGAAAACCATGCCGCAATATTGGATGATTCTGTGGGCGATAAGCTCCTTTCCCTTTCTTTCAAGCGGCTTGAGTATCAGCAACAGGTCTTGCGCCGTGACTTCGGAAATGGGCTTCCGTTTCAAAGTGGGGAAAAGATGGAACTCGAACGTGGACAGTTTCCTCTTCCTGTCTTTGGGGGAATTGTGGATTGTCTGCGTTTCATGCCATTCACGGACAACATGCTCGAAGGTATTGGCTTCCGCGAGGAGGGCGGCGTTTTTCATCTCTTTTTTGTGCCTGCTCGGATCAATGCCGTCGGCGAGCAGCTTTTTCGCCTCATTCCGCTTTGTCCGGGCATCCTTTAAGGAGACAATCGGATATTCCCCGAAACTGAGCAGCTTTTCCTTGTCGTTGAAGCGGTATGCCATGCGCCAGAGTTTTGAGCCGGTCCTGGCGACATAAAGGTACAGGCCGCCGCCGTCCGCGTATTTTTTCGCTTTTTCAGCGGGCTTCAGATTCCTGATTTGCGTATCGGTCAGCATGACGTACCTCCCTGACTGGATGTATCCCGCAACGCCTTGTCTCGCAGGAGAAAAAGATACCTGGCCCATTCCCGCATCATGTTTTTTCTTTCCGGCAGATACTGCCACGGGTCAAAGCGTGTGCGACCGGAGTGCGCCAACTGCATGTCGATGATGTTCTGTTCGTATCCAAGGTCGGGCAGCAGTTTGGCGGCAAGGGAGCGGATTCCGTCAAAGGACAGTTTTACACCGTCATATCCGCGCCTGCGCAGGGAAGCGGTGATGGTGGATATGTCGATGGGGCGTTCAGGAGAACGGACGCCGGGGAACAGCAGGGTTCCATGACCGGAGTACTCCTTCAGTTCCCTGAGAATTTTGACTGCCTGCGGCGCGAGAGGCACAACATGCTCATGCTTCGCCGCCATGCGTTGTGCGGGGATAATCCAGAGCCTGCGGGAGAAATCAAATTCGTTCCATGCCGCACAGCGCAATTCACCGGAACGGACGAACAGCAGGGGAACCAGCCGCAGGGCGCATGTGACGGGGAAATAGCCGTCATGCCGCTCAAGGTTCAGCATAATCTGGCCGAGTTTTCCGGCATCGAGCGCGGCGGCTCTGTGTCCCGTTTGCCGGGAACGCAGCGACGCGGGCAGTTCTTCCGTGGCGTTCCGCGCGGCCTTGCCGGTGGAGACGGCATAGCGGCATATCTGACCGCAGACATCCGTCAGCCTGCGGCCTCCGCGCAATTTCCCGGATTGCCGCAACGGTTCAATGGCGCTCATAATGTCCACAGCGGCAACGTCTTTCATGGCCTTGTCGCCGAAGGCCGGAAAGAAATATTCCGTCATCCCCCGCAACATGAAGGCGCGATAGCGGTTTTTACAGTGAAGGGTTTCCCGTTCGTACCATTCCATAGCCACGGATTGGAACGTAGCGTTGGAGGCAGATGTCCGTGCGGCCTTCCTGTGTTCCGCCGGGTCAATGCCGTCCTTGAGCAGGGCCTTGGCTTCATCCCGGCGTTGCCGTGCGGCGCGGAGTGATACCTGGGGATACTCGCCGAAGGAAAGGAGCTTGGCCTTTCGTTCAAAACGGTACGCCAGCCGCCAGAGTTTTTTGCCGCTGGCCGGAATAAACAGAAATAGCCCACCTCCGTCCGCATACTTTTTCGGTTTGTCGGCGGCTTTCAAACCTTGAATAATGTGGTCATCCAGCATAGTTTTCTCCGTGTCATGGGTGCCCGTAAATCCTCATGAATCCTATGGAATCCGATACCTACAAATAAAAATATTTGTAGTATTCTCAAATAATTATGTGAGAATATCTCAACATTCCAATTTGTATGGATACCCTGAATAATACCCGGAAAATAGCGGGATGCAAGGCGCTTTCCCTGGACTTTTCTGGATGAATGATTTTAGATAATATATTGAAATATAAAATATTATGAGTATGAATAAGTTTGTTTGAACGTAAAATGAGAGTTTGTAGTTCACGCCAGTAGCGTCAAGTTCCCAACCGCTTGTGACCTGTCCGAAAGTAGAAGCCCAGGCGTCAAAGTGCTCAATATTTTTGTCTTTCAGTTCATCATACTGCATATAGCGTTGCAGGGTATAAACTTCCGCAATGGTATTGCTGATGGGAGTTCCGGTCATGAAATACACACCACGGCCATTGTTCTGGCGTTGCAGATAGCGGCACTTGATGAACAGATCGAGCGCCTTGGCAGAGCCGGTAACATTGCCGAGGCCGGAGACATTCATGGTGGTCTGGAAAGCGAGATTCTTGAACTCGTGGCTTTCGTCGATAAACAGGGCATCCACGCCCAAATCCGCAAAATCCACGGCCCGGTCTTTTTGCCCTGTCCCGGCAAGCAGGGCATTGTAGCGTTCCTCCATTTTCTCGCGCTGTTTCTCAAGCTGCTTGATGGTGGCCCGTCCGCCTTCAGCGGCTTTGGAAGCCTCAATGGCCTCGATGACCGCATCGATCTGTTCCTTGAGAATCTCCTCCTGCACATCGCGGGGCATGTCGATCTTGCGGAAGGAACTGTGCGCCACAATGACGGCATCCCAATCGCCGGTGGCAATACGTCCAAACAGCCGTTCCCGGTTCTGTTTGGTGAAGTCCGTCTTGTCGGCTACCAGGATGTTCGCATCGGGATAGAGTTTATAAAATTCATCTTTCCACTGATATAACAAGTGGTTGGGCACAACAACCATCGGCTTGGAGAGAAAGCCCATGCGTTTTGATTCCATAACTGTAGCCACGCAGGCCAGCGTCTTGCCCGCGCCTACTACATGATCGAACAGGCATGTTCCTTCCTGAATGGCCCTCCAGACCGCGTTTTTCTGATGCGGGCGCAGTTTGACGGCTTCGGAAGCGTCCACCAGCTCAAGATGGGAACCGTCATAGGTCGGAGGGACGTTTGTGTTGAATTTTTCATTGTAGAGCCTGGTCAGCATGTCCCGCCGTTCATCGTCCGTCCATACCCAGTCGAGGAAAGCCTGTTTGATTTCATCAGCCTTCTGCATGGCGGCGGCTGTCAGTTCTTGGTCGATGACCATGATGGGCCTGCCCTGGTCGTCATGCTGGCCGCTTTCCCTCTGCACCTTGATGGGCTTGTTCATGAGCAGGGCTTCGATAATATTTCCGGCGGAATATTCGGGAATGCCCCATACACTGGAGGCAAGCGAGGCGTCCCATATGTATACCGATGCCTCCCAGCGGCCCAGCGTCGGCAGATAATTAATGGTCTGCATTCCCTTGCCGCCGTGCAGATGCTCCACGAAGTCGGCAAAAACCTGCGCCGGAACCCAAGCCGAACCGAATTTGATGCCGATGTCCACAGCCTCGATGTCCGGCGGCATGGCGGCGGACAGTGCCTCCACATTGGGAACGAAGCGGGCGTCCGTTTGCGCTGCTTCTTTCGCCCGCGCCAGTTTGGCGCGGACATTGCCGGTCAGGTATCTGTCGCGGATTTCCCATTCCTCGGTGGAAGGATTCAGAAAAATCTGTCCCTGTTCGCGCAATTCCGCCTGAATATCCTCAGCCGGACGATGCAGGAGCCGCGACATACGGCTGAAGTCCACCCTGCCGTTTTCCCGCAGGGCAATAAGCAGGGCATCCTTGATGGTTTCCGCATGTTCCACGACCTGGGCGGGCCTGAGTACCCGTTGCCGGAAAATGGCGGCTTTTTTTGCTGACGCCGGACGCGCCTCGCCACCATGCTTGCGGGCCGTCTCCGGCGACAGGCCCTTGTCGTAATCCAGCTCCAGCGACTCCAGCAGGGAATGTTCCGGGTCGCTCCGCATGAGGCCGCGATTGGTCTGGGAATTGAGATGGCCGTATTTTTTGACAAAAGCATCGTACTGCGAGTTGAGTTTCTGGCGCAGCGTCGCCATCCGGCTTTCATCGGCGTCGGCGGTTTTTTCTTCGTTGAGCAATTCGCGCAGGGTGTCCCGGATTTGAATCATGGAAACCAGGCGCAGACGGGCCGTTTCATTCTTGACCGGGAAAATGTCGTAATCGCTTTCGCCGAATGCGGCGGCGGTCTTGAAGACAATCTTCCGGCTTTGCGGCTCCACGCACAGAGCGTCCGCTTTCAGGGACTGGAAATACGGGCTGCGAATGAAGTCGGAGTTGCGTACCCTGACTTCCGTATTGAGCGGATTTTCCTCCTGCGGCACGAAACAGTCCGCCGGAAGCACGTCCAGCCGCGCGGCGATTTCCTGTCCCAAATCCGTATGAGCCGGATCGGGCAGGCAGTTCAGCGCCCCCTCGAACATCCCCCCGGAATAGGCCAGTGTGCCGATAATCTGCCGGGGATTTCCCACAAAGTAGCTGTTGACCGTGGCCGGACGCCTGCCGCCGTTTTTGAGGTCATCAACTTCTATGGAGGCGGTGTTCACCCCATCCCGGCTGTGCAGTTTTTCCCCGGAATTTTTCTGGAAGAACACGATGTCCGTGGTCACATCGGTCAGCGCGTTCTGGCGAAAGGCCGTTTCCGGAAGGCGGACAGCGCCCAGGAAGTCGGCGTATTGCGAGATATGCTCACGCGCCGAGGAATCGACGGCATCCATGAAATAACGGCTGACCACAAAGGCTGCGACGCCGCCTTCCCGCAACAGATTGATGGATTTGGCGAGGAAATAGTTGTGAACCGAGAACTTTCGCATCTCAGGAAAGTCCGGGTCATACAGCGACTGATTGCCGAAGGGAGGATTACCGACTACGGCGTCGAAAATAGTTGCTTTGCTGTTGGTGTTTTGGAAGCCGTTATTTATATGTAGAGCTTTCGGATAAAGGTACTTGGCGATGGCGGAAGTCGTGGGGTCGAGTTCCACCGCAAGAAATTTTGCATTGAAGAGTTCGGGACAGAGGCCGATGAAGTTGCCGATGCCCGCTGAAGGTTCCAGTATACGAAGCGGTTCTCCAGTACCAAGACCGAGGCGAGAAAGCCCCTGATAGATGCCTCTGATAACGGTTTCCGAGGTATAATGGGCATCCTGCGTGGAACGGCGGGCGGCCGCATAGTCGTCCGGGGAAAGCAGACCTTGCATTTCCCGGTATTCAGCGGCCCATTGCTCGTTTTTGGCGTCAAAGACTTGCGGCAGGCCACCCCATCCCACATAGCGGACGAGGACTTTCTGTTCCTCCGGCGTGGCCAGTGCCGCGCCGTTGGTCTGAAGCTGTTTGAGCAGGCGTATGGCGGCGACGTTATCCGCATATTTGGTTTTCGCGCCGCCAACGCCCAGCCGGTCTTCCGTGGTTATTCGGTAATTTTCAGGCTCATGTCGATGCCCATGCCTTTCAATATCTCCGAATCCGACATCCCCCGCAAGCTCGCCTGTCGAGCTGCCTCGCTGCTCAGTGCTCTGTTCTCTATGGTTGCCTGTTGATCCAGAGTCACCAACAAATCCAAAGTCCCCATCGCCTCCAGCATTTTCAGCTTTTCGGGGCTGTTCAGCGCCCATCGATCCAGAATCGAATAGCCCAAACTGGTGTATCCCCCGCTTCTCACGTCGTTGATGGTTTCGGGCTTGAGAACCTTTCGTGCGATTTCGAGCGGATAGGTTTGCCTGTCGAGCATGTTGCACCTCCAGAGAAAGGGTATGAGTGAACTCGGAAATTTCCTGTATGGTCAGATAGTCGTCCGCCCCATCTTCAAACAGTTTTTCGGGCGTTCTCTTTTCACCGTCAAGGAACTGCATAATGGCCGTGTTGGGGCTGTACATACGCGAGCCGTCGCGCATTTCGTACACGGAATCGCCCCTTCCATTGACGCCAAGGCGTCTTTTGTCCCCGTCATTTGTGGGGAAGGGAAATGGCTTTTCTGTCCGTGCCGGTTCCGGCTGGATTTCCTCCTCTTTTTTCAGTTCAGTCTCCGGCGTGACGGAAACGGACTGTTCCTGTTCAACCTGTGCTGCGGGAGCGGGAATGTGTTCCTCCCGCATGTCGTCCAGAATGTTTTCTTCCCGTATTTCCTCGATCTGGTTCGCCATGAAGTCGAAGAACGACAACTGGCGGGGGTCGTGAGCCTGCTTGCGCCGTCTGGCCATGCGTTCCCATCCTTGTCTGAACGGCGGGAAGGCGGCGCAATATTTGCCGCGTTATTCCTTCCCGCCGGAATGTTCATCCGGAGCGAATTTCAGTTTTTCAACGTTTTCAATGAAAATCCGCCCGTTTTCTTCAAGAAAGACAACCTTGTCTCCCGCTTGCACATTGAGTCTCTTGCGGATTTCAGCGGGAATCGTGATTTGGCCCTTGGTCGTGAGCTTGGCGAGTTCCATATGTTTGCCTCCTTGACAGTCTTACTAATAATGTATTCCTTGAAAGTAAGACTATGGCAAAGAGAGGAAACTGTCAAGAAGCTCCATCAGGGGCACGCTTCTGTTTCGACTGGCAGGCCAAAAGCCTCGGTGCTGTCATGGCGTTTTTCGAAAATGACCACGGCGCTCGGAAAGGGGGCGGAAGAACCGGCACCTTCAAAGCGGATACGCCCGCGCAGGTAATGGATTTCCGCCGCAAAGGGCAGGACATACCTGTGCCACCATGCCGTATCCGTCCGGGCGGGAAGCAGGCAGATCACTCTTTCAGCGCGTTCCATCTTAATTTCGTTCACGGCCTTGGCCATCCAATGCGGCAGTGCCCGTCCGTAGGGAGGATTCATCCAGCAGACGCCATGCCAGACCTGGCGCAGTCCGTCCTCTTCCGGCGAGAAAAAGTTTCCGCACTTGGCGTTCCGCGCCGTGGCGCATACGTCCAGTTCGCACGGCCCGAATCTGGCATTCAGTTCCCGGAACAGCGGCCAGGGAGTCGCCCAATCATGCTTTTTGCTCAGAAAATGCACATTCATGCGTTCCCCCTCAAAGAAGCGACTCGTTCAGCAGGCCGCGTGTTATGATTTGCGAGATTTCGTCTTTTGCCCGCATATCTCCAGAGCGGGCCTTGCGGGCCAGCTCCAGAGCCGCAGGCAGTTCTCCGGCCTTGAAGTCACAGGCGGGGAAGCGGATGCCGTCCAGAATCCATGTCGGCGTGGACGTGATGCGCGATTGTGCGACGACAATATCCACGCCCACCAGGGGAGCGGCAGCTTGCAGGGCGTCCGCGAAGGCTTCCGGCGCAATAGCCGCTTCCAGGAGCGCACTCTGGAGAGCCGCCTCATACGGAACCGGAATGCCGAGCGTGGTCTTCGGCAGAACGGCATCCCAGAAGCGATGAGCGGTATTGACGGAAAAGTCGTGCAACGCCTCATAAGCCAGAGCTTTTTTCAACGATTCGCCGTATTCATCCGAGGGAATATGTCGCACGACGATACACAGACCGGGATTTTCCCGCTGTGCCCGGAGCGGTTCCTGAACACCACAGAAGGAACATTCGAGATTTGCCCAATACTCAAGAATATCGCCTTGAAAGCCGTCCACCGGTCTGCCGTCCAGGCAGGCTCTGCCGGAGAGACTTGTCTGCGGGGAATAAGGGGAAACCAGGTCTTTGACGATTTCCGTTTTCACGCCCGCTTCCACGGCCATCCGGTCTGACATGGGCGTTCCGGCGTGGGCAAAGGAAGCTGTTCCCGAAAAAAGACAGAAGAAAAGAGCCATAAGTTGCACGGACTGTATGATTCGCGGCATGATCGTTCTCCTATGCGGTATTGTCGAAATCAACTTGCCAATCTGGGCAATATGAATTATATAAAAATATAACTTTTGGAGGATTGCCATGTATTCAAGTAAATTGAGAAGAGTCGGCGGCTCGGTGATGTTGGCCGTACCGCCAGCTATTCTTGAAATGCTGCAAATGGAATCAGGGTCGGCGGTAAGCATGGCCGTGGAATCCGGGCGTCTGATCATTGAGCCGAGCGTCAGGAAGAAGTACAGCCTGCAAGAATTGCTGGCCCAATGTGACGCTTCCGTGCCGCTTTCCGACGAGGACAGGGCGTGGACGGCTTCAACGGCTGCGGGCAGGGAGTTGATCTGATGCGGCGCGGCGACATCTACCTGGTGGCCCTTGACCCGACCGAAGGGCATGAGCAACAGGGGACACGCCCGGTGTTGGTGGTTTCTCCCGATGAGTTCAACAGGGTGACGCAGGTTCCCGTGGTGTTGCCGATTACCAGCGGCGGTAATTTTGCCCGTACTGCTGGATTTGCGGTATCGCTCAGTGGATGCGGTACACGCACCACGGGAGTGATTCGCTGTAACCAGCCCCGCGCCCTGGACTTGCGGGCGAGATTCGGCAGACAGTTGGAAAGGGTTCCGTCCGTCATCATGGAAGAAGTTCTTGCAAGGTTGGCGACCATTTTTAGTTAGAGGGAATATCATCTTCTTACGCGGCATCGCCATAGGATTTCTCCAAGCTCAGTTGCAGGAGTTGCGGCACACGCAGTTGTGCCTTTTTGAGAGAGGGATTGGCGAAGAACATATCCCCCCGGACGATCTGCCCGGAAAAGACAAAGTGGGCCTCGCCTTCTATCTGTTCCTGCAAGTCGCGCAGGACAACGCGGTCTTCCTGTTCAACTGTGGTGGAATTGGCATCCCGGTAGTCGGAACTGATTTGTTCGTTGACGTTGAAACCTGTGGTACGCAGGACAGTGCTTTGCCCTGCCTGCCCGCGTATCAATTTCCAAGTTTTTTCGGCGTCTTGCATCTTCATGAAAATTTTGATGGACGTATTTGCCACCATCTGCTGCGCGCCTTTCTTGTCAGCCTCCATGATGCCTGCATAGTCCTGGGAGGCTACAATGGCGGCGATGCCAAGACCGCGCCCCTGCGTCAGCACGACTTCAAAGCCAGGTGTAACGATAGCCGCGTATTCATCCACGATGCACAAGTACGGGCCAATGCCTATGGTATCAGTCGGCAGGGCTTCCAGCACATCAGCGGCGTCGCCCTCGATATTCGCGCCAAGGCCAACGGCGCAGGCGTTGCGGATGGCGGAAAGACTGATTTTGCCGAGGCTGGCGAGTTCGGCAGGGGCTTTTTCCAGAGAAGGCAATAAAACCACGAGGATGCGTCGCTGCATGATGGCATCCGCGAAGTCTACTTCCCCGTCTTCCGCGCCGTAGATGTGGCTGTAGGTATCCGTCAGGCTGGACAGTGCCTTGCCGAAGTAGGATTGCGCGTAACCGAACTGTTCCGCGAAGGATTCCGGCTGTTCCTTCAGATCACGCCCGGCAATCCAGCCGGAGGTGGCAAGAGCCGCCTGAATGGAGGCGCGGGACTCCTCATCCAGCTCAGGATGCAGGGCCAGCGCCACGCATTTTTCCAGAGCCAGGGCATCACGGATGATTGAGGTGGAGAGCTTGAGCAGTCCCTTGTCCCGCAAGTCCACCAGAGCGTACATGACGCCGGAAATCAGGGCTTGCGCCTTGTCCGCGAAAATGGAATTGGCTCCATCCGAAGCGGGCATGAGAGAAACAAGAAGCTGCGTCAGGGCTTCCGCCGAGCCGAATGTGAACGGGTTGTTGGTGTTGGAAAGACGGCGCGGGGACTTGCCCTTGACCTTGCCTGACGTGCCGTAGTTCAACACGCGGAAGTCGTCATCCCGGCCAAGGAACCGGGCCATCTGCCATATCTGGACAGCCAGCTTGGGACTGGCCTTGGGGTCGATGTAGAACAGCCCGCTTCCTGTGGCCAGCGCGTTGTAGGAAAGAGAAACCAGCGTTTCCGTCTTGCCGGAACCTGTCGTGCCGAAGAGCAGACAGTGCGTGAGGATGTCCTTGGCTTTCAGCCAAAGCTCCTGTTTGTCCTGAAGCCGGTTGCCGAGAAAGAAGATGCCTTCCGGTCTGGCAAAACCGCCCCGTCCGGGCAGGGGATCACCTTTGTCCGTACCGGACAGGCCCATCGGCATACGGAACGGCAGGCGTTCCTTGTTGATACAGGCGCAACGTGCAAGGAACAGTGCGATACCGGCCAAAAACAACGGCGTCGCCAGAACGGGGAAAAGTAACAGACACACCCCCGCGCCGAACATTCCACCGATTTGCACTTGGCCGAGCTTGAGAGCGTCCGCGAGACGTTGCGAGGGGGAGCGTACATCACGGTGCAGGCGTTTACGTTCCTGTGTTTCGTGGTCTTCCAGACCTCTGATGATTCTGTTCATAAGTGGAACCTCTAGTAGTATTCGTCAGCTAAATGTTCATCTTCATTGGCGTCGTATTCGGGGTTTTCTTCCGGAGGACAGAGAACCACATCCGCGTCCGGCGGCGATTCAATGGGAGAAGTTTCAGCCTCAGCGTTTGAAGTTTCGGCGGCGTCAGCGGGCGGCACAAAGATTTCCGCCAGCCAGCCCTGGGCGGACATGGCTTCCCTGAGACTTGCCACGGCGGGAGCCACATGCGGTTCAGTCAGAGCTTTCCCTTCCTGTTCTTCCGCCGTATAGTGCGCCCATGCCGCAAAGCCTTCGGCCCATGCCGCCCGCCCGCCGCATTGATTGAGCGCGTACCAGAGCGGCCTGTCCATCGGGCGAAGCCACAGGAACTGCGAACTGGCCAGTACGCCTTTTTGCCGCGCCCGGTACAGCAGAGCCATGAACCAGGGCAGTTCATAGGCGGCATGACTGGCCAGATGCTTCTCTTGCAGCACGGAAGAGTGGCGTTCCCACTGCTTTTTCAACTTCTTGGAAAAGTCGTCGTCTTCCAGAATAGGACAAGATGCCTGCTCGTTTTCCTCGCGGTAGGAGAGGGAAACGGCGTCGAGAAGAGCGACGCAGCCCTTCTTGTCTCCATTGGCGTAGGCCAGAAAAGCGACGGCCAGAGCGCGGCGGCAGGGCGACAAGCCCTCATAGCCCTCAAAGGGCTTGCCGAGCTGTTCCGTCAGCACGGCAAGGGCTTTTTTTTCATCCAGCCGGGCATTGCCCCATGCGGGCAGCTCCGTGGACGGCAGGCCATTTTTCAGGGCCTGTTCCGGCGTGAACGCTTTCCCCTGTTCATCGAGCAGTAATCCATTCTCCAGAGCGAACTGCACCGGTGTCCGGGCGATTTTCCACGGCCCGGAATCATGGGATTCCGGCGAGAGCAGATACTTGCCGCGCCCCACCACAGGCCGCAGACAAGGGAAGGACTCCGCGTTGTTCCGGAGCAGGCTTTCCATATTGAAGCGGCGGACAAGACTGCCCACACGCCCCATGAAGATGGCGGCCACGCCGAACAGAACGAGCAGCAGCGCAAAGGGCCAGCGAATCCACGAGCCGGTGTAGCGCAGGACTTTTTGCATGGTTTCCCAGGACAGGGAGGACGGATCAGCTTCCGCAATGCGTGTCCAGGCTGTTTGCGCTTCATCAAAGAAGGGCGTGAAGACCTGAATCTGGGCTTTGGCCAGCGCAAGCAGCGGCCTGTTTACGCTATCGGCATGAGCGATATACAGGGCGGGCAGCACCACAAAGATAAGAATCAGGAAGGCGCACCATAAGAAAAGGTGATCTTCCCTGTTATCCCGACCGTTCATTGTCCTGCCTCCCGCTCAAGAACGGAGAGCGTGAAAACGCCTTCCCGGCGCAGCCGTTCCAGATTGCTTTTTACGCGCCGGATATAGGCATCCCGGCGATGCGGTGTCCTGGAATGATACGCACCAATGCCCCGCCAGAGACTGCCCGTGCGCTGATATTCCTTCCGCAACAGCCAGGCCGCCGCATACGCATTGACGCGGCCATCACAGAGTACGGCGTCAGGTGAAATGCCCATCGCGGCCAACTCGTTAAGATGAATGGTGTTGACCTGAAACGGCCCCAGGTCCCATGTGCCGTTTCCATTGCTCAGGGCTTCCCCGGTTTTGCCGCCTTCCGTGGCGAGGATGGCGAAGAGCGCGGCGACGGGCATTCCGCTGATGCGGGCGGCGTCCAGAACGCAGTCAGCCGTCAGCGGTCGCATGGACGGCAAAACAACTCTTGTCCGGTCAGCGGCAAAGGCCGCATCCGGCAACAACCACAGAGCGGCGAAAAGAAAGATTACCGTTCTCATTGAAGTTTTCCCGTAATTTTGACGACATAATCTCCACCGGTGCCGTAGACCTTGAAGGGGTTGTTGCCGCCCATGCCGTTGACGGCGTTGTTGACCTGATTGTGAGCCTCGTTGATTTTCCGGTTGATGTAGGAATTGACCTGACTGCACATGCCCGCGACAATCTGATCCATGCTCGGCAGAGTCACGCCGAGAGAGAAAGCATCACCGATGGCATTGACGGAACCGAGGCAGCCGGAAAGCGCGTCCCGTTCGGTTTCCGGGTCGGGCATGAGAATATCGTGCGAGTCCGATACCCGTCCGTTGCGTTCCCGAATCGCGCCGCTCACGGCGTCCCGCATATCCTGGCAGGAAGTCGCGAAACACGGAGCGGCCAGCGCCATGCACAGCAAAAACGTCACAATATATTTCATCTTTCACAGTCCTCGACTGATAAAAGTTTTAGGAAGGGAGGGGCGCGGGGAGGGAGAACCCTTTTTCAAAAGGGTTTCCCT
>OGRI01001400.1_pt1 | contig 20597 bp, 10 predicted proteins | sample 1553391 | NCBI WGS metagenome assembly OGRI01 (sample SAMEA2580052, study PRJEB22360) | human gut metagenome | reverse complement strand
CGCTTGGCTTTCAATGGCGTTGCCGCGGCCCGCGTTGATGATGATGGCGTCGTTTTTGAGTTTGCTGATGCGTTTCGCATTGAGCAGATGGCGCGTTGCCGGAGTGGATGGCACGCACATGGCGATCACATCGGCGTATTGCAGGACGTCGTCGAGGGAATCGAAACCGATCATATGATCGACGCCCGGCGCTTCGACGGCGGGATTACGGCGAATGCCGATGGTTGTCATTCCGACGTTTTTGCAGAGTCGTGCGAAGTGTGATCCGATGTCGCCGGTTCCGATGATGAGCGCCGTTTTTCCGTTGGGGCTGATGGCGCGGCCCGTGTCCTGCCACATGGCGTTCGGGTTGCTTGCCGCGTAGATGTGCAGGTTCTTCATGATGGCCCACATCATGGCGAACATGTGTTCGGAGACGCTTTGTCCGTAGGCTCCGGTGGCATTGGTGAGCATGGATCCGGGCTGTAGGATGCCGGGTCGCTGGTATTTGTCGACGCCGGCGCTCCAAGTTTGAAGCCATTCGAGTTTGGGGCATTGCGCGCATTCCTCGGGCGCGATGTTGCCGATGACCGCGGTGGCTTTGGCTTTGAGTTCCTCCGGCACTGCGGCGGTCCAGCTCATGCTTCCCCGTTGGGTCGAATCGCCGACGAATTCCTGTGGTATGTCTTTCGCGGCACGTATGAATTGCGCACGTTCGGATTCGGTCAACGGCAGGCAGTTGACGATCAATTTGCGGTCGTTCCATATTCCCATGCGTTTTACCCTATGGCAATCGTCGGATATAGGGTTTCACGTTGGGTTCTGGGTCAGACGCCGAGTTCGTCGGTGTCAAGGATGATGGTGACCGGACCGTCGTTGGCGAGCCGCACGCGCATGTGGGAGCCGAATCGTCCTTCTTTTACTTCGAGTCCTTGCGCGCGCAGGGCGTCGTTGAATCCGTGCCATGCTTGTTCGGCGTGCGCGGGCGCTCCGGCTTTCACGAAGCTTGGGCGGTTGCCTTTGCGCACGTCCGCGTATAGCGTGAATTGGGAGATGGACAGCACACTGCCGTTCACGTCGTGGATGGAACGGTTCATTTTGCCGTTCTCGTCTTCGAAGACGCGCAGGTTGGCGATTTTGCGGGCGAGCCAGTCGATTTGTTTCGCTCCGTCCGTGTCTTCCACTCCGACGAGCAGCACATAGCCGATGCCTATATGCTGTGGTTCGAATGTGGTGTCGACTTCTCCGCTTGTCTCGTCGACCACGTCGACGGATCCTTCACTGACCTTCTGCAATACGATGCGCATATTCCGTCCCGTTCTTTTCAGCCGGCGTAGTCGACGATGGCCTGCGTGACCTGTTTCAGGTAGTCGAGTGACGTCTGCCAATCGTCCGGCACTTCGATGGAATGGTTGGCACCAGCATACGTGCGCACATGGTCGGTGAGCAGATGCGCTTTGGCGTCATCGTAGTATGGGTCGGCGTCACCTGCGCAGATTAGCGGCATCGGGCTGCCGGCAGTTCCCGGCAGCGGCGCGGGAATGACCGACTTGTGCTTGTCGAATGGCGGCGGATTGAGTACCGGGGTGAGCAGCACCACGCGCAATCCTAGCTTTGCGGAATGCGGATATGAGAGTGTGGAGAGCGATTTGGTGACGACCAGCAACTGCGGCTCCTCACCCGATTCGGCAGCATGTTCGAGCGCCGCCTTGCGCCATTCGTCGACCACGCGTTCCATGCAGGCGATCATTTCCGGAAACTCGACGCTTTCCGTCAGTTTCAGATCGAGCCGGTCCACGAACCATCCGTTGGCCGCAAGCGCCTGCGCTGCCCAGTACAGCAGCGGTCGGTCTACGGTGTATCCAATGCCCGGCATGATGAGCACGTGCTTGCCGGTTTCGGTGTTCTTCACACGGTTCTTACCCCATGGCGTGACCGCCGGTGTGACGTTTTTCGTTGTTGGTTGCGTGCCGTTCTTGCCCATGCTGCGTTTGATTCGCCTTTTCGTGTGTTCCGTCCGTCTTGGCCGGTCGTTGTGGCCGGCGTCGTTTCCCATATTGCATGCTAGGCGGCGCCGGCTACAATCGTTTCCGTCAGTTCACCATGCATTGGTTGTTGTGGATTTTCGTGGCCATGTCGTTCGTTTCGGCGTCGTAGATGTTCCAGTTAGGTTTTCTCATCCCATATTTCATGGCGGCCTCTTTTCGAGTGGTTACGTTCATTCTATAAAGCGTTCGGCATACGGCTTCCGAAACGGTCAAAACATCAGCCGAGCAGCTCATACACATTGCGCATGGCGAGCAGCCCGTCCGTCATCCACCGGTAGGTTTCCGTCATGTCACCGGAGAAATCCACATCACGACGCACCCAAAGATGCCAGTTTTTCTTGTCGGCTTCCGGCTCGTCCCACATCACCTCGCCCAGATTTGCCAGTATCCGTTCAACAGAATCCCTCATGGTGTAGAGCTTCGCGTACTGGAACGTGTCGGTGAAGTACAGGTCGACGTAATATAGCCGCCACGGATATTCAGCGTCCCATCTGGTTGGCAGATTTCCGAACCCACGCCGAAACTTGTCCATGTGTCGCTGTTTGTCTTGCGGCCGGATGGATCGCCATACACGTCGACAAAATCAGCCCGTGTTGCGGCATATTTGTACAACCCATTCCAGAAGCTGCGCCGCAGCGAGATATTACTGCCGACTTACCGCAATTCGTCCAAGGTGTATGTGATCAAATAGATGGCTCGACGAGTAGAATAACCTTATTACGTAAATGCGAAGTACAAACTTGAAGGAACAGGGAATGGGCGAACATAATTTCGGAGATTACATTGTCTTCGTTGACGAAAGTGGCGACCAAAGTCTGAAATCAGTCAACGCCAATTACCCTGTATTCGTATTATCGTTCTGCATCTTCGAGAAAACGCATTATTACACGCATGTGGTACCGGAGATTCTACGTTTCAAGTTCGATTTCTTTGGCTCCGACATTCCCATCCTCCACGAACGCGAGATTCGCAAGCGTGAAGGTGACTTCAATATTCTTATGCGTGATGACATCCGCAGCGAATTCTTCGACAGACTCAATCAAATCATGGTCGAATCCGAATACACAGTAGTGTCTTCACTCATTGACAAACGGAAGTACTCACACTTTAACGCGCCAGACAATCCATACTCCATTGGCACGCAATTCGGCGTGGAGCGCGTATTTTATGAAATGCAGGAACGAGGTCAACGTGGACGGCGGATTCCTATCGTGTTTGAAAGCCGAGGGGGCAACGAGGACCGCACTCTTGAACGGGAATTCGAAAAAATGGTAAACCAATCCGGCATCGATGGACTGAAAGGAATGTTCGATTTCCATTGTGTTAGTAAGAAAGCGAACCTTCCCGGCCTGCAACTCGCTGATCTCGTGGCAAGACCAATAGGCGTACACTATCTTCACCCCGAACAACGCAACAGGGCATGGGAAATGCTCCTGCCCAAGATGCGCACGTCACGTGACGGGAAACTGGCAGGCTATGGGCTGAAAATCTATCCTCTGTTCGACCCAATAGAGTTTGGGCCCGAAATCCACGAGACCTCTGCCTATCTGTGATACCAGCAAACGAAAGGCCTTGGAATCTCTTCCAAGGCCTTCGCCGATCGGGCTCTCCCAATCCATAGAGGTTAGAATACAGCCTTGATTCCTAAAAGTCAAGATGCTGGCAAGTCTCCAAATCATTTCTCCGAGATTGCTTGTATCACTCATAGAATATCTATCAACAATTAAGGAGTGAAACGAGTGGCAGAGGTAGTGCCCGAAAAGTTGTGCACTTTGGATCATGGCCGTCCATGGCGCGATGATCAGTTTGCTGTTTGCAGGGTGTCATCAAGTCGAGACATGTCCACAGGTAGTGGCGTGTGCTCCATTCGCTGCCGGCACTGCGCCTTGCCCCATGAGTATCTGCGCTGATACACCGGAACCACGAACCGAAGCGAACCGGTAAATAAGTCCAGCAGGATTTTCTTGCCAGCGTCCATGGTGCTCCTCTTCCCTTACCTCACATGCGCCGAGACGCCAGTCAGCAGCACACCCTTTTTGGCACGTGTCATAGCCACATAAATGAGACTTCGTTCCTCCCTGTAGATATCATTCAACGCAGCCGGATCGGCACCGGCAGATTGCAGCGCAGGCTTCGGCGGGCATACACCATCGTTCACGTCGACTACCACCACATAGTCGAATTCCAGACCTTTGACTCGATGCATGGTGGCGATGCGAATTCCTTGCCTTTGCCTGTTTTCTGCATCCCTACCAAGCCGGTACACGCCATACGGCAAGCCGTCATCAAGCGTCTTATACCACTGGTCGATGCAGTAGCGACTTCTTGCCACCACACACACATTACGCGGATCCACACGCCCGCCGTCGGACTCATCGCTGGCCGCGTCTTCCGCCGTGCCGCACAATCCATAAATCCATTCCCTAACGGCATCCATCTCATCTGACTGGGATGCAAACCGCCGCGCTTCGGGAACGGGACCGCTCATCAACGATCTGCTATCGCCGGTCGGACTCTCCCCTCCGTCCAGGTCATCGAACGTTGTGGCCGGCGAAACATCTTCGATACCATGAACAGCCGCGAACACTGAATCCGCGACATCGGCGCCGGAACTACGGAAAATGGAGTCGGCTGCGCTACGAATCTGTTCGGTGGTGCGATAGTTGATCCGCAATTTGCGGGCACGCCCCTGGATTCGGATGCCGCATTTCGATAGCACCGCGATATGCCCGTAGATGCGCTGCTGTGCATCGCCGACGATGAAGATATCATTGTCTCCCTCATCCACCAGAGCACGAATCACACGGTATGCCGGCGTGGAGAAGTCCTGCCCTTCATCGACCACCACATGCGCATATTTCCTTGGCATATCACCCTGCGTGAGCAATGACACAACGTTCTGCATGGCCGTGTCCACATCGTACGCGTTGTTTGTCTGCATGATACGACGATACGTTTCCACAACCTGCCATACGGCCAGCTTCTGGGCTCGGTTCAATCTCGTACCGCGCCCCTTGCGCAGCACGCGCATGTAATCGGCAGCATTCCGCACCTGTTGCGGCACAATTACCTGGCTGAGCTCGCTTTTGAAGAAGGAAACCGTGAGTTTCGGATCGTTCACACCGATGGATGCGATAGCCTTACGCCACGCGTTGTCAAGATCGGTGCCATGATCGGGGCTGCCGTCATACCAAATCTCGCCAGAATAGCCATGCCCTGTCAGCAAATCCTTCACAAGCTTGTCGAGATTGACCACGTCGATGGTATTGAATTCATCCGCTGTGCAGATGAGTTTCAGGTTCGATGCAATATCGGTGGCAAGATTACGCGAGTATGTGGTGAACAGCACTTTCTGACGGCTACCGCTTCTCAGCAGTCTTGCAGCGAGACGTTTCGCGCGATGCATGGCCACCACGGTCTTTCCCGTACCGGCACCGCCGAGCAGGCGGAACGGACCATGGTAATCATGTTCCACATAAAGACGCTGCGATGGATGCAGGAACACACGCCACTGTTCCAGCGGCGCATCCAGAATACGTTTGAGATCCGCTTCTCCCTGCACGACCACGAAAGACTGCTGCGACGCATAGCTTGACAGGGCGGCACGGAAGTCCTCCGGATCGGCCTCTTCACCAGATTCGATGGACGAGGCAGACATCTGCTGCTCCAGCCCCAGCCTGTCGCTGGTCTTGCCTTCGGTTTCATCGAGCAGTCCGAAGACCTCGGACTTGGGAAGTCCTTCAGCAACGAAGGTAAGGTACGTGAAAGCATCCTTTGGAAGCCTGGCCCCCCACCGTTCAAACGCTTCCCACGTCTTTCTCGTGCACATGACTGGCACATACATGTCAGGTACGCCGAACCGGCGCATGTCATTATCTGTCAATGCCCGATAAGTGTCTGGAAGCGGACCGGCATGAGGTTCGGGAGCTTGCTGTGGCATCTGCGGCGTCTTGCCCGTCACAGCTGAAGTTGCAATAGCTGAAGCTATTCCGTGATTCGTGCCGGCATGGTCTTCCGTGGGCTGGGGAACAGATTCCGACGCAGCGGAATCTGATTGGGGCGCGTTTGCGGCAACGCTCCCCCATCCAACTTTGTTTTGGGAATCCTCATGCATCGCTGCATCGATTTCCTCTTGAGGAGCCATATCGTACAGCTGGATGGCCCTCGTATTCGGGTTGACGCTGATTCGCTTTGTTTCCGCCCATTTGTAAGCGTCATCGTGGTCTCCAACGTACAGCAAAACGTACACGTTGCTGCTTTTCTGGAAAGCGATGATGGCGCGATATCGCTGGTCGATGCGCGCGGAATACAGTTTTTCGTCCGCCGCATTGGCGATTCGTTCCAGATTGATTCCGGATGATCGAGGATTCGCCTGGAATTTTGTCAGAAACGTCGTGGCATGTTTCTGCGCTTTCTTAGGCAGCTCGAGCAGGCTGCACATGAGATCGCTGCCGAGCGCGACCACGGGTTTGTTCATCGTACGTATATCTGCCATCAGCGTTCCATGCCTTCCGTCAGTGAAGCGAACACCTTGTCAAGGTCATCGTTGTTTTCCGTAATGATAGTCCAGCCGCGCTTGACGAATTCGTCGGCGTTCTCTCGGTCGGATTGCAAGTCGTAGGACGGGAAAAACACGATCTTCCCATCCTCCCATGCGAGCTCTGCCTGCGCAATGATTTCCTCGTTCTCGTCCAGCAGCTCATATCCGAGTGCATCCGGTGCCGGTATGTCAGACTCAATAAACCGTTTGACGGCCTCCTTGGTTTCATCCGCGCAGTACACGTAGGTCGGATCCGCCAGAATATCGTTCCATTCGGAATCATTGTCTTTCTGCAGATCAGGAGCGTTCCGCAGGCCGTTGCGAAGCGGCTCGTACATGGATTCGTCACGTAGCGCAGCATCACCAATAGCATGGAAGTATTCCGAGAATTGCATCACGTTCGCAAAATGCCAGAAGGCTGCCCACTGCGTTTTGAACGCCTCTGCCTCGTTCTCGTCCAAAGCATCCAACGGATTATAATCATCGTTCTTTGCTTTCGCGGCATCACGTTGAATGTCCGAGAACACCATGCCGACGTGGGGTTCGGTGGTCCGCATATCCTCTCCAATGCACAAACCGGATTGGAATTTCAGTCTCGTGCAGTTCGAAGGATTCCAGGACGAGCAAATCATGAATGTCGATTCGTTCTCGCCGAGCAACGCTTCATTCCGATGCAGCATATCCACGGCCTGAGGTTCAACGTTCTTGTTTCGCGGATTCAGAGCATAGCTCATTGCCAGCGCTTGGATGGCGAATATCCGTTCGGCATCCGGTTCCGCGAGATAATATTCCAGCATGGCCATTGCCGAAACTTCGCTGGGGTTGAATTCGTCAGTCCTCTTGCCAATCGTGCTCTTGTAAGCCACCGGAGACGGCATGGACTTGGGTGCCAGCATCGGATCGGCGAGCTGCGCCACATCCTTGCCCTGCACATATCCGATCACATCGTCATAATCCAAGGACCATATGCGATAGCCTGCCTGACGAAGCGCTTCCCTCTTCAGGGAATCCTGGGCGACGATGCCTGCATGGTATTGCAGGCCATCGGTGAAGATGGCAACCGGCTTCCTTCCGTCATGCTCAACCACGTCACCAGATTCATCGATATTGCTGACCGTCAGCACGAAATCAGGCTTGCAGGGAATCGCGACCCCATCGGCCGGCCCCAACGCGACTTGTGGCTCGACGCTCCACACGCTTCCGTTCACGGTGATGGAATATCCAGGTTTGCTATTGATGAATTCGTCCTTGACGATGGCACGACGTCCCTTGGCATCGTCGGATTCCGCGAAGGGATGGGCATGCATGCACCGGAGAGCTTCGATGAACTGCTGTTCGAGTCCACTGTCGAACAGTTTGTTCGTGTTGATCTTCGAAACGGTTGTCACACGACTGCGTTTGTTGGCCAGGTCGAGGATGCCCGTGAGCATCGCCAGCGCGGTCTTACGGGAAATAAGTTTCAGGTCCTGGCTTTGTCTGTATGCATACAGGCATCTGTAGCACCCGTCGCCGCCGTTCTTTGCACATTCGCAATGCTCCATGACTTCCTTTGCCATGGAAAACACCTCGAACATCGTATCCGGATCGGACAGCTGCTTAAGATAGCCAGTTCCTCCGGGCACTGTGTCATATAGAGCAAGATAGGTTTTGCGCAGTCCGGAGTTATCCGGCAACGGCTCGTTCATGAGTGTCGCCTGTAGATGTTCCACGTTGCCGAAGCGTTCACGCAGTCCAAGCATCACTGCGGCGGTCAATGACTCTGCAGCACCGTCCGCACCTTGGGCATCGGCAAGCCCTGGCACGAGCATACGCAGCACTTCCGATTTGACCTCACGGTATAGGAACAGGCACGTGCCGTTCCGCTCCGATTGCTCCAACTGCTGTTCCTGCGCCTTCTTGCGTTCCGGACAGAAGTAGGCGTGCCGCGATTCGCGCTCGCCGAGCAACGCGCCGCATTTCAGGCACACGTTGAAACCGTTACGTATCTCCTTGCTACCGGCGATTTCCACCGAGGCTCCCCTATCAGAAACCTGTCCGAAGTTGATTTCACGGACTGTGCCCTGCGGCGTGTAGTCGAATCCGAAGTTCGTGATTCCCTTGAACTGCCATCCCGATTGGATATCTGCCGGATCAATGTCCACCATCGTATTCTTCAGGAACTGGGTCTTGGGTCTGCTGTCTGAGGTGTCCTCAATCAGGCTTTCGCTGTAGGTCTCGGATATGACGGTGTCGATGCGCAGCAGCGGCCTTTTCTGGCCGTTATCGGCCCACTGCATTGACCCACAGGAGGGACAGCTGGCGAGGTTCTCGGTGCTGGAGGCGGGTTCCGCGTGCGAACAGTTCGGGCATAGGCGCCACATTGCCAGTTCGTCGTCGGCACCGCCTTTCGAACATAGCACGCGGCTGATTTTGTATTTGCGTCCGCCCGCGAAGAACGTGTTTCCCGGCGCCAGTTCCGTGATGGCCGTGGCCGCCGGGCGCACGAAATCACGCGTGGCCTTCCCCCTGCGTTTCGTCTTGTCCTGCGCGGCAGGCTCGATTCCGTGTGCTGCATCGGACGGTTCCTTGTCCTCTTTGAGGATGGTGTGGAGGGTCACACCGGTTTCCGGGAACGCATAATTGGGCAGGATACCTTCGTCGGAAAGGTAGTTGAACGTGTTGGTGTTGAGAATGCTTGTGACGATGCGGCCGAGATTGTGAATCTCATCTTCGCATTCGCGCTGCTGCTCTTCGAACGATGAGTCGGAGGGCTTCTTCTTGAGCTCGTCAAGCAGCTGCCTCGCAGCGCTCTTCTGCGATTCCAGCGTTCTGACGGTATCGTTGGTTTTTTGGAACACATCGTAGACGCGTCTGGCCATGGTACTGCCATCTTCCGTACCGCGTACGAATCCGTCGAGCTGCGTTCGGAGTTCCTCGGAGAATGAGAACATTCTTCCGAATCCGTCGAGCAGTTCGCCGGAATGTTGGCCTGTCCAGTTCAGGAAATTCACCGGGAACCCGCTGGAGCCGCTGCCGTTGATATTATCCAAACAGTTTTTCAATTTGTCGGGTACCACATCGGCCGGTTCGCTGCCGGCATCCAGCATGGCATGCACCCAACGATCCAATGCGTAGGCGGTGAGCTGACGCTCCAACACTGCGGTCGCGTCGAGGAAGATGTGCGGCGGGTTCACCGCGCCTCCAAGCATATCTTTCGGACGCTGGTAGAAGTACGTGTCGTGTTCCTTGGTATTGGCCACCGCCAGCACCAAGGAGTTGCCGTCACGTCGCCCTGCACGACCGGCACGTTGGATGTACTGGGCTTGGGTAGGCGGAATTGACGAGAGAATCACTGTGGAGAGGTCTTCAATATCGATGCCCATCTCCAAAGTCGGCGTACAGGCGAGCACGTTCACGTCGCCGGGCTTGCGGTTCTTGCGCTTGAATTCCTCTTCGACCTTGGCACGGTCGTCGCCGTTGAGCAGTCCCGTGTGTTCGGCAGCGTGGATGCGATCGGCTGGCTCCCCGCAGTACAGTTTGCCATAGTAGCGCAATTCCAAGGCTTCGGCTTCGGGAGTGCCGGATACCAGTCTGCCCGGGCATTTGTGGATACGGCAACGTGCTCCGTTCCATGCGTCAAGGTTCTGTGTGGCGCACGAATAGCTCCGTCCACACGTGTCGCAGATCAGCTGCGTGACCTTGCCGCTGACCGTGCAGCCGGACTCGTTGAGCCCGTACACGGTGCGTTCCATTTTCATGCTTGGATAACGTTGCTGCGTGATGAATTCTGCTGCTATGCACTCTTCGAGCACGATTCTCAACAGCTCGTGGTGGATGTCGCCTTCAAGGGCGCCGTCGGTGAGGTACCGGTCGACGATCTGACGGTATGCCGGCGAATTCAGGGTATTGAAAACGCCTTTGCGCACTGGTTCCTTGTCCGACAGGAAATAGGGCATACCATCCGCGTACATGCCGGGCATCCATTTGATGTTCGTGTTGGAAAGCAGGAACTTGTTGCCGTCGTTTTGCAGGAACTGGTCATAGGTCACGTCGAAGAACGCGCCTTTCGTGCGCAGCTGGTCGAGGAACGCCACGATCAGCCGGAGCCAGTCGGTCTCCATGATGGAATTCTCGTGCAATCCGATCTCGTTATGGCAACGTTCCGCAACGGCCTGTGCCACACGTTTCAGGAGAATCTGGTCGAATGCTATTGCGGCGCAACCGGATTTCTCCAATGTGCGTCCGGTACGGGAGCGCATGCCGAATTCCAGCAGCGATTCCAGTCGGAGTCTGCGCTCGATCCAATCGAGCAGCTGACGCCGGCCGGGCCCTGCGGGATTGCCTTGCAATACGGCTTCGTATTCGCGCATCCATGTCATGTTCGGCGCGATGAATCGCACGATGTATTCGTTTTCGTCCGGATAGCGGCGATGGTAGTAGCTGTTCTGCTTGTTGAGATATTCGGCGAAGGAGACGCCTTCCTTGCACTCCTCGCGCATGTAGTCCATGGCGGAGTTGCGCAGGGCGAATCGCCAGGTGCGGGAGTTAAACACGCTGGCTCGGTAGGAGGCGTCCTGCACGCTGTCGGAGAACACGATGGCCTTGCTGTCGTCGTTGAAGGAGTCTCCGGAAAGTTGGGTGAGCATCACGCTGACCTGCGTGGTGGTTCTCACGCCGACCATGGCGATGTCCTGTTCGCTGCCGCAGAACGGACACTGATAGTGTTTGCGGTTGCCGGATACAAGCTCCATGCCCCTGGCGACCATGGGTATGCGTTGCTCTCCACATGCTGGGCATTCACGTTCCGTGGATTCGAAACGTCCTACGGCCTGTTCCTTCATGCATGCATTGCAGAACCAGACCATGGCTCCGTTGTCGGCATGACCGTCAAGAACATAATCCATGGTGCAGGGCTGCAGGGTCACCAACGCATTATCGGCATGGTAGGCGAAATACTCGTTGTAGAACGTTCGGGGGTCGCCCATGCTGATACCGCCGTCTTTGCCGGCGAGTCCGATCCATGCGGTTCCTCCGCAATCACGGCAGTTGATCACCGGCATGCGGGTCTTGAGGTCGTCTTTGGACAGTTCGACGACCGGACGGTAGTCGATGTTCCCTTCCTGCGAGGTGATGTTGGCGACCACGCGGCCGAGTTCCTTGACCCATAGTTGTACCTGTACGTTCAGGAATGGACGTGTGTGGCCTTCCGAACCGGTGTGCGCGTGGGAGACGAGTGCTATCAGCGCGTCCACGCAGGCCTTCTGTTGACGTGGATGCAAGGCGTTGAACCTTGCATCCATGATGGCGAGTCTGTCCAGCAGTTTGCGATCGATTTGCTGGGGTTCGTCGCAGATGAACGAGGACAGGCTGGCCAGGAACCTTGAATGGCGGAGGGATTCGGCGAGCCGGATGCGTGCCTTATCTGTGGAGCTTGGCTCTGTGGGAGCTTCGTCAAGCCATGCTTGAGCCGCAAGGGCAAGATATTCGCTGGGGTCAACATCCTCTTCGAGTTCGATGAGCCGGTCAGCTTGCGCGGCAGTGGGCATGGTGTCGTCGTAGTCGCTGGTGACGAAGAATTCATCGACGCGAAGACGATCCTCGGTCACCACGGATTCCGGTGTGAACGTGGTGTTGAAGATTTGGCTGGCGTACGCGCAGACGTCGCGTACTGTCTCTTCGGTGCCCATGGTGGCCGACGTGCCGACGAAGCACATGTTGTCGCTGGTGGTGTTCAGCCTGTCGGTGAGCCTGCGCAGCAGGCAGGCTAGGTCGGTGCCCTGTGCGCCGTCGAAGGTGTGCAATTCGTCCACGACGAAGTATTTGAGCGTGTCCGGATCATTGCTGTCCCAGATCCGGGAGTCTTTGGGGCGTACCAGCAGGTAGTCGAGCATCTTGTAGTTGGTGAGCAGGATGTCCGGCGGGTTCTTGAGCAGTTCCTCATGACTGGTCACGATGTTGGTGGCGGTCATGGCATGATTGTCCTTGTCGCTGCCGCCTTGGCTCATCTGGCCCACATACATGCCCGCGGTCACGTTGTTGCGTAGTTCCGGACTGTCGTGGATGAGTTCGGCCAATCGTTTCGCCTGGTCGGTGGCGAGGGCGTTCATCGGGTAGACGAGGGTGGCCTTGATGCCCTTGCGTCCAAGTCTACGCTGCCGGTAGCAGTAGTCGAGGATCGGGTACAGGAAACATTCGGTCTTGCCTGAGCCGGTGCCGGTGGCCACCAGTGTGGATTCGCCGGCGGCGATGCGTTTGAATGCGCGCATCTGGTGCGCGTATGGCCGGTACGAGGGGTGCAGGCATGGGAACGGGAATTCCGCGTGTTTGCCGACCACTCGGAACGGCAGTTTGACTGATACGAACGGCTCCTGGGAAAGCATGCCTTCCTGATGTGCGAGCCTGCGGATGGAGCCACGGAACGGCTTGTTGGTCATGGGGAACGTGGTCTCCACGTAATCGGCGAGTCCGGACTGGATGTGCCGTGCAAGCACCATGGGAATCATTTGGCATCTCCGTACTTCTGCGTGAAGAACTTCCACGCGGTTTTGTAATCCTCTACGCGATCGCATTTGTCGAACGGCGCCACATATTCGATGGTCCGCTCACGTGGACCACCCGGCTGGGTGTCGTCTGTGATGGTGCGAGTGAATACTTTGCCTGCAGGCGCGTTCTTGATTCTTTCGAAATCGGGACGGTCGAAGGTCAGCTTCCCGTACCCTTTTTTGGATGAGAAAGCCACGCGCCCGTTGGCGTCATACCATGTATCCGCTTCATACTGGTTAAGAACCATGAAGGTCAATCCGTAGATGTCAATGAGCTCGTCCAAGGTGATGCCGAGCGCCATGGATGCCAGTACGTCCAGCTCCACCAATGCCTGCCGGCGTTCGTAGTCCGTACGCAATGGCGTATGCCAGTCCCACTCGTCCGTCAATGAGGTGAACGTATCGGCGGTAAGTCGAGGATCATCCTTCGCCCAGCTCATGGACGTGTACGTCTCGTCCCAACAGGATTGCCACAAATTCGCATACGGCTTGGTCAGGCAATTGAGCAGCAGACCACGGAGACGGATCTCAGGATTGAGGACACTTGCCGGAACTGGTAAAGATTCCAGCACGGATCTGTTAATGTGTGGCTTTCCAGCGGAGCGTACGAAGAAATCGTAAGGCAAGGCGGCCTCCAGGCCGCTCATGAGCGCGAGCAACGCGTAGCGCTCTGGGTGCACACCATAGCCTGCTATGGTGTGCACCCAGGCTACGCCTGGGTGCACACAGGACGCCTGCAGTGTCCTTTCGCTGCTAAGCCCGACGTATTCGCGATTACAAAGCCTATAAACGGCATCAAATCGGCCAGCAGCACCGTCTTCTTGATTCGGATCGGCCATTTTTTGCACACGCGCCTCATATTCCGCATCCGTGCATGCCTGCGAGTATTTCACGCGAGGCATATAGTCTGCTGGAATGTCGGTCAGGTCAATCGGATCGTAATCTCGATTAGTTTGACATTTTTGGCGCGCCACTTGTAAAAGTGGATTCGTGACACCTATAAATGGGCTGGAGTAGATTAGCGCTTTCGTTGAGGTTGGGAAATGAATGTCATCCTTGATGGTGCCATCCTTACGGGAATTGGTCTCATCCCACATTGGAGAGTACGTGATTCCCTCGGAATGGTTACGCAATTTCTCCGGAGAAGAAGCCATTCTTTCCAATGCAGAAAGCAGCTCAATGGCATGAATTCCAACCATCGGAGTTTGCTTCCACCCATTCTCCTGTCCATTACCCACAAGCTTGGAGAACATGGACAGTTCATCCTTGGAGATAGAAACAACACGGCTCTTGTGCCCTCGCGTATTCCATTCGCCTAGTTCGTTTTTGACTCCGGGAACGGCTCCCGAGCCATCGGACGCATAGCATTCGTCGATGGTCTTGGGATCGTAGAGGTTCCAGATGGAATCAAAACGGGGAAGATTGTAATCCGTATTCGGATTCCGATACACGTTCAGACTGAATATAGTTTCGTTATGGACACCGGCGAAAAGTTTCCTTTCATTGATGAATTGGAAATGGTACCGAAGCCTGCGATACATCTGCTCGCGTAGTATGCCCGCTCTCGTGTCACCATACAGTTCGTCTGGATGCACAAACGCACTCACCCCGTCATGCTTGCGCGTGTAATCCCAAGCGTTCGGCAGGAAACAACGGAACAGGTTCGTCTGTTGGCCTTGCAGCAGCGGATAATTGCCGATGGCGTTGTAGAACGACATCTGACCGGCCGTTGAAACATATTCGCTGATGAATGCGTCATGCGTGCGCTGGTTCTTCAGCAATTCGGGTAGTTTCTTGTTCAAATCGGATGCGCTGATCGATTGGACCGCATACTTCGGATTCACGTCGGAAATGGCATTGGCCGCCTCCCACTGAAGCTTCACCCACGGCGGGTTGCCGACCATGAAGTCGAAGCCGCCGTCTTTGAACACGTCGGCAAATTCGAGCTCCCAATGGAAGAAACGCTGCTTCTTGGCAATTTTCTTCACCAAGCGAAGCCTTTGTGCGGGTTCCCCGTCGCCTTTGCATAGCTCGTTCAAATCCACGGCATGGTCATACATGTAATCGCGCTCGTGGCTGTCGTCCATGGCATCATCGAACGTAGGCTGGCCGTTGTCCATCGATGTCAGCGTGAATCCTTCTTCCTGCGGGATCTCGCCGGTAAGGATCAGCGACATTTCCGTGAGGTACTGCGATCTTGTGGGGAGCAGGTTCGCTTGGTCGATGGGCCAGAACCACAGCGAGCACCAGTAGTCCATGGCAAGTTTCAAACGAGCGTATTCGCTGGCGTTCTCGGCCTTTTCCGAATGGTAGGCAATGCGAAGCATCTCATCTTTCTCGCGAATGGTGAGGTTGTTGCCACGGAAGTATTCATTTTCGATGCCGAGCGAGCCCTGCCCATGCTTCTGCTGGTTTTCCAAAGCCTTCGCGGTCTTTTTGGAGGCGTTCGCGTCAAACCCGTAGATAATCAGATCGTCTTGAGTCGCCTTTTCCAATTGCTGGCGCGCTTTGATCTGGCCGCGCCATAGTTCGTCGATGGTCTTTGACAACGACCTCATCAGGCCAATCTCCGTCTGGGAATAAGGCTTCTTGGCAAAATTCTTCTTCCAAGCCTTGATGGTTTCCAGATGTTCGGATTCGATGCTTTTGACGATTTTGTCGTCGTACTTGCACATGTCTGGGTCCCCGGTCAGGAACTGGTAGACGCGCTTGACGGACGACGAGCTCTGGTTGAACCCGATATGCTTGGGCTCGACCTCATACCAGTGGCGGTTTTTGGTCGTGCTGGCCAGATCCGACTCAAGGTATCCGACGCGGCGGCCACCGATCAGTGAATTGCCGCATTGCAGCTGGGTGCCGAACCATGGCACGAAGGATCCTTCACAGATGGTGTTAAGCCATAGGGACACCTCTCCAAGTTCCACAGCCACGGGGTTCAGGTCGATGCCGTAGATGTTGTGGTCGGCGATGTACATCTTGACCTTCTGCAGTTCGGCCTGCCGGCGTTCCGCGGGAATCGCCGCCCGTTGGCCTTCCTCAGCGACCCGTTCCTTCTCCCTGCGGTTCAGGTACATGGTGGCCAGCTGGTTGATGGTCTCGTTCAGGAAGGTCGCGGAACCCATGGCCGGCTCGCAGATCTTCAGATCCAGAATGTCGGTAGCCTGGTGGATACGTGGCTCAATCTCCTTGAGCGCGTACTTCACCAGGCATTGCGCAAGACTGTCCGGCGTGTAGAAGGAGGCCGACGTTTCACGCTCCCGGCCTGCAAGCCGGTAAATGAACGTGCCCGGCTCGTAGGTGCGCAATTCGCCGGCATGCGGGCTTTTGTCCGGGTAGCGAACGCGTTCGTCCTCCGAATAGTTGTCAAGTTCGCGTTCCGGCACGAAGTAGCCGACTTTCAAAGGGTCGTAGGAATCCTTGGCACGTTTGACCTCGTAGAGCTTCTCCTTGGCGATAAAACCACGGTATGACAGCAATGCCTCATACACGGCACCCATCTGGCTGATGCCAAGGGCCGCGTAAGAGATACGCTGCCTGCGCTTGACCCCCTTACCCGTCTTGGTGACGCTCATCAGGTCTATGATGCGCAGCATCACGCTGTCGCGGAGTGCGGCATGTTCAATCAGCACGGTCCGCTCCGGATCGAAAATGTGCGCTTTGAGCGGTGGCACCATGAACACCGCATTGATGGCTTCCTCGCCAGCCAGCCCCTTGAAATCCTCATCCGCCTTCGGGTAACCGTTGAACACCAGATCGTCGAGTCGGCGCAATGTGTCCGCTAGATAGGTGGAATCGCCAGCCTCATCCATGCGGCCACGCATCTGTTCCGCAATATCTCGCAAGCTGTCCAGCGAATAGCCGGTGCGGTAGATGTCGGATTTCATCGGCGCGTAGCCGAGCGACGGCTTCGCTTCGATGAACAGGAGGAACAGCAGACGGTACATGTATCGCAACGCCTGCACAGTCAGGTCGCCCGCGTCGATTTCGTCGATGCTCCGCCCCTTATTACAAGTCCAGTCGTGGATGACCTCATTACCAAGAATCTCCACACATTCACGTAACGCGGAACGCAGATTATCAGACACCTCAACCGCGTTCTTCGCAGACGTGTCATCAAACGTGTCAAGCAGACTGTCACCTTTGTTCGGGCAGAGACTATCACGACGCAACAGCACAGCCATCGCCGCATACACATGATCCTGATGGCGGCTGAAGATCTCGTCTAGGTCAAATAGCATGCATTTCTTGTCATTCCATTTACGGCGGTCGATCAACGCTATCTGATGCAACCCCATAAGAAGAATCCACCGTGCCGGCTCGTCGAAATCGGCAAGCAGCATACGTGCATATTCCTCACAGGAGGTGCCGTCCTTGCCAGAGCCGTCTTCGATGGGACTTTCCAGAACGCCTGCCTCCGCACTATCGGACAGGCTCACCAAAACTTGCAAGCGCGGAGCCCCATCGGAATCATTGACCTGATAGTAGACAGGAACAGACTTCCCTGAAATCCGGTCGGGCAATCCCTCGTCTTTGGCTTGATTCCCCTCCTGCGTATAGCCGAGTGCGGCGAGCATGCCGTCGATGAAATTCCGTACCCGTTCAGCTGGAAACAGATCGTTCTCGTTGTTGTTGATGACTTCGATGAACGACTGGCGCATGTCCTTCAGCAGTCGCGCTGGGCGTTTCTCAGGAGGAAGCTGTTTCCAAGGTGCGGAGGCATTCTTCACTTCATCCGGAAAATATTCCTTCATGTAGTACGGCGTGTAGAAGTCGTTGACCGCCTCGATGCCTGGGAATGTCTCGTTCAGTTCCTTCGCCATGGTCTCCCCCTTCTATTCCTTACCTACGAATGCGGCCGCAATGCGGATCACTGGTTCGCCGGAGGCGTCCAATGTGTCCTGAACCCAGTCGGCATATTGTTCGAGCATCCGATCAACCTGTTTTGTGTTTTCCTTGGTGTTTTTGCCTTGGGATTGCAACAGTGCCTTGCGTGCATGGGACCAATGCTCGATGCGGGCCATTTGCCGAGTCACTTCTTCATCTGCCTGCGCACGATATTGTTCACCGCAATCGCTGAGCATGCTCTTGCCGCGCGATACCGCATCCTCCAACAGCAGTTGTGCCGCATCTATCTGTTCAGAGCTGGCCGCGGAATCCTCTCGATTCACATAGCGACGTTCAGTAGTTCCCGGAATCAAGTTCCCACGATATCCGGTGATACGCCACACTTCCTCAAGTGGCAGCATGCCCATGCATTCGCCATCGAGATACCGTACACCGAACCATTCATCGATCACCGGGGATGCGTGCCTGTTGGCGACCATGCCGTTCATCAGCATAATCGTCTCATCCGCATGCAGATTTCCGTTGGTCACGCCAATAATCGGGGCCTCGTCACGTTGGTACAGCAGTGAGGAAGCCTTCAACCCGACCCATTCCGTGATTGGATTCAATTCCCACAGGTATTGGACCCGACTCCATGACTCGTCGTTGATACGGGCCAGCAGACCGTTGGCTTGGTCTTCGCAGTATTTCGCGTCATCACTCCATTCAGCGATGTTATCTCGCAACACCTGCGTGTTCGGCACACGTCTGCGCAGCCACGCGCGCAACGGGCTATCCCCTTGGAACTCCACCGCGAATCCATGAGCATCACGCAACTGACGTTTCGATTTAAGACCAGCCGACTGCCGGAACTCCTCGCAGGAGAGCCCCTCATCCACATACTCATAATCCGACATCAGCGTAGAGGAATCGACTATGCCGCCATCGTCGGCGCTCCCAGCCACGCTCTCCCCTGCGGACTCGTTTTCCTCAGTGCTCGTAGTATCGGAACCATCCAGCGTAGTGAGGTTGAAAAAACTCAATGGATCGAAAACATCGTCATCCACCACAGTCTCAACGTCTCCGGAACGTTCGTCCGAATGATCGATGTCCTCATCAGGAATACAAAGTCTGGCTGCGAAATTCTCCGCTGATTCGCCGGATTCAATCGCTTCGCGGGTGAAATTTTCCTCCTGATCGACGTCGAATTTACCCATGAGCAAGGATGGATCGCCGATATCCTTACGTGCCTGGTCTTCCTTCTGCTGCAGGATCTCGAGAATATGCGCGTCACCTTGAATCTTTGCATTACGCGAGTTAATCATCATGAAACGAATATCAGGCTGTTTACGCTGCCCATAACGGTCGATGCGTCCGTTACGCTGCTGGAATACCATCAACGACCATGGAGTGTCGAAATGGATGAGTCTGTGGCTCAGATAGTGCAGGTTCAGACCTTCAGAGGCCACGTCGGAGGCCACGAGAATACGTACAGACGAGGACTTCGTACCGAAATCCTCGACGATTTTCTGCTGTTCCACATCGCTCATGCCTCCATCCATGGAGACGATAGCCTTCTTCGGTAGTTTGAGATCCTGCCGCAAGTGCTCCTCGAGATAGTTCTTCGTCTCGATGCGTTCCGTGAAAATCACGATACGGTCGTCGGCGTCTTCACCGTTATGCCAACCGTAATCGGCACTGCGCAGAAGCTGCAGCAGTCTCTGGTATCGGGAAAACTGCATCGGGCCGATTTTCTCCAAAGCAGCTTTGAGCCCTTCAAGCCTGTCGATGTCTCCGATCTGATCGGACGCATCTTTTTTAGCAAGCCGCTTCACTCGCTCGTTGATGGTCTTGATGCACGCTGCCGGCGATGAAAACAGACTCTTCTCAAGCATCGTCTTGAACAGAAAGGAATTGCTTCTCTTCTGATGCATATCCATGACGAGTTTCATATCGGTCAAGTAATCGAACGCCTCTTCCTCGGCTGTGGTGGCCATGCATTTCTCCTGCGTCACCTTGCGCTCCGGGAAGCTGCCTGACACCTCGGCCATCACGTCCTTCTTGAAACGGCGGACGTACAGGTGTTCGACATCCTTCTTGTCGTACTGCTCCGGATCGGGCAGAGTGGTTGGGTCGAGCATGTTCATCAACGAGGCGAAACTGCGAGCGCGGCCGTCATGAGGCGTGGCGGACAGCATGATCAACGTATCGGAACGGGAGGCAAGGCGCTTGGCGAGCTTGGCGCGCTGTGCACTACGGCCGTTGACGGCACGGTCGGCGACATTCTGGGCCTCGTCGATCACGATGATGTCCCAATACGAGGCATCGAGTGCCGCGCCATATTGGATGTCCCGTTTCAACGTATCAATGGAGATGATCACCTTGTCGTAGTAGGAGAACGGGTTGGCGTTCGCAGGAATCTCGGAACGAATCTGCTGGATGCGCGAGGAGTCCAGACTAATCAGCGGAATAGTGAACCGTTCCCACATCTCCTTCTGGAACTGGACCATCATGCTTTTCGCTGTCACCACGAGAATACGACGTCCTTTGCGGCGTTTGATGAGTTCCGACATCAGGATACCGGCCTCCAAGGTCTTGCCAAGACCGACGGCGTCAGCGATGAGAATTCGCTGGCGCGGTTGGGCGAGCGCCTTCTTCGCCGGAACGAGCTGGTATGGCAGGGGG